>Ga0207657_10008193_pt1 | contig 10648 bp, 15 predicted proteins | sample KBSC33metaG_FD_184316 | JGI IMG/M metagenome (GOLD analysis project Ga0207657, IMG submission 184316) | Corn rhizosphere microbial communities from Kellogg Biological Station, Michigan, USA - KBS C3-3 metaG (SPAdes) (version 2) | ecosystem: Host-associated > Plants > Roots > Rhizosphere > Soil ... | reverse complement strand
GCGACGCCTCGACCCCTCCCCGAAAAATTCTGCGCACTCGCTCTGCTCGCTGCTCGAATTTTATCGACCCTCCCTCAAGGGGAGGGTGGAAGCTAAATCCGCTTCGCCATCATGATGTCCGGCTGGCCGAAGCCGTTGCCGTCCGGAAGGATGCCGACGATCGAGAATCCAAGCTTGCGATAGAAGGTGAAGGGATGGCCCTTCACCGGCTCGATCGCGGCAAGCTTGGCCAACGGATCGGGAAACAGGTCGATGCCCGACAGGTTGGTGCCGCCGTAATCGTCATCGGTGGCGAGATAGAGATTCAGCACGCCATCCTGGCGCGCATAATCTTCCAGATGCGCGATCAGCGCCGAACCAATGCCGGATTTCTGGTTTTGCGGATCGACCACCAGCGGATGCAGCTCCCACGAATAGTCATAGACGAAAGTGACGCCGATCCAGCCGATGACCTTGCCGCCGTCGAGCGCGGCGAAGGCATTGCGATCCTCGTCGTCGAACTTGGCGACTTCCTCGACGGCTTCTTCCGGCGAGTAGGCGGATTTCATATGGGCGAGGGCGCGATGAAGAATATCAGCGGCTTGTTCGCGCTGGCTGTCATTGAGGGTTTCGAACGCAACAATCTCGACCACGGTGATGAAAGTCCTATGATGCGGGGCGCATGGAGGCGCCCCAATGTCTGACGGCGGCGAAAAGCCAAATCTCATCGGCAAGATCAAGGACAAACTGATCCAGTCGAAGGAGAAATGGGCGCAGGAGGGAAGGCTGCTGACGGGCCATCCCGATACCGCGCATCGCGACCGCCTGCCGCCCGGCCAGAAGGAGGTTAAGAACTGGCCGGTGCTCGACCTGGGCGTGCAGCCGGACGTGAAGCCCGAGAATTGGCGGCTGCAGATTCTGGGGCTGGTGGACAATCCCGTGGCGCTGACCCTGCCGCAGTTCCGCGAACTGCCGCAGACGGACATCACCAGCGACATCCACTGCGTCACGGCCTGGAGCCTCTACGACAATCATTGGCGGGGCGTTTCGAGCCGCGCGCTTCTGGATCTGGTGAAGCCGAAGGCCGATGCAAGGCACATCGTCTTTCACAGCTATGACGGCTACACGACCAATGTGAAGCTTGATGCATTTTCCGATGACGACGTGCTGCTCGCGCACACATGGAACGGCCTGCCGATCAGCCGCGAGCATGGCGGGCCGGTGCGCATCGTCATGCCCAAATGGTATTTCTGGAAAAGCGCCAAATGGGTGACGCGCATCGTCTTCCACGCCGAAGACAAGCCCGGCTTCTGGGAAACCCGCGGCTATCACAACGAAGGCGATCCGTGGAAAGAGCAGCGCTATAGCTGACGCCGGAGGCATGGCGCTTGCGAGGCTGTTGTCAGACAGCCCGGAAAGCCTGCCGATGTTCAAGTTTCTGTCCCGAAAAGAAACAGTGCCTGCGCCAGACAGGCTGATCCCCTATGGCTACAGCCGCGAGGTGAAGCATTTTCACGACGATCTCGCCTGGTACGAGCAGGAGCGCGCGCGCATCGACGGCCGGTCCTTCGGCCGCCGCGAGGTGGCGCCGGAAAGACAAAGGCTTGTGAAGCGCAAAACCACGGTGGAGCGGTTGAAGCATTTTGCGCCCGGTGAAGATGGCAAGGCGCTGAGCCGCCATCCGGCGTCGCTGTTCCGGCGGTAGCGCTTTCCCATTCGCATCACCTCCTCCTTGTGGGGAGGTCGGAGAGCGAAGCGATCCGGGTGGGGGCGTACGATCCCCCCCGAAAAATTCTTTCGCTACGCTTCGAATTTTGTCGACCTCCCCACCAGGGGGAGGTGATTGTAACGGTCAGATTTGCGGCATCGCCGCGATTTTGGCTTCTTTCACCGCGGCGTCGAACATTTCTGGCGTCAGCACGCCGGTGTTCGTGTTGTAGCGCGAGCAATGGTAGCTCGACACCAGCGAAATCTTGCCGATGCGATAGCGTTTGGCGTGCTTGAAAGGATGCGCGCTCAATTTCGCGCCCAGCGCCTTGCACACGCTGTCATGCGCGATCTTGCCAAGGGCGAAGATGGCGCGCAGATGCGGGAAGGCTTCGATCTGCGCGGTGAGGAACTGGCGGCAGGTGTTGATCTCCGCCGGGACCGGCTTGTTCTCCGGCGGCACGCAGCGCACGGCGTTGGCAATGGCGCAATCGACAAGCTCAAACCCGTCATCCGCGTGTTCGTCATATTCGCCGCGCGCGAGGCCGTGCTTCTGTAACGTGGCGTAGAGCAGGTCGCCCGCCCAGTCGCCGGTGAAAGGGCGGCCGGTTTTATTCGCGCCATGCAGACCGGGCGCAAGCCCAACGATCAGCAGGCGTACTTCCGAGGTTGGCGCCGAGAACGTCGGCACCGGATCGTTGAAGTAATCCGGATAGCGCTCGCGGTTGGCCGCGCGGAATAACGCGAGCCGCGGACACAAGGGACAGTTGCGCGGCGGCTCGGCGTTGCTCATGCACTCTGCGCGTAAGTCGGGTGATGGTTTTCATGCTCGCGCGCGCCGGTCGAACGGGCCCCGCCTTCGCGGGCGATCATGGGCTTGAGTTCATCCAGCTCGATGAAATTGTCGGCCTGGCGGCGCAGATCGTCCGACACCATGGGCGGTTGCGAGCGGATGGTGGACACCACGCTGACACGGCGGCCCTTGCGTTGCGCCGCTTCGACAAGCCGGCGGAAATCGCCGTCGCCGGAGAAGATCACGATATGATCGACCTGATCGGCCATCTCCATCACGTCGATGGCGAGTTCGATGTCCATGTTGCCCTTCACGCGGCGGCGGCCCTGCGCGTCGGTGAATTCCTTCAGCGGCTTGGTGACGACCGAAAATCCGTTGTAGTCCAGCCAATCGACCAGCGGGCGCAGCGGCGAGAATTCCTGATCCTCCGCAACCGCCGTATAGTAGAACGCGCGCACGAGAATGCCCTTGCGCGCGAAAAGCTCGAGAAGCCGTTTATAGTCGATATCGAACTGGAGGCCTTTGGCGGCGCCGTAAAGATTGGCGCCATCGATGAACAGGGCGAGCTTTTCCTGGGGGTAGAACAACATGCTATGTCCTTTCAAATTACGCAGCACTTAATCGAAGCCGCCCTTCGGTAATCCCCCGGCGGCGGTTCTTGTTCTAGGCCATCATGAGTGATGTGCAAGTGAAAATCGGCAAATGATTTCATGATTTTGATCGCACTGGGTTCCAATCTTTCTTCGCATGCGGGCGATCCGGCGGCGACGCTGCGTGCCGCGCTTGCGGATCTTCGCGATAACGGCGTTACGCCGATCGCTGTGTCCGCATTTTATCGCACGCCGGCATGGCCGGATCCGCGCGATCCCGAATTTGTGAACGCCGTAGCGCGCGTTCAAACGGAACTTTCGCCGAAGCAATTGATTGCGCAGCTTCACAAAACCGAAGCGGCGTTCGGCCGCGTGCGAAATGAAAAGAATGCGCCGCGCAGTCTCGATCTTGATATTCTCGATTATGAGGGACGGATCGATGACGGCCCGCCCGTGCTGCCGCATCCGCGCATGGCGAGCCGGGCGTTTGTTCTTGTCCCGCTGCGCGACATCGCGTCCGATTGGCGCCATCCGGTGTCCGGCAAGTCGGTAGGCGACATGCTGCAAGCCGTTCCGCAAGCAGAGCGAAGCGCTGTCGTACGCGCCGGTTAGTGCGGCAGGAAGCGAAAGCTGTGACGCATCCTATCGATGATCGCGTTCAACTTCGCCCGGTTGAACGGCTTGACCGTGCCGGGATCGTAATTGCCGATATTCGTCGAATGCACAAACGCACGGGTGGCGATGCAGGGCTGCGACCCGATAGCGGCCTGCACGGTCTCTTCATAACTGTTTCCCGCGCCCTGATCCGCGCCGTCCAGAACGGACCATTGGATGCCGTTGTTGTTGGACTTGATGCGCGGCTTGTCGATGGCCTCGTCGAGGAACGGTTCGGCGGTGCAGGGCGTGACGCCGGGCAGAACCTCAACCGCAAAATAAGAATTGTCGGAGAGGTTCGTGCCGGCGGCGATGCCCGGTTCGATTTGAAATGCCGTGCCGTGGATTTCCTTTCCCGGCCCCATCGCGGTGTAAACATGATGCGTGTCCACCCGCCATCCGTCCGGATAGGAGATCGAATAGCCCGCCTGCACATCGCGATAGGTGTGCCAGCCGCCTGCCTGCGCGCCAGACGCCGGAATCAGCGCCGCTGCCGACAGCAAAAAGAGTTCACCGAGACGCATCCCGTTCCCCGCTTCGTTGCATCGAAAGTCTGATGGACATTCTTTAACCATTCAACGGCCGTGGCCGGACACGCCGCGGAAACTTTGTGCTAAGAGGCGAGGGCAATGTCGTGAATCCGGCCATGATGAAAGAGCTGTCGCCCTATATCCTGCCGCTGATCGTCGTCATCATCGTGGCGCGGCGATTGATGAACAACAAGCCGCGCAAGGTGAAGACCAATCGGATCTTCTATTTCCCGGCCTTCGTCGTCATCGCCACGGTGCTGACCTTGTGGTCCGCGCCGCTCCCGACGCCCTGGTTGCTCTGGATACCGGTCGACATCGCGGCGCTCGCCGCGGGGCTGGTGATCGGGTTTCTCTCCGCACACCATCAGGAATTCGCCATCAACTACGACACCGGCGTCATCACCAGCAAAGCAACACCGATAGGGACCATCGTGGTGCTTGCGCTTTTCGCAGCGAAGTTCGGCCTGAAATTCATTCTGCCCGATGTGAACGGTTCCCCGTTCAGTGCGGCGGGTTATATTCCGGATTCTCCCATGCCCCACGCGCCGCATAGCGGCCCCGCCTCGATCATGGGCTGGACCGATGCCGGAATCATTCTCTCCGCCGCAATGTTGTTCGCGCGCGCGTTCACGACCTGGCTTCGCGCACAGCCGCTGATCGCGGAGCACAAGGCGCATCTCGCCGCGAAAGTGGAAAACGGTATTATCGATTGAGGAGGCGGACGATGCGGGTTGCGATCGTCGCGGGCGCATTGGCCGTGCTGTTGGCCGCGCCACCCGCAGGGGCCGAAGCGCCTTCGCCCGCGATGAAGGCGCAACTGGAAGCAAAAGGCGTCGAAGCCTATGGCCTCGACGCCGAGCCGGTAACGGCGTTTCCGGGTGTCGTTTTCGTTGTGCGCAACATCCCCGATGCCGGGCCGTTTTTCATAGGCGCCTTCGTTGGCGGAAAATGGGTGGGCGGCAAGTCGAGCGCTTCGTGGCCGGCCGTGAGTACCGCTGCCATGCGCATGCGCGGATGGCGCCGGTTGCATGCCCGGCGCCGTGAAGCGCTTGCGCTGAAATGGGTGATGCAAGCCCAGCCACCGGGCGCGACGGCGCAAACGCTGCCATCCAGCCCGGATGCGGGCGAGGCGGACGCCAGAATCCCAAGCGTGAGATCCGTCTTTGCCGAAGTGGTCGTGACCGCCTGGATCACCCGGACACATGAGACCATCGCCGGACCCCGAAGCGAATATCCCCAGGGACCGACCCGGTTCATTTTCTCCCGGGATGGAACCGTCCGGGTGGAGGGGCCTTGATACTGCGGTTGCGAAAGGCCGCGCGCTTATATAATGTCGCCCGCCTTCTGGGACTCTGGCCCTGCGTCGCGCCTAAGCCCTTGAAGAATCAGAATAAAGGATCATTGGATGGCTCGCGTTACCGTTGAAGACTGCGTCGACAAGATCCCGAACCGGTTCGATCTGGTGCTGGTCGCGGGTTTCCGTGCCCGCCAGCTTTCGGGCGGTGCGGAGACTTTGGTCGACCGCGACCGGGATAAAAATCCCGTCGTCGCCCTGCGCGAAATCGCGGCCAGGGAAATCAAGCCGGACGAAGCCAAGGAGGAATACATCAAGTCCCTCCAGAAGCACGCCGAAGTGGACGAGCCGGAAGCGCAGGCCTCCGAAGAGGATGTGCGCGAGGATGTGCAGGCCCGCCAGGTGACGGAAGAAGAGCTGCTCCGCGCGCTCACCTCCGAAGCCCAGCGCCGCGCCGAGCCGCAGCCGGAGCCGGAAGGCGATTACGAGGAGTAATTTTCTTCAGGAAAGAGTTCGGAAAAGGCGGTCAGATTTCTGGCCGCCTTTTTGTTTGTGCCTTTATAGCTAGAGATGTCCGGTGAACTGCAACGCAAAACCGACTCCAAGCACGGCGAGAATTGCGAGAGTCAGCATCCTTTCTGCGATGACATAACGACTCAATATGCCATCGTTGAGAGATCGATAATCCGAACTCATAAGAAGGTAGCGAAACGATTTAATGGAATTATTGATTGTGTTGTTTAGGGCAGTTGGCTTCCCAAGCTTCTGCCAGGTTTCGTCATGGTGGAACCGTAGGCGCGCATAAAAGGCCATCCTCACGCAAAGGCCAGCCACGACCATGATCATCAACACAAGAAGGAAGATGCCGCGTAGGGTCATGGCTTCCCATAGCTGGACCATTCAGTCCGCCAATCCCATCACGAAGGCGAGCGCGATGTTAAGACGCCTCACATCTTCATCGCGAAGCCGTCCGATGGTTCTGCCGATCCGTTCGCGCCGCACGGTGACGGGCTTGTCGGCCATGATCTGTGAGCGCACGCGCACACCGCTCGTGTCGCTTGGCTCGACGGTGATGCGAAAATCCGGCGCGTCCGACAATTCGGACGTCATCTGGCAGACGACGACGGAACCGTGCGTTTCCGGAAACGCATCTGTCTGCACAATGACAGCGGGTCGCGGCTTTCCATAGTCGCCGGCCGCCGCGACGGTCACAACGTCACCGCGCTTCACGTGCGCTCATCGAATTCGGAGATGGATTCAATCCAATCCATGGCTTCGGATTCGCTAGACGGACGCAGCTTGGCGACTTGGCTGGCGATGCGCCGGCGCACCGACAGCGAGCGGGCATCGGGCAGGGCAAGCCGGACCTCGCGCAAACTCTTTGATGCGCGACGTTCCCGCATGGCCTTCATTCTCTGCGCTGGTGACGCCATTTCCGATCTCCTGCTTGACCGTAACGCGTTACGGGACAAATGCAAGTAATTTCGCCGCATCGGGCGCCAAACCCGCAGAATTGCTATATAATGTTTGGATCATGAGCGTTCCGACGCGGCCCGGCGAAAACAAAGCTGCGGCGCAGGGTGAGATTCACTCTTCGCCGGCGCCCGAGCACGCGTCCGGTGCGCGGGCTGTCGTGTCGGCAGCATGGTCGGCGCTTTCTTCCGTGGTCCCCCGATCGAAGCCCGTGCGCAAGCTGATGCGGCAGACCGAGCTGGTGGACCGGGTGAAAGCCTATGATCCCGAAGCGAACGAGGCGCTGCTCAACAAGGCTTACGTCTATGCGATGACGGCGCACGGAAAACAGTTCCGCGCATCGGGCGATCCGTACTTCACCCACCCCCTCGAAGTGGCGGCGATCCTCACCGAGCTGAAGCTCGACGTGCCCACCATCGTGACGGCGCTGCTGCATGACACGGTGGAAGACACCTACGTCACCATCGATGACGTGAAAGAGAATTTCGGCGATGAGATCGCCAATCTCGTCGATGGCGTGACGAAGCTTTCGCAGCTCGAATTGTTCAGTGAGCGCACCAAGCAGGCAGAGAATTTCCGCAAGCTGATGTTGGCGATGTCCAACGACATCCGCGTGCTGCTGGTGAAGCTGGCCGACCGGCTGCACAACATGCGCACGCTCAATCATATCGAGAAGCCGGACAAGCGCCGCCGCATCGCGCAGGAAACCGTCGATATCTATGCGCCGCTGGCCGGGCGCATCGGCATGCAGAACATGCGCGAGGAATTGGAAGACCTGGCCTTCGCGGAACTCAACCCCGAAGCGCGCAACTCCATCGTCACGCGGCTGGCGCGGCTGGATGCGTCCAGCGGCACGCGCGTGGGCCGCATCGCCGACGCGATCAAGCGCGCGCTCGCCGAACATGGCATCGAAGCGTGGGTCTATGGCCGCGCGAAACGGCCTTATTCCATCTGGCGCAAGCTGAAGGACAAGCAGCTCAATTTCGAACAGCTCTCCGACATTTTCGGTTTCCGCGTCATCGTGAAAACGCCGGAGGATTGCTACCGCGCGCTCGGCGTCATGCACCAGACCTGGCGCATGATCCCGGAGCGGTTCAAGGACTTCATCTCCAATCCCAAGACGAACGGCTATCGCTCCATCCACACCACGGTGATCGGGCCGGAGCAGCAACGCGTGGAAGTGCAGATCCGCACGCAGGAAATGCACGAGATCGCGGAGCGCGGCGTGGCGGCGCATTGGCGCTATCGCGAGCATATCGTGGGCGAGCCCACCGACGCTGCGCTCGCCTGGCTGCGCGACATGGTGGACCTTCTGGAGCGCGGCGACAGCGCAGAGGAGTTTCTCGAAAATTCCCGCCTGAATATGTATCAGGATCAGGTCTTCTGCTTCACGCCGAAGGGCGAACTGATCTCGCTGCCGCGCGGCGCGACGCCGATCGATTTCGCCTATCAGGTGCATACCGACCTGGGAAACCAGACCGTCGGCGTAAAGGTGAACGGCGTGCATGTGCCGCTGCACACGCCGCTGCGCAATGGCGATCAGGTGGAGATCATCCGCCAGAAAGGCTCTGCGCCGTCGCCGCTGTGGGAGCAGTTCGTCGTCACCGGCCGCGCGCGCGCGGAAATCCGCCGTTACCTCAAGCACGCGCGGCACGATGAGCATGTGAATTTCGGTCGCAAGATTCTGGAAAAGACTTTCGCCGACGAGAAGCAGGACCTCACCGAAAAGGCCATCGGCGAAGTCGCCAAGAAGCTGCGCCTCGCCAAGCCCGAAGATGTCTATGCCGAGATCGGGCGCGGCGTGTTGCGTCCGCAGGACGTATTCGAGGCGATTTTTCCGGAGCTGAAGCACGATCCCGCGCGCAGCCAGCCCTTCGAGGATGCGAAGAGCCGCAAGCCGGTTTCGATTCAGGGCCTGACGGAAGGCATTTCCTACACGCTGGGCCAATGCTGCCATCCGTTGCCGGGCGACCGCATTGTCGGGTTGCGCATGCCGGGGCAGGGCGTCGTCATCCACACCATCGACTGTGCCGAGCTGGAAAAGGCGCAGGACCAGATGGACGACTGGATGGACGTGTCCTGGGGCCGCAACGCGGCCGGCGCGGGGCCGTCGCTGGCGCGCGTCGTGGTGCGCGTGAAGAACGTGCCCGGATCGCTGGGCGCGGTGATGACGGTGATCGGCAACAATGGCGGCAACATCTTCAACATGAAGGTGACCGACCGGAACCCGCTGTTCTTTGAATTCCAGGTCGATATCGAAGTGCGCGATCTGGCGCATTTGCAGAACATTCTAGGCGCGCTACGCGTCAATGCCGTGGTCGAATCGGTCGACCGCGTGCGCGGGCCGGACGAGTCCGCAGGAGCTTTGGTCTCGTGACACCCGAACAGGTCTTGAAAGAATTCGAGAAAGCCGGTGCGTTGCTGCGCGGCCATTTCATTCTGTCGAGCGGATTGCACTCCGACGTGTTCCTGCAGAAGGCGCTTGTCTTCCAGAACGCGAAGATCACCGCGAAGCTTTGCAAGGCGCTGGCGGAGAAAGTCCGTAGCGAAGTGAAACAAGAGTTCACCGCCATCGTATCTCCCGCCGTCGGCGGCATCGTGCCAGGCTATGAGATGGGACGGCAGTTGGGATTGCCCGCGATGTATGTCGAGCGGCAGGATGGCGAGTTCACCTTGCGCCGCGGCTTCGAGCTGAAGAAGAACCAGCCGGTGCTGATGGTGGAAGACATCGTGACAACCGGACTGTCCTCGCGCGAATGTCTGGACGCGATCCGCAAGGCGGGCGGCAAGCCGGTCGCGGCTGCGTGTTTGATTGACCGTTCCGGCGGCAAGGCGAAACTCGGCGTGAAATTCGTGCCGCTCGCGAGCGTGAAATTCCCCGCATGGGATGCGAACAAACTTCCGCCGCATCTTGCGGGCACCAAAGGTTACAAGCCCGGCAGCAGAGGATTGGCTTGAGCAAACTCCGTCTCGGCGTAAACATCGATCATGTGGCGACCGTGCGGAACGCGCGCGGCGGGGCTTATCCTGATCCGGTGCGCGCGGCGAAGATGGCGGAAGTAGCGGGTGCGGATGGCATCACGGCGCATCTGCGCGAAGATCGCCGCCATATCACCGACGAAGACATCGCGAAGCTGTCGCGCGAGCTGAAGATTCCCCTCAATCTCGAAATGGCGGCGACGGATGAGATGGTCGCCATCGCGCTGAAGGCGAAGCCGCACGCCGCCTGCATCGTTCCGGAGAAGCGCGAGGAACGCACGACCGAAGGCGGCATCGATGCCGTGGGGCAGCACAATCGTCTCGCGCCGATGGTGCGCCAGCTCGGGGCTGCAAAAATTCGCGTCTCCATGTTCATCGAACCGGATCGCGCGCAGTTGGATGCGAGCAAGGCGCTGGGCGCGCCGGTGGTGGAGCTTCACACCGGCGCCTATGCCGAAGCCGGTTTCGCGGGCGATACAGAGAAGGAAGCGCTCCTCCTCGAAAAGGTGCGCGCGGCTGCGGCCTATGGCGCATCCATCGGTCTCGAAGTTCACGCCGGTCATGGCCTGACCTACGACAACGTGAAGCCTATCGCCGCCATTCCGGAAATCCGCGAATTGAACATCGGGCATTTTCTGATCGGCGAGGC
>Ga0207657_10008190_pt1 | contig 10650 bp, 9 predicted proteins | sample KBSC33metaG_FD_184316 | JGI IMG/M metagenome (GOLD analysis project Ga0207657, IMG submission 184316) | Corn rhizosphere microbial communities from Kellogg Biological Station, Michigan, USA - KBS C3-3 metaG (SPAdes) (version 2) | ecosystem: Host-associated > Plants > Roots > Rhizosphere > Soil ... | reverse complement strand
TGACGCCGCGACGGCGCAAGTCGAGCCGGGCCATTTCGTCGATCCCTGCCGCGTCGAGCACCACATCCGTATCCGCGCCGAGGGCGGGTGCCGCCACGACGGTGTATCGTCGAGCCTCATCGTGCTCCGCCGGCGATCCGCTTACGGTGATCGTCATCGGGGTGGTGATGTACGTCGTCCCGGAAGAGGACGCCGTCACGGCGCCGCGCGCGACAACGTGCGGATCGGCCAGAGCCTCCGCCACGCTGTTCACACGACAGAGGCAGACGTCGAGGTCCGCAAACCGTGCGAGCCATTCGTCGCGGCTGCGCGTGCGCATGATCGCGCGAATTTCGTCGAGCGCGCGAGCGCGCGCTTCGCCGTCGCTCTGCTGCGTGCCGGCCAAATCCGGCCTGCCCACTCTTTCGCAGAACGCGGACCAGAACTTCGACTCGATCGCGCCGAGCGCGAGGCACTCGCCCTCGCGCTTCGTCTCGTAAATGTTGTAGCAGGCGTCGGCGCCCGCGATCGGCACCGTGCGTGGATCCGCGTCCGCGCCCGCGACGAGCTGCCCCGCAGCGGGAAACAAGAGCCACGCCAGCGCCGCGTCGTGCAGCGCCACATCGATTGCCGCACCGATCCCCGTGCGCTCGCGCTGAAACAACGCGGCCAGAATCCCCGACGCCGCGTTCAGCCCCGCGCCGATGTCGGCCACGAGGTGCCGCGGCACTTCAGGGCGGCCGCGGATCGCCAGCACACCGCTCAGCGCTTCGTAATTGATGTCGTGCGCTGGATGGTCGACGTACGGTCCGGTCTGGCCGAAGCCGGTGATCGAGGCGCAAATCAGCCGCGGATGCCGTGCGCGCATCGTCGCCGCGTCGACACCGAGACGGCGAGCGGTGCTCGGACGGAAGCTGTCCACGAGCACGTCGGCGCGCGCGACCAGCGCGTCGAGGATCGCGGCCGCGTCTGGCGATCGCAGATCGAGCGTGACGCTTCGCTTGTTGCGGTTGAGGAGCTCGAAGGAGGCGCTCGTCCCGTTGGCGAGCGGAGGCATCGTGCGTCCGGGATCGCCGCCGCGCGGATCCTCGATCTTGATGACGTCCGCGCCGAGGTCGGCGAACATCAACGTCGCGTACGCGCCGGGCAGCAGTCGCGTCAGGTCGAGCACACGAACACCGTCGAGCGGTTTCATCACGGCCACGCGGTGAGTCCTGCTATCGCGCGACGGGCGGCGCTGGCGCCAGTCGGCGCAGCCGGCTGTGTCTGAACCCGTACGCGAAGTAGATCACGAGTCCGATCGCCAGCCACCAGCCGAATCGCCACCAGGCCGCGTCCGGCAGGCCTTTCATGATGAACAGACATGCGGCAGCCGACAGCACGCACACCCCCCACACCAGCGGCACGCGAAACGGGCGTGGACGATCGGGTTCCTTGTAGCGCAGCACGAGCACGCCGATGCTGACGAGCATGAAGGCGAACAGCGTGCCGATATTCGTCAGATCGTAGGTCTCGCCGGCGTCGCCGACGAGCGACCATGCCGCCACGAAGATTCCGGTGAACAACGTGGTCGCCCAGGGAATATGCGTGCGCGGATGAATCTTCGCGGCCCACTGCGGCAACAGCCCGTCGCGCGCCATCGCGAAGAAGATTCGAGGCTGTCCGTACTGGAAGACGAGAAGCACGGCGGACATCGATACGGCCGCGCCGAGCGCGACGATCCAGCCGACCGCGCTGAATCCGGCGAGCTGCAGTGCACGCGCGAGCGGATCGGCGACGGCCAGCTCCTTGTACGGCACCATCCCGGTGAGCACGCCGCCGACGATGACGTAGATCAACGTGCAGATCGCCAGGCCGCCCAGAATGCCGATCGGCAGGTTGCGCTGCGGATTCACCGTCTCTTCCGCCGCCGTGGAGATGGCGTCGAAGCCGATGTAGGCGAAGAAGACGATCGCCGCGCCCTGATGAATGCCTTTGAAGCCGTTCGGCGCGAACGGATGGTAGTTCGCCATGTTCAGGTGCGTGGCGCCGACGGCGACGAACAGCGCCAGCGCCATCAACTTGATGACGACCATGACGTTGTTGGCCGTGGCGCTCTCCCGCGCGCCGCGCAGCAGCAGCCACGTGATCAGCATCACGATCGCGCACGCAGGCAGGTGCAGGAGGATCGGTATCCCCAAAAAGTGCGGCGCCGTCGTCAACAGGCCGTGGAGCTGCGGATCGGAGCTGAGAAGCGCGGTGCGATAGCCGGTGGTCATCCACACGGGCAACTGCACGCCAAATCCGTGAAGCAGCGTGTTGAAATAATCGCCCCAGGAAATCGCGACGGCGACGTTCCCGACGGCGTATTCGAGAATCAGATCCCAGCCGATGATCCACGCGACGAGCTCGCCGAGCGTCGCATACGAGTACGCGTACGCGCTGCCGGCCTGGGGAATCATGGACGCGAGTTCGGCGTAGCAGAGGCCCGCGAGCGCGCACGCGGCGCCGAGCAGCAGGAACGAAAAGACGAGCGCCGGCCCGGCGCCCTGACGGATGACTTCCCCGTTCGGTCCGATCTGTCCCGCGGCGGCGGTGCCGATCGCGCCGAAGATGCCGGCCCCGATCACCGCGCCGATCGCGAGCATGATCAGATCGCCCGCGCCGAGCGTCCGCCGAAGCCCCTGGGCGCCTTCGGTCTCCGAGACGAGGTCCGCGATCGGCTTCCGTTGAAAGAGTTGGGACATGGGTGTGGCGATTCTATGTCGTTTCCAGATCGGCGTAGCGCGAGCTTCAGCCGAGCGCCGCTTCGCGCGGAGACGCTCGATTCAAGCCTTTGCGCTGCACGTCCATCTAGCCGCGACGTCGCAGCGGATGATAGTCGCCAGCAAGCCGGTACGCCGTGTCGTTCGAGCAGACGACGAGGCCGCCGTGCGGATCGAAGGCGACGCCGACGAGCCCGGGACCGGCGAGCACGAGCTCCGGCGCGGCGTCCTCGCGCATGCGGTACAGCCCGCTCACGCCGGCCAGCGCCTCGATCGCGAACAGGACGCCGTGGGCGTCGAACGCCAGCCCCTGCGGACGGCCGAATCCCTCGAATCGTTTCGTGATCGCGCCGCTGCGATCGATGCGGTAGATCGCGTCGCGCGACGACAGCGTCGGCCCCGCCACATACAGCGCCTCGTCCGGGCCGAAGGCGAGATGAAACGCGGCGATGCTCCCGGGCAGTGACGCAAAGGGCTGCGCGTGCCCGCCGCGATCGATCCGGAAGATCGTGCCGGAGCGATCGCCGACGAACAGCGAGCCGTCCGAGGCAAACGCGAGTCCGCACGGGATGCCGAGATCGGTCGCAAACGATTCGACGACGCCGTCCGGCTGCACGCGGTAAACGGTGCCTTCGAAGCGGCTCGAGACGTACAGGCGGCCATCGCGATCGATCGCCGTCGCGGTCGGGTTCACGATCCCGGAAGAAAACGACTCGCGCGTCCCGTCGGGCCGCACACGGAAAATCGACACCGGCACCTGCTGGCCGCGCGTGCCGCTGAATGTGACGAAGAGGTTGCCCGCGGCGTCGAACGTCGGATTGTCGACTTGGTGGAGCTCGCTCGCGAGCGGCGCCGCAAGATCCAGCGAGGCGGGATCGCCTTCCATCCCCGCGACTACGACCGGCGTCGGGCCGCTCCGTGTGATGCCCTGCGGCACGATCGCGTCGAGCTGCGTCGAGGACGCGTAGACGACGCGCGCGGGCACATCGCCGACGCGGACGTCAGGCAGTCGCGGCTGATCAATCGGGAATGCAGAACCTTCGATGGAGAAGCGGGCGCCCGCGATTGCGGCGGGCGGATGGATGGCGCGCACGCGAGGGGGCATTAGGTATCGTCGAGCTCCGCGTTCCAGTAAATGTAGTCGCGCCAACTCTCGGGGGCGGTGCGCAAGCCGACTGTAATCCGAATCGCGGGAGCCGATGAAGGACGCTTCGGCACCCGCAGCAGATGCATGCCGGCTTCAACCGGCGTGCGCCCACCTTTCTTGCGATTGCATTGCACACAACAGGAGACGATGTTCTCCCAGTCCTTCCGGCCGCCTTGCGCGACCGGCACCACATGATCGAAGGTCAGCTCGCTCGTCGGAAAGCCTTCGCCGCAATATTGACAACGATGATCGTCGCGCGCATAGATGTTCGCGCGCGAGAACGGCACGTAGTCGAAGCGGCGTTTGATCTTGATGTAGCGCAGCAGGCGGATCACGGACGGCAGCTTGAAGCTGATTGAAACGGCGCGAATCTCGCGGTCGTACACCTCAATGACCTCAACCTTGCCCTGGCACCAAAGGGTCACGGCCTTCTGCCAGTGGACAATCTTGAGGGGCTCGTACGACGCGTTCAGGAGAAGCGTCTGTTCCATGAACCGTTCGGGCAATCAGAGCCCGTGTGTGTGTGAATTTTGCTCTAGGGCCGCCGAGGTGTCAAGATGCTGACGCTGTAAACGCCTTGAAACGCGTCGGTTAGCCGCGTAACGCCGCGTCCCGAAAGGACCGATAGATCAACGATGCCCCGTTCCGTCCTTGCGTTCGCCAGCCTGCTGTCTTTCGCCCTCCTGACGGGCGCGTGCGCCTCGACCGGCGCAGTACCCAAGCCGTTTCCATCGCCTGGCGGCACAACCGACGCGTCGCGACCCGAAGCAGGACGGCTCGGATCCGAAGCGGGCGGCGCCGAGGGCGCGGCGGTGGACAGCGAAGCCGTCGTCAGCCTCGCGCTCGCCCTGCGCGGCACGCCGTATCGGACCGGCGGCACCGATCCCGACAGCGGCTTCGACTGCAGCGGATTCACACAGTACGTCTTCGCGCAACAGGGATTGGCGCTGCCGCGTGAGGTTCGCGATCAGTATCGCGCGGGCACGCCGGTGAAGCCGCAGGATGTGGCGGCCGGCGATCTGCTGTTCTTCACCACGACCGCACCAGGTCCCACGCACGTGGGGATCGCGCTCGGAGACGACGCCTTCATCCACGCGCCGAGTTCGACCGGCGTAGTGCGCGTGGAACGCCTGAGCGGATCGTATTGGTCGCGCCGCTTTCTGCAGGCGCGCCGGATCAATTAGGCCGCTCTGAACTGACCCTTCCGCACCATCCGCCGCGACGTGTTCCGCGTGAACTGACGGATGTGGAGATCGTCCTCGGTGTAGCGCGTGGGCTGCTGCGGCTTGCGCAGCGATCCCACAACGATCTCGGCCGCGTCGACGTCGCACGGCGGCTGCTCGGCAAGCCGCTCGATGTACCGCTGCGGATACGACGGAAACGTGCGGAAGCTCGTGCCGACGACGCCGCCGTAGCGCGCGTCGAGGGCGGCAAAATCGTGGCGCAGGAAGTCGGTGATCGAAGGATCCGGTTTCGTCGCGAGATACGTATTCACCATCGCCGCCACTTCCTCGAAAAAGCGATGGCCGTGGCAGTGCGCGGAGTACGTGCCGTCCTCGCGCTCGATGCGCCGAATTCCGGCGAACTGCGGATCGATGTGGTAGAGCTCGTGAATCACGGTGTCGAGCTTCGAGACCCAGGGCTGCGCGCCGGGATAGAACTTCTCCTTCCGCGAGCGGTCGAGCGATTGATCGCAGAAGCGCGGCAGCGTGAACGAGAGCATGTACTTCACAGGACGCGCGCCGATCGTCACGACGGGCGACTTGGTGACGAACCACTCGGAGCGCCGGGTGATCTGGCCGCTCGCGCGATCCCGCCAGAAGTAGTAGCCCGGATCGCTCGGCGGGAGCGTGAGGCAATGGCACGTCGCGAAGGCGCCTTCGGCGTTGGATCGGCCGGCGCGCGCGAACACGAGCACATCCGCGATGTTGATGAAGGCCAGTGTCGGCACGCGTGAGACAACGTCCTGCATCAGCAGCGTCAGTCGTTCGGTGTAGTTGATCATGCGAAAGCCTTCGCCACTACCCGATCGCCCGCGCTGCGTGCACGCCGTTAGCTCCTGGGGAGAAGAACCCCGAAGTGGACATGACGCGGTCGGAAAGGTGTCGAAAATTTGAACCGAGTGGCAGCGACTATAACGAACGAAAAAAGTGAAAGCAAGCTGAACGGAGCGATTTTCCCTGCAAATCAGTGCAACTCCACCGACTCGACGGGCGGCGTCACGGCGCCCATCCGGCGCAGGATCACCTGCTGGCGGCGAAACAGTCGAGCGCCGGGATGTGCAGGGTTGAGCACGCGTGGGTTCACGATCGCGGCGGCGAGCAGCGCCGACTCGCGCGCGCCGAGCGCCGAGGCCGGCACGTGGAAGTATGTCTGCGCGGCCGCTTCGACCCCGTAAATGCCGTCGCCCCACTCGATCACGTTCAGGTACAGCTCGAGGATCCGCGCCTTCTTCAATGTGCTTTCGAGGCGCCGCGCGAGAATCAGCTCGCGGATCTTGCGCAGCGGATTCTTCGAGGGCGAGAGATATAAATTTTTGGCAAGCTGCTGCGTGATGGTGCTGCCGCCGCGGAACCAGCGCCCGCGCGCGACGTCGGCTTCAAGCGATTCCTGCAGCTGCTCCAGATCCACCCCTTCATGCTGCCAGAACGCATCGTCTTCGGCGACCAGCACGGCGCGTTTGAGATCGGGCGAGATGTGTTGGTACGTGACCCAGCGCTGGACGCGGCGCGGCACCCGTCCGAGGGCTCTGGCTTCCTGGGCCCGCAGCTCCATGAACGCGGTGGTCGACGGATTGGCGAGCCGGAGCGGACGGACGTCCGGGAGCGTGAGGTACGCGTAGGCCAGCAGCGCGAACAGAATCGCGCCCGACGCTGCCACGCCGCGCGCGACGGTGCGCATCAAACGGCGGCGCGCCGCCTCTGCGCGGCCAATGCGCGTTCGAGCGCGCCGAGCAGCAACACGATGAGGCGGGGCGAGGAGCTCGCCCCCATCAGACCGACGCGCCAGACCTTTCCGGCGAGCGGCCCGAGGCCGGCGCCGATCTCGATGTTGAAGGTGTCGAGCAGGTACGCGCGCACCGCCGCGTCGTCGACCCCCTCGGGGACGCGAATGGCGTTCAGCGTCCAGAGGCGTTCGCCTTCGCGCGGCAGCACCGACATCTGCTGCGCGGCCAGACCCTCGATCAGCGCGCGATGGTTGCGCTCGTGTCGCGCCCAGCGCGATTCCAAGCCTTCCTCCTCTACGATCGCGAGCGCTTCGTACAACGCATAGACGAGCGTGGACGACATCGTGTGGTGATACTTGCGGCGAATCCAGTAGTCCTCGAGCAGCGCCAGATCGAAATAAAAGCTGCGGCACGGCACGCGGCGCGCGAGCGCGCGCGGACCAAAGACGACCGGCGCGAGACCAGAGGGTCCGCCCAGACATTTCTGCGTGCAGCTGTAGCACGCGTCGATCATCCACGCGCCGACGTCCAGGGGCTGGCCGCCCAGCGAGCTGACCGCGTCGACCACGGCGAGCGCGTCGTGCTCGCGTACGATCCGCGCGAGCGCCTCGACGGGATTGACGACGCCGGTGGATGTTTCGGCATGGACCATCGCCACGACATCCGCGGGCGTCGTCTTCAGCGCGGCGCGCAAGGCCTCGGGATCGCAGGCACGGCCCCATTCGACGTCAAGACGCGTGACTGTCGCACCGTAGCGCTGGCACATCTGCGCGAGACGATCGCCGAAATAGCCGGAGACGACCACGAGCGCCCGCGTGCCCGGCGCCACGAGATTCGCGACGACGGTTTCCATCCCGGAGGTGCCGGTCCCCGACACGGCGAAGGCGAACGACCCGTCCTCGGCGCCGAACACTCGCAGGAGCCGCTCGCGAACGTCGTCCAGCAATCGAATCATCAGCGGGTCGAGATGGCTGATCGTCGGCGCGGCCATGGCGCGCATCACACGCGGCGACGTCAGACTCGGCCCGGGTCCAAGCAGGATCCGCTCGCTGTCTGGCAGCAGGCTCATGCCGGGATCTCCTCGAGCTGCGCGAGCACGTCTTTGAGCGCCGCAATGCCGGCTTCGGGCACCGCAGCCAACGGCGCACGCGGCTGACCGAGGTCGTAGCCGACGATCCGCAGCGCCGCTTTCAATCCGGGCACGCCATACGTGGGACCGAGCAGCCGCGCGAGCGGCACGAGCTGGCGCTGCACCGCGCGCGCTTCGTCGTGGCGGCCCGCTGCCATGAGATCGAACAACCGGGCGCAGGTGTCGGGCACCACGCACGCGAGTGCGAGGACGCCGCCTGCGGCGCCGACGCACAGCGCCGCGTAGAACGACGATGTGGTGCCGGCGAGGACCGCGAACGCCGCCGGCGTGCTCGAAACGAGATCCGCAATCTGCGCGATGTCGCCGCCCGACTCTTTCATCCCGATGATGTTCGGATGCGAGGCCAGTTGCGCGACGGCGGACGTCGGCAAATTGACGCCGGTCAGCGCCGTGAAGTTGTAGAGCAGCACCGGCACCGGCGACGCGTCCGCCACCGCGGCGTAGTGACGCACGAAGGCGTCGTGCGTCATCTGCGTTTTGAAGAACCCTGGGGTCCGCACGAGAACGGCGTCAGCGCCGAGATCGCCCGCCCGCTTCGCCGCGCGCACCGTCGCCTGCGTCGACTCGCGTCCGGCACCGACGATGAACGGACGGCCAGGAGGCACCGCTTCACGCGCAGCGGCGATCACGCGATCGGATTCGTCCTCGTCGAGCAGCACGGCTTCGCCATTCGAGCCGAGCACGACGAAGCCGGTAATCGGCCGCGCGACCCACCGCGCGAACGCGGCGCTGATGCGTGCGGTGTCGACGCGATCGTGCGAATCGAACGGCGTCGGAACGGGAGCGAACACACCTGACAGCTGCATGGGGTGATTTTACGTCAGTGCCAGTCTTCGGGCCGGCGGTCCTGCACGATGAGGTTGAGCCCAAGCACCAGGACGAACATCGCCGCGGCCGGACTGAGCAGCCATGGGAAGTCGGCGAACGCGCGAACGTCTGACGCGTCGCGCAGCATCGTGCCCCAGCTCGCGATCGGCTCGGGAAATCCGAGGCCCACGTACGACAGCGTCGCCTCGGCGACGATGAATGCGGGGATCAGCATGGTCATCTCGACCGCGATGAAACCGCGGGTCGCCGGGAGCAGGTGGCGCCCGAGCACGCGCCAGTGTCCCGCGCCGAGCGAGGCCGCGGCGACCGCGTACTCGAGGCGCCCCTCGCTGCGGACAATCGCGCGCACGCCGCGCGAGATGAAGGGCGCGCCGACCACGGCGAAGATGATCGCGAGCAGCACGAACACGATGCGCGGCTCGAGGACGAGCGGCAGGATCGAACGCAGCGCGAGCGCCACGTACATGGCGGGCAGCACGATGATGAAATCCGACGCGCGCATCAGCAGATCATCGGTGAGACCGCCCGCGTACCCCGCGATGCCGCCGATCGCGCCGCCGAGCATCATCGCGCCGAACGCCGCGGCGATCGACAGGGTCAGCGACGTCCGCGCGCCAAACAGCAATCGACTGAACACATCGCGGCCGAAGCCGTCCGCGCCGAGCAGCAACAACGGCGAACCCGCCTGATCGTTCCCTTCGACGACGTGACCGCCGCGCAGCCACCGTAGAGGCACGCCCGTCGTGCGATCCTCTTGATAGCGCTGTTCGAGCTGGTCGACGAGCCGCCAGCGATAGATGAACGGTGCGTGCCAGGCGCCTGCCTCGTCGCGCACGTGCGGCAGGGTCGGCGGCGCGTTCAACAGCCCGTCGAAATGATCGCTGGCGGTGTGTGGGGCGAACGATGCGGCGCCGAGTGCGCCGACGCACCAGAGCGCCACCAGCACGATCCCGATCCGCCGGCCCATCATTCTGCGGCTCTCGGATCGACGAACGCGAGCGCGGCATCCGACAGCAGCGTGCCGGCGGCAAGAAACACGGATCCCGCCGCCGCGCAGCCGGCGACCAGATACACGTCGCGCGCGCGGAGCGCGTCGAGCATCAGCCGTCCGAGTCCGGGCCACGAGGTGATCATCTCGACGGCGAACGATCCGCTCAGCAGCGTGCCGACGACGAGACCGTAAATCGAGGTGACCGGCCGGAGCGCCGCCTTGAGCGCACCGCGCCAGACGACGCGCAATCGCGGCACGCCGCGGGCAGTCGCGGCCAGCACGAACGGCTGGCCGATGGTCTCCGCCATCGCCTGCGACTGCAGACGCTCGAACATCGCGGCGAGCGGCATCGCCAGCGCAGCGGCCGGCACGATCAGATGGCGGACGAGATCGACCAGAGCTCCGCCCGTGACATCGGCGGTGCCGCCGCCCATGCCGCCGAGCGGCAGCCATCCGGTGCGCGCCGCGAAAAAGACGAGAAACAACGACGTGAGGAGCGGCGGCATCGACAGCAGCGTGATCGACACCGTGCGGATCACCGCCGGCAGAAGTCCGGTGCGGCGCGAGCCGGTGATGATGCCGAGTGGAATGCCGAGCGCGGTGGCCGCGAACAAGGCGGTGACCGCGAGGATCGCCGTGTTGGCCGCGCGTTCTGGAATCAGGTCGGCGACAGGCCGGTCGTACGCCATGGAGCGGCCGAAATCGAAGTGCGCCGCGCGCGCGAGCCAGTGGCCGTACTGCTGCGCGAAGGATCGATCGAGTCCGTACAGCCGGCGCGTCTGCTCCATCGTCGCCGCACGAGCAGTGATGCCGAGCGACTCGGTCGCGTAGTCACCGGGCGCCATGCGCACCAGCAGCAAGGAC
>Ga0207657_10008188_pt1 | contig 10651 bp, 12 predicted proteins | sample KBSC33metaG_FD_184316 | JGI IMG/M metagenome (GOLD analysis project Ga0207657, IMG submission 184316) | Corn rhizosphere microbial communities from Kellogg Biological Station, Michigan, USA - KBS C3-3 metaG (SPAdes) (version 2) | ecosystem: Host-associated > Plants > Roots > Rhizosphere > Soil ... | reverse complement strand
ACGACCCCCAGCGCAAGGTGAGCATCCTCGACACGCAGCTCGCAGACCTCCAACCAGAAGGTGGCCACGCGCAGCTGTCCGTCGACGCACCGCCCTACGGACGCATGCTCTCGGGAATCCGCGGCATCCGCCTGCAGATCCTGGGGATCGATGCGAAGTTCAAGTACGACGACGCCAACCCCGTCGACCACCGCGAACGGGCAGATCCGCTCGGCGACGCTGATCCAGCCGATGGCGGACGCGGTGGCCGCGGTCCGCGACGGCCGCATCCAGACCTATCGCGACGTCATCGACCGCTCGCAGTAGCGGTCAGCCGCGTCTCGGCGGGCGTCCCAGCTTGGACAGCCTGGACTTCGCAATCCGCGTATCGGAATGCTTGGCGCCGCGCACGCTGGGCGCCGGTTTCCGATGCCGCTTGCCTGGCGCGTCGACAGCGCCGCGGCTGCGTCGCGTCTTGGCTGGCGCAGCCGGCACGGCCGGCACGGCCGCCACGGCTGCGGGCGCACCGGCCTCGCCTCCTCCGATATGCGTCAGCAGATCGGCGGCCGCGTCGCGAATGCTGGCGAGCTGGGAGCTGAGCGCCTGCACGTCGACGAGCCCCTCAGCTTCGGCGCGAACCGTCCCGAGGATGCGTCCCATCTGCTCCGCGAACTGCACGACGCGCTGTTCGACGATGCTTTCGTTCTGTGGCGCCGGTGATGCCGCTGGTGTGGATTTACGCTTGGCCATTCCACTCGACATAGCAGAAGTCGTGCCGAGAGAGCGATAGTATGGGCGGCATGACCTCAGTTCGCATTCCGATCAGCCGCGTCGGCGCCTCCAGTCTGCCGCTGCCCGAATACTTTTCCGCCGATGCCGCCGGCATGGATCTCAGTGCGGCGTTGACCGGCCCGCGCGTGCTCGCACCTGGCGAATACGGATTGATTCCGTGCGGCTTCGCCATGGCGATTCCGCAGGGGTTCGAGGCGCAGGTTCGGCCGCGCTCGGGTCTGGCGAGCAAGCACGGCGTCACGGTTCTCAACGCGCCGGGCACGATCGACAGCGACTACCGTGGCGAAGTGAAGGTGCTGCTGATCAACCACGGGGCGGCGCCGTTCGAGGTGCTGCCGGGCATGCGCATCGCGCAGCTCGTGATCGCGCCGGTGAGCCGCGTGGCGTGGGAGCCGATGGAGCTTCTGCCGGCGACCGGCCGCGGCGCCGGCGGCTTCGGCCACACAGGCTCCTAGAACAGGTCGGGACGTTCGTGAGCCGTTAGAAGTCAGGCGATTACGAATTTCGCGGCTGACCTGGCGCGGTCGTAGGCACTCGCGTGCATCCATGTGCACATCGGGGCGGCATCGCCCTTGAGTGTGCTGAAGTCATCCGCATGGCGAATTGCTTCATGGCAGGCTCCGATTTGATTCGCTGGGAGCTGACCGCTCTCGGCGAGGATGGCCCGTACCGGCTGACGATCCAGCATTCGGCGGGATCGATCGTCGAATACTTCGCGGGCGTCTCCGAGGCGCTCGTCCGCGAAGAACAACTGGAGGCGCTGCTGATTGCGGCGCGCACCGCGTCCGGACACTTCGCCGAGGCCTCCTGACATGGCTGCGAGCATCGTGGTGATCGACGATGACGAAGGCGTGCGCGACACGTTCGCGCACACGCTGCGTCTGGAAGGCTACGACGTGCGGACGGCGCCGAACGCGGAGCTCGGGCTGCGCACGGTGGAGACCGGCCGTACCGACGCCATCATCCTCGATCTGCGCATGCCGCTGATCAACGGCCTCGGGTTCCTCTATCGTCTTCGGGCGCAGGAGGCGCACCGCGATCTGCCCGTGGCGATCATCACCGGCGATCACTGCGTCAAGGATGCGCTGATGATCGAAATGCAGGAGCTGGGCGCATCGCTCTTCTTCAAGCCCCTCTGGGTCGAGGACATCGTCGACCTCACGCGGGGCCTGCTCGAGAAGGCGCGCCAGGCGGCACCCGTCAAGGCGCCGTCCGAGGCGCCGATCGTGAGCCGCGCGACGATCGGCTGACCGCCGGCGGCGCTCACACGTACGACTCGAGCCGCCGCGCTACTCAGCCCCGGAGCCGCCGCGCGATGTAGATCAACAGCACGGCACCGACCGTCGCGATCACCAGCTCGCCAAGCACGCCGGACGAATACAGTCCAAGCAACCCGAAAATCATTCCGCCCAGCATCGAGCCCACGATGCCGAGAAGCAGATCGACGAGGACGCCGTATCCGCGTCCGCGCATGATCTTGCCCGCGAGAAACCCAGCGAGGATGCCGATGACGATCTGCCAGACGAAATACATCCGGTGATTCTAACGGCGTTAGAACCCAACGAACCCTTCGAACCCCTCGAACCCGACGAACCCCTCGAACCCTCGAACCTATTCCTGCGCATTCGTCGTCTGGCGCGTGTGCTTCAAGTACTTCTCGTACCACGCCAGGTAGCGCTCGTAGCGATCACGGATGTAGCTGGGGCGCGTCAGGCCGTGAAACTGATCGGGATAGATCACGAGCTGCGTGTCGATGCCGAGGCTGCGCAGCGCCTGGTACATCTGCTGTCCGCCCTGCACGGGCACGTTGAAATCCTTCTCGCCGCCGAGGAAGAGCGTCGGCGTCTTGATGCGATCGGCGTGCAGGAAGGGATACGACAGCTTCTGATACGTCTCCCACGCCTTGGGATCCCACGGCGGGCCGATCTCGTAGTCGTACTGAATGATGTACTGATCGGTCCCGTAGAACGACACGGTGAACGCCGTGCCGGCGCCACTGGTCGCCGCCTTGAGGCGCGGATCGGTCGCGATCATGTAGTCCGTGAGGATGCCGCCGTAGCTCCAGCCGCCGACGCCGAGGCGGTTCGGATCGGCGAGGCCCGTGGCGATGACGTATTCGAGACCGGCTTCGAGATCCTCGACCTCGTGATGCCCCCAATCGGCGAAGATCGCGCGTGAGAATTTCTGACCGCGCCCGGCGCTGCCGCGATAGTTGACGGCGAGCACCGCGTAGCCATTGGCGGCGAACAGCTGACGCTCGAAGCTGAACGTGTGCTGTTCCTGCGAGTTCGGTCCGCCGTGGATGCGCAGCAGCATCGGCACTTTCGTGCCGGCGACGTAGCCGACCGGCTTCGTCAGCAGCGCGTGCACGTCGGTGCCATCCTTCGCCTTGAAGCCGACTTCCTCGGTCGCGCCGAGGTCGAGCTGCGCGAAGAGCGCGTCGTTCTGATGGGTGATCTGCGTGAGCGATCCGTTCGCGGCGTCGATGCGGTAGACCTCCGTTGGCTTCGCGTCGCCGCCCGACAGCGCGGCCGCGCAGCTCCCACCCATCGTCACGCCGGAAATCGCGATCGGCGGCGTCATCAGGCGATCCACCCGATTGGTCGCGAGCGTCACGCGGATCGGATACACGGAGCGATCGTCGGTCACCAGCACCATCACCGACTTGCCATCTTCGCTGAAGTGCGGCGACGCCACACCGCGGTCGAGATCTTCAGTCGCTTTGACGCGCGCCGGCGGGCTGGTGCCGTCGCTGGCGACGAGCGTGAGATGCTCCATGCCGTATGCGCCGTACTTCTTGTCGTCGCCTTCGAGGAACGCGAGCCACTTGCCGTCCGGACTCCATTCGGCTCGGCCGCGTCCGCCCCGGCTCGTCGCCGGCGTGAGCGCCTTCTCCGTCGCGCCCGGCGTCGCCTCGATGACGAACAACTGGCTCGAGGGCTCGCGATCCGGATCGGCGGCGCGATCGCTCATGAACGCGATGCGGCTGCCGTCTGGCGACCATGACGGCGCCGCTTCATCGACCTTCGACGTCGTCAACCGATCGAGCTTCTTCGAGGCGATGTCGAACAGATAGATGTAGGTGTGGCGGCCGGAGAGCAGATAGCCCTGCACGTCCTGCTTGTACTTGTAGCGGTCGATGACGATCGGCTTCGGCACCTTCGGCTTCGCGCCCGCCTCGCCGCCATTGTCGGCCGGCGGCTCCGCGTCCGGATCGGGATCGCCGACGACGAGCGCGAGGCGCTTCGAGTCGGGCGACCACTCATAGCCTTGCAGGCGCCCTTTCACCTCGGTGAGCTGAAACGCCTCACCGCCGCTGCGATCGAGGAGCCACACCTGATTGCCCTTGGCCTTGCCGGGGCGAGATGACGTGAACGACAGATACTTGCCGTCGGGGCTGAATTTCGGAGCGCTCTCGCTGTCCTGGCTCGACGTGACCTGACGCTCGCTCGTGCCATCCGCGCCGACCATCCAGATGTGCGCGTGCGTCTTGTCTTCTTTCACGTCCGTCGTCGACACGACGAATGCGACCGCGCGCCCGTCTGGCGAGCACTGCGGATCGCGCACCTCTTTCATCGCGCCGAGGTCGTCCAGGGACAACGGCCGGCGCGCGGTTTGCGCCGACAGCATCGCGCCAGACGCGAGCGTGAACGCGAAGACACCCATCCACCGCGTAAGCCATCTGAGCCGTTGATCTGCGCGCATAGCGATCACTCCTTCGTGTGCGTGAATTCTACAGCGGCCCACCCGAGGCGCGCGGCACATTTCATCCAGAGCGCGAAGGGGCTTCGGCCGCGACGTCGCGCCAGCTACAACCCGTAGCGCGAACGCTTCAGGCGCGACCACTTCTCACGATGGTGACCCGTAGCGCGAAGGCGTCAGGCGCGATCACTTCTCACGAGAGACCGGTAGCGCGAAGGCCTCAGGCGCGATCACTTCTCACGACGCGACCCGTAGCGCGAAGGCTTCAGCCGAGCGTCTGCGCGGGTGTCACCGCGCCATGAGAGACGGGACCTCGGACGCGTCGAGCGGACGCCGTTCGGGCAGCAGGCCGCCGCGGAACGCTGCTTCGCCGATCACATTCGACGGCGTCCACCCGCCCGCGCGCAGATCGCGAACACCGGTGTCGCCAGCGGACTTGCTCAATTTCTGCGTCGCGGTTTTCATCAGCAGCGCGTGGTGCAGGAACTGCAGCGGCGCTTCGCGTCCGAGCATCCGCGCGAGCAGCAGCTGCCGGCCGGTGGACGCCAGCAGATCGTCGCCGCGGATGACGAGCGTCACGCCTTGCAGGTAGTCGTCGACCGTCGCGGCGAACTGGTACGTCCAGTTGCCATCGCGATCCTTGACGAGCAGATCGCCGCACTGCTCGAACGGACGCTGCGTCTGCGGTCCACGGCGCAGATCGTCGAAGCGTTCGATCGTCTGCGGCAATCTGACGCGGACACCCACGCCCGCCGCCTCGGCCAGGTGCTTCGTCGCGCACGTGCCCGGATACCGCAATTCCCCGCCAGGTCCCGGCGGCGCATGCGCCTCGACGATCGCCGCGCGCGAGCAGTCGCACGCGTAGACGAGGCCGGCGTCACGCAAACGTTGAAGCGCCGCGGCGTAGATGGATCCGCGATCGCTCTGGCGAACGGCGCAGACATCGTCCGGGACAAACCCCAACCACGCAAGATCTTCGACAATCGCGCGCTCGAATTCCGGCCGGCTGCGCTGCCGATCGTGATCTTCGATCCGCAGCAGCACGCGGCCGCCGCGCGCATGGGTCACGCCCCACACGTGAATCGCGTTGAGCACGTGCCCGAGGTGCAGGTAGCCGGTTGGGGCGGGCGCGAAGCGGCTGATCGTCACGGGTGCGCCGATCGAGCGCCGCAGGTCGGCGCCATCGCGACGAACCGCGGCCTCACGCCGATTCCAGCGCTGCCAGGTACGCGGCGGCCTCGGCGATCTGCCGCTCGCTGAACACCTTGATGCCGTCGGACCGCAAGGCGTCGGTCGTGGTGCCGGCGCCGTTCACCCGCCGGCCGCTGAAGCTGCCGTCGTGGACGACGGTGCTCCCGCACGACGGACTGCCATCCTTGAGCACCGCGACGCGAATGCCCTGCTGCCGCGCAGCGTCGCGCGCGAGCGCCGCGCCGCGGGCGAACGCCGGCGTCACGTCTTCGCCGCTCTCGGTGACCACGCGCAAACCGAGCCGTTCCGCGCGCGGCCTGGGCGTCCCGAGGCCGCCGGCGACTTCCGGGCAGAAGCTCACGACGCGTCCTTCAGACAGCCATCGGCGCAGCAGCGGATCGTCGGTCGTGGCGGCGCCGCCGTTGTAGCGGACCGGCTCGCCGAGCAGGCACGCGCTGACGAGAATTCTTTCCATCGCCATCGACTCACGCCTGGCAGCGTCTCCTCAGAGCGTCTTCATCACTCCGTCAACTTCATGGTTCGGGATGCACGACCTCATAGTGTCGGACGCGCCGATCGTAATCGACGAACAACGACGCCGCCTCATCGGTCACGACGGCGATCTCGATGTCATCTCCCGCGAAGCGTCGGATGTCGTCGAGCGATCGCCAGTACGTCGTGACGACGATCTCGATCGAGCGGCCGACGGTGCGCCGCAGCACCGTGGCCGACACGAATCCGTCGATCTGTTGAAGCGACGGCAGCACGTGATCGGTGAAATGCCTGAGATACCGGTCTCCGGTGTCCGGGCGCGCACGTGCCGACCAATATCGCGCAACCATCTCACGCCTGCTTTCCGGCCAGTCCGCCCGGCACCGTCACCACGTTCCAGGGCCGCACCCGCCACTTTGTCACCAGGCCGTTGAGCACGTACGGATCGCGGGCCGCAAAAGCCTCCGCGACAGCCGCCGACGGAGCGTGAAACACCAGCAGCGCCCCGTCCGCCGGTTCGCCAAGCGCGCCGGCAAGCGTCAGCTCGCCGCGCTCGTGCGCCTCACGCACGAACTGCAGGTGGTCCTGTCGAAAGGCGGTGCGGCGCGTCTGAAAATCAGGAACGACGTCGTAGATGAGGGCGAAGTAATTCATGACCACAGTGTAACGGGTCCTCGGGCGCGGCCGGAGCGGGACACTACGCCACAGGAGGCGGGGGCTGTGGACCGCTGAACAGCCGTTCTGTTTCGGTCGAGAACAGCACCCACAGCCCGTAGATGCCAACGATGGTGCCGAACGGCACCCAGATCAGGTCGAGGATCGACAGGACGATTCCCACGATCCGCGCCCACGGTCGGTACTTCAACAGACCGATGCCGACGAGGATGCCCGGCAGCGACCGCACGAGGACGAACAAGATCAGCGCGGTCCCCGTCAGACCGATGATCGGAATCGCGATGTGCGCTTGCGGATCGCCGGTCGAGCCGACGATTCCCGCGGCGCCTCCGAAGATCAGCGCGAGGACGAGCGCGCTGAACACACCCAGCGCGCCGAGGACGATGTGCAGCACGCCGAGGACCTTGACGTGCGTCACCACGCGATCACCGCTCGTTCAACCAGCGATCCTCGAGCACCGACACCGGCTTCACCATCGTCTTGCCGCCGACGCTGAGGGTGACGATATAGGTGCCCGGCTCCACCGATGGCAGCTGGCCGCCGCGTCCGCCGCCGCCGGCCGGCGCCGCCCCCGACGGATTCGGCGCAAGATTCCAGAGCACGCGGTTGATGCCGGCGTGCTTGGTGCCGTCCAGCGTTCGAACCACCTTGCCGGTCGCGTCGGCGATCGAGATCTTCACGTCGCCGGTGGCGGCGCCCTTCAGGTAATAGTCGATCGACGTCCCGCGCGGCGCGTTCTCCCCGACGAACACCTTCTGGCCGCCGACCTGCTGCCCGTGCTGCTGATCGTTGAGGTACGCGATCGCCGGCCGAATGGTGAACAGGAACGCGTCCTGCGCCATCACCTCCGGCGTCATCTGCTGCAGAGGCGAGATGTCGTCGGCGATCCAGACGCTCCGTCCGTGCGTCGCGACGATCAGGTCGTTGTCGCGCGGGTGCACGAGAATGTCGTCCGTGCGCACCGTCGGATAGTTCGTCATGAACTTCTTCCACGTCTTCCCCGCATCGAGCGACGCGAACAGGCCGAACTCCGTGCCGACGTAGAGCAGATTCCGGTTCTTCGGATCCTCGCGGATCACCTGCACGTTGCCGGAGGCGGGCAGGTTGTTGGAAATGCTCTGGAACGTCTTGCCGAAATCGTGCGTGACGAACACGTACGGCTTCAGATCGTCGTTGCGATGCCCATCCACTGAGACGTACGCGGTGTCTGCGGCGAAATGAGACGCATCGATCCGCGAAATCCAGTACTGATGGTTCGCCGGCAGACCCGGCAGGTTCTTGCCGACTTCGGTGAACGTGACGCCGCCGTCCTGGCTCACCTGCAGATTGCCATCGTCGGTTCCCGCCCAGACGACGCCGGGCAGGACGGGCGATTCGGAAATCGAAATGATGGTGCCGTACGAAACGACGCCGTCGTTCTTCGAGAGTTGCGTGACGTTGCCGGGCACGCCCATCATCGAAACGGTGTTGCGATCGATCTGTTTCGTGAGATCGGCGCTCGCCACCCACGTGTCGCCCTGGTTGTACGACTTGAAGAGACGATTGCCGCCGAGCCACACGATCTTGGGGTTGTGCGGCGACATGACCACCGGCGTGTTCCAGTTGAAACGGTATTGATCGCCGGGGTGCGCGTTGAGGACGTTCGGCGGTCCACCGCGTCCGCCCGCCTGCGCCGCGGGTCCGCCGACCTGCACCGCCGGCGCCGGTTGCTGGGTCGACGACGCCGAGGTCTGACCGAAGTTGGGTCCGTTGACGACACCGGTCACTGGTGCCTCTCCTGTCTCTCCTGCCGTTCCCGCATTTCCCGCCCTTCCCGCCCGTCCTTCGCCTCCAGCGCCGCGCGCGGCCGCCGCCCGCGGCCTGATGCTCTCGCCGCGTCCGGTCGTCAGGTCGTACCGATTCGTATTGCCGTCCTGCGACTCGGTGATCACGCGGTTGTAGTCGCTCGCATCCACGGCCGTGTAAAACCCATCGCCGCCGCCGATGCCGAACCAGTCGGAATTCATGATGCCGCCGCGCCCGCGCACGGCGCTCGGTCCACCCCAGCTGCCGTTGTCCTGCAGGCCGACGTACACGTAGTACGGATGACGCATGTCGGCGGTGACGACGTAGGCGAGCGCCGTCGCCATGGTGTTGACGAAGTCCCACGTGCGGCCTTGATCCCAACTGATGTCGAGGCCGCCGTCGTTGCCGATCATGATGTGCTTCGGATTCTTCGGATCGATCCAGATCGCGTGCTGATCGACGTGGCCGGGTGACTCGTTGCCTCCGGCGGCGTCGAGCGTCGCGAAGGTCTTGCCGCCGTCGAGCGACTTCGCGACCGGCAGCCCCGCGACATAGATCGTCTTGTCGTTCGTCGGGTCGACGCGCAGCTGACTGAAGTACATCGGGCGCGCGTCGCAGTTGGTCAGGAGCGTCCACGACTGCCCTTTGTTGTCAGAGCGCAGCACGCCGCCCTTCTTCGGATCGATCGCGGGCGGCGTCCATCCAGCGGGCGGCTGCTGTTCGGCGCGTCCACCGCCGGCGCCACGACCGGCGACGTAACCTCTCGTCGGACCGCCGTTGTTGCACCAGTCGAACGACGGAGCGCCGCGTCCGCCGGCTTCCGGCGCTTCGGCCGGAGGCTGTCCTGCCCGACCTGCCCTCCCCGCCCGCCCGGCCCCCGCCGCTCCCGGCGGGGTGACCGCGGCCGCGCCCGGCGGTGTCGCCTCGGTCGCAGCTCCGGCTTCCACCTCCGGTGTCTTCTCCGGCGTGCCGGTCTCGCCCGCTTCGATCTGCGCGTAGACGACGTTCGGATTCGATCGCGAGACATCGAGCGCAATCCGTCCGTAGGTTCCGGGAGGCAAGCCGTGCTCGGTCAGTTTCGTCCACGTCTTGCCCGCATCCGTGCTCTTCCACAACGCGCTGCCCGGTCCGCCGCCGTTGAAGCAGCAGCCACTGCGGCGGCGCTGATAGCTCGCCGCATACACCACGCTGCTGTTCGCCGGATCGAGGGCGATGTCGGTGAAACCGGTATCGTTGTCGATGAACTTGATCTGCTGCCACGTCTTGCCGCCGTCGGTCGTCTTGTAAACGCCGCGTTCGGGGTTGGGCCCGAACAGATGGCCCGGCGAAGCGACGTAGACCGTCTCCGGATTCTTCGGATCGATCACGATGCGCGCGATCGTCTGCGTTTCCGTCAGCCCGAGATGCGTGAACGTCTTGCCGCCGTCGGTCGTTTTGTAGATGCCATCGCCGAACGACGCCGTCTGCCGGTTGTTCGCCTCGCCGGTGCCGATGTAGACGATGTTCGGATTGGTCGGATGAATCGCGATGTCGCCGATCGATGCGCTGTTGTAGGTCTGGAACACTGGCTCGAACGATGTGGCGTTATTCGTCGACCTGAACACGCCGCCGACCGCGTAGCCCAGATAGATGATGCTCGGATCGCTTTCGGACACGGCGATATCGTCGATGCGGCCGCCCATGCTCGCCGGCCCAATCGATCGGAACCGGAAGGCGCCGAGCACCGGATCGTCGGATTGATTGATCGCCGGTTCCGCGCTGCCAGCGTTGGACTGGCCCGACGGAACGACGGTCATGACGCACAGGACGATCAAGGGAAGCGCAAGCAGGCCAAGCCGCCGAAATGAGTTGGACATAGTCAGGCGAATACTACCAAAAACACGTCTGTGCGCGGTCCGCTATCGACGGCCTTCGCTGTTGCAGTCCTTCGTCTCGGCCGTCATCGAGCCGAGCTCCGACGTCAGGCCGAATCCGAACGGCTGACCGGACTGTCCGCCGCGCACGGCGCGAATGAAGAGGCTGCTCTCGTCCAGCG
>Ga0207657_10008187_pt1 | contig 10651 bp, 3 predicted proteins | sample KBSC33metaG_FD_184316 | JGI IMG/M metagenome (GOLD analysis project Ga0207657, IMG submission 184316) | Corn rhizosphere microbial communities from Kellogg Biological Station, Michigan, USA - KBS C3-3 metaG (SPAdes) (version 2) | ecosystem: Host-associated > Plants > Roots > Rhizosphere > Soil ... | reverse complement strand
CCTGACTGCGCGCGCCACGCTCGAGCATATGGGCAGTCTCCCGCACGATGACCTCATCGAACACGCGGCGGAAATCCTGCTCGTCGGTCTGGCGCATCAGTGCGGCCAGCAGAACCGACGCTGCGTGTAATTCCGCCTTGAGACGGATTTCGTCTTTCAACGGCATCTTCCCACCCTTTGTCCCGCCGGCATTTCTGCCGGCGGCCCCACAAGCTGCCACGAGCGCTTCAGGACGGGTCGTCGCCGGCGGTCTCCGCACTTGGCTGCCGGAGACCGCCTGGCCAATCACATCAATAGACCTTCGGCTCGCCCGGAGCCAGATCGCTTGCCGTGCGGCGCTCGCGATATTCCTGCTCGTCGTCTTCCCAGTACGGCGTGACGTTGTAGTAGGAATGGATCTCCGAAGCCCAGTTGGCGTCGGCCATGCTCGGCCAGTGATCCTTGTCGAAGCCTTCGGCGTTCTCCAGCTTTTCCTTGCTCACATCGAGGATGAAGCCGTGTTCCCGCGCGTCGAGCGTCAGCGCGCCCCACGGGATGGCGAACAGCTTCGAGCCCATGCCCAGGAAGCCGCCGAACGACAGCACCGCGTACGCGATGCGGCCGGTGGTGACGTCGAGCATGATCGCTTCGATCTTGCCCAGGTTGTCGCCCGCGGCGTTGACGACCTTGTCGCCGATCAAGGTCGCGGCGTCCATGACCTCGGGACCCGGACCGCTGTTGTCCGGATTGTCGGACGGAATGATCTGTGCGCCCGACCGCTCTTGCGTGGTCGAGCCGTATGGATTCGCTTGGGTGGCCATAAAAAGACTCCTCACAAAAATGCTTCGACGAAAAACGGTCCCCGGGTTTGCCGAAAGTTTCGGCAGACGTGACTTTTTCCGGATTGTTCGTGTCGCCCGCCCGCCGCACTCGCGGTCCCGCAGTCATAGTCTCCCGGGGGCGCGGGCGAGCCAATCCGTTAGCGTCCTATTTTCGTGTAGGCCGCCGCAGCGCCAGGCGTAAGACGAGCGCTGTCATCCTCTGGTTTTTTGAACGAAACCACCATCGCCGCAAGGCTCGCAACACTTGTCGCGTCAGCGGACCTTGGCGAGGAGCTTGAAGTCGCGGACCAGCGCGGCGTAGGCGTCGTCGAAGTCCTCCCGCGGCACGCGCAGGATCGACGACGGGTGGACGGTGACCATCACGTGCTCGGCCAGGTCGCTCTCCAGCCACCTGCCGCGGTGGACCGTGACCCGGACCGAGGGCCCGAGCAGCGCCTTGGCCGCGGTGGCACCCAGGCAGACGATGATGCTGGGCTTCACCAGCCGCAGCTCCTGGCGCAGCCAGTCGAGGCAGGCCGCGACCTCCTGCTGGCTAGGGGTCTTGTGCATCCGCCGCTTGCCGCGCGGGAACCAGCTGAAGTGCTTGACCGCGTTGGTGACGTAGACCTCCTTGCGGTCCACCCCCGCCTCCGCCAGCGCCTTGTCGAGGAGCTTGCCGGCCGGACCGACGAACGGGCGCCCCGCCAGATCCTCCTGGTCACCCGGCTGCTCGCCGATCAGCATGATGCGGGCGTGAGCGGCGCCCTCGCCCGGGACACCTTGGGTCGCGTTCTTCCAGAGGTCGCAGCGGCGGCAGGCGTCTATCGCCTTCGCGAGCTCCGGAAGGGACGAGGCTTCAGGTGCGGGGGGAGGTTGTTTGGGCATTGGGATTGCGCGTCGGCACGGTCTCGGTCAAGCAAGAGCGGTGCCGGATGCGTCGATCCATCGTGCTTTCAGTTTGCTGCGGCGCTGAGCCTTTCCCGTTCCTCGTCAGCCAATCGGTCTAGTGCTTTTGGCCTATCCGCGCCGAGGACCGCGCAGCAAGAGTTACACGCATTTTCTACTCTGCAGCGACCTCCCGGCACGCAACCCGCCGTGCTGGCGTTCCTGTAGGAACTGTCAGATGCGCCGACGACCGCTGCCGGCGTAGCGTGGGTCGAATCGGATCGAAGACGCTTTGCGTCTGAGCGATTCGCCCGACCGATGGGCGAGGAGAAGCGCGGATGCGTTGGACGTATTTGCCCAAGCAGGCGGAGAAGCAGCGCGCCAGGCGGGCGTTCGCGCGTTCGGCGACGCTGGCGCTGCTGCATGTTGGCTCGCTTGTCGTATCCCTCGACGCCAATGCGCTGACCGCTCAGACGATAAGCTTCGCTGCCCTGAGCGGAAAGACGTTTGGTGTGGCACCCTTTCCCATCGGGGCCACCGCATCGTCCGGGCTGGTCGTCGCTTTTTCGTCGCTGACACCCGCAACCTGCGCCGTAGCCGTTACGACGGTAACGGTCCTGGCGGCCGGGACATGCACGATCCAGGCCTCGCAGGCAGGTAACGCCACTTATGCGGCTGCTGCAAGCGTCAACCAGAGCTTCACGATCGCTAAGGCAGCTCAGACGATCGCATTCGCTGCACTGTCGGCTAAGACCTATGGTGCAGCGCCCTTCGCACTTAGCGCGACGGCGTCGTCCGGCCTCCCTGTTGCCTTCATCTCGACGACGACAGCGGTTTGCACCGTAAGTGGCACCACGGTGACGATGGTCACGGGTGGTACGTGCACGATCCAGGCACAGCAGGCCGGTAATGGAAACTACACTGCCGCTCCCAATGTGAGCCAAAGTTTCGCGGTAGCCAAGGCCGCGCAAACAATCACCTTCGGAGCGCTCACAGGCAAAACGTACGGCAACCCAGCTTTCTCGGTCAGCGCGACGGCGTCATCGGGATTGGCAGTGACCTTTTCGTCGGCCACGCCGAGCGTGTGCGCGGTAAGCGGCGGTACCGTCACGATCGTTACCGGCGGTACCTGCACGATCAATGCCGCGCAGGCGGGTAATACGAGCTACCTCGCCGCTACGACAATTCCTCAGAGTTTTACGGTGGCCAAGGCCAGCCAGACCATTACGTTCAATACGCTTGTCAGTCAGACGTATGGGGTCGCGCCCTTTGCGATAAGCGCGTCGGCGTCATCGGGGCTGGCGGTCGCCTTCTCCTCCGCGACCACCACCGTATGCACGGTAAGCGCCAGCACAGTCACGATCAAAACCGGCGGCACATGCACCATCAACGCCGCGCAAGCCGGCAATACGAGCTATCTCGCCGCCACGACGGTGGCCCGAAGCTTTACGGTAGCGAAGGCGAATCAGACGATCGCCTTCGGTGCGCTCGCCAACCAGACGTATGGCGTCACTCCATTCACGGTGAGCGCGACAGCTTCATCCGCGCTGGCAGTGACGTTTTCTTCCCTGACGACGACCGTATGCACAGTAAGCGGCAGTACCGTAACGATACGCGCAGGCGGCACGTGCACTATCCAGGTCGCGCAGGCAGGCAACACCAGTTACAACGCTGCGCCCAACGTAAGTCAGAGCTTTACGGTGGCGAAGGCCGACCAGACGATTGCCTTCGGCGCACTCGCCAACAAGACCTACGGCGCGGCGCCGTTCACACTGGGTGCGACCGCGACCTCAGGCCTAGTCGTCACTTTCTCATCTCTGACAACTCCGGTCTGCACGACAAGTGGTTCGACGGTGACTTTGCTCGCCGCTGGTATTTGCACCATCCAGGCCGCGCAGGCGGGCAACGGTAGCTACAACGCCGCGCCGAATGTCAGCCAGAGCTTCTCGGTCGGACCGGGAAACCAAACCATCACCTTTCCGCTGCTTGGTCCTCAGTTGACCACGGCCTCCCCGCTGTCGCTGGTAGCCAGTGCGTCGTCGGGATTGCCTGTGAGTTTTACTTCACTCACTGCACCGGTATGCAGTGTCAGCGGCAGTAGTGCGACGCTCGTGAAAGGCGGCACCTGCACGATCCAGGCGACGCAAGCCGGCAATAGTTCCTATGCAGCCGCACCGAACGTCAACCAGACCTTCGCCGTACTTGGCGTGCCGCAGTTTTCGCCTGCCGTCAGCTACGCTGCGGGTACCTACCCCGGAAGTATTGCGGTGGCCGACTTCAACGGCGACGGCAAGTCCGACCTGGCGGTCGCCAACGCATTTTCCGCCAGCGTCTCGATTCTGCTGGGCCGGGGCGATGGCACGTTCACGCCGGGCACGACGATACAAACCGCCGGCGAGCCGATCGCGGTTGCAGCGGGCGACTTCAACGGTGATGGGAAAGTCGATCTTGCCGTCGCGGATTTCGTCAACAACGTGGTTGGCGTCTTCATTGGTAGCGGTAACGGAACGTTTTCTTCGAACGGTTCCATCAGTGCAGGCGTCGCGCCAATCGACGTCGGCATCGCCGACTTGAATGGCGACGGCAAGCTCGATCTGGTCGTCGTCAACGGGTCGCGGGGGTCAACGATCGGTCAGACCGTTACGGTGCTTCTCGGCAACGGTAACGGCTCGTTTGGCACGCCCATCGCTTACGCGACGGGCCCGAGTCCCTACCAGGTCGTCATCGCCGATTTCAATGGTGACGGTAAACCGGATTTGGCGGTCGCCTCAGCAGACAGCAACGCTGTTTGGATACATCTTGGCCGTGGGGACGGTACGTTTGCCGCAGCAGTCGGTTATGGTGCTGGGGCCTATCCCGATGCGTTGGCATTCGGAGACTTCAACGGTGACGGGAAACTCGACCTGGCGGCAGGGAACGACTTCAGCAACGACGTCTCCGTTTTACTTGGACGCGGTGATGGGACGTTTGGCTCCGCGGTCAATTTTCCGGCAGGCGCCGGCCCCGCAACGGTATCGGTCGCGGACTTCAACGGCGACGGGGTGCCTGATCTTGCCATCGTCAACCGTTTCGACGATACCGTCGCATTGCTATTGGGCGACGGTGGTGGAACATTTGAGGCACCCATCTCCTATGCGGTCGGCGGACAACCCAAGGCCGCCATAGCCAGAGACCTCAACGGTGACGGCAAGCCTGACCTGGTCGTCACGAGCGCCGCGAACAATAATATCTCCGTGCTGTTGCAGACGGGCGCAGCCCCGACGCAGGCGCCGACATTTACGAGCGCCACGCTGCCCGGCGGACAGGTCACGGTCCCGTACTCGTACGCGCTCACCGCCGCTGGAGTCCCACAACCGGTCTTTGCCATCACGACGGGCAGCCTGCCGCCGGGGCTGGTGCTGAACGGCGCCACCGGTGTTATTAGCGGCGCACCCACCGCCGCCGGGACATTCAGTGGTGTGCTGACTGCAAGCAACGGCATAGCACCCAACGCGACTCAAGCATTTGCGATAGCGATCGGCTTGGTGTCCCAGTCGATTGCGTTCGCGCCTTTGAGCAATCAACCGCTCAGCAACTCGCCGCTCGTAGCCGCGCCGACCGCGAGCTCCGGGTTAGCGGTAAACCTCTCATCGTTGACGCCGTCCGTCTGCGTCGTCGGTGGAAACGCGGTGGTTCTCGAAGCCACAGGAACCTGCACTCTGCGGGCAGCCCAGGCTGGAAACGCGACGTATGCGGCCGCGCCAAACGTCGATCAAACTTTCGCGGTTACCGCCGGCGCGCAGACGATCGCTTTCGGCACGATATCGTCTTTGATGTACCCGCTGCGAGCCACAGCGTCTTCAGGATTGCCTGTCAGCTTTGTTTCCCTGACACCCACGATCTGCGCGGTGAATGGCGACCTTGCGACATGGATCAGGCCGGGCACCTGCACTGTACGTGCAGCGCAGGCGGGAAATGCTAGCTACAATGCGGCACCCAACGTCGACCAAAGCATTATCCAGGCGCCCAGCCTGGTGGCGCAGACGATAGCCTTCGCGCCGATCGCCGACCGCATGACCACCGCGTCGCCGTTTACGGTAAGCGCAACAGCTTCGTCGGCGCTCCCCGTCTCGTTTGCCTCGCTTACACCAGCGATTTGCTCGGTCAACGGCAACACGATTACGTTGGCGGCCGTCGGGGTTTGCGCGATCCAAGCATCCCAAGCCGGCAACGCGACCTACAGTCCAGCCGTTTTCGCGCGCCAATTCAATGTCGGCCCGACGCCCCTGGCGGTACCGCTGCCGCCGATCAAAGGTCCTTTCATCGAGTACGCCACCTATCTCGGCGGGTATGGCATCGACAAGGCATTCGACGTCGTAGTAACCCCGGATGGGAGCGCTTATGTGGGCGGCTCGGTCGCATCGACCAATTTCCCGGGCCTGAGCTCCGCAACGGTGACGAACGCTGGCCTCGATCTGCTGTTCGTCACGAAGATCAATCCCAATGGTCGCGTCGTCGACTTCTCTACCGTCATTGGCGGCCGGGCCGCAGACATAACCGGCACGGGCGGAATCTCGTACGTCGGGCTGTCTCCATCCAACGAAGCGTATGCAGATCGCGTATTTCTTGGCGGCGGCCAGGTCGAAGCGATGACCAGCGACACAGCGGGCAACGTTTATGTCGCGGCCTACGCCAACAGCACCGATTTCCCGCTGCGCGGCTCTACCTACCTCCGAACCGGACCTAAGTACATCTACAAGATCGGCCCGACGGGGACTGTGCAGGTGGTGAGCGCAGCGATCGACCCGGCAGTCATGACTGTTCGGGCGATCGCCATCGATACCGCCGGAGCCATCTATTTTACCGGCGTCGCGCGCCCGGGCCTGGTTACAACGGCCGGTGCGTTGTACCGCACGATGCCAGCCCCGACCGGTTCGTTCGTCAGCGCAAGCGCGCCGTACGTCATCAAGCTGTCACCCGGCGGAGCGACGACGTCCTTCGCGACCTACGTATCCGTCAGCCGCAGCCGCTCGGGGACGCCAGCCGTGGGGGACGAGTCGCCATACGATGCAGCGACAACGCCCTACGCGATTGCCGTCGACGCAACCGGCAACAGCTATCTGGCCGGGCAGGCCACGTCGGACCAGTTTCCCCGTACGACGGGCTCGCCCGATACTTCGGACAGTCAACATCGCGACGCCTTTGTCGCCAAGATCAATCCCACCGGCACCGCGCTCGTATTTGTGGCTCGCCTGGGCGGCAGCGATGGAGAACGCGCGACCAGTCTCGCACTCAGTCCCGACGGCACGATCGTCATTGGCGGCAAGACCGCGACTCAACCCTTTGTCGGCACGACTACCGCGTTTCAGGATGTCGTCGTCTTCCAGCCCCAGACGCCATACGTGGAACGCGAAACGGGGTTTATCGCGAAGCTGGCGGCCGACGGAACGCACTGGATCTTTGTTGCGGCGCTCGGAACCGACGGCGGCACGCTTGTGTTGGGTAATGAGGGCACAGGGGATGCGCTTCCGGTGAAGGTTGCGGTGGATGCGAACGGATCGATTTATGCAGCCGGAACCGGATCCCTTTACCGCGACCTGATTCAGCTCGACATTCTTGGCTACATCGTTCTCGGGAATCAGGAATTCGAGCTCGAGGATACGCTGCCCGCGGCCAACGATCTTGTCGGGATGCTAGCTAACGGCGCATTTGTCGTGAAAGTGTCTTCCGATGGACAGCAGTTGATCCATTTCGCCGCGTTGGGCAGCGGCTATGCGTCCGGTCTCGCATTGGACAGCTTTGGCAACGCGTACGTCACGGGATGGACCAGCTATGGCGTTGGCTTGCCAGTCGTGAACGCCGGCCTTGCCACGCCGATGTTCGGCGCCAGCCACCCGACTCCCTTCGTTGCCAAAATCAATGATCGGCTGATGCCTCTCAGCTTGACGACCGAGCGCAATCCGTCGCAAGCGGACCACCTCTTATTGCTTCGGGCAGCAGTTGCCGATGCCCGTTACACCGGCACCGTCGAATTCGCCGAAGGTGCCCAATCGCTCGCCAGCGTTCCGCTTGTAGCGGGCGTGGCAACAGCCTCGGTGTCTTTGCCTGCGGGCATTCATCGGTTGAAGGCAATTTTTCACGGCACCGGACCGTTCAATGGCCTCGCGTCGCCTGAAATCGTGCAGGTCGTCAACCAGGCTCCCGCGGACGACGACTAGTGACGATGAAAGCAATAAGCTCATCGCTCGCATTGTTCGTGTTGGGCTTCGGCCACGCGCTCGTCGCCGGCGCAGACGCGCCCGTCCTGGCGGTTACCTATCCGATCGCCAATTCAACCATCGTTGAGACCGTCACGCCGACGGTGCAGCTGCAAGCTGCCGTGTTGAACAGCGGCCAGACCATTACATCGATGAGCTTTCTGGTCTGCCCGGGAACCGGAACGACCTGTACGGGGATTACAGATGTTGCCGGCACGGCGACGTCAGAACCGTTTCAGGTGACATGGACTCCGCGCCTGGTCTTGTCCGATGTCGCGGTGACAACGAACTACCTGGTTTGGGTTTCCGCAGTGAATTCATCGAACCAAACTTACGTGTCAAGCTCGATTCCTTTTGCCGTGCTACAGCCCCCGCCACTGCCGTCCGTTACTTTGGTCGCCCCGGCGGGATCGTCGGGTTTTGTAACTCCGGCATCGCCCGTGCTTTACGCGAAGGTAGTGCCGGGCTCCACCTCGCCGCCCTCCACGATTGCCAGGCTCGATTTTCTGGATGGAACCACCGTCATTGGCACGCTGACGGCGTCGAACGTCGACCCGGCGAGCGGGGGATATGCGTTCGTGTGGTCGAACGCCCCGCCGGGTGCGCACCAGATCACTGCTCGCGTAACCGATTCGCTCGGCGACTCGGCAACGTCCTCTCCCGTTCCGATCTACATCGTCGGTGCCTACGCGCCCCCTCAAGTCGCGCTCAACGCGCCCGTAAGCGGCCAAATATTCACGCAGACGAGTGCCGTGCCTTTGGCGGCAACGGCGACCAGCAGCCAGCGAACGATCCAGCGCGTCGAGTTTCTTCAAGGACAGAACGTTGTCGCCACCTCAACAGCGCCGCCCTATACGAGCGCCTGGGTCAATCCGCCGGCGGGTAACATGACGATTGTTGCCCGCGCTTTCGACGATTTGGGCGTAGCCGTCGCGAGCCCTGCCGCCTATGTCCAAGTATTGGCTACTCCCCGACCCCCAGTTGTGGTGATGACCTCGCCCGTCCCAGAAAGCCTCGTCTCGACGGGCGTGCCGCTGCCGCTGTCCGCGGTAGCGCTCGCGCCCGACGGCGGCATCGGCCACGTCGATTTTTACGCGGGTACAACCCAGATCGGCACCGTCTCGACGCCGCCCTATAACTTCAGTTGGGCCAGTCCTCCGGCAGGGGCGCTGTCGCTCACCGCGAAAGCATACGATCTGCTTGGAGTTACGGGCATCTCCGCGCCGGTGGTGGTGATCAGCGGCAGCCCGCAAGCGCCGGCCGTCACGCTGACCAAGCCTGTGGCGGGGGCATCGTTCGTCGCGCCAGCCACCGTCGCGCTGGCTGCAACAGGTTCCAGCGGATTCAGCGGCGGCTTGATCAACAAAGTCGAGTTCTACGCCAACGGTTCGATCGTCGGAAGCGCAGCGAGCCCTCCCTATACCGCGAACTGGTCCAACGTCGCGGCCGGCACATATGCGCTCACTGCGGTCGCAACGGACAATCTCGGAACGACCAAAGTTTCGAGCACAGTTGCCATAACCGTCACGGCCACGCCTTCACCGACTGTCACGCTCACCGCGCCGGCTAACAATGCCGCCTTCGTCGCTCCAGCGTCGATCGCCCTCAGTGCCAATGCAACGGCCGGCGTTGCGGGGGGATCGATCGCGAAAGTGGAGTTCTATGCAGGAAGCACACTGGTCGCAACAGCGAGCAGCGCGCCTTTCACCAAGTCCTGGTCGAACGTATCAGCGGGTTCGTATGTGCTGACGGCCAAGGCAACCGACAATTTCGGCGGAACAAGAACGTCGACACCGGTCGCGGTTACCGTCGCCGCTCCCGCTGCGCCGACAATCGGGATAACGGCACCGGCGACGGGAACGCATTACACGGGGACGCAGTCGATCGCCGTTACCGCGCAGGCGACGTCACCTGGCCCAACGATAACGCGGGTCGATTTCGCGATGGATGGCGCTGTGCTGGGAAGCGTCAATTTTTCCGGAACGAGCCAGGCTACGGCGAACTTCGCGTTGAGCGGTGCCGGCAGCGGTAACCATAGTCTGACGGCGACCGTCGTTACGGCGGGCGCGGGAACTGCCACTTCGGCGCCGATAAGCGTCGTTGTCACCGGGCTGACTGTCGCGCTGACCGCGCCCAGCGGGGGTCAGACCTATGCGGCGGGCTCTCCGATCACATTGACGGCAACTGCTGCTGAGAGCGGTGGCACAGTGACTCGCGTCGATTTCTACAACGGCTCGACCCTGCTTGGGAGCTCCTCAGCGGCACCCTACGCCTATGTCTGGTCGAATCCTCCAGCCGGATCCTATCCTCTGTTCGCGCGGGCGATCGACAGCGGTAATAACACCGTCGATTCTCCGACGGTGACCGCGACCTTTGGCGGATCGGGAGTGACTATCACGTCGCCTGTTGACGGCGCCGCAGTCGCAGCCGATCTTGTCCTCGTCAGAGGGACGTATGTCGCGCCCCCCAATAGCGGCGTGACCGTGAATGGGCTGGTCGCCGACAGCGACGGCAAAGGCAATTTCATGCTCACCAATTTGCCGCTCCAGGCCGGAGCCAACAGTCTTGTCGTTACGCTTACGATGCCTGACGGCACAGCGACAACCAAGACGATCAACATCACGAGCACGGCAACAGCGCCAATGGTGGTGGACGTCGATCCCGCGAGCGACCTTGCTCCCGCCGTATTTACTCTCACCGTAAAGAACCGCACTCCCAACCAGATCGCCA
>Ga0207657_10008185_pt1 | contig 10652 bp, 5 predicted proteins | sample KBSC33metaG_FD_184316 | JGI IMG/M metagenome (GOLD analysis project Ga0207657, IMG submission 184316) | Corn rhizosphere microbial communities from Kellogg Biological Station, Michigan, USA - KBS C3-3 metaG (SPAdes) (version 2) | ecosystem: Host-associated > Plants > Roots > Rhizosphere > Soil ... | reverse complement strand
GAAGCGGCCCATGTGCAGGTCCTTCGCGGACGCGATGCCGCCCGTGGACAGCATCAGGCGCGGCGCCGTCGTCTGCATTTCGTCGGCGGCCGTCTCGAGGGCCTTGTATTCGATGCTGTTCTTGTCCGGCTTGAACAGCAGTTGCTGGACGAGCGGGTGCATCGCCTGCGGCAGCTTGCCGGCCTTCAGTTCCTCGACGTACGCGGCCTGCACGACGGCCTGCTGTTTCTTCTTTTCGATGCCGGCCAGCGCCGCGCGCAACGACTGTTCCGGCGCCGCCTTGTAGCGGCCGCGGCCCTTCTTGTAGAAATAGATCGGGGCGCCGTGCAGCGCGAGCACGAGGCCGGCCGCTTCGAACGGCAGCGGCGCATGGCCGAAGTATTCGGCGCCCAGTTCCGCGAAGCCGAATTCTTCCTGGCCCGCGACTTCCCACAGGAATTCCAGGTCGACGTCCGCCGCGACGGCCTTCGCCTGTTCCAGCAAGGCGGCGGGGTCCGGCTTGTCGAACTGCAGCAGCACGTCGCGCGCCTTGACTTTGGTGCGCTTCCCGCTCGGCATCTCGACCTGGTAGGCCTCGCCCGCTTGCGACAACACGGTGCCGACCTTGAAATCCCCGGACTCTTCGAAAAATAAGTTCATTTTGTATTCGTATTCATGTGGGTTGCGGGCGCTGCGAGGTCGAGTACCGCCGGCAGGAAGACCTCGGTGACGAGCAGTACGCCCTGGCGGCGGCGATACAGGCAACGCCGCGCAAAATAAGTTTCGTGCGGCGGGCCGTCGATGCCGAGCACGTCGTGCACGCGGGCCAGCAGCGGATGGCCGGGGCGCAGCCGCGCGAATTCGAGCTCGCCGCGCGTGACCTTCGGATCGTAGAACAGCGTGGTGCCGAGCGAACGCTCGCCCAGCGCCGAAAACAGCGGCCAGTCGCTCGCGCTCGCGCTCATCGGCACGACCGTGTGGCCGTACACGACGGGCCGGTCATCGCAACGCAACAGCACTTCGCGTTCCCACACGCGCTGGGGCCGCGCGAGGCCGATCGCGCCCGCTTCGTCCGCCAGGCAGACATTGCCCGCCTGGCGCAGTTTCTGTACCCGGAAATGCCCACTGTGCGCGATCAGGCGCGCCGTCAGCGAGCCCGGGGTCGTCAGCCAGTCGCGCATGGCGGCCGGGGCGCCGACCCCGTCCGGATGCGCCAGCCAGCGGGCCCGGCGCAGCGACGCCGGCCTCACCTTGCCGTGTCCGATCCGGCCGAGCCTTTCAATTCACCCGTCAGGCAGAATGCCAGCACCTCGTCGACATACTGCTCGAATTCGGAGATCGCGTGGTCGCTGCCTTCGATGACGTGCTGGTGCGCACCCGCGTAATGCGCAACCATGTCGCGGTAGTCCAACACCTCGTCGCCGGTGGCGGCCAGCAGGAAATAACGCTCGGGCCGCGTGATCTGTCCGACCTTCAGCGCCGCCAGCTCGTCGATGTACTCGCGCTTGAATTCGAACGGCTCGCCCGTATGCCACTCCGTCGTGATGCCCACGTGCTGGTCGAGGTCTTGCAGCGGGTCGACGGCCGGGTTGATGAGGGCCGCGCGGCAGCCGAAGCGTTCCGCCAGCCACGTCGCGTAGAAACCGCCCAGCGACGAGCCGACGATGGCAAGTTCGTCCGGGCCCTTCGCCGCATAGCGCTCGACGAGGGTGAGCACGAGCGCCATCGCGGCCTGCGGCGACGGCGGTAGTTGCGGGCAGATCAGGAGCTCGGCACGGCCGGCCGCGGCCATGCGCTGCTGTACGACGCGCGCCTTGAACGAACGCGGCGACGAGCGGAAGCCGTGCAGGTACAACAGATGCGGGATCCCGCTCATGTCGCCAATGCCTCCAGCAGCTTCTGGTGCACGCCGCCGAAGCCGCCGTTGCTCATCACGAGGATGTGATCGCCCGGCTGCGCGGCCTGGACGACGGCCTGCACGAGATAGTCGATCTGGTCGAAGCTGTGCGCGTTGGCGCCCAGCGGCTTCAGCGCGTCCGCCAGCGACCACCCGAGCGCCTGCTGGCTGCCGAAGCCGAACACGAGGTCGGCATCCTTCAGGCTGCCCGGCAGCGCATCCTTCATGGCGCCCAGCTTCATCGTGTTCGACCGGGGTTCCAGCACCGCCAGGATCCTGCCGCTCGTCCCCAGCTTCTGGCGCAGGCCGCCCACCGTCGTCGCGATGGCGGTCGGGTGGTGCGCGAAGTCGTCGTACACGGTCACGCCGTTGACGGTGCCGCGCACTTCCATCCGGCGCTTGACGCTCTGGAAGCGGGCCAGCGCCTCGATCGCCTGCGCGGGCGGCACGCCCACGTGGCGCGCGGCCGCGATGGCGGCCAGCGCATTGCTGCGGTTGTGGTGGCCGGTCAGGTCCCAGTGGACGGTGCCCTGCTGCACGCCGTCGAACAGCACGTCGAAGCTGGAACCGCCCGGATGCTCGACGAGGCTCCAGTTGACGCCTTCGGAACTGCCGAAGCTTTCCTTTTCGCTCCAGCAGCCGCGCTTCAGAACGCGCGCCAGCGACGCCTCGTCGCCGTTGACGACGATGCGGCCGACGCCGGGCACCGTGCGCACGAGGTGGTGGAACTGGGTTTCGATGGCGCCGATGTCGGGGAAGATGTCGGCGTGGTCGTATTCGAGGTTGTTCAGCACGGCCGTCCGCGCGTGGTAGTGCACGAACTTCGAACGCTTGTCGAAGAACGCCGTGTCGTACTCGTCCGCCTCGATCACGAAGAAGTCCGAATCCGTCTCACCGGACAGGCGCGCGGACACGCCGAAGTTCAGCGGCACGCCGCCGATCAGGAAGCCGGGCGAATAGCCGGCGTCTTCCAGGATCCACGCGAGCATCGACGACGTCGTCGTCTTGCCGTGCGTGCCCGCGACGGCGAGCACCCATTTATGGCGGAGGATGTGGTCGCCAATCCATTGCGGCCCGGACACATACGGCAGGCCGCGGTTCAGGATCTCCTCGATCAGCGGATTGCCGCGCGTCATCACGTTGCCGACGACATACAGGTCCGGGTTCAAGTTCACCTGATCCGGCCCGTAACCCTGGATCAGTTCGATGCCCTGGGCTTCGAGCTGGGTGCTCATCGGAGGGTAGACGTTGGCGTCGCACCCGGTGACGCGGTGGCCGGCCTCTTTGGCCAGCACCGCGAGGCCGCCCATGAAGGTGCCGCAGATGCCGAGGATATGGATGTGCATGACGTGCCGAAGGGATCGTTGAAATAGCGAATACGCGATTCTACCAAACACCTCATCCCTCGCAGCGGCCGTTTCGACACGGCGGCAACGGGCCCACCCGTCGGCACGCATGACCTATATAATCGTTTCGTGCGCTTCCGATGCTGAGATGACTACCTTTCACGGGAAACGCGTCGAGGTCCTCGGGCAGGATGGCGAACTGGCCTGCTACCGGGGTTTCGCCGGCGACGCGACGTCCTTCCTCATGCTGACCGCCCTGGACGAGCACCCGGCACCCGCGACGCTGGCGCGTCTGGAACACGAGTACGCGCTCAGGGCCGAGCTGGATCCGGCCTGGGCGGTGCGACCCCGTGCCCTGATGCACGAGGCGGGCCGGCTCGTGCTGCTGCTGGACGATCCCGGCGGCGACCTGCTCGACAGCCGCCTCGGCGCCCCGCTCGACCTGGACAGCGCCCTCGCGCTCGCCCTCTCCCTCGCCGACGCGCTGGGCCACGTCCATGCCAGCGGCCTCATCCATCAGGATCTCGCGCCGGCCCACGTCCTCGTGCAGGGCGAACAGGTGCGCCTGCTCGGCTTCGGCCGCGCATCGCGACTGCCCAGCGAGCGCCACGACCTGGAACCGTCCGAGATCATCGCCGGCTCCCTGCCCTACCTGGCGCCGGAGCAGACGGGCCGCATGAACCGTTCCGTCGACGCGCGCTGCGATTTCTACGCGCTGGGCATCATCCTGTACCGCATGCTCACCGGCGAACTGCCGTTCGCCACGGCCGATCCGCTGGAACTCATCCACTCCCACATCGCCCGCGAGCCCGTGCCGCCGGCCGGACGCCGTCCCGGCCTGCCGGAACCGGTGTCGGCCATCGTCATGAAGCTGCTCGCGAAAATGCCCGAGGCGCGCTACCAGTCCGCGGCCGGCGTCGTGGCGGACTTGCGCCGCTGCCGGGAGCAATGGGCCGCCCACGGCGCCATCCGGCCGTTCCGCCTCGGCCGGCGCGACATCCCGGACCGGCTGCGCGTGCCGGAACAACTGTACGGCCGCGAAGCCCAGGTGCGCACGCTCATCGACGCGTTCGAGCACGTGGTCGCGACGGGCGACAGCCGGATGGTCCTCGTGTCCGGGTATGCCGGCATCGGCAAATCGGCCGTCGTCAACGAATTGCAGCGGGAAATCGTGGGGCCGCGCGGGTTTTTCGCATCCGGCAAGTTCGACCAGTTCAAACGGGACATCCCCTACGCGCCGCTCGCGCAAGCGTTCCAGATGCTCGTGCACCGCCTGCTGGGGACCAGCGAAGCCGAGCTGGGCCGGTGGCGCGCGGCGCTGCTGGAAGCGGTGCACCCGTGCGGCCAGCTGATGATCGACCTGGTGCCCGAACTGGAACTCGTCATCGGCGCGCAGCCGCCGATACCGGAACTGCCGCCGCTGGAAGCCCAGAACCGTTTCCAGCGGGTGTTCCGGCGCTTCCTGTGCGTATTCGCCCAGCCGGAACATCCGCTCGTGCTGTTCCTCGACGACCTGCAATGGCTGGATGCGGCGACGCTGTACATCCTGAAAGGCCTGATCGCCGAGGGCGAGGTGCGCCATCTGCTGCTGGTCGGCGCCTATCGCGACAACGAGGTCGGGCCCGACCACCCGCTCATGCTGCGCCTGGACGCGCTGCGGCGGGCCGGCATCGACGTCACGGAAATCGTCCTCGCCCCGCTGTCCGTCGACGACGTGGCCCACCTGCTGGCCGATTCCCTGCACCGCACGCGCCGCGCCGTCGCGCCGCTGGCGGCGCTCGTGCACGAGAAAACGGCCGGCAATCCATTCTTCGCGATCCAGTTCGTGATGGCGCTGCACGACGAGGGGCTGCTCGCCTTCGACGCGCGCAAGGCGGCCTGGACGTGGATTGTGGAGCGCATCCACGCCAAGGGCTATACGGACAACGTCGTCGAGCTGCTGGTCGCGAAACTGGCCCGCCTGCCCGACGTGACGCGCGACGCCCTGCGCCAGCTCGCGTGCCTCGGCAACGCGGGCGACGTCGCCACCTTGGCGCTCATCCGCGGGGAAGGGGAAGACGCGAGCCACCGCGCGCTGTGGGAAGCGCACCGTGCCGGGCTCGTGTGGCGCAAGCGCGGCGCGTATGTGTTCCTGCACGATCGCGTCCAGGAGGCCGCCTATTCCCTGATCCCCGCCGCCGACCGCCCGGCCGCGCACCTGCGCATCGGCCGGCTGCTGCTCGCGCGGACGCCGCCGGACGCGCTGGCGGATGCGGTGTTCGACGTCGTCAACCAGCTCAACCGGGGCGCCGCGCTGATGACGGCGGACGAGGAACGCACGCACCTGGCCGAACTGAATCTGATGGCAGGCAGGCGCGCCGCGACGGCCACGGCGTACGCATCGGCGCTGTGCTTTTTCACGACCGGATGCGGACTGCTCGCGCCGGATTGCTGGGACAGCCGTTACGCACTGGCCTTCGCCCTCGAACTCGGCCGGGCCGAATGCGAGTCGCTGACCGGCGCGACGTCTGCCGCGGAAGAGCGGCTGGCCCGGCTGGCGCAGCGCGCGTCCGGCCTCGTGGACGCGGCCGCCGTCGCCTGCGCCCAGACGGCGCTGTACGCGATGCTGGACCGGCCGGACCTGAGCGTGCTGGCCGTGATCGAGTACCTGCGCCGCCTCGGCATCGCGTGGTCCCCGCATCCGACCGACGCCGACGTGCAGCGCGAGTTCGACGCGATGTGGCAGCGCGTCGGCGGCCGCGCCATCGAGGACCTCATCGACCTGCCCCCGATGACCGACGCATCGTGGCGCGGCACGCTGGAAGTCCTCATGTGGGGCCAGGCGCCGGCGCTGCACACGGATGCGAACCTCCTCGCGCTGATCGCCGCGCACATGGCGAACATCAGCATGGAGCACGGCAACAGCGACGCCTCGTGCCTCGCCTATGTCGCGCTGGGCACGGTCCTCGGTCCGCATTTCGGCGACTACCGGGCCGGCTACCGCTTCGGCAAGCTCGGCTTCGACCTGCTCGAACAACGCGGCCTGCAGCGCTTCAAGGCCCAGACCTATCTCGGGTTCGGCTTCCTGATCAGCCCGTGGTCGCGCCATGTCAGCGCCGGCATCGACGCCGTGCGGCGCGCGTTCGACGCGGCCCGCGAGAGCGGCAACCTCGTCTACGCCTCCTATTGCTGCAACTGCCTGATCACGCTGCGGCTGGTGGAAGGCGAATCCCTCGGCGACGTGCAACGGGAGGCCGAGCAATTGTTCGCCTTCGCGCACAAGGCCCGGTTCGGCCTCGTCATCGCCACGATGAACGGGCAGCTGATGCTGATGCGCGCGCTGCGCGGGCTGCCGCAGCGATTCGAGCTGTCCCCCGGCACGGCATGCAGCGAAGACGCGTTCCGGCAGCACCTGGAACAGGATCCGCACCTGGCGGTGTCCACCTGCACGTACTGGATCCGCAAGCTGCAGATCCGCTTCTTCGACGGCGATGCGCGCGGCGCCATCGACGCCGCCACGCAGGCGCGCACCTTACTGTGGACGCTCCCGTCGTTCTTCGAACTGGCCGAGTACCACTTCTACCACGCGCTGGCGAGCGCGGCCTGCTACGACACGGCGCCCGCCGACGCGAGGCCGGTGCTCAGGCAGACGCTCGCCGCCCACCACCAGCAGATCGCGACCTGGGCGGCGAACTGCCCGGACAATTTCCGCACCCGCGCCGCGCTCGTCGCCGCCGAGATCGCCCGCATCGAGCAGCGCGACATGGAGGCGATGCGGCATTACGAAGAGGCGATCGCGGCCGCGCGCGAACAGGGCATGGTGCAGAACGAAGCGCTGGCCTACGAACTGGCGGCGAATTTCTACCGGGCGCGCGGCTTCGCGGAGATCGCGGCGACCTATCTGCGCCAGGCTCGTGCCGGCTACACGCGCTACGGGGCGGACGGCAAGCTGGCGCAGCTCGACCGGCACGTTGCCCGGCCCGCCGGCAACCTGGCGCCGGCGCAGGGCCTCGCCGGCGACACGTCGAACCGGCAGCTGGACATCGCCACGGTCGTGAAGGCGTCGCAGGCCGTGTCGCGCGAGATCGTGCTGCCCGCACTGGTCGAGACCCTGATGCGGATCGCCGTCGAACATGCCGGTGCCGACCGGGGCCTCCTGATCCTGCCCGCGCAGGACGGGTTCCAGGTCGAAGCCGAGGCCCAGAGCACGCATGCCGGGATCGACGTCATCCTCCGGGGTCCCGCCGTCAGCCCCGCGGCGCTGCCTGAGTCGCTGCTGCGCTACGTGGCGCGGGTGCGCGAGAACGTGTTGCTGGACGACGTCGCCGCGCCGCACCCGTTCGCCGACGACCCATATTTCCAGGCCCAGCCGCCGCCGCGGTCGGTGCTGTGCATCCCCCTCGCGAAACAGGCGAACCTCGTCGGCATCCTGTACCTGGAAAACCGCCTCGCGCCGCGCGCGTTCACGCACAATCACCTGGCCGTGCTGGAATTGCTCGCGTCGCAGGCGGCCATTTCGCTGGAAAACGCCATCTTGTACGCCAGCCTGCAGGCGCGCGAAGCCCGCATCCGCCGGCTGGTGGAGTCCAGCATCATCGGCATCGTATTCTGGGGCATGGACGGCAGCATCAGCGACGCCAACGAGGCATTCCTGCACATGGTCGGCTATACGCGTGCCGATCTACTCGCGGGGAACGTGCGCTGGGAAAGCATGACGCTGCCGGAATTCAAGGCCATCGACGCGCAAAAACTGGAGGAGGTACGCGCCACGCGCACGAGCACGCCCTACGAGAAAGCGTTCCGACGCAAGGACGGCAGCCGCGTGCCGGTGCTGATCGGCGCCGTCCTGTTCGACGATTCGCCCGACCAGGGCGTCGCCTTCGTGCTGGACCTGTCCGCGCACAAGCAGGCCGAGGCGGAGCGGCAGGGACGCGAGGCGGCCGAAGCCGCGAACCGCGCCAAGAGCGCCTTCGTGGCCAATATGAGCCACGAATTGCGCACGCCCCTGAACAGCATCCTCGGCTACGCCCAGATCCTGGAACGCGACCCGACCTTGACCGAGCGCCAGCTGGCCGGCATCAACGTCGTCCGCAAGAGCGGCGAGCACCTGCTCACCCTCATCAACGACATCCTCGACATGGCCAAGATCGAGGCCGGCAAGATGGAACTGTACGCCACCGACATTCCGCTCGCCCGCTTCGTGCAGACCATCGCCGACATCGTGGGCGTGAAAGCGGCGCAAAAACAGCTGCACCTCGTGTGCGACCTCGCGCCCGACCTGCCGGCCTGGGTCCGGGTCGACGAGAAGCGGCTGCGCCAGGTCTTGCTGAACCTGCTGTCCAACGCCGTCAAGTTCACCGACGCCGGCCAGGTCACGCTGCAGGTGCGCTTCATGCAGCCGGACCGGCTCGCGTTCGAGGTGCGCGACACCGGCATCGGCATCGCGGCCGACCAGCTGGACGCCATCTTCGAGCCGTTCGAGCAGGCCGGCGACGTGCGGCGGCACCTGGGCGGCACGGGCCTGGGCCTGACGATCAGCCGCCAGTACGTGCGCCTGATGGACGGCGACATCCGGGTCGACAGCGAGGTCGGCCGGGGCAGCACGTTCCGGTTCGACGTCCGGGCGCCGCCCGTGCAGGCGTTGACGGCCGCGGCCGTCTCCCGACCCGTGACCGGCTATACGGGGCCGCGCCGGACCGTGCTGGTGGTCGACGACGTCGCCGAGAACCGGGCGGTGGCGGCCGACCTGCTGACGTCGCTCGGCTTCGCCGTGGCACAGGCGGCCGACGGCGAGGCCGCGCTGGCCGAGGTGCAACGCCTGCGGCCCGACCTCGTGCTGCTGGACGTCGCCATGCCGCGGCTGGACGGCCTCGAAGTCGTGCGCCGGTTGCGCCGGCAGGAGGCGTTCCGCGGCTTGCCCGTCATCGCGCTGTCGGCCAGCGTGTCGACGAGCGACAGCGAGGAATGCCTGGCGGCCGGGATGGACGCCTTCCTGCCGAAGCCGCTCGACACGGACCGGTTGCTGGAGCACATCGCCCGGCTGCTGCAGCTGGAGTGGACGTATGGCGTGGAAAAAACGGCCGCGCCGCTGGCCGACGGGCCCATCGTGGCGCCGCCCGCCGCCGAGATGGAAGTGCTGCATCGCCTCGCCCGGTCGGGCCACATGCAGGACATCGTCGCGCAAGCCGAGCGGCTGGCCGCGCTGGACGAACGCTACCGGCCGTTCGCCAACCGGTTGAGCGCGCTGGCGAGGGGCTACCAGTCCAAGGCCGTGCTGCGCCTGGTGGAAGAATATAGTCAAGGCGGGGCACGCCAGTGACGCGATGCCATTTCGCGTTCAAGGGTATGATTTGGACATGATGCCCAATTCAAACGACGACCTTCTGCAGGTGCGCGCGCGCATCGCCGCGACGGCCGCCCGCATGATCGCCCAGGACGGCGCGGACTATTCCACGGCAAAGACGAAGGCGGCGCGCCAGGTGCTCGGCGTGGATCGCCCGTCCCCGAATTATCTGCCGGACAATATACAAGTCGAAGACGAGGTACGCCGCTACCAGAGCCTGTTCCAGGGCCCGTCCCAGGCGGCGCGCGTGAAGCATATGCGCAGCGCGGCCCTTGAAGTGATGGAGCAACTGGCCGAGTTCCGTCCCTACGTCACGGGCCCCGTGCTGAACGGCACGGCGGGCGAGCACGACGACATCCACCTGCAATTGTTTGCCGATAGCGCCAAGGACGTCGAGATCTTTCTCCTCAACCGCAACGTCAATATCGAGATCTCGGAAACGCCGCACTTCAAGGGCGGCCGCCACGATCCCGTCGAGACGGTCAGCTTCATGTGGCAAAAAGAAATGGTGCATGCCGAACTATATGAAATGAACGACCTGCGGGGCGCCCTGAAACCCCGTGCGGACGGCCGCCTGCAGCGCGCCGATGCCGCCGCCCTCCGCACCCTGATGAACAACGACTCTTCCGAACAAGATGAATAAAAAACACCTGGCCGGCTACGTGGCGCTGGCCGCCGCATTCACCGTGCTCGGCGCCATCGCCGGCGTCAAGCAGGACGCCAAGGGCCCGCTGACGACGACCTATGACAAGACGGATGGCCGGCCGCAAACGCCCGTCACGAACCTGTATGCATCCTCGCTGAACGACCTCGCCGGCAAGCCGCAGGCGCTGGGCCAGTGGAAGGGCAAGCCGCTCCTCGTGAACTTCTGGGCGTCGTGGTGCGCACCGTGCGTGTCGGAGATGCCGGAACTGTCGGAACTGGCGGCCAAGGACGGCGGCAAGCATTTCAACGTGATCGGCATCGGCATCGATTCACCGTCGAACCTCGCCGAGTTTGCCCGCAAAATCAAGATTTCCTACCCATTGTACGTAGGCGGCATGGGTGGCACCGACCTCGCGCGCGGCCTCGGCAACGCGAACGGCGGCCTGCCATTTACGGTGCTGAT
>Ga0207657_10008182_pt1 | contig 10654 bp, 6 predicted proteins | sample KBSC33metaG_FD_184316 | JGI IMG/M metagenome (GOLD analysis project Ga0207657, IMG submission 184316) | Corn rhizosphere microbial communities from Kellogg Biological Station, Michigan, USA - KBS C3-3 metaG (SPAdes) (version 2) | ecosystem: Host-associated > Plants > Roots > Rhizosphere > Soil ... | reverse complement strand
CGACCTGCCGTGCGTGATCAACTACGACCTGCCGTACAACGCCGAGGACTACGTGCACCGCATCGGCCGCACGGGCCGTGCCGGCGCCACCGGCGATGCGCTGTCCGTCTATTCGGACAAGGACGAGCGCCTGCTGGCCGACATCGAGAAGCTGATCAAGCAGACCATCACGCGTGGCGAGCTGACGGGCTTCGTGGCGGCGCGCGGCTTCGAGCGCGGCGGCGAGCGCAATGGCGATCGCCGCGGCGGCCGCCGCGAGACGGACAATCCGCGCGGCGAGCGCGCGGAACGCCCCGACCGCGTCCCGCGTCCGGTGGGCGCACCGCGCCGCGAGAAGATCGATCCGTGGTTCCTCAAGCCCTACGAACCGTCGGCGGCCCCGCGCAAGGACGCCACCGCGGCACCGGCCGCGCCGAGCAAGGCGAAGCCGAAGCTGGCGGCGTTGCTGGGCGGGTTGCCGAAGCCGTAACGCCGACGGACCGCTCGTCCGCGTGGGCACGGGTGCCCACCTACGGCCGGATGAATGCGTAGGGTGGGCACCCCGTGCCCACCAAATGCCGGCATGCTGTTTTACGCTTCCTTTCCCTGCGCGGCCTCCACGCGCTCCAGCAGGTCGCCATGCCTGTACGGCTTGGCGACGATGTTCAGCCGCTGCCCGTGCTGCTGTCAAAAATGTGGGCACAAGTGCTCACCGTTCTCTTCCTGCCCCGAGCCGTCCTGCTGACCGTGCTCGTGCCTGGCAGGCGTCACTTTCCCTCCTCCCGCCAGCCCATCGCTGGCGGCAGTGCCCGGCGCCGCCGCGAGCGGGCGCGGTGCCGCGATCATGTTCTTGCGCTAACACTTGGAAACATATTTTACTTATTGACAAAGATATACCGTTTTTCACAATTTTTGTACATGAGTTAAACTATTTCGGCTGTAAACTAGCAGCGCGCGCTCAATTTCTCTGGCGTCAGAGAACCATTCCAAAGGGATTCCAGCAATGTTTGGCATGCTGTCGGGCGCTTGGCGCTACCGATTTTTCATATCCTCATCGATACGCACCGAATTGCGGACGAAATTCGTCCGCAGCCGTCTTGGCGGCTTGTGGATGATTCTGAATCCCTTGGCCCAGGTGATGATTTTCGCGTTCGTCCTGTCCGCCGTCCTGTCGTCCAAACTGCCGGGCATCACGAATCGTTACGCGTACGCCATTTATCTGATGGCCGGCACGCTCGGATGGTCGCTGTTTTCCGAAATCGTGAACCGCTGCCTGACGCTGTTCATCGATAATGCCAATATCCTCAAGAAGCTGTCGTTCCCGCGTATCGCATTGCCGTGCATCGTCGTCGGCAGTGCGCTGGTCAATAACATCCTGTTGTTCCTTGCGGTATTGCTCATCTTCGGCGTGCTCGGACATGTGCCGGGCACCGCGCTGCTCGCGCTGCCCGTGCTGATGCTCCTCACCATTGCGCTGGGGCTCGGTTTCGGCCTCGGGCTGGGCGTGCTCAACGTATTCATGCGCGACGTCGGGCAGGTCGTGCCGGTCGTGATGCAGTTCCTCTACTGGTTCACGCCGGTCGTCTACATGGCGAACATCATTCCGGAAGCCTATCGTTCCTGGCTGGCGCTCAATCCGCTGGTGCCGATCGTCGTCGCCTATCACGATGTCCTGCTGTACGACCGCATGCCGCAGGCCGGGGCGCTGCTTGGCGTGGCCGCCGTGGCGGTGGTGTTGTTGTTCGTATCGCTTGTTCTCTTTCGCAAGGCAAGCGCAGAGATGGTGGACCAGTTATGAGCGGCGAACTGGATGTACGGGGCCTGGGCAAGGCCTATCGCCGCTGGGGCAGTGAACTGCGCCGGATTGCGTCGTGGTTCGTCCCGGGCGTGAGGCCGCAGCATGAACACTGGGTCCTGAAGGACGTCAGTTTTTCGATCGCGGCAGGGGAGTCGGTCGGCATCATCGGCCAGAACGGCGCCGGCAAGTCGACCCTGCTGAAACTGATCACCGGCACGACCCAGCCGACGGTCGGGCATGTCGCGGTGCGCGGCCGCGTGGCGGCGATCCTCGAACTGGGCATGGGTTTCAACGCGGACCTGACCGGGCGCGAGAATGTGTACCACTCGGCCGGCCTGATGGGCTATGCCTGGGATGACATTCATCGGGCGATGCCGGACATCGAGGCCTTTGCCGAGATCGGCGCCTATTTCGACCAGCCCATGCGCACGTATTCGAGCGGGATGCAGGTGCGTGTCGCATTCAGTGTCGCTACGGCATTTCGCCCGGATCTGCTGATCGTGGACGAAGCGCTGTCGGTCGGCGACAGCTATTTCCAGCACAAGAGTTTCGACCGGATCCGTCAGTTCCGCGACGAGGGGGTGTCGATCATTTTCGTCAGCCACAGCCTGAGCGACGTCCGCACGCTGTGCGACCGCGTCATCCTCATCGACAAGGGACAGGTCCTGAAGGACGGCGTTCCCGACGAGGTCGTGGATTATTACAACGCGATGATCACGGAAAAGGAAAACGCCAAACTGACCGTCGAGCAGCGCCGTGCCAGGAACGGCTGGTTGATGACCCGCAGCGGATCCGGCGAAGCGCGCGTGGCGGGCCTGCGCATGGTCGATGCCGCGACGGAGGAGGAACTGGCGGTGGTCAACGTGGGCCAACGGGTCGAGTTGCGCCTCGACGTGACGGTACGCGAGGATTTGCCGCGTCTCGTGCTCGGCTACATGATCCGTGACAAGCAGGGACACATCATCTGGGGCACCAATACCTGGCATACCGGCCAGATCGTGGAGGCACCGCGTGCCGGGGAAACGATCGTGTTCCGCCTGCCGTTCACCTGCACGCTCGGCCCGGGCTCCTATTCGGTATCGCCGGCCCTGGTGAGTTCGGATACCCACCTGTCCGACAATTACGAGTGGGTCGACAACCTGCTGGTCTTCGACGTGCTCAACGTCGACCGCGATTTCTTTATCGGAAGTAGCAGTCTCGATGCCCGTTTCGTCATCGAGCGCAACGACGCCAAGGTTATTTGATGGGTTTTCTTTCCTACGCACAGAATTTCGAGGACGTCATGTTATGGCGTGCACTCGGCCATGTTTCCAACGGGATGTATGTCGACATCGGCGCCCAGCATCCGCGTATCGATTCGATCAGCCGGGCGTTTTATGAGCGGGGTTGGCGTGGCGTGCACGTCGAGCCGGTACCGGCGTTCGCGCAATTGTTGCGTGCGGACCGGCCCGATGAAACGGTGTTGCAGGTGGCGCTGGGTGAGCAGGAGGGAACGCTCGAGCTCAACGTGTTCGCCGATACCGGGCTGAGCACGGCCATTACCAGTTATGCCGAGCGCCACCAGGTGGAACGCGGCTATGCGGTCGAGCGCATCCAGACGCCCGTGCTGACCCTGAAATCGGCGTTGGCATGGCTGGCCGGCAAGGACGTCCACTGGCTGAAAATCGACGTCGAAGGCTTCGAGGAGCAGGTCTTGCGCGGTTGGGACAGTCAGCGCCTGCGGCCGTGGATACTCGTGGTCGAGGCCACCGTGCCGAATTCGACGGAGACCGACTACGAAAAATGGGAGCCGCTGGTGAGCGCGGCCGGTTACCGGTTCGTGTATTTCGACGGCCTGAACCGTTTCTACATCGCGAACGAACATCCGGAGCTGGCCGCCGCCTTCGCGGCGCCGCCGAATATTTTCGATGCCGTCGAAGTCAGCGGCCAGGCCAGCTGGGGACTGTGCAATTTTGCCGTTGCACAGTCGCAAAGCCAGGTCGATTCGCTGGCGGAGCGCCTGCATGTCCGCGATGCGGAACTGGCCAGCGCAGAGTCGCGGATCCGGTCCGCCGAGGCGGCACTGGCCGATGCCCTTGCGCGCGCGTCCCAGCTCGAACAGCAGCTGGCCGCCATGTCCCGGCAGGCTGGAGAGGCCGAGGAACTCAAGCATACGGCGCATCACTGGTGGCATACCGCCGAGGAGTTGCGCAAGCAGGTCGACGGGCTGAGCGGAGAACTCGGCCACGTGTACGCAAGCAAATCCTGGCGCCTGACCGAGCCTTTGCGGTTCGCTTACGTGAACGCCCGGCGGGGGCGCCGGTTCGTCGGCCGGGTCGCGCGCTGGGCGCTGCGCCAGACCGGGCGCGTGACGGGCCGGAACGCGGCGCTGCCGGGTGCGGGGGAGGCTGCGGCGCCCGTGGTCGTGGTGTCGCAAGCCGGGGCGCCCGTCACCGCGCGGCGCCTGCCGCCCCGCGCGGCGCGCCTGTATGCGGAACTCAAGCAACTGGTGGACGGGGACAAGGAATAATGCGCATCCTGATCGACCTGCAAGGGGCGCAAACCGAAAGCCGGTTCCGCGGCATCGGCCGTTATTCGCTGTCGATCGCCCAGGCGATCGCCCGGAATGCCGGACACCACGAGGTATGGCTGGCCCTGAGCGGCGCTTTCCCCGACAGTATCGCCGACCTGCGCGCGGCCTTCGACGGCCTGGTGCCGCCCGGGCGCATCCGTGTGTTCGACGTGCCGCGCCCGGTTGCCGAGCACGAGACGACCAACCGCTGGCGCGCGCGCGCGGCAGAGCACGTGCGTGCGCACTTCCTCGCCGAGATGCAGGCCGACGTCGTCCTGGTCACGAGCCTGTTCGAAGGCTATGTCGACGACGCCGTGACGCGCATCGACAAGGACATGCCCGGTGTCCGCACCGCGGCCATCCTGTACGACCTGATTCCCTACCTGAAGCCCGAGGTCTACCTGCCCACCACGCTGTTGCGCCAGTATTACGACCGCAAGATAGCCTCGCTGCGCAACGCCGACCTGCTGCTGTCCATCTCCGCCTACTCGCGCGACGAGGCCGTCGCCACGCTCGGCCTCGATCCTGAGCGCGTGGTCAATATTTCCACGGCGGTGGACGGGCGCTTCCGGCGCATGCGGTATCCCGACGAGCTGACCGGCGCGTTGCGCGAGCGCCTGCACATCCGGCGCGACATCCTCATGTATGCGCCCGGCGGATTCGACCACCGCAAGAATTTCGACGGCCTGATCCACGCCTACGCACGCTTGCCGGCCCAGTACCGCGCGGCCTACCAGCTCGTCATCGTCAGCAAGGTCAATCGTGGCGACCAGGCCACCCTGCAGAAGATCGCCGCGGATGCCGGCTTGCGCGACGACGAGCTCGTGTTGACGGGCTATGTGTCGGATGACGAACTGGTCATGTTGTACAACATGGCTGCCGTGTTTGTCTTCCCGTCGAAGCACGAGGGCTTCGGCATGCCGGTGCTGGAGGCGATGTCGTGCGGCGCGCCGGTCATCGGCTCGAACGCCACCAGCGTGCCCGAGGTCGTCGGCTGCGCGGAGGCGCTGTTCGACCCCGACGACCCGGCGCAGATCGCGGCCAGGCTCGAGCAGGTCATGGGGGACGAGGCCATGCGCGCGCGCCTGCGCGAGCATGGCCTGGCCCAGGCCCGCACGTTCTCGTGGGATCGCAGCGCCGTGACGGCGCTGGCCGCGCTGGAGCGGCTCGTCGCGGGCGCCGCGCCGGCAGCAAGCGTGCCGTGGGAACGCCAGCAGCAGCTGTCGGCGGACCGCTACCGCGACCTGTTGCGCCAGGTGGCACGGGAATACCGTGCCGCGCCGCACCGGGACGATGAGGAACTGAAGCTCCTGGCCGAGGTCATGGCGCGTAACCTCCAGCAGGCCGAACGGATCCGGCGTGGCCGCCCGTTGCCGGAAAAACTGTCCTGGCGCGTCGAGGGACCGTTCGACAGCAGCTACAGCCTGGCCTTGCTGAACCGTGAAACCGCGCTGGCACTGAGCCAGATGGGGCATGAGGTGGCCCTGCATTCGACCGAGGGACCGGGCGATTTCGCACCGTCCTCCGCCTTCCTGCAGGCCAATCCGGCCCTTGCGCGGCTGCACGCGCTGGTCGCTTCGATGAGCCAGGAGCGCGCCGACGTCTGCAGCCGCAATCTGTATCCGCCCCGGGTGGAGGACATGCGCAGCCGCCTCAACCTGCTGCATCACTATGCCTGGGAAGAGTCCGCGTTTCCCCATGAGTGGGCAAGCGCCTTCAACGAGCATCTGCAGGGCATGACCTGCCTGTCGACCCACGTGCGGAAAGTGATGGTCGACCAGGGCGTCTGCGTGCCGATGCGCACGTCGGGTTGCGGCGTCGACCACTGGCAACGCGTGAAGGCCGACCGCGGCCGACCCTGCCCGGGCCGCGCGTTCCGCTTCCTGCACGTGTCGTCATGTTTCCCGCGCAAGGGCGCCGACGTGTTGCTGCGCGCCTATGGCGACGCGTTCACGATCGCCGACGACGTCACCCTGGTCATCAAGACATTCGCCAATCCGCACAACGAGATCCATGCCTGGCTCGCCGATGCGCGCCGCGACAATCCATCCTACCCGGACGTCGTCATCCTGGAAGAAGACATGAGCGACGGCGAGCTGAAAGGCCTGCTGGAGCAATGCCACGTCCTGGTGGCGCCGAGCCGTGCGGAAGGCTTCGGCATGCCGCTCGCGGAAGCCATGCTGTCGGGACTGCCTGTCATCACGACGGGCTGGAGCGGGCAGCTCGATTTCTGCAACCCCGACACGGCATGGCTGGTCGACTTCAGCTTCACGCCGGCCCAGACGCATTTCGGCCTGTTCGGTTCGGTATGGGCCGAGCCCGACCGGGAGCATCTCGCCCGTACGATGCGCGACGTCCACGCCCTGCCGCCGTCCGAACGGCGCGCGAAGGCCGACCGCGGCCGCGACCTGTTGCTGAGCCAATTTACCTGGCGCCAGGTGGCCGAACGGCTCGTCGATGCGGCGCGCGCCTTCTCGCTGCACGATAAGGCGGGCGAGCAGAAGATCGGCTGGATCACGACGTGGAACACGAAATGCGGCATCGCCACGTATTCGTCCCACCTGATCCACAGCCTGCCCGGCGACGTCACCGTCTTCGCGGCGCACGCGCCGGAGCGGACCGCCGTCGACGGCACGCAGGTGATACGCAGCTGGGAGCAGGGCGACCACGACACGCTCGACGAACTGGCGGCCGCCATCGACGCGGCCGGCGTGACCACGCTCGTGCTGCAGTTTAACTACGGCTTTTTCCAGCTCGAACGCCTGGCGGAATTCCTGCTGGCGCAGCGCGCGGCCGGAAGAATCGTCGTCGTGACGCTGCATGCGACGATCGACCCGGCGCATGTGGAGCACAAGCGCCTGGAGATCCTGGTGCCGGCGCTGCGGGCCTGCCAGCGCATCCTGGTGCATGCGCCGGCCGACCTGAACCGGTTGAAGCGCCACGGATTGCTCGACAATGTCACGCTGTTCCCGCACGGGATCCTCGACTGGCCCGAGCCGGCCCCAAGGACGGCCGGGAAGCGCTTCGAGATCGCATCGTATGGATTCTTCCTGCCGCACAAGGGGTTGCCGCAACTGGTCGAAGCCCTGGCGCTGCTGTATCGCGACGGCCGTGACGTGCGTCTGAACATGGTGAACGCGGAATATCCGATCGCCGAGTCGGCGCAACTCGTAAAAGAGGTGAAGGAGTTGGCGCGCAGTCTGTCGGTCAGCCACCTCGTCGAGTTCTGCACGGATTTCCTCGAGGACGAGGCGAGCCTCGCCAGGCTCGATGCGGCGGACCTGGTCGTCTTCCCGTATCAAAATACCGGCGAGTCGGCCAGCGGCGCCGTGCGCTACGGCCTGGCCAGCGGCCGGCCGGTGGCCGTCACGCCGCTGGCGATCTTCGACGACGTGCAGGCCGTGACGTTCCGCCTGCCCGGCCAGACGCCGCAGGACATCGCGGCCGGTATCGCGGCACTGATGGACGATATCGCCGCCGGGGCGCCGCGCATCGACGACACGCAGGCGAACGCCGCGCGCTGGCGGGCGTCGCACCGTTATTCGCGCCTGGGCGAACGCCTGCACAACATGCTCGGCGCACTACATCTGGAGCATCATGCATAGCCTCGACCGTCAGATGAACCGTCGAATCGCCCGGCAACTCGGCACCCGCCAGGACCTGCTGCTCTGGATCCTGGCGATCGGGGCGGTCGTCACGTACTTCCTCGATATCCTCGTCGACAACGCGGTGTCGTTCCATGACGAGTATGTGTACAAGGCCGCGGCCGATCACCGCCTGCCGCCAGCCGAGCTGTATGCGAAGGGGGCGATCGAATACATTCCGAACCGCCTGTACCTGGCCGTGTACCGGATCGCATCCTGGTCCGAACAGAATTACTACGCCGCCGCGCAGTTCTTCAACGTGGTGTTCTGGGCGCTCGGCCTGCTCGCGGTGTGCAGGCTGGCACAACTGCTGGGCATCACCGGCAAGCGCCTGTTCGTCTTTGCCGTGCTGGCGGTCATGCTGCCGTTTGCCATCTACACGAAATACTTCATGCCGGAAGCGATGTATTTCTGCCTGTTCGCATGCGGGGCGCTGCTGCTGTTCAAAGCCATCGCATCGGGCTCGCACCGGCTCATGCTGGCGGCGGGATTGCTGGCGGGACTGGCGTACTACGTCAAGCCGCACGCACTGATTTTCTTCGGGGCCACCATGCTGTTCCTGCTTGCGACGGGCGGCGGCGTGGCGGGACGCTGGCGCAGCGTGGGCGCGTATGGCGCCGGCTTCGTGCTCGTCGTCATCGTCGGCACCCTGGTGATCGACAAGCCGCAGGGACTGGCGCGCCTCGGCGTCTACGACCAGATGGTCAAGGGGATGATGGGCACGGCGACCACGATCCTGCAAGCGCCCGGCGCCCACCTGCGCGCCGTGGGGACCGTCGGCATCGGCCATGTCGTGCTGCTGCTGTCCAGCTGGACGATTCCGCTGGCGCTCGCCGTGTCGGCCTGCGTCGCCACATGGCGTGTCGCGCGTGCCCGACCCGCCGATCCAGCCGAACCGGCCGGACAGGACGTCCGCCTGTTCGGTGTGTGGCTGCTGGTCATGGTCGCCGCGCTGGTCTGCGTCGTGGTGGCCTTCACGGTCCTCGTCGCCGAAGTCGGCCGTATTCACTCCCGCTACTATTGTTTCCTTTACCCCTTCCTGCTGCTGGGGCTGTTCCTCTACGAGCCGGCCCGCCATGGGCGCGGCAGCAAGCTGGCGATGAGTGCCGTTGCGCTGGCCCTGGGCCTCGCCCTGCTGGCCATGCCCGCCTACTCCGGCATCCTCGGCATCAGCCTCGTGTCGGACTCGCCGGAACTGGGTTTCGCGTTTTTCCCGCGGCCGGTCGCGGGTGCCGCCGTCCTGCTGCTGGTGGCGAGCCAGCTGTGGGCGGTGTGGCGCAGCCCGCGGCCGTTCTGGCTCATCCTGGCCGTGACCTTCGCCGGCAGCCAATACTATGTGCGCCAGTCGCAGGGCCATATTTTCCGCGGCCCCTATACGGACGGCAGGGACGCCGCGGCGGTCGAGCAGGTGCTGGGGGCGGAGCGGCTGCGCGGCGCGGTCGTGATGGGCGACAGCCGCGATGCGGTCAGCAAGTTCCTGTTCAACCTGTCGGTGGTGCCTGTCGTGGCCCAGCGCCCGTTCGACCAGGCCGGAACGCTCGTCAAGGATTACCCGAATGCCGATACCTTCCTCCTGTTGACCGACAAGGTCGATGACATTCCGGGGTTGAACTGTGAAAAACTCGGGCAACGCGTCGTGCGTTGCCTGAAGAAGTGAGTATTCACATGAAATCAAAGGCACGCATCGCCGTCGTCATTCCCAGTTTCCGGGTCACGCGTCACATACTCGGCGTACTTGGACAGATGGGACCCGAGGTCGACCGCATCTACGTCGTTGACGATAAATGTCCTGACGGATCAGGGGCGCTGGTCGAGCGCGACTGCCGCGATCCACGCGTGAAGGTCCTCTATCACGCGGAAAACCAGGGGGTCGGCGGCGCGGTGATGACCGGCTACCAGGCTGCGATCGCGGAGGGCATGACGGTGATCGTCAAGGTGGACGGCGACGGCCAGATGGATCCGGGCCTCATCGCCAGGTTCGTCGCGCCGATCCTGCGTGGCGAAGCCGATTACAGCAAAGGCAACCGGTTCTTCGACCTGGAGCAGATCCGCGCGATGCCGACCGTGCGCCTCGTCGGGAACGCCTTGCTGTCCCTGATGACCAAGCTGTCGTCCGGTTATTGGGACCTGTTCGATCCCACGAATGGCTTTACCGCGATTCATGCGGACGTCGCGCGCCATCTGCCGTTCAAGCGCATCAGCCGGCGTTATTTTTTCGAGACCGACATGCTGTTCCGGCTGAATACCCTGCACGCCGTCGTCGTCGATATCCCGATGGATGCGCGCTACGGCGACGAGGTCAGCAATCTCAAGATATCGAAGATCGTGACCGAGTTCCTGGTGAAGCACAGCCGTAATTTCATCAAGCGCATTTTCTACAACTATTATTTGCGGACGATGTCGCTCGCCTCGATCGAATTGCCGGTCGGGCTTGCGCTGGTGGTGGCCGGCGCGGTGTACGGCGGCGTGCACTGGATCGCATCGGCCCGCGCCGGCGTCGAAACGCCGGCCGGCACGGTCATGCTGTCGGCATTGCCGATCCTGATGGGCGTGCAGCTGATCCTGGCCTTCCTTGCGAACGATATCGCATCGGTGCCCAAGCGGCCGCTGCATAAAACGGCCGGCTACGAGCGACTGCCATGCAACGAGTGATGAAGGTGTCGCCGCAGTTCCTGGTGTTCG
>Ga0207657_10008178_pt1 | contig 10655 bp, 10 predicted proteins | sample KBSC33metaG_FD_184316 | JGI IMG/M metagenome (GOLD analysis project Ga0207657, IMG submission 184316) | Corn rhizosphere microbial communities from Kellogg Biological Station, Michigan, USA - KBS C3-3 metaG (SPAdes) (version 2) | ecosystem: Host-associated > Plants > Roots > Rhizosphere > Soil ... | reverse complement strand
TGGAAGTGGTAGCACTTATTTGACCATAGACCAGCTCGACAAAGATCTTGTAGTCATGCTCAAAGATCTTAAGGTAGGTGAATATTCCCAGCCTACAGAATTTACAGATCCGCAAGGAAAAAAAGGCGTTAGAATTATTGATATATTAACTAAAACAGATCCTCACCGCGAAAATCTAAAAGAGGATTATGATAAAGTTGCAGCAAGAGCTTTGGAAGAAAAGAAAAACCAGGTGCTGGAAGACTGGTTCACTAAAAAAATCCCATCATTTTATGTAAATATAGCTGCTGATTATAAGTCTTGCCCTGAAATGCAGAAATGGGAAACCAATGCAGCTACAGTTCAGAAATAACAAACAATTTAGTTATCCATTTTTGGAGCTTTTTTAATTTATCTTAATTTTGCGCTTCATTCCACTAAATGAGCGATGAAATAAAACATGAATGCGGGCTCGCATTTATGAGATTAAGAAAACCCTTTTCCTTTTACCGTCAGAAATATGGTACCGTTCTTTATGGTCTTAATAAGTTGTACCTCCTTATGGAAAAACAGCACAACCGTGGCCAAGACGGCGCAGGAGTTGCTGTTGTAAAGCTAAATACAGAGCCAGGCTATCCTTTTTTACACCGCAAGCGAAGTTCCGCTACGCAGGCAATAGCAGATATTTTTTCGCAAATAGGTGAACAAATAAATGAAATACAAAAATACCATCCAGACATAGACCAGCATCCTGGATTAATGAAAGGCCATGTCGATTTTCTTGGAGAACTTCTACTTGGCCATTTACGTTATGGTACGCAGGGAAAAAACAATGTCCAGTTTTGTCATCCATTTATAAAAAGAAATACAATCCCTGCCCGCAACCTGGCTCTTGCAGGTAATTTTAATTTGGTAAATAAAGATGAATTATTTTCTTTAATAAACAGCCATCCGGATGAACTTGACCGACAAAGTGATCTTGGGGCTATGATGGATGTCATTCATCATTTTCTTGTGCAGGCAGATGAAAGCTCACCTGAAAAAATGAATATTGTTGCCGTCTTGAAAAAAGCCGTTTCGCTCTTTGATGGCGGATTTACATTCGGCGGCCTTACCGGCAGCGGTATTGGCTTTGTGGTAAGAGATGCACATGGTATCAGACCTTGCTATTATTATGCTAACGATGAAGTTATTATTGCTACCAGCGAAAGAGCTGCTATACGAACTGCGTTTAATATTGGCGAGAATGAAGTGAAAGAATTAATGCCTGGAAATGCGCTCATTGTAAATCCTGAAGGCGAATTGTCCATTGAGCAGATACTTGAGCCAAAAGAAAGAAAGGCCTGTAGCTTTGAACGAATATATTTTTCCCGTGGCAGCGATGAAAAGATATATCGCGAAAGGATAGCCTTAGGTTATCATCTCAGTGAAGCAGTTCTGAAAGCAGTTAATTATGATCTTAAAAACACCATTTTTTCCTTTATTCCTAACACGGCAGAGATTGCTTTTTATGGATTGTTGAAAGGCGCTGAAGATTATCTGAATAAAATAAAAGTAGAAAGAATATTAAGCTGGGGCAAAGATTATAATGAGGAGAAACTAACGGAGATGGTTAATCGAAAAGTGAGGATTGAAAAAATAGCGATTAAAGATGTAAAGCTTCGTACGTTTATTACAGCAGATACAAGCCGTAATGAAATGGTGCAGCATGTTTATGATATAACTTACGGCACCGTAAGAAAGCACGAAGATACTTTGGTAGTTATTGACGACTCAATAGTTCGCGGAACTACGTTAAGGGAAAGTATTATCCGTATGTTGTCCCGGCTTGAACCAAGAAAAATTATTGTTGTTTCTTCTGCGCCGCAAATAAGATATCCCGATTGTTATGGAATAGACATGAGTAAATTAGGTGAATTTGTTGCCTTTAAAGCAGCGATGTCTTTAATAAAGGAAAGGAAGATGGAGTACCTGCTTCATGAACTGGTTGAAAAATGCCATGAGTTAAAACGAAACAACCGACTGAATACTGAAAACCTTGTAAGAAATATTTACAAGCCTTTTACGGTAGAAGAAATTTCAAAAAAGATTGCCCAACTGATAACGCCTGATGAAGTCAAAGTTCCTGTTGATGTAATTTATCAAACTATAGAAGACTTACATGAAAGTTGTCCAACCAATTTAGGAGACTGGTATTTTACAGGTAACTATCCTACTCCTGGTGGTAATCGTGTTGTAAATAATGCCTTTCTTAACTATATGGAAGGTAAAAATGTACGGGGCTATTAATTATCTATAAAAAATTTAGGGTAGTATATTTGAGTGAAATAAAAATTAAAATTATTATTCATGAAAACGCTTTTATTAATACGCCACGCAAAAAGCAGTTGGAATGATTCATCTTTAACTGATTTTGAACGGCCTTTGAACGAAAGAGGCAAACATGATGCACCGGCCATGGCGAAGAAGATTCATGATAGAAAAGTTGAAATAGATCTTTTTGTATCAAGCCCGGCTAAAAGGGCAAAAAAAACTGCAGAATTTTTTATGACTGAATATGATGTAAAAGAAAAAAACCTGTTACTTATTCCTACGCTATATGAAGCATCCATAAAAAAATTTTACAATGCGATTGAAGATTTGCAAGATAAAAAAAATGTCGTTGCTTTATTTGCACATAACCCTGGTATCACTGATTTTATTAATTCTCTTGAATGTTATCCATTATACGAAATGCCTACCTGCGGCGTGTTTGCGATAAAAATAAAGACGAAAAACTGGAGTGATTTTAAATCATCGGAAAAGGAGTTTCTATTTTTCGATTATCCAAAAAATTCTTAAGTCTTATATCTTGTTATTACAGGCGATGTAATTGTTTATTGTTCTTAAAATAAATAATTTATTGAATTGGGGAACTGCCTGATTTAACTGACTGCACAAATTCTCCAATGATTTTTTTATAATCATACATTGACGATGATAAAGTATTAAAAGAGAAAGATAGTGCTTCATTAATGGTCGAATCTAAGGAAAATTTATTTTGATCTACGGAATAAAAAAATCCACTTTTCATAAGATAATACGCAAGGTATTCCTGTTCAGTTTGTCCTGGAGTTGGCACTAATACCGCTTTTTTCTTAATCTTCATCAAATCCATAATAGTTGTATAACCACTTCTGCTGATAACAATCTTAGATTGGTGAAACGCTTTATTTAATTCGGATGATGAAAGATGGTTTACAATCTTTACAGATGCATTTTCGTGTGGTAATACTTCATTTATACCTGGCAAGCCTCTTACAATCAAAATCTTTTTCTCTGTAAATTTTATTTGAGCTAAAATTATTTTTTCAAAAATACTTCTTTGTGGTTCTGGGCCAGACATTGAAATAATTATATCATAAATAACAGGTGTATTTTCCAATGCTTCAAATCTCGACAAGGGGCCGGTATATAAAATATTTGTGGGTTTATTTTGCTGGTGAGATAGTTCTCCGGCAATCCCATTTTCTCTATGATCTGGCACCCAGCAATGATTAAATTTCTTAATAAAATAATAATGTATTTTCTGTAAAATTTTTTCAGAGAACCTATTGCCGGTTTTAATTAAAAGCTGGTGTGTTATATAAATACATGGAATATTTTTTGCAAACATTCCAAACCTGTTGTCTGAAACGACCGCATCAATTCTATATTTTTTTATTGCCTTTTTTAGCCATCGATGTTCTTTATAAATGGAAACAAATAGATGTGGGGATTGTAATAACAACCTCACAGGCAGCCACCTCTTATTGCGGCTATATTTTATTTTATAGCCTGCAATTCGTAAAATCACCTGGTTGGGAAATTCTTTTTTTAATAAAAAAAAACTATCCCCCGATGCTGCTATCAGCACTTCACAATTAAGAGAAATAAATTCATGTATTATTGGAATACAACGTGTTGCGTGGCCTAATCCCCAATCTAAAGGAGCTATTAGTATTTTCGGTTTTGAGAGATTGGTGTTAAAATTGTTGCCATTTTTCAAAACTTTGCAATAATTGTTTATAAAAATAGTTTAATTTAGGTATATATTTTATGAAAATCGTAAACAAAGTCCTGCTCGTTTTGCTTATTATGGTTGCTGTTTTTGCCGTAAGTTGTAATGCTTCTAAAAAAAGTAAATGCGGCTGCCCCAGTAAGTCAGGAATGATTGGATATTAGACTATAAAACCCAAATCCAAATGAACAAATTCAACCGGGATCTTTTGGTGTTGTTCAAAGAAGAATTAATGAACCCCCAGGCAATTGAGCATGAAGTAGAGCTGCTTCATGAAATGCTCTATTCAGTAGAAAAAATTGATAATCTTATCGTGGCGCACGAAGTTATTAATTTGAATAAGTATAAAATCAGCTCAGATGAAAAAACAATTCGTCAAACAATAAGCCTGAAGGAGTTAAAACCATTTATTTTTCTGAATAACAAAAATTAATAAGCTAACACTATCTCTTCGTTAATTTATAGTCCAGGTTTCCCTGCCTCTTAGCAATTTATCTAAGTCTCCCTTTCCTTTGATTGCAACAGATTCTTCAATTTGCATTGCCATTACATCTTCATAACATGGCCTGTCACCTTCATAAAAAACGCCAAATGGCCTCGGAAGATGACCTTCTGTTTGGGGATTATCAAAGAAGCGTGTAAGAATTTGTGCCTTAAAAAAATCTTTCTCATCATGCACCCAAAGATCATTTTCACCAAATCCATTGCCTAATTCAACCATCACTGGTTGTAGACCGTCAAGCTTAATCCCTTTATTTCTCGCTGCGCCAAATACCAATGGCTTCGAATGCTCAAGAAATAATGCTTCTTCAGGCTTTGATTTTTTCTCGGTAAAAATCTCAAAAGCGCCATCGTTAAAAATATTACAGTTCTGATATATTTCAAGGAACGAAGCGCCTTTATGTTGATGCGCTCTTAAAATCATCGATTGCAAATGTTTAGGATCTCTGTCCATGCTCCGGGCCACAAAGGTAGCATCTGCACCTAATGCAAGCGCTGAAGGATTGAAGGGATGATCAATGCTTCCAACGGGTGTGCTTTTGGTTATTTTATGTTGCTCGCTGGTTGGCGAATATTGGCCTTTGGTTAGACCGTAAATTTCATTATTAAATAAAAGGAGAGTTACATTAAAATTCCTTCTTAATAAATGAATCGTATGGTTTCCTCCTATGCTAAGGCAATCACCATCTCCACTTACAATCCACACACTTAATTCCGGTCTGCTTGCTTTTAACCCGCTGGCTATCGCTGTTGCCCTACCGTGAATGCTATGCATGCCAAAAGTATTCATGTAATATGGAAAACGGCTGCTACAGCCAATTCCTGAAATGATTACAATATTTTCTCGTGGTATGCCAAGTATTGGCATTACCTTTTGCACCTGTGCAAGAATTGAATAGTCGCCGCATCCCGGGCACCAGCGTACTTCCTGATCAGTCGCAAAATCTTTAGAAGTTAAGGCCACAGGAGAAGGCGTTATTGCGGTTTCGTCCATTTTAAATTTTATTAGTATCCCAAAGTTACTATATATACAATTATTTGAAATGATAATCAATTAGTAAAACAGAAGAATTACAATTACATTAATTCCTTCCGCGACAGGTGCTGAATTCATTTACAAGTGTTCACATTTATAAAGTTAATTTGAATGTTCATTTAAACTTAAAAGCATTCAATACGCACAAAATCAATTTCACTGATTTTATGCCCTAATAATTTTTTATGAATGATTTAAAATATGATTTCGGAATGGTTGGCTTGGGCGTTATGGGCAGTAACCTTTTGCTTAACATGGCAGATAACGGTTTTGCTGTAATGGGCTATGATAAAAATCCTGATAAAACTGGTTTGTTTGAATCGGCTGCTAACAAAAATACTGTAGTAAAAGGGGTTAATAACCTGGAAGAAATGGTTGAGCAGTTAAAAATACCCAGAAAAATTATGATGCTGGTTCCTGCAGGTATTCCTGTTGATAGTGTAATTAATGATCTCGTACCACTGTTGAGTAAGGGAGATATTATTATTGATGGCGGCAATTCTCATTATGTGGATACTTTAAAAAGAATAACAATTCTCCGGGACAAAGGGTTTCATTTTATGGGTATCGGAATTTCCGGCGGCGAAGAAGGAGCCCGCAAAGGCCCAAGCATTATGCCGGGCGGAGACCGGGAAGCATATAGTGAAGTAGAACCTATATTAAAAGCCGTTGCTGCAAAAGTAGATAATGAACCATGCGTTGGTTATTTAGGAAAAGATGCTGCCGGACACTATGTAAAAATGGTACATAACGGTATCGAGTATGCGATTATGGAACTAATAAGCGAGTGCTATGATCTTCTGCATAACGGCCTCGGCTACACGAATGAAGATTTGCAGAGGGTTTTTAGCGACTGGAATGCCGGAGAAATGAAATCTTTTTTAATTGAAATAACTGCATCTGTTTTTGAAAAGAAAGATGATAATGGAACAAATAATTATCTGGTAGATATGATTCTTGATAAAGCAGGTGCAAAAGGTACAGGCAAGTGGACATCTCAGGAAGGGCTTGATCTTCCAATGCCCATTCCCACTATTGATTCTGCGGTTATGATGCGTAATCTTTCTTCGCTTATTGAGGAAAGAAATGAAGCCAGTTCTCTTTACAACAATAAGATAAATAAAATAGACTTCGATAAAAAGCAATTTGAAAATATGTTGCGTGATGCGCTTTACTTTGCAACAATAATAAGCTACGCACAAGGCCTTGCTATGCTGGTAACGGCCTCAACGGAATTAAAAATGGATATTCCAATACCAGAGGTAGTTAGCGTGTGGAGGGGTGGTTGTATCATTCGTTCTGCATTATTAGGCCAGTTTAAAAAAGCTTATCAAAATAAGGAATTAAAAAATTTATTACTTGATGAAAATATTGCAACCCTGCTAAAACAAAAAAAAGAAAGTGCAGAGAAAATAGTTTCGCTGGCAGCGCTTAATAGTTATCCTTTGGCAGCATTTATGTCATCCCTTAATTATTACAACGCTTACCAGAGAAAACTACTCCCCACAAATCTTATACAGGCACAGCGTGATTTCTTTGGAGCACATACGTACCAGAGAATAGACCGTGATGGTATCTTTCACACTGAGTGGGAAACAGTACCTGAGACTATTTCAACCAAAAATTTAGATTAACTAAAAAAAATATTCAATGTTAGATTATAAAAAAATATCTCCAATGCTGGTGTTTATATTCGGCGGTAGTGGAGACCTCAATTATAGAAAATTAAATCCTGCTTTATTTAATTTATTTCTTGATAATGCTATGCCCGAAAATTTTAGCATTGTCGGCATTGCAAGATCGGAATATCCGGATGGAGAATATTTAAAACATTTAAAAGAGGGGATTGATAATTTTTCCCGAAGGAAAGATTCAAATCAGGAGTGGGAAAAATTTTCAAAGCATGTGAAATACATGCCAATGGACGTAAAGAAGCCGGAAGATTATTCGAAAGTAGCAAAGATTGCAAAAGATACGGAAGCGCAGTTTGGGGTGCATCCTAACATTGTTTTTTATATGGCGGTGGCCCCTCAGCTCGTTCCCACAATAGTTGCGAATCTAGGTAAACTTGATATTTGCCACGACACAAAATGTACAAGGATAGTTGTGGAAAAGCCTTTTGGCCACGACCTCGAAAGTGCAAAGGATATGAACAAAATGCTGGCAGAATATTTTACAGAAGACCAGATTTTTCGTATTGATCATTATCTTGGAAAGGAAACAGTTCAAAATATTCTTGCTCTTCGTTTTGCCAATGCATTATTTGAGCCGATATGGAATCGTAATTATATCGATCATGTTCAAATTACGGCAGCTGAAACAGTGGGAGTAGAAGGCCGCGGCGGCTATTATGAAAATTCCGGCGCCTTAAGAGATATGATCCAAAACCACATTTTGCAATTGCTTTGTATGATTGGCATGGAAGCCCCTGTGTCTTTTGATGCAAACGAAATCAGGAATAAAAAAGTAGATGTATTAAATGCCATCCGCCGGATTTCAAAAGAAGAAGTGCAGGATTATGCTGCAAGGGGCCAATATGCAGGGGGCTGGATGCAGGGCGAAAAAGTTCCAGGGTATCGGGAGGAAAAAGATGTGGCTTCCGACTCCAATACCGAAACCTTCGCCGCTGTAAAATTTTTTATTGATAACTGGCGCTGGCAGGGTGTTCCATTTTACGTACGCACAGGTAAACATCTTCATGAAAAAACTACTGTACTAAGTATACAATTTAAGCCAGCTCCGGCTTATGCCTTTCCTAAGGAAGCAGCGGAAACATGGAGACCGAACAGGCTCACTATAAGTATTTCACCGGAGATGGATATATGCTTAAGGTTTCAGTCAAAACGGCCTGGCCAGGCAATGATATTGAGCCCCGTGGATATGGTTTTTAACTATCAGGATGAATACGATGGCGAAGAGCCTGAGGCTTATGAAACACTTTTATACGATGTAATGGAAGGGGATGCAACACTTTTTATGCGTGCAGACCAGGTAGAAGCTGCATGGGAAGTGGTAATGCCCATTATTGATGTATGGCATACACGAAAACCTATTGATTTTCCTAATTACTCACCTGACTCTTGGGGGCCTGAGGATGCAGAAGCACTTATTGCAAGAGATGGACACAATTGGATAAATGTAGCTCCTAAACGAAAAGAAAAATAATGGAATTTCACATTTTTAAAAGCAAAGAAGAACTGGCTAAGCAACTTGCAGAATGGATAAGCAATCTGATAAACGCCATATTGCAAGAGCAGCAATATTTTACTCTTGTGCTTTCAGGTGGCGAAACGCCAAAAATTCTTTTTAAAATATTATCCTCTGATTATAAAGAAAAAATCGACTGGAAAAGAATTCAGATCTTCTGGGCTGATGAGCGGGTAGTTCCTTTTAAGGATGAGCGCAATAATGCGAAAACGGCTTTTGACATCCTCATTGATAAGATTGATATTCCTTTAACGCAGACACATATAATGCGCACAGATATTGAACCTGTATTTGCTGCCAAAGAATATGATAAAAAACTTCATGACTATTTTAACCATACTGAGAAAAGTTTTGACCTTGTTCTGTTAGGCATGGGCGATGATGGCCATACACTTTCATTATTTCCCGGCTCATCCCTTTTTGAAAATGAAAACGAAAACTGGGTAAATGCTGTCTATAATGAAGCTCAGCAAATGTATCGTATAACGCTGATGCCGGTACTTGTAAATCGTGCATCTCATATTGCGTTTATGGTTGATGGTGATAAAAAGGCCAAATCATTAAAGCAGGTTATAGAAGGAGACTATAATCCAATAGAATTTCCCGCACAGACTATAAAACCTATAAACGGAGAATTACATTGGTTTCTTGATGAAGCTGCGGCAAAAGATTTAAGCAATCCCAAATAGACTTAGCAAAAACTATCATGAATTTTTCAGAATTCATACTGAATAAAACTCAAAATTTTGTTTTCAAATAATTATGTAAAAATCTATATCGATTTTAATAAAATAATTTTTAATGATTGGACAAAAAGTTAATTTCAATAAATAAAATTTATAGCTATGACACTTTTTGGCTTTTTAGTTCTTTTGCTTATTGCCGCAATATGTGGCGGAATAGGACAAGCCATTGCAGGCTACGATCTTGGCGGCTGTCTTGTATCAATTATTGTTGGCTTTATTGGCGCTTATATTGGCTTGTGGGTTGCTGGAAAAATGGGATTACCTCATTTTTTTACTATCTCTATAGACGGCAAGCCGTTTCCTATTATTTGGGCAGTAATCGGCTCAGCTATTTTTACACTTATAGTTGCTCTTCTGCGAAGATTATTTACCGGACGTAACTAAACAGCCATTATTTATTTTTTTCATTTTCAAAATTGAGTATAACTGAATTAATGCAATACCGCTTACCGGTTGGAGGTGGACCATCTTCAAAGACGTGACCAAGATGAGCTTTGCACCTGCCACATTCCACTTCTGTTCTTCTCATTCCGAAGGTATTATCGGGCAAATAAATAATACTATTTTCTGATATTGGCTCGAAAAAACTTGGCCATCCGCAACTGCTGTCAAACTTGCCATTGCTCTTAAAAAGCGGATTTCCGCAAGCAGCGCAATAATAAGTTCCAACTTCATCATGTTTATTATATTTTCCCGTAAAAGGCCGCTCTGTACCCTTTTCACGAGCTATATGATACACATCCTTATCCAATATTTTTCTCCATTCTTCATTACTTAACTCCACGGGAGTTTTCTCACTTGTTGAGTAAACGGGATTCTTTTTATCAGTATTCATAAATTATTTCATTTAAGATTATTTGCAAAATTAACCTGTATAAAATAAACATGCATGTTCATATTATGTTTAAACAATAAAACAAAATTTATTACTTTAAAACAATAATAATACAGATAAGGAATTTTAAGCTCCATCCATTATATTTGAACTTCACAAGGATTCCAGCAACTATGTTCAATCTTATTTTATTTGGTCCTCCGGGCAGTGGGAAAGGTACTCAATCAGAAAAGCTTATTGCTAAATATAATTTTAAACATCTGTCAACGGGGGACTTGTTGAGAAGTGAAATAGCAAGAAAAACACCTTTAG
>Ga0207657_10008177_pt1 | contig 10656 bp, 10 predicted proteins | sample KBSC33metaG_FD_184316 | JGI IMG/M metagenome (GOLD analysis project Ga0207657, IMG submission 184316) | Corn rhizosphere microbial communities from Kellogg Biological Station, Michigan, USA - KBS C3-3 metaG (SPAdes) (version 2) | ecosystem: Host-associated > Plants > Roots > Rhizosphere > Soil ... | reverse complement strand
AAAGCTCGAGGCCAGTTATGATGGCCTTTCGTGTCTACGTTCCTTGCAGTGCTCGGGCTGACCATGCTTGGCGGCCTGGGCGGACTTCTCGTCGCATCCAGCATCCTGCTGATCAAGGCGGGATCGGTGGCGTCCGAAGGCGTTGTCTCCTATCTGGATGAAATGCCTCGTCGCCCCCCGCCCGGTCTGCCTACGCGGCAGCAGATTCTCGACTTCATCGCCAGTAGCGCAACGCCCGCGGGCAAACGCGAAATCGCGCGCGCCTTCGGCCTGCATGGCAATGAGAAGATCCAGCTCAAGGCCTTGCTTAAGGACATGGCCGACGAGGGGCTGATCGATAGCGCGCCCGGTCGCGCCTTCCACAAGATGGGCGGGGTACCCAAGGTCACCGTGCTGCGGATCGTCGACATCGACGAGAGCGGCCAGGCGGTCGGTGTTCCCGATATCTGGCATGCGGAAACGCCGCCGATCCGGTTGCGCGTGATCGAGCATGGCAAACGCGGCGCGGCGCTTGCCGTCGGCGATCGCGTGCTCGCCCGTACCGAGGAGGCCGGCAAAGGTTGGGTCGCGCACCCGATGAAGAAGCTCGCGCGTGGCGAGGAACAGGTTCTGGGCGTGCTCCACCAGGAAGGCGACCGCCTGTGGTTGAAGCCGGTCGACAAGCGCGAGCGACGCGAGCTGATGGTGTCGGATGCGGGCGATGCGCAGGTCGGCGACCTGGTGCTGGCCGAGAAAGCCGGCCGGCCGCCGCGCATCACCGCGCGCGTGACCGAACGGCTGGGCGAGCCGTTCGCACCGCGCAGCTTCAGCCTGATCGCGATCCACAAGCACGGCATTCCCGATATTTTTTCGGAGGAGACGATCGCCGAGGCGGTCAAGATCGCGAAGCTGCCTTTGGGTGAGGAGCGCGAGGATCTGCGCCATCTGCCGATCGTAGCGATCGATCCGGCGGATGCGCGCGACCATGACGATGCGGTCTGGGCGGCGCCGGACGACGACCCCGCCAACCAGGGCGGCTTCAAGGCGATCGTCGCCATCGCCGACGTCAGCTTCTACGTGCGGCCCGGCTCCGAGCTGGACCGTTCGGCCCGCCGCCGCGGCAACAGTGTCTATTTCCCCGACCGGGTCGTGCCGATGCTGCCCGAGCAATTGTCCGCCGACATCTGCTCGCTCAAGGAAGGGGCGGATCGCGCGGCGTTGGTTTGCCATCTTGTTATCGGCCCTGATGGCACACTGAAGAATTGGAAATTCACCAGATCGGTTATCCGGGTGGCCGCCAATCTTGCCTATGAGGATGCTCAAGCAGCGATTGATTCCGTCGCCCCGGCGGAGGCCGGGGCCGCTGGAGGTAAGAGCACCGCCGTCGAGAAAAAACTTCCAGCGGCCCCGGCCTCCGCCGGGGCGACGGAGCTGATCGAGACTGCGCTGAAACCGCTTTGGGCCTGCTGGAAAGCGCTCGCCGCCGCGCGCGACAGAAGAGCGCCGCTCGAGCTCGATCTGCCCGAACGCCGCGTGGTGCTCGACGAAATGGGGCGGATCGTCTCGGTCGCCGCGCGCGAGCGGCTGGATGCGCATCGGCTGATCGAGGATTATATGATCGCGGCCAATGTCGCCGCCGCCAAGGCGCTCGAGGCGAAGAAGGCGCCGGTCATGTACCGCATCCACGAGCCGCCGAGCCGGGAGAAGCTTACCGCGCTCAAGGATTATCTGGACACGTTCGGGATCAGCTTCGCGCTCGGCCAGGTGATCAAGCCCGAGACATTCAATCACCTGCTCGACCGGGTCGGCGAGCGCGACGAGCGTCCGCAGATCATGGAGCAGGTGCTGCGCACGCAGACCCAGGCTTATTACGGGCCGGCCAATGCTGGCCATTTCGGTTTGGCGCTGGGCAGCTACGCGCATTTCACCAGCCCGATTCGGCGTTATGCCGATTTGCTGGTCCATCGCTCGCTGGTCGGCGCCTGGAACCTGGCACCCGCGGTCGGTCAGACGCGGCTGCCGGCCGAAGACGAAACTGCTTTCGGTCGCATCGGCGAAGCGATCAGCGCGGCTGAGCGCCGTGCGATGGAGGCGGAGCGCGAAACGCTCGACCGCTATGTCGCCGCCTATCTGTCGACTAAGATCGGCGAGCTGGTCGATACCCGCATCACCGGGGTCCAGCCATTCGGCTTCTTCGCCACGGTCGAAGGGCTGGGCGGGGATGGTCTCGTGCCGGTCTCGACCCTGGGACGCGAATATTTCCGCTACGACGAAGCATCGCAGGCGCTGGAGGGCGAGGAGACAGGCATGCGCTACACCTCCGGCATGAAGCTCAAACTGCGGCTCGCCGAAGCCAATCCGATTTCGGGCGCGCTACGCTTCGAGGTGGAGGGGGCCGAGCCGTCGCTCCGTTCGCCGCAACGCAAACGCTCCGATCGCATCACCCCTCGACGCGGACGGCCGACGAATATTAGACATAGCAACAGACGAAAATAGGGAGACGGGGATGCGGGCGATCTGGAAGGGGGCATGCGCGCTCGCTTTGGCTGCGCTGGCGGCGGGAATCGCGATCGCCGCCAAGCCGACGACTTCCGCATGGGACGCGCAGCGTCGGCTCGATCGCGGCGTCAACATCATCGGCTACGATCCGCTCTGGAAGGACTTCAAGAACGGGCGGTTCAAGACCTACCATTTCTACAAGATCCGCCAGGCCGGATTCTCCAGCGTGCGCATCGTGCTTCAGTCGTTCGAGCATATGGATGCGCACAACCGGTTGCCGCAAAAATGGCTGGATACGCTCGATTGGGCGGTCAGCGATGCAACGCATGCCGGCCTGAACGTGATCGTCGACGAACATGATTTCAACAAATGCAGCGATGATGCCGCCGCGTGTCACGACAAGCTCGTCGCCTTCTGGAAACAGGTGGGCCACCATCTGCGCAAGCAGGGCAATAACGTGCTGTTCGAGCTTTTGAACGAGCCGCACGGGGTGCTCGATGCGGAGCATTGGAACGGGCTGCTCGCCGAACTGATCCCCATCGTGCGTCGCGACAACCCGACGCGCAACCTCGTGATCGGGCCGACGCAGTGGAACAGTCTCCATCAGCTCGATACGCTCAAGCTGCCGGAGCAGGACCGGCATATCGTCGTGACCTTCCATTATTACGATCCGATGCGTTTCACGCACCAGGGCGCAAGCTGGGTCCCCGAATATGCGCACGTCTCGGGCGTGACCTGCTGCACGAAGGACGAGCGGGCGAAGATCGACAGCGACTTCGACGAGGTCGCCGCCTGGTCGAAGGCGCATGATCGCCCGATCCTGCTCGGCGAATTCGGCGCGCGCGAGGGCGGCGACATGGCGTCGCGCGTCGCCTGGACCAGCGCGGTCGCGCGCTCCGCCGAGCGGCACGGCTTCGCCTGGGCCTATTGGCAGTTCGACGGCGATTTCATCCTGTATGACATGAAGAAGCAGGATTGGGTCCATCCGATCCTGAAGGCGCTGATCCCCAATCGGGATTGATCGCCGGGTAGCGTGCGCGTCAGCCCCGGAGGAGGTTGATCATGTACATTTGCGGACTCGTGCTCGCGGTGCCCGAGGCGAAGAAGGACGCATATCGCGACTGGGCGGAACGCAGCGCCGCGGTGTTCAAGCGCTACGGCTGTCTCGAGATCGTCGAATCGTGGGAGGATTTCGTCCCCGACGGCAAACAGACCGACTTCCGCCGCGCGGTCGCGGCGAAGCCGGGTGAGAAGATCGTCTTCACCTGGCAGGTCTGGCCCGACAAAGAGAGCCTCGCGGAGGCGGAAGACCGAATGCACGCGGATGGCGTGCTCGACGACGCGGGGGAGATCCCGTTCGAGGCGTCGCGGCTGATCCTCGGCTGCTTCACGCCGATCAGCGTTATGGGGCGGGAATAGCCCCACGGTCTTTCTCTTTGCGACAGCAAAGGTCCGTGAGCAGCCAGTCCGCTTTCGACCCAGCAGCGGGCATTAGCCCCGCCTTATTTGGTCGCTAACCAAACTGTTTGCGTATTATCGACAGGAAGGCCGCGCACGCCTCGCTTTCGCTTTCAAACCGCCGCGGGTCAAACTGAGAGCCTCGTTCGGCGAAGTAAACTTCCCAGAAGTCTGAGTTACCGACTACACCAGAGCGGCGCTTCCGAAGCAGGTGAACATCGGAGGCTCCGTCCGGAAAGGTGTCCGGTCCGAGCACGTTGAAGCGGGTTGGATCGACCCCCTCCCTTATCAGCGTTTCATGAAGCTCGTGCCGGTTCATTCCGCCTCCAAGTCGTTCGCGCCCAGCCGACCGGCCTTGATCGCGCCGCGCCGGACTCAGGTCTCCGTCAGCTTCACCGGCAGCGATCGCACGCGCTTGCCCGTCGCGGCGTGGATCGCGTTGACCAGCGCCGGGATGGCCGGCGGCAGCGCCGGTTCACCGAGCCCCGTGGGAGGATTGTCGCTGCGCACCCAGGCAATCTCTATCTCGGGCGTGACGGGCATCCTGGCGAGCGGGAAATTGTGGAAGTTGCTCTGCTGGGCTGCGCCGTCGACGAATGTGATCGCCTGCCCCGCAATCGCCTGCGCGATGCCATCGATCACCGCGCCGCGCACCTGGTTCTCGGCGCCCATCGGGTTGATGATCTGGCTGCCGACATCGCCCGCAACCCAAACCTTGTGGACCTGCACCTTTCCCGCCTCGCTGACGCTCGCGTCTACCACTTCAGCAAAATAACCGCTGTGGCTGAAGTAGAAGGCGAACCCCATGCCGCGCCCCGGCTGTTTCGACCGCGTCTGCCAGCCTGACGTCGCGACCACTTTTTCGATCACGTCGCGCGCGCGGCCGGTATCGAACTTCATCGGGCGCTCGCCCGGCGTCGTGACCACCCGCCGCGCGCCAAGCAGGCTCAGCATCAGCGCGGGCAGATCGGTCCCGCCGGCCTGCGCCACCTCGTCCAGGAAGCACTGGAAGGCGAAGGCCAGGGCATTCGATGTCGGCGCCCGCAGCCAGCCGGTATTGATGACCGTCGGCATCATCGATCGGGTCAGCGCCAGATCGTCAATCAGCCCCGCCGGAACATGGTGCGCTCCGAGATCGCCCGCGCGCGCCACATTCTTTCCGTCGCCGAATGTGACGAAATGGTCCTGGAAGGCGATCAGCCTGCCGTCCGCGCTCAACCCCGCCTCGAATGCGTGCCAGCCTCCCGGCCGGTAATAATCGCGGCGAATATCGTCCTCGCGGCTCCAGATGAGCTGGATCGGGGTGCCGGGCAGCTGCCTGGCGATCGCCGCGGCCTGGATCATATAATCGTTCATCAGCCGCCGGCCGAAGCCGCCGCCCATGCGCGTGATGTGGACGATGATCTTGTCGGCAGGTAACCCCAGCACCTTCGCCACCGCCTTCTTGCCGTCTTCCGGCGTCTGGCTCGGCGCCCAGATCTCCATCGCGCCGTCCCTGAACAAGGCGGTGCAATTCTGCGGCTCCATCGGCGCGTGCGCGATGAAGGGATAGGAATAAGTCGCCGCGACCTTCTTCGCCGCGCCCGCAATCTTGCCCACGGGGTCGCCGTCGCGCCGTATATCGTCGCCCTTGCCGGCGGTGAGGAGCGCTTCGCCTTTGGCCTGATAGGCGTCGCTGCTATGCCCCTTAGTGGCCGTGAGATCCCAGTCCAGCTTGAGCTTTGCCCGCGCTTTGTTGGCGATCCACCAGTTGCTGGCGATTACCGCCACGCCGTCTGCAAGACCGCCGTCATAATCGCCGTTGCCGGTGATCGGGATGACATGGCGCACGCCCGGCACCGCCTTGGCCGCTTCGATATCCGCAGTCTTCAGCCGGCCGCCGAAGGCGGGTGCCGCCTCATAGGCTGCATAGAGCATGCCCGGCAGCCGCGTATCCAGCCCGTAGATCGGCTCGCCCCTGACGATCCGGTGGCTGTCCACGCCGACCATCGGCTTGCCGATGATCGTGAATTTGTCGGGCGTTTTGAGCGTGAGTGTCTTGGGGTCCGGCGGCGTCAGGGCGGCCGCGTCCGATGCGACCTCGCCATAGCGGATCGAGCGCTTGCCCCCGATCTCGAAAATCCGTCCCCTTTCGGTGCGTAGCCGGCCTGGGTCCACGCCCCATTTCTTCGCCGCCGCCTGGATCAACATCGCACGCGCGGCCGCGCCCGCTTGGCGCATCGGCATCCAGTTCATCGGCGTCGACAGGGATCCGCCCGCAAATTGCGGCCCGTAGAGCGCCTCGTTCGCGTCAGCCTGGGTGATGACGACCTGGCTCCAGTCGGCATCCAGCTCCTCGGCGATCAGCATCGGCAGCATCGTCTTGATGCCCTGGCCGATCTCCAGATTCTTGGCGACGATCGTCACGCGATTGTCGGGCGCGATCGAGACGAAAGCGGAAAGCCGGGCGCTGCCCGCACCAGCGCTGCCGCTCACCGCGGCATCCGCCTCGAACGGCATCGTAGCTTCCAGCATCAGCCCGCCGCCCGCGAGCAGGGACACCTTGAGCAAAGTCCGCCGGTCCACGCCGCGGCGCATCGCCTCATGCCGCATGGGGCTTCTCCTCGCTCGTGCCTGCGGCGATCCGGATCGCCTCGCTTATGCGATTATAGCAGGCACAGCGGCAGATATTGCCCGCCATCGCCGCCTGGACTTGCGTTGCCGTCGGCTTGGGTGTCGCCGTGAGCAAGGCGGTCGCCGACATGATCTGTCCGGCCTGGCAATAGCCGCACTGCATCACGTCGATCTGCAGCCATGCGTCCTGCAGTTTCGCACCGACCGCGGTCTCGCCGATATGCTCGATCGTGGTGATCTTCTGCGCGCCGATGGTGCCAACCGGGATCTGACACGAACGCCGTGCCTGTCCGTCGACATGGACCGTGCATGCGCCGCACAGGCCCGCACCGCAGCCGAACTTGGTACCGACCAGCCCAAGTTCCTGACGCAGCACCCAAAGAAGCGGCATATCCTCGGGCGTGTCGACTTCGCGCACCGCGCCGTTGATGTTCAGTTTATAACCCACGGCATTCTCCCCGCGAGACGATCATCCGCATGCTTCAAGCTAGCAGGTGCGCGGCGGCATGAACATAGGCGGCAGGGGGTGCATGACTGGCAGTACGGTCGTGTTTCGGGTGGCCCTTTGCCAGCAGGCACGATCCTGTAACGTCGGCTTTCCGCCAACTGCAGCGATTGGGCGAGGCTTCGCCTAGCGCCTGACCCCGACCAGCACCGATTTCGCAACCAGTCCCGCCTCGGTCGAACAGGCACCAGCATCCGGTGCGAGCGCGGGGTTGGCGCGGGCGGCCTTGAGTTCGGCGCGGGCGGCTTCGAGGTCGGATTGATAGGCGGCGGTCTGGCGGACGCTCTGCATCGTCACGGTCGCACCCAGTCGGCCCGCTTCGATCGCACTCATATTATGCGCGCCGCACACGATGCGGCTTTCGCCATAGGAGCGGGCGCGCACCTGGATCGGGGTTGCGCGGTCGGGCTCGGCATCGGACAAAGCGAGACCGAAGGTCCAGCCGCGGGTGCTGTGACCGGAGGGGTAATCGTAGCTTTTGGCGAGCTCCTCCTTGGAATCGCACACCGGCCCCTTGTCGATCAGGAAGGGGCGCAGCCTTTTCCAATGATCCTTGGCCAGATTGTTCGCCTTGGCCGTGTCGGCATTGGCGTTGGCGAGCAATTGGTAGGTGGCTGGCGTGGTCTCCGGCGAGAGTTTGACGCCCGCCGCGCAACTGAAATCCTTCATCACGTCGATGACTGAGGATGGCACGTCGGCGGTCGCGAGACGACCGCGCGGCGTGTCCAGCATCGCGCGGGTAGCGCGGAACGTCTTGCGGTCGGCCTCGTAACGCACGTCGCCTTTTTGCGGTGCGTCCGGGACGACCGCGGTGATGTCGACCGGCGTTCCGAGATAGCCTTTATACTGCGTCGCGGCGGTGGCGCCCGCGGCTGCAGCGATCAGGAGGGCGATGCGCAGTCCGCGATAAGTCATTCTTTCGCCTTCAAAGCTTGGGCAGGGTGACGCCCGTCTGCGACATGTATTTGCCCGCGCGGTCGGCATAGCTGACCTCGCACGGCTCATTGCCCTTCAGGAACAGGAACTGGCACGCACCTTCATTGGCGTAGATCTTGGCCGGCAATGGCGTGGTGTTCGAAAATTCCAGCGTGACATGGCCTTCCCAGCCCGGTTCCAGCGGGGTCACGTTCACGATGATGCCGCAGCGCGCATAGGTCGACTTGCCGAGGCAGATGACGAGCACGTCGCGCGGCACGCGGAAATATTCGACCGTGCGGGCAAGCGCGAAGCTGTTGGGCGGGATGATGCAGACGTCGGTCTTGCGATCGACGAAGCTGTTATGCGCGAAGTCCTTGGGATCGACGATCGCATTGTCGACATTGGTGAAGATCTTGAATTCGTCCGAAACGCGCGCGTCATAGCCATAGGAGGAGAGGCCATAGCTGATGCAGCCGTCGCGCCTTTGCGCCTCGACGAACGGCTCGATCATGGCGGTGCTTAGCGCCTGTTCGCGGATCCAACGGTCGGACAGGATGGACATGGGCGCTCACTGAGAGTGAAAGGGAAACAGCGTTTTGCCGGAAAGCCGGCCAAGGGCAAGGGGAGGGGAGCGATATGAGAGCGATGCTCGCGATCACGCTGGCGCTGGGATGCGCGGCGCCCGCATCGGCGACGGACTGGCCCGCATCGTGGCACGAACCGACCGAGCCGTTCCATGTCGTCGGCAATATCTATTATGTCGGCAGCAAGGGCATCGCCGCCTACCTGATCGTCTCGCCCAAGGGCGACATATTGCTCGACGGCACCGAGGCCGAGAATGCGCAGATGATCGAGCGCAACATCGCCAAACTGGGTTTCCATATCCGCGACGTGAAGGTGCTGCTCAACAACCACGCCCATTTCGATCATGCGGGCGCGCTGGCGCAGCTGAAAGCCGACAGCGGCGCGGCCTTCCTCGCCAATCCGCGCGACAGGTCGATTCTCGAGACGGGCCATATCACGCTGGAGAACAGCAACGATCTGCTCGATTTTCCGCCGGTGAAGGTGGACCGGCTGCTCCGCGACGGCGAGATCGTCCGCGTGGGGCCGATCGCGATGAAGGCGATCTTCACGCCTGGCCATACGCCGGGCTGCACCAGCTGGAGCACCACGGTTCGGGACCATGGCCGCACGCTGGCGGTGGTCTTTCCCTGTAGCATCACCGCGGGCGGCAATCGGCTGGTCGGCAACACTGGCTATCCCGATATCGTCGCGGATTATCGGCGCAGCTTCGCGCGATTGGGAGCGATGAAAGCCGATGTGGTGCTGACAGGCCATCCCGAACTGGCGGATGTCCAAGGCCGCGCGGCGCGGCGGATCGACGATAGCCCCTACGCCTTCATCGATCCAGCCGTGCTGCCGAAACTGGTCGCCGAGGCGCACGACCAGTTCGAGCGCGACCTCGCGCGGGAACAGGCTACCGGGCGCTACTGATCCGAATTGGCCCCGCGTTGGCCGACCTGGCGAGCGCAGCTCTGATCAGGTCCCGCAAAGCGTCCGGGGCGAACGCGAGGCCGACCGGCAAAAGGGGCGCGAACAGGAATCCCCAATAGCTGTTGTCGGGCCGCCCGACGATCAGGAAGGCGGACATCCACAGGCCCAGTATCGCCGCTGCGCGCAGCGCGTAGTCGCCGCGCCAGGCGCACCAGCCGAGCAAAGCCAGCGGCGTTACCACCGCCGCGACCCATGTCGGCAGAAGCAGCAGCACCGATGATCGGGCCAGAGCCAGAGCGAAGCGCCAGCCGCCGAAAACGAGCCAGCCGGGCGATGTGACATCGGTCGGGCGTGCGACGGTGCCGACGAAGGTCATGTGCAGTGCAAGGGCAGCCAGCGCGATCGCGACCGCGCCGATCCAGGCTCCAGCCTCGCGGCGCGCGCCGCCGGCCCAGGCAGTGCCGGCCATCACCAGGAGAAACGGGAAAGCGAGTTCACGCAGCAAGGCCGCAGTCAGGCCAAAAACGACGCTGAGCAGCCAATGGCGTTCGGTGCGGCAGGCAAGCGCGAGCGTGACCAGCAAGCCTGCCCAGATTTCGTGCCAGACCCACATGCCGGACTGGACGAATGCGCCGGCCGAGACGGCGCTTAACAGGATCGCGCTTTCGCGAAAGGGTGTTTTGAGCTGGGGCGCTAGCCGGATTGCGGTGGCTGCCGTTGCTGCCACCGCAAGCAGGCGCAACAGCCATTCGGCGCCGGCCGGGCCGATCGTTGCCGCGATTTCCGCCAGCAAAGGCTGGCGGACGGCGGTAAAGGGCTTGAGCGGATAGGCGCTCGCACGATGCTCTGCGGCAGCGGCGGAATAATAAGCTTCGCCATTGGCGACGCGTGCCGCGATCTGGCGATAAAGCGCGGCGTCGCCGCCCCCCGCGGCCCCACCTGGCGGTCCCTTGGGCAGCATCGCCAGCCCGGAGCAGATCACCAGGATCAACGCCAGCAGAATGCCGAACGCCGTGCCGGGCGAGACATGCGCGAGCCGCGTTTGGGTGAAAGGCGATCTCTCGGAAGCCATTCCCTGACTTTGGTCGGGGAGTGGTTAAGATGCGGTATTGAACCCCAGATCGCCCGGCCCGAATGCAAAAGGCAGCAATTCCGACACCATATGCCGCCGCATCACCGCGCCATCGGCG
>Ga0207657_10008174_pt1 | contig 10659 bp, 9 predicted proteins | sample KBSC33metaG_FD_184316 | JGI IMG/M metagenome (GOLD analysis project Ga0207657, IMG submission 184316) | Corn rhizosphere microbial communities from Kellogg Biological Station, Michigan, USA - KBS C3-3 metaG (SPAdes) (version 2) | ecosystem: Host-associated > Plants > Roots > Rhizosphere > Soil ... | reverse complement strand
TTTCGCGAAGGCAGGATGAGTGGAAAGCGCCTCTGCTCGGTGGGCCATCCCGCACATTGTCGCGGGGAACGCGCCGGCCGCTTTTTGAACAAGCGGACGATGGGCGTTCTGTGGCATCATTCGAGCGTCAACCTCGTGAAGCCGCGGTCCATCGCACTGGCCGGGCCTGGAATACCCCGGCGATTGCCGGAGATCGGATTTCGGTTAGCACCCCCGAGTCCCCGCGGCAACCGCTGTGGAATGAGAAGGAGCGGCCTAGCCTTTCTCAATTTCGCATTAACCATTTAAGCGTGATACATGCGTTTGGGTTCAATGGCTTGGCTGGGGACGATGAACAAGCAGGTGGCGCAGCGCGGCGCGATTGCCGGAGCGGCTCTGACTGCCGCTGGTGCGTGCGCACTGGTCTTTGCGTTCGCGAGCCGGAGCAGTGATGCCGCCGCCCAGGCGAGCCTGACCGTCAACCTGCCGCCGGCAGCGAACGTCCGCATTTATGCCTCGCCGATGGCGCGCGGACGCCCGATCGTCGTCATCGACGCGGGGCACGGGGGCCGCGATCCCGGCGCGACAAGCGTTTCCGGGCAGGTGCGCGAGAAGCAGCTTACGCTGACGCTCGCGCAGGCGCTGCGTGACGAACTGGTGAAGCGCGGCCGCGTACGCGTCGCCATGACCCGGGACGACGACCGCTACCTGACCCTCGACGACCGGGCCGCGGTCGCACGGCGGCTGGATGCCGCGCTGTTCGTATCGATCCACATCGACAGCGCCGCCAATCCGCTTGCCCGCGGCGCCAGCGTCTACTCGCTGTCCGACGTCGCTTCGGACGCAGAGGCGGCGAGCCTCGCCGCGCGCGAGAATGAAGGTGCGGATGGAGGAGGGCGCCCGGCGTCGGTCGACGCGATGCTCGCCGATCTCGCGATGCGCTCCCAGATGAGCGCTTCCGCGGACCTCGCCGCGCGCCTGGTCAACAAGGCGGCCGGGCGGGTCGAGCTGCGCCCGAATCCACATCGGTTTGCCGCCTTTCATGTGCTGCGGCGGGCGGAAACTCCCGCCGTGCTGTTCGAGGCCGGTTATTTGAGCAACACCGACGACGAGCTGCTGCTGCGCGATCCTGCCCAGCGCGCCAGGATCGTGCTCGCGCTCGCACAGGCGATCGAGGCTGATGTTGCCACCCGATCTCGTCGTTAGCTTTACTTCCTAACTTCCCGCTGCGTTCCGAACCCGCTAGACGCGTGCCTGAACATGAAGTTCGAGCGCTTGAATGTCCCCGAGTGGCCGCTGCCCGATCTCGTCGCCTTCAACCAGAGGGTGCACGGGCTCGTCGATCCGTGGTGGCAGCGCCGATGGGTACGCTGGATCAGCAGGGCGGCTGCAGCGCTGCTCGCGCTGTTCGCTGCGATGTGGATCTACTTCGCCAGCGGCTTGCCTTCATCGCAGACGCTCCTCGCATACCAGCCGCCATTACCGAGCAACGTGCGCGGCTACGACGGCAACCCGATCCAGACCTTCGCGCGCGAGCGTCGGGTGGAGCTGTCCTATGACGAATATCCGCCGCTCGTCGTTCACGCTTTCATTTCCGCCGAGGACAAGGATTTTTTCTCGCACCACGGGATTGATTTCACCGGCTTGATTGGCGCCGTCGCCGACTATTCGTTCAAGAGCATCACGGGCGGCGGGCGCGCCAAGGGCGGATCGACGATCACCCAGCAGGTCGCCAAATACCTGCTCCAAGATTCGAGCTACAATGTCGGCCGCAAGGCGCGCGAGGCAATCCTCGCCTTCCGCCTCGAATCGACGCTGACCAAGCAGCAGATCCTCGAACTTTATCTCAATTCGATCTTTCTCGGCCGCAACGCCTATGGCGTGCAGGCGGCGGCCCGCGCCTATTTCGACAAGGACGTCAACGAGCTCAGCCTGCCCGAGGCGGCCTATCTCGCCGTGCTGCCCAAGGCACCCGCCAATTACGACCCCATCCGGGCGACTCAAAAGGCGCTCGACCGGCGCAACTATGTCCTGCGTGAAATGTCCCGCAACGGCTACATCACCGAAGACCAGTGGAAGTCGGCGGCTGCGATGCCGCTCGGCACAATCCGCTACGGCAGCAGCGAGAAATTCCGTCAGCAGGGCGGCTATTTCATGGAGGAAGTCCGCCGGGAGCTGCTCAAGCGGTTCGGCGAGGACGCGACGGACGGACCGAACAGCCTCTATGCCGGCGGCTTGTGGGTGCGCAGCTCGATGGACCCGGTGATGCAGGACGCCGCCGCGCAGGCGCTTCGCGACGGAATGACCCGCTTCGATGGCGGGCGCGGCTGGCGGGACCTGGGGCTAAAGGTCGACACTTCCAAAGACTGGGCCGGGCAACTCGATCGCGCCCGAGTCGGGACGGGCTATGCCGACTGGTTAAAGGCCGTGGTGCTGTCGAAGGGCGACACCCAGGCGACCGTCGGCTTCACCAACGGTTCGACCGGGACACTGTCCGCTTCGGACGCCGCAATGCCCAAGCGGGGCGTTGGCGGCCGCGCATTCGACTTTCTCAATCCGGGCATGGTGATCCTCGTCAAGAAGATAGCCGGCAGCGATTACGCGCTGCGCTCCGTTCCCGAAGTTTCGGGCGGAATGCTTGCCGAGGAAGTCCACACCGGCCGCGTGCTCGCGATGCAGGGCGGCTTCGACGTGATTGGCTCGAGCTACAACCGGGCAACGCAGGCGCTGCGTCAGCCCGGCTCCGCGTTCAAGCCGATCGTCTACGTGACCGCGCTGCAGAACGGCTACACGCCTGCGACGATCGAACTCGATGCGCCTTACTGCATCTGGCAGGGCGCCGGGCTTGGCCAGAAGTGCTTCGTCAACTTCGATCACCGGTCTGCAGGTCCCCACACCTTGCGCTGGGGGCTTGAGCAATCGCGCAACCTGATGACGGTGAGGGCCGCCGCGGACATCGGCATGCCGAGGATCACCGACACCGCCCGCAAGCTCGGCGTCGGCGATTATCAAAATTATCTGTCGATTGCGCTCGGTGCCGGCGACACGACCGTTTTGCGGCTGACCAATGCCTATGCGATCCTCGCCAACCAGGGCCGTTCGGTTTCGCCGACCACCATCGACTATGTCGAAGACCGCAACGGGAAGGTGATTTACCGCAGCGACAACCGGTGCGCCCTGATGGGCAATTGTAATGCCGCCGATTGGGACGGGAAGGCGATGCCGCGGCCGCCCAGCCGAAGCAGGCCGCTGGTCGACCCGATGGCCGCCTTCCAGATGGTCCATGTGATGGAGGGTGTGATCCTGCGCGGCACGGCAACCGTGCTGCGAGACCTCAACCGTCCGCTGTTCGGCAAGACCGGCACGACCAACGGCCCGACCAACGTCTGGTTCGTCGGCGGCACGCCCGACATCGTCGCCGGCGTCTATCTCGGCTACGACACACCGCGCTCGCTCGGCGGTGCGGCACAAGGCGGCCGGATCTCGGCGCCAATCTGGAAGGAATGGGCGCTGACCGCCCTCAAGAACCAGCCCAAGGTTCCGTTCGTGGCACCACCGGGAATCCGTTGGGTCAGGATCGATCGCGCTACGGGCAAGCCGGTCTACGGCGTCTTCCCGACTGAAAACCAGCCTCTCTCGCCGGTCATCTGGGAGGCGTTCCAGCCGCAGACCGAGCAGCAGCGCAGTTTCCGCAGCTCGATCGGCGACCCGTACAATGGCGACCAGCGGCAGCAAGCGATTCAGGCGTGGCAGCAACAGCAATTGCAGCTGCGCCAACAGCAGCAGCAGCAGGGCCAATCCAGCCGTCCGGCACCGCAGCCCCAGCCCGCCCCGGTGCCGGCGCAACCAGCGGCTGGCTTGCCAACGCAAAACGCGTTCTAAATAGGGTTGCTGGCACCCATTTTTTGAAGAGAGCTTGACCATGCGCGCCGAAGCGCAGGCCCACATCGACCAGATCAATGCCGCGACCGCGCTGCTGCGCCGGTTCCTCGACTGGGATCGCGCACTCAAGCGGCTTGAGGAGCTCAATGCCCAGGTCGAGGATTCGGCGCTGTGGAACGATCCCAAGGCCGCCCAGGACGTCATGCGCGAGCGCCGCCGCCTGGAACAGGCGATCGGCGCGACACGCACGCTCGAGCGCGAGTTGGCGGACACGTCCGAGCTGATCGAACTTGCCGAGAGCGAAGGCGATACGGCCTTGGTCGACGACGCCATCCGCAGCCTTGCCGAACTCGCCGACCGCGCCGATCGCGACAAGGTTGCTGCACTGCTCGCCGGCGAGGCCGACGCCAACAACGCCTATGTCGAGATCAACGCCGGCGCCGGCGGGACCGAAAGCCAGGACTGGGCCGAGATGCTGCAGCGCATGTATTCACGCTGGGGCGAGCGCCACGGGATGAAGGTCGAGATGGTCGATCACCATTCGGGCGAGCAGGCGGGGATCAAGTCGGCGACCCTGCTGATCAAGGGCGAGAACGCTTACGGCAATCTGAAGACCGAAAGCGGCGTCCACCGCCTCGTGCGCATCAGTCCCTATGATGCCAATGCGCGCCGCCACACCAGCTTCTCCAGCATCTGGGTCTATCCCGAGGTCGACGACGACATCGACATCCAGATCAACGAAGCCGAGCTGCGGATCGACACGTACCGGGCCTCGGGAGCCGGCGGCCAGCACGTCAACACGACGGATAGCGCGGTTCGGATCACGCATATTCCGACCGGCATCGTGGTCGCCTGCCAGAACGAACGCTCGCAGCACAAAAACCGCGCCTCGGCGTTCAAACAGCTGAAGGCGCGCTTGTACGAAGCGGAGCTTCAGAAACGGGAGGCGGAGGCCAGTGCCGCCAACGCTGCGAAGACCGATATCGGCTGGGGTCACCAGATCCGTTCTTACGTGCTGCAGCCCTACCAGCTCGTCAAAGACCTGCGCACCGGCGTCATCTCGACCTCGCCGAGCGACGTCCTCGACGGAGATCTCGACCGCTTCATGGCCGCGGCCCTGTCACAGCGGGTGACCGGCGAGACGGTTGAGGTAGAGGATGTGGAGTAAATCCTCGCCGCGCGCAGCAAGGATTGTCTTCTTCGCGCTCCTCCTTGCGTCCTGCCGCGCGCATCCGAACGAGCCGCAATTCCCGCAGGCCGACCGCCCGGTCGCGCCGATCGTCGGCGGCACCTTTTCGACCGAGGACGCGCGCGACCGCGCCGGCGAGGCCGAGGAGGTAATGCAGCTGGCCGGCGTGAAACCGGGCATGTCCGTCGCCGACGTTGGGGCTGGGGAAGGCTATTACACGGTCCGGCTGGCGCGGGTGGTCGGGCCGAAGGGCCGCGTGCTGGCCGAGGATATCGTGCCCGAGGTGCGCGATGCGCTCAGCGACCGTGTCCAGCGCGAGCGGCTGGACAATGTCGCGGTCAAGCTCGGCACCGCCGACAACCCGATGCTGCCGTCACAATCGTTCGACCGCGTGTTCCTCGTCCACATGTACCACGAGGTGCAGTCGCCCTATGCTTTTCTGTGGCACATGCGCGAAGGCGTGAAGCAAGGCGGGCTGGTCGTGGTGGTCGACGCCAACCGGCCGGTGAAGCAGCACGGAATGCCCCCCGAACAGTTGAAGTGCGAATTCGCGGCGCTTGGTTTGAAGCCCGTCAAGTTCAGCATGCTTGCTGGCGGCGACGTCTATCTGATGGCTTTCGGTCTCGCAGCGCCGCGTCCGCTTCCTCAGCAAATCGAGCCGTGCAAGGCTTGATGGCATTCATTTGCGGTTCAACCCGATGATCGTCCTTTTGCCCGTGCCACCGGGGTGTTGATGCGATGAGGTCGGGCTTGCTTTTGCTCTCCGGGCTTGCCCTTGTTGCGGCTCCGGTCAGCTCGGCAGCCGCAGCGCGCTGTGTCATGACAGCCGCCGAAAAAGCCTGGGTTGAGGGCGCGCTCGCAGCTTCGGACTACGTCATGGAGCAGCGGCTGCATCTGCCGCACGAGCGGCATCCGACGATGATCCTGTTCAATGAACGGTGCCGCTTCGAAGCTGGGCCATCCGACCGGCCGACATGGATCGGGGAAGCGCATTCCGGGAAAATCCGGCTGCTCAAGAACAGCATCGATGCCCGGGTGGTCGCGATGGAGGATACGAACCCGACGACGGGCGCGGAATATTTCGTGATGTCGCTTCCATCGATCTGGGAAGCGGCCAAGCTGATGAAGCCGGGCGACCGAGGCCTGACCGCGGTCTTCCTCCATGAATTCTCGCACACGCGGCAAGGGCATGCGCTGAAGCCCCTATTTGACGCGGCCGAGGCGAAATATCACCCGCCCGCATATTTCAACGACGACAGCCTGCAGGCGCGTTTCAAGGACGATCCCGCCTATGTCGCCGTGTACGAGAAGGAAAGCGACCTGCTCTATCGCGCGGCGGCGGAGCCGGACGATGCCAAGGCGCGCGGGTTGGCCCGACAGGCGCTCGCACTGATGGAGGCGCGGCAGAAACGCTGGTTCACAGGCAAAGATGAAATGTGGAAGACCTACGACGACCTTTTCCTGTCCATGGAGGGCGTCGGCCAGTGGGACGCTTATGCCTGGCTCTCGGATCCCAAGGGCGCCGGCCTGACGACGGATGCGGCGCGCGAAAAGATGCGCGGAAAGCGGCGCTGGTGGTCGCAGGAGGAAGGGCTCGGCCTGTTCCTGGTCATCGACCGGTTCGTGCCGAACTGGGCAGCGCAGGCATTCGGCTCGCCGCCGGCACTCGCCATCGACCTGCTGCGGCAAGCGGTTGGACCGCCATCAACGGAAGCGGCGGCGAAGAGCTAGAGTAGCCCCATGCGCCGCAAACTCGTGCAGTCGTCGCCGGCGAAGATGAGATGATCGACGAGCGTGCAGTCGAGCGCTTCGACGGCGGTCGCAAGACGGCGGGTGGCCCGGCAGTCGCCGTCACTCGGCCGCGCGTCGCCGCTCGGGTGGTTGTGGGCGAGCACGATGCCGGCACTGGCATGGATTGCGGCGTCGGCGACGATCTGCCGGATTGGGAAGAGCGTTTGCTCATCGTCCCCGCAATGGCGGGTGAGATGGAGGCAATGTGCCTGGTCATCAAGATGCGCGACCCACAGGCTTTCGCGCCGCGAATCTTCCTCGGCAAGGCAACCGGCGAAGAAGGTCCGCGCCGCCTCGATGCCATCGAGCTTCAGCGGGAGTTCGGCACGCTGATACCGCATGCCGTTCACATAAGTGATGCTCGCCCGCCGGCCCATTCGAATCGCGTCCGGAACGACGCCAGAATGGATGGAATACTCGCCACTTGGACGGCGCGCGTAGCGAGGTTAGTGTCTTCGCATGCGCCAATATCTCGACCTGATGCAGCTGATCCTCGACCGCGGTGTCGAGCAGCAGGACCGCACCGGCACCGGCACCTTGTCCTGGTTCGGCGCGCAGATGCGCTTCGACCTCGCAGAGGGGTTCCCGCTGCTGACGACCAAGAAGCTGCACTTGCGGTCGATCATCGTCGAGCTTCTGTGGTTCCTGCGCGGCGACACCAACGTGCGCTGGCTTAATGAGCAGCGGGTTAGCATCTGGGATGAATGGGCTGACGAACAAGGCGACCTGGGACCGGTCTATGGCAAGCAATGGCGCGACTGGGAGACGGCGGATGGGCGCCACGTCGACCAGATCGCGGACTTGGTCAGGCTGATCCGGGCCGATCCTTACTCGCGTCGGCAGATCGTCACCGCCTGGAACCCTGGCGAGATCGCGAAGATGGCACTCGCGCCGTGCCATTGCCTGTTTCAGACTCAGGTTGCCGGCGGCCGCCTTAACCTCCAGCTCTACCAGCGCAGCGCGGACGTCTTCCTCGGTGTGCCGTTCAACATCGCTTCCTATGCGCTGCTCACCCACCTGCTCGCACGCGAGTGCGGGCTCGAGCCCGGCGTGTTCGTGTGGACGGGCGGCGACTGTCACCTCTATTCCAACCACCTCGAGCAGGCGCGGCTGCAGCTGGCGCGCGAGCCGCGTCCGCTGCCGCAACTGGTGATCAAGGACCGCGGGCAGGGCCTGTTCGACTACGAGTCCGACGACTTCGCGTTCGAGAACTACGAGCCGCACCCGCACATCTCGGCGCCCGTCGCGGTCTGAGGAGTCCAAAATTCGGCGGGCACTAATTACACGGGCGATGGAGCCGTTTCGGCAGCGCAGCGTTAGTTTCTGCCGTCAGACCAAGAGAGGACAAAATCATGTTTCAGAAGGTGACAACAGTCGTGCTGATCGGGACCGCGCTGGCGCTTGCCGCGTGCAACACCGTCCGCGGCGCCGCCAAGGACGTCAATTCGGTCGCAAACTGCACCGAGAATGCGATGAACGGCAGCCAGCGTTGTTAAGCTGCTAGACAAATTGCTGGCGTTAGCCATGGTTGTTCCGGAGCTTTAATGGAGGAGCAGTCATGGTTCGTAAGTTTGCGGCGGTCGTTTTCCTGGGTGGCGCACTGGCAATTGCCGGTTGCAACACCGTGCGCGGCGCTGCCGCTGACGTGAACTCGGTCGCGACATGCACCGAGACTGCGATGCACAACGGGAAGTGCTGAATTGCCGCTGACCCGTTGAGCGGCGCTCAAAAAGAAAACCCCGCCGGAGCGATCCGGCGGGGTTTTTTGATGCGCCTGCCCTCTGGTTTTAATCCTGCAGGTAATCACCGGCATCCGCGTCGAGGCCGTGTCCGCTGGTGACCACGTCAGCGAGCGGATCGTCGCCCGTGCCGGCATCATCGCGCGGTGTGCGCGCAAGCTCTGCAGCGCGCAGCTCGTCGGCTGAGTCCGGTGCGATCAGGGCTTCAGCCATGCGGCGCTGCGCAGCACGAAGCGCAGTGTCGCGCGAGGTGGCAGCGACCCGAAGGCGGTTCATGCCCGCGCCCGTACCGGCCGGGATGAGCCGTCCAACGATGACGTTCTCCTTGAGGCCTTCGAGCGTGTCGACCTTGCCCTGGACCGCAGCTTCGGTCAGCACCCGGGTCGTTTCCTGGAACGACGCGGCCGAGATGAAGCTGCGGGTCTGAAGCGAAGCCTTGGTGATGCCGAGCAGCACCGGCTTTCCTTCCGCCGGCTTCTGCTTCTTCTCGAGCTGGGCGTTGGTCTCGTCCATTTCCTGCCGATCGACCTGCTCGCCGGCCAGCAGCGTAGTGTCGCCGCCGTCGGTGATCTCGACCTTCTGCAGCATCTGGCGAACGATCACCTCGATGTGCTTGTCGTTGATCTTCACGCCCTGCAGCCGATAGACCTCCTGGATCTCGCTTACGAGATATTCCGCGAGAGCAACCACACCGAGCACTTCGAGAATGTCGTGCGGATCGGGTGAGCCGCCGACGAGGTTGTCGCCGCGCTTGACGAAGTCGCCTTCCTGGACCTCGATCATCTTCGACTTCGGCACGAGATATTCGACCGGTTCCGACCCGTCGTCGGGAACGATCGCGATCTTCCGCTTGGCCTTGTAGTCGCGCATGAAGGTGACCTTGCCGGACACCTTGGCAATGATCGCATTCTCCTTCGGCTTGCGCGCCTCGAACAGCTCGGCGACCCGCGGCAGACCGCCGGTGATGTCACGCGTCCGCGCGGCTTCCCGCGGCATGCGCGCCAGCACTTCGCCGGTCTCGACCTGCTGGCCGTCCTCGACCGCGACGATTGCGCCCGGCGCGAGGCGATAGACGCCCGCCTCGTTCGCATCCTTGCCAGTCAAGGTCAGGCGCGGGTGCAGCGTGTCCTTCTTGGACTTCGCATTATCGTCGGTGACGACGCGCTGGGTGATCCCGGTCGATTCGTCGACCTGTTCGGTCATCGTCCGGTTCTCGATCAGGTCCTGGTATTTCACAGTACCCGCCTTCTCGGTGATCACCGGGCTGAACGACGGATCCCACTCGGCGATGCGATCGCCGCGGCTGACGATATGGCCGCTCTCGCACAGCAAGTGCGCGCCGTAAGGCACGCGGTGCGTGGAAAGCTCGCGTCCGTCCATATCGAGGATCGCGATTTCGCCCGAGCGCGACAACGAAATGTGCCGGCCGCGCGGATCGACGATTGTCGGCATGTCACGCAACTCGATCGTTCCGTCGACCGGCGATTCGAGGTTCGACTGCTCATTGAGCTGGGCTGCGCCGCCGATGTGGAAGGTCCGCATCGTCAACTGGGTGCCCGGCTCGCCGATCGACTGCGCGGCAATGACTCCGACCGCCTCGCCAATATTGACTGGCGTACCGCGGGCGAGGTCACGCCCGTAGCACTTGGCGCAGACGCCTTGTTTCGCCCCGCACACGAGGGGCGAGCGGATCTTGACGCCCTGCAGGCCGATGGCTTCGATCTGCGCGACCATCGCTTCGTCAAGCAGCGTGCCTTCCTCGATAATCGTCTCGCCAGTCTTGGCATCGACGATGTCCTCGGCAGTGGTGCGTCCGAGCACGCGGTCGGCGAGCGAAGCGATGACCGCGCCGCCCTGGACGATCGCGCGCATCTCGAGCGCATTGTCGGTCCCGCAATCCTCCTCGATGATCACCGCGTCCTGCGACACGTCGACCAGGCGCCGGGTCAGGTAGCCCGAGTTCGCAGTCTTCAGCGCGGTGTCCGCGAGACCCTTGCGGGCGCCGTGGGTCGAGTTGAAATACTCGAGGACGGTCAGGCCTTCCTTGAAGTTCGAGATGATCGGCGTTTCGATGATCTC
>Ga0207657_10008170_pt1 | contig 10663 bp, 13 predicted proteins | sample KBSC33metaG_FD_184316 | JGI IMG/M metagenome (GOLD analysis project Ga0207657, IMG submission 184316) | Corn rhizosphere microbial communities from Kellogg Biological Station, Michigan, USA - KBS C3-3 metaG (SPAdes) (version 2) | ecosystem: Host-associated > Plants > Roots > Rhizosphere > Soil ... | reverse complement strand
TGTAGGAAGTCATAGGAGCCGCTTAGCGTCGTTAACTTCCTCCTGCTACATTGGCGGTAGATTAGAGCCAATGCAGCTGAACCTGGTCCCGCACCCGGCTACGCCGCCATCCGAGCCGTTCAAGGTCTGGGTGAACGTCGAACATTCGGCGGCGTTCGGCGTGACCGCGACGACCAACATCTGGTTCGGGATCGGGGCGGCGGCGAACCGCTTCGTCATTCCCGAAACGGTCGAGCCGAGACGCGCCGACAATCTTTGGCAGACGACCTGTTTCGAAGCCTTCCTGCGCGTTCCCGGGGCTGCCGGCTATCGTGAATGGAATTTCGCGCCCTCGGGGGAGTGGGCTGCGTACGATTTCACGGCCCATCGCGAGGGCCGGACCGAACCGGAGGTTGCGCCACCGTATCTGCGGGTGGAGGACAATTTCACCTGGTGGGCATTCGGGGCGACGATCAGCGTCGAGGCCAAGGGCGTCTGGGAACTCGGATTGTCCGCGATCCTCGAAGAGAAGGATGGCCCGAAATCCTACTGGGCGCTTGCCCACCCGGAGGGCGACAAGCCCGACTTCCACGACGCCGCTTGCTTCGCCGCGCACCTGCCGTAGCTTTCGTTGTTCCCCCATATCTAAATTGAGCCTACCCCGCCCGTCGCGCCACGCGAGTCCCTGCGTCGCGAACTTGCGTACTGTTGGGGGGAATCAATCATGAGAACGCGCACCAAATTCGTGCTGCTCGGCTGCGCCACAGTGGCAATGGGCGTCGCCTCGGCCTGCCAAAAGGCCGGTGCCCCGGCCGCTGCCGCTACCATTGTCTCGCAAGCCGATGCGACTGCCGCCGCCGATGCGACTGAGGCCGCCTGGACTTCCATGGACAAAGCAAAGATCGAATCCGTCTACGCTCAGAACGTCGTCGCATTCGATCCGTCGGACCCGCCTCTGTCTACGACGTGGGAGAATTGGGACAAGCTTCAGGCGGGCTACGCGGCCATGAAGATCGATCACATGTCGGCACCCGACCGGAACATCCAGCTACTCGATGCCGACACCTTCATCGTCTCCGGCACCGGCGACATGACTAGCAGCAGCGGGAAGGTGAAGCAGGTCAGCATGCGTTTCACCGACGTTTATCGCCGGCAGGCTGACGGCAGATGGCTGATCGTCAACGAGCATGTTTCCATGAAACCGGCCGCTCCGGCGGCGTAGGGAAAGAGTTTTTGGCGAGCAGATGCGCCGCTTGCTTCGTGGCGCGCCTGTCCTAATCAGACGCCCATGACCCTGTTCGGTATCGACCGGCTGCTCGCCGAGCCGGAGCTTCGTCGTCCGTTGGAAGGAAAGCGCGTCGCGCTTCTCGCTCACCCTGCGTCGGTCACGTGCGACCTTACGCACAGTCTTGACGCGCTGGCGGCCGCCGGCGTTAGGCTCACCGCGGCCTTCGGCCCTCAACACGGCCTTCGGGGGGACAAGCAGGACAACATGGTGGAGTCGGACGATTTCACCGATCCCGTCCACCAGATCCCGGTGTTCAGCCTTTACGGCGAGGTCCGCCGCCCAACCGGCCAGTCGATGGGCACGTTCGACACGATCCTGATCGATCTCCAGGACCTCGGCTGCCGGATTTACACCTTCATCACGACGCTTCTCTATGTGCTCGAAGCCGCCGCCGGGCAGGGCAAGAGCGTGTGGGTCTTCGACCGGCCCAATCCGGCCGGGCGGCCGATCGAGGGTCTGACGCTTCGGCCCGGCTGGGAGAGCTTCGTCGGCGCTGGGCCCATGCCGATGCGTCATGGCCTGACTCTCGGCGAACTCGGCCAATGGTTCATCGACCACTTCAAGCTCGACGTCGATTATCGCGTGATCGAGATGGAGGGCTGGGACCCGAACTCGGCACCCGGTTTCGGCTGGCCACCCGAGCGCGTGTGGATCAACCCCAGCCCCAACGCCGCCAACCTCAACATGGCGCGCGCCTATGCCGGCACGGTGATGCTGGAAGGCGCGACCCTGAGCGAGGGCAGGGGCACGACGCGGCCGCTCGAGCTGTTCGGAGCGCCGGACCTCGAGCCGCTCAGGATCATGGCGGAGATGGAGGCGCTCGCGCCCAAATGGCTCGCGGGCTGCAAGCTTCGCGAGGTCACCTTCCAGCCGACCTTCCACAAGCATGTCGGCGAAATGTGCCGCGGCCTGTTCATCCATGCCGAGGGGCCGTTTTACGATCATCAGGCATTCAAGCCGTGGCGGATCCAGTCGCTCGCCTTCAAGGCGATCCGCCGCCTCTACCCCGAATACCCGCTGTGGCGGGACTTCCCGTACGAGTATGTATTCGACAAGCTGGCAATCGACGTGATCAATGGCTCGCCGCTGTTGCGCGAGTGGGTCGACGATTCGAACGCCGAGCCGGGCGATCTCGACGTGATCACCGTCCCCGACGAGCGCGCCTGGGAAGAGGAGCGCAAGCCCTACCTCATCTACTAGCTCCTCCCCCCGCCGGGGGCGGAGCAATGAGGCGCAGCGTGGTTAACGAAGAAGTAGGAGCTTCCCCGTATCTCCGCTCCTGAACTGTTTGGGGACGGGGCTGGTCAATGGCCACTGCGGGTATCGAAGAAATCACCGAAAATGCGATCCGTGCGGTTGCCCGCGATTGCGGATCGCTGTCGATGGAATGCAGCGACGTCGCCGGCTACGTAAACGGCGTCGGCCAGCGCATCGGCGAGCATTTGAAGATGCTCGACCAGCTCGAGGAAGTGACCACCCGGCTGCTCAGCGACCAGGGGCGCGTGTCGGATTCGACCGACGAGGCGCGGCTGCTTTCCGAGCAGGCCAAGGCCAAGCTCGACGCCGGCCGCGAGGCGATCGAAGGCACGATCGACGGCTTCAAGGGCCTGACCGACCTCATCGTCCAGCTCGGCGAGCGCATGGCCGGCTTCGCGGACGCGATGAACCAGGTACAGAACGTCTCCTCGACCATCGAGACGATCGCCCGCAAGACCAACATGCTGGCGCTCAACGCGACCATCGAGGCGGCTCGCGCCGGCGATGCCGGCCGCAGCTTCGCAGTCGTCGCCGCCGAGGTGAAGAAGCTCGCGCACGATACCCGCGCGGCAACCAGCCAGATCGCCTCGACCATCGGCGAGCTGACCCGCGAGGCCGGCGCAGTGACGACCGAGATCAAGACCGGCGTCGAGCGCAGCCGCGCTGCCCAGGGCGGTTTCAGCACCATCAGCGACACGGTCCGCGAAGTCAGCGAGATCGTCGGCATGGTCGATCGCCAGACCGAGGGCATCGCTCATTCGACCAGCATGATTCAGACCAGCGTCGACCGGGTGAAGGCGGGCCTTACCGACTTCGCCGCCGACGCCCGCGACAACGGCCAGGAGTTGCTGACTGCCCAGAAGCGGCTGGCGCATCTCGAGATGCTGTCGAACACCATGCTCGACACGCTCGCCAATTCGGGTGCCGAGATCGACGACACGCCCTTCATCCTCAAGGCGCAGGAGACGGCCCGCCAGATCATGGTGGCGATCGAGCGCGCGATCGAGGCGGGTGAAGTCACCGTCGATGATGTGTTCGACCGCGACTACCAGCTGATCGAGGGCACCAACCCCGTCCAGTACAACGTCCGTTTCAACGACGCCGCCGACCGCCACGTCCGCCCGATCCTCGACCGCACCAAGTCGGCCGATAACCGGATCATCGGCTCGGCGATCGGCGACATGAACGGCTATTTGCCGACCCACCTCAGCGAGCGCAGCCACCCGCAGGGGCCGGATCCGGTGTGGAACGACGAGCATTGCCGCAACCGGCGGATCCTGATCGACGACACCACCCGGATGGCGCTGGCGAGCGAGCGGCCGGCGACGCTCGCGACCTACCGGATGGAGCTCGGCGACAAATATATCCCGGTCAAGAACGTCTTCGTTCCGTTGTGGATCGGCGGCCGTCGCTGGGGCAATTTCGAGCTCGCCTACCGCGACGACTGATCAGTCGACCCTCACGCCTCGCGGCGGCTGAGGTCGAAGAGCATCGCCAGCATTGCGCCAATCCCGCCGGCCGCCCCGATCATCAGCGCCATGCGCTGCATTGCCGGATCGGTCGACAGGATATGCAACGGCATCAGCCACGGAAAATAGGCGCCTTCACGAGCGCTTGCGGCCGCGACCGCGATGAACGTGCCGACGATGCCGAGCACGAGCGGCGGAACGAAGCTGCGGAAGCGCAATGCGGTCCAGAGCTGGATCACGCACATTAGCAAGCTCGCTGCGGCCATTTTCGCCAGCGTCGCGCGCAGCACCTCTAGGTCGAGCACACCGGTGACTGCGTGAACCCTCCCGGCGAACTCGGCGCCGGCGACCAGCAGACCGAACAGCCACAGGCTCATCGCGGCGACGAGCGCAAGCATCACGATCGCTTTTGCGAGGAACAACCACGGCCTTGCGCCGGGAAGGGCGAGCAAATGGTCCCAGGTCCGCGGCCCGTGCTCCATCTGGGCGATCAGCACCGACAATGCGGTGACCGTCATCGGCAGCATTGCGAAAGCCCAGAACGCGGCCCCCGTCATTGCATAGCGATCCAGAGGCATCGGCTTGTGGCTGTGCAGCCCGATGAGAACGCAGATCACCATCACGAAAATCGGCGCGGACACGCACAGCAGCAGCGCCAGCGAGCGTTTCAGCTTCATGAATTCAGCGGTCAGGTAAGCCAGCATTTCGCAACACTCCGGTCAGGCGGCTCGCGCCAGTTGATTGTGATAGACGCGCTCCAGCGTCGGCCGGCGCAACGCGAGGTGGCGAAGAGCGAGGCCGTTCTCGACCACCAGCCGGGCAATCCGCTCCGGTGCGGCGTCGCCTTCGACGAGCAGGGAAGAGCCATCGTCGCACACGCGGAATCCCGCCTTGCGCAACAGCCTCGCGCCAGCCGGGCGGTCGCAGGTTTCAAGCTCGACCGAGCTGCCGCCGGCGAGCAAGCGCGACAGCTCATCCTCCACCAGCATCTTGCCGCGGTGGATCATGCCGACATGCGTCGCAATCTGCTCGACTTCGCTGAGGAGATGGCTCGACACGAGCAAGGTGGTGGCTTCCGCCTCGGGGAGCCGGCGCAGCAGCGCGCGCATGTCGACAATGCCTTCGGGGTCGAGGCCGTTGGTGGGCTCGTCGAGGATCAGCAGGCGCGGGCGGCCGAGCATCGCCCGCCCGATCGCGAGGCGCTGCCGCATTCCGAGCGAATAGCCGCCAACCCGCTTGCCGGCCGCGCGCGACAGATCGACCAGTTCCAGGACCCGCTCGCTTTCGCTCGGCCCGAGCCCGAGGAGGCGTCGCGTCACGGCGAGGTTCTCGGCGCCGGTCAGGTGCGGATAAAGCGATGGCGCTTCGATCAGCGCGCCGACGCCGGCGATCGCGCGACGGCCGATGCTTTCGCCGAATATCCGGATCGTTCCCCCGTTCGCGCGAAGCAGTCCGAGGACCAGCCGCAGGGTCGTCGTCTTTCCCGCGCCGTTCGCACCCAGGAAACCGTAGATGCTTCGCTCGGGCACCGTCATGTCGAGGCCGTCCACCGCCGCGTGCATCCCGAAGCGCTTGATCAACCCGGTCGTTTCCACAGCCGACATTCGCGACTCCTTGATTGAACTCTTACTTAAAGATAGATTGCTCGCTGTATTTAAGTCAAACTTAAATTTAAACGGAGTTCCCATGCTTGCTAACCTCCTCGTGCGCAGGCGGCTGATGATCGGGCTGATCACGCTCGTATTTGCGGTGTTGGCGATGGTGGCGGTGCTGGAGCTCTCGGTCGTGCTTCGCCACGGGATTCCCGTCCTGCCGCTCCTCGCGAGGCGGCTGCCGCTCGCGCTTTACCTGTTCGCCTTGTGGTCGCTGCGCCGGGCGATGGCGGCGATCGGCCGTTCGGCGGCAGAGGAGGAGATCGTCGCGAGGCGGCTCGGCGATGTCGGACTGGCGCTATTCCTGGGCGGCCTTGCGCAAGTCTTCGCGGTGCCGATCCTGCTCCACTTCCTGCAAGGCAACCAGGTGCTCGTTTTCTATGACGTCGCGGCCGTCACCTTGGGTGCGATCGGTTTCGGCCTGCTGCTCGTTGCGCTGTTGTTCGAGCAAGCCTTGCGCGCCCGTCGCGAGCTCGGTGAATTCGTGTGATGCCGGTCGTCGTCACTCTCGACGCCCAGCTCGCAAGACGCGGCATGACGGGCAAGCAGCTCGCGGAAGCGGTCGGGCTCAGCGAGACTCAATTGTCGATGTTCCGCTCGGGCAAGGTGCGCGGGGTGCGTTTCGCAACGCTCGCTCGGATGTGCCGGGTGCTCCATTGCAAGCCAGGGGACCTGCTCGGTTTTCAGGCCGGCGAGGACGACGAAGCCGACGCCTAGCGTAGCGCATCGTGACTCAGTTTCGCCGTCCAACGCGGTTCCCGAAACCTTACCTCGCCATAAACCTGGTCTTTACGCCCTTGCGTTAGGGACGGTCTGACAAGGCTTGGCCGAGTTGAGGACGAGGGGATAGGAATGGCGATCAATCGGTCCGTCGGCCGGCAGGGTTCCAGTCAAAGCGCGGCTTTGAAGGGATCCCATCAGGCCAGCGTCGCCGATGCCCAGCTCGCCCGCGTGGCGGGTGAAGGGTCCGCTCGCCACAATTACCTCAGCACACTGCTCGAAGCGTCGGGCCGCCATTCCGGCCGCGACCTCGCCGACGCCGTGCATCTCTTGTGCAGCCTCCACGGCCGCTATCCCGGTCTGATCGAGATCGCGCTTCAGCGTTGCCCCAAGGGCGCTGTGCAGGAATGGCTGACGCGCGCGTCAGACGCGTTCGAGCGGGAGCGGCTGTATGTCGTCCGCTTGACCTCGGCCGTCGGACCGATGCCGAGCACTCCCGGAGCCGCCGAAACCGAGGCCAGCCTCGTCGCTGCGCGCCACGCCCTCGAAACCCTCGCAATGTCGGAGCGCAACGGCTGCGCGATTGGCGCCGCAACCGCGCTCGTCGGCGACTGGTGGCCGATCCGCCGCCTGCTCGACCGGGCCGCAACCCGCGTTGGCATCGAATCCCCGGCGCCGTCGCTTCCCGACGAAGCATCGGTCGTCGCCGTCATCGAACAGGCCGCCGAGACACCCGCGAACGCCCGCGCACTGGCGTTCGGCGGGGAACAGCTGCTGTTGCAGCACCGCGCTTTGTTCGATCTGCTCGAGGCGCGGGCCGAAGCCCGCGGCGAATTCTAACCGATATCCTAGGCCGCGCGCGCCAGCTCGGCCGTCTCGTTCGCCGGCGCGATCACTGGTGCGTCCGCCGCGGCCTTCGTCGACTTCGCCTTCGGGAAGAGCAGTCTCGACCCGAGGACCACCGCGCCCAGCACGAAATAGGTCGCAAAGGTGATCAGCGGGTTCCACAGCACGCCCACCGCGAACGGGATGCGCAGCAGCACGGGGTTAAAGCCGAAGTCCTCGCCGATCGCTTCGCATACGCCGAGGATCGTGTGGGACCTCAGGGGCAGTGCGACCGGGTTCTGCTGCGTTTCCATCATTCACTCCGTTGGCGATATTTTCCTTGCCCATTACCCAGCAAGAGCCGTGCCAAACCCGGAAGTGCTTGTTCGCCAATAGCTTAGGCAGTTAGCCGAACTTCCAGATGGCAAAAGCCGCCACCCTCACGGCCGAAGAGTTGGGAATTCCCACCTTATGCTGCAAGTGCGATAACGCAGTGCAGCATTGATTATCGACGAGACGATGCAAATCTAGTAGTGGCGCGCCGCCATCAGCCGAGGAGCTTGTCGCAGTGATGCGGATCATGATGAAGTCGAAGATCCACCGCGCGACGGTGACTCAGGCCGACCTCCACTACGTGGGCTCGGTCACGATCGACGCCGACCTTCTCGACGCCGCCGAGCTTCTCGAGGGCGAGCAGGTGGCAATCGTCGACAATACCAACGGTGCGCGCATCGAGACTTATGTCATCCCCGGCCCGCGCGGCACCGGTGTCATCGGCATCAACGGCGCCGCAGCTCACCTGATCCATCCGGGCGACATGGTCATCATCATGAGCTACGCGCTGATGGACGAAGCCGAAGCGCGCGCGATGAAACCGCGCGTGGTTCATGTCGACGAACAGAACCGTGTCGTGAAGATCGGCAACGATCCGGCCGAGCCGGTGCCCGGGTCCGACCAGGTCAGGGGCGATCTGGCCGCCGCGAAGTAACCGGTCCCGCGACCAGCAGCCGCCACGGCGGCGGCAAATAGTCGGTCGACATATAATAATAGAAGAGGCACTGGCCCGAGTTCGCGCGGTTGACGCCTTTGGCGATGCCGAAGGCGATATCGCCGCTAAAGACCGGTCCCCCGCTATCGCCGGCAACGCAATTCGGCCCCTTGACCGTCACCCAGGTCGGAAAGCAGGCTCCGCCGCATAGGTCTCCCGGCGGCGCATAGTCGGTGAGCTCGACGGTCGAGCAGCTATAGCCCGAGCTTTCGCCATAGTGGCAGACGAAGTCGCCGGCGCGGGTGCTCGCGGCGTTGCGCCAGCTCGCGAGACGGCGAAGCGTTCCGGCTCCGCGGTTCGAATAGAAAAGCGGGCCGGGCGAATCCGGCGTGCCGTTGATCTGCACGTCGCGGTACGCCGTGCCCCAGGACCCGATCATCGGCAGTGTCGCGGTCGTTCCATCGCGGTCGACGTAAGTCAGCTCGTCTGGGCAGTGGGCGGCAGTCGTGATCGCATTGGCCTCGCCGTTGGTGACGACAAAGGCCGTGGTGCAGAGGTTGCGGCGGCTGGTCTGGAGGTTGAGCCCCTCGACCCGGCCGCCGCCGACGATGCCCAGGTTCGACTCGTTGAGCTCGTTGATGATGACCCGCACGCGTACCCCGCTCACCTGCTCGGCGCGCGAGCCGATCGTCTCGAGGCCGAATTTGTCGGCATCGGCTCGGGTAACCAGCAGGACGACCTCGCCCGTGCGCTGGTCGTAGCCGGCGCCGCGGGCGTTCGGGAGGTCGGAGCGGAGGTCGATGAGGTGCTTGCGGAGCGCCTCGATCGCCTGGGCGTGGGTTGCCGTGGCGCCGGTCCGAAAAACAACCGGCACGCCCGCCGCCGTTCGGTCGGAGACCGGCTGGTCGCCCGTCACCAGCACGACAATCCGGAATGCCGGCGCATGCTCGATCGAGATGCCGGCGAGGCGGCCCGCGAACTCCCGAGCGATCGCATCGGTCGCGGCGACGCTGGCCTGCTGAGCCTTCAATCGCCGGACCGCTTCGTCGAGCGGAACGCCGAACTGGGCCGCATATTGGGTTGCGTCCTCGGCAATCGCCTCGGCATGGGTCTGGACCGGCTGCGCCGCCGCCGCACTCGTGATAAGGGCCGCGGCAGCCGCAAAGGACCGCAGGATGCCCCAGGATCTCGCCGCCGACACCACCTTCGACCTGACGCCTCCAACCTCCGAGCAGTTCGAGGCCCTAGTGGCGGACCTCAGCGAGGAAGAGAAGCACGTCCTCCTCGAGCATGGCACCGAGGCGCCGTTCTGCGGCGTGTTTCTCGGCGAGAAGCGCCCGGGCGTGTTTACCTGCCGGCTGTGCGGACTGCCGCTGTTCCACGGCGGCACCAAGTTCGAGAGCGGCACCGGCTGGCCGAGCTTCACCCAGCCGTTCGCCGGGGAACATCTCAAGACGATCCGCGACACCAGCTACGGGATGGTCCGAACCGAGATCGTCTGCGCGCGCTGCGGGTCGCACCAGGGGCATGTCTTCCCGGATGGTCCGCCGCCGACTGGCGAACGCTATTGCATCAACTCGGTCAGCCTGGGCTTCACGCCGCTGGGTGAGCCGCTGCCCGACAAGCTCGGCCGAGGCGCCCCGGAGGGCCAACCGGCCGCCTAGGCTCAGTCCGATTCGATCAGGATGCGCACCCAGGCGCCCACCAGCTCGCGGCCGCCCTTGCGCGGAGGCCTGACCCTGAATTGCCACGCTGCCTGGCGAACGGCCGCTGCAAGGCGCGATCCGCGCGGGCTCTGGTCGAGCTCGACGCAATCTTCGACGCGATCGTTGGGAATGGTCTTGCAGGCTACCAGGCCCCAGCCGCTGGTGCCACGCGGCCAATAGCCGGCGATCTCGGCGTCGGTCGGCGCGCGCGCCCATTGCGCGGCATAGAGCGGATCGCCGTTCGGTCCTTTACCGATCACTTCGCTGTCGCCGGCGCCGCCAGCGCCCGCGGCCGGCAGGTTGGAGATATCGGCCGAGGCGAGCTCATCCTTGCTCATCTCGATCCACGGCTTGGTCGAGGAGCTTGGTGGGGCGATCGTCGGCTTGACCGGAAGAATGATCGGCGGCGGCTTGGGAACGGGGGCGGTTGAGTGGACGTGGGCCTGCCGAGCGGCCGTCTGCTCGGCCGATGCCGTGCGGCTTTCGGGGAGCAAGTCGACCGTCAGGGACGTTGACCCGGGCTTTTTCGGTAGCGTGACCACGCCGAGCTCGATCAGCAGGAAGAGCAGGCCGAGATTGATGGCTATTGCCAGCGCAAGGCTGGACGCCCGCCGCCGGAGCGGCGCCCGGTCGTAGGGCGAGGGGAGGCGGTAAGCGGGCAAGGGTCCGGGGGTGATTGTGTCGCGTCGCTCCGACGTAGCCGCTTTCCTGCTGAACGGGGAGTGAAGTCTTGACCTTGCCCGCACGTTGGGCGCGGTGCGAGGAAGCGCGGCCATGGA
>Ga0207657_10008168_pt1 | contig 10666 bp, 11 predicted proteins | sample KBSC33metaG_FD_184316 | JGI IMG/M metagenome (GOLD analysis project Ga0207657, IMG submission 184316) | Corn rhizosphere microbial communities from Kellogg Biological Station, Michigan, USA - KBS C3-3 metaG (SPAdes) (version 2) | ecosystem: Host-associated > Plants > Roots > Rhizosphere > Soil ... | reverse complement strand
TGAGCGCCTCCGGCAGCTCCGCAATGCGCCCCGCCCCGAAGCGGATGGCGGTGGGATAGTTCCAGTTGGCTTTGATGGGCATGTTGTTGTTCTTCCTTCGCCGGGACTGATGGCGATCCACTGATCTACGGCGTCATCCCCGCGCAGGTGGGGATCTCCGTTTCATGACGCCCCGGGACCAAGGCAAACAGAGATTCCCGCTTGCGCGGGAATGACCCCGGGAATTTCAAGACCATCCAAGGGCCTCGGACTCAGACTTTCCGCAAGTGATAGCTCTTCGGCTGCGTCAAATTCTGGTAGCCGATCTCGCTCAGCGCGCCGCCCTTGCCGGTATCCTTGACGCCGGTCCACACCAGCCCCGGATCGAGATAGTCGCAGCGATTGGCGTAGACCGTGCCGGTCTCGATCCGTGCGCCCAGGTGCGCCGCCGCATCGAGATCTTCGGTCCATAGCGAGGCCGTCAATCCGTAGGGACTGTCGTTCATCAGCGTCACCGCCTCGTCGTCGTCGGCCACCTGCATGATGCCGACCACCGGGCCGAAACTTTCCTCGCGCATCACCGCCATCTGGTGGTTGACATTGGTCAGCACCTCCGGCGCCAGGTAGGGCGAACCGGCCTTGTCACGGGCATCGTTCCACTTGAGGTGTGACGTCGCCCCCTTGCGCAATGCCTCCGCGGTCTGCTCGCGGACAAGGTCGGCGAATTGTGCCCGCGCCATCGGCCCGACCACCGTCGCTTCATCGAGCGGATGGCCGAGTTTCCAGCCGCGCGCCTGTTCGATGAACTGCTGTACGAACGGCGCGTAGACGTTCTTGTGCACGTAGATGCGCTCAACCCCGCAGCAGCTCTGCCCGGAATTGAAGAACGAGCCGTCGACCAGATTTTCTGCCGCATAGGCGACATTGGCGTCCTCCCGCACATAGGCAGGATCCTTGCCCCCGAGCTCCAGCCCGAGCGTCGCGAAGGTGCCCGCCGCCGCGCGCTCGATGCGCCGCCCGCCCTCCACCGAACCGGTGAAATTGACGTGGTCGATGGCCCCCGAGCCGATCAGTTTTTCGGTATCGGCGTGGTTGAGCACCAGGTTCTGGAACAGCCCTTCCGGCAATCCCGCCACATGCATCGCCTCGGCAAAGCGCTCGCCGACCAGCAGCGTCTGGCTGGCATGCTTGAGGATCACGGCATTGCCCGCCATCAGTCCCGGCACGATCGAATTGATCGCCGTGAGGAACGGATAGTTCCACGGCGCGATCACCATCACGGTGCCCAGCGGCTCGCGGGTGATCATGCGACGAAAGCCCGGCTTGTCGGTCTTTTCGACCGGCTTCAGGCTGTCCTCGGCAATGGCGATCATATGCCGCGCCCGTTCCTCGACGCCTTTCTTCTCGCCGCCGAAGCGCACCGGCCGACCGATCTGCCAGGCCAGTTCCGGCACGATCTCGTCGTTCCGACCCAGCAGCGCGTCGAGGAAATGGCCGAGAAACTTCGCCCGCTCGCCGACCGTGATCTCGCTCCAGGCGTGACGGGCCGCACGAGCACGCGTCACCGCTGCCTCGATCTCGGCCGCACTCGCCACCGGCCGCTCGGCATAAACGCTGCCGTCGATCGGCGAGATGATTTTCACCGTCTCGGTCATGGAGACTCCTTCAGCAGGCCAGGGCGCGGACGTGCCCCTTGCCCGCGTATTCGAGGATCAGGCGGTCGCGCGTTACGATCGTCAAGTCAAGAGCCCGGGCTGTGGCGATGAGGATGCGGTCGGCCGGATCGCCGTGGAGATCGCCTGGAAGGAAGCAGGAATCGATCAGAATGTCGCTCGTGAGCGGCACGACCTCGACCTCGGGGCGGGATGTGAACCGTTCGAACCACAGTTTTGGCGACAAGGGTGAGGTAAGTTTGTGCTTTGCCGACAGCATGGCGCGCTCCCATGCCGTGTAAAGGCCTACATAAACCGGGCGGCCTTCCGCAGCCGCTCGGTTTATTTCGACAGTCGCATGGGGCGAAATCTGCTCGTCTTCGGTAATCCAGATCGCAGCGCAAGTATCGAGCAGTAGGCTCATGCCGACGTCCGGACCTTCTGCTCCTCGGCTACCAGCACGTTTCGCACGTGCTGGTAGCGTTTGCCCAGCAGCCTGGCGATTTCGGCGCGGGGCACACCGAGATCGTTCAACGCCCTAATCCTGTCGGAGACATTGAGCTTTGGATCGGAAACTATTTTGGCGACTTCGTGCTGGGCGATGACGTCCGCAGAGTCGTACGTCTCATATTTGCGCAACCAATCGGAATCCAGAGTGGGCGCCGTCAGGTCCACACCCGGCATCACAAAGGTTGTCCCTTTCATGCTGCCGAATAGCGGGCTGCGGGGAATTGGCCCTCGCGTCGGCGGCGCAGATTCGGGCTGCGCTTCGGAGTGGAAGGTCACTTTCTCCTCCGCAACATCCACCTGTCCAGTCTTGTAGCCGGCCGCCAACCAAGCCGTGGTCATTGTATTGTTAGTTGCACTGTTGCTCCACCAAGCCGGATACTGTTTGGATGCCGGAAGCGGGAATCCCAGAATCTTCTCGATTTCAGCAAAGCTAAGGCGCAGATTGCGATGGTTCGCTTGCTGCAAAAAAGTCGTGAGCGGTTCATATTTGGACATGGGAAGACTCCTGCCAAACGATCTTGATATTATCAATGTAGCATATTTTTAAAGGTTGTGAAATATCAGATTCAGCTCTGTTCGAAGCCCCGCCGCAACTCCCAGTCGGTGATGCGGCGGTCGTATTCGAACTGTTCCCAGTCTCCGGTATGGAGATAGTGCTCGACGACGTCGTCGCCCATGGCCACCCGCAGCATTTTGGAGCCGCGCAGCGCCGCGAGCGCCTCGCGCAGGGTCTTAGGCACCTCGCGCAGCTTTTCCCCGCTATAGGCGTCGCCGGTGAACGGTGCCTCGAGCGTGAGCTTTTGCTCGATGCCCGCGATGCCCGCTGCGAGCAGGGCGGCATAGGCGAGATAGGGATTGAGATCGGCGCCACCGATTCGGCACTCGATGCGCACGCCCTTGCCGCCCGCCCCGCATAGCCGGAAGCCGGCGGTGCGGTTGTCAAAACTCCAGATCGCCTTGGTAGGCGCGAAGGTGCCGACCTGGAAGCGTTTGTAGGAATTGATGTAGGGCGCGAGGAAATAGGTGATTTCCTGCGCGTGGGCGAGCTGTCCGGCGACGAAATGCCGCATCAATTCGCTCATGCCGTGCTCGGCCTCGGCGTCGTGGAAGGCGTTCTTGCCCTTGGCGGCGAGGCTCATGTGGATATGGCTCGACGAGCCGGCGAGGCCGAAATCCCACTTCGCCATGAAGGTCACCGCCTTGCCCTGGAAATGGGCGATCTCCTTGATGGCGTTCTTCATCACCACGTGCCGGTCGGCCATGGTGAGGGCGTCGGCGTATTTGACGTTGATCTCTTCCTGGCCCGGTCCCCACTCGCCTTTGGAATTCTCCACCGGAATGCCCGAGGCGGTGAGTTCGCGCCTTATGGCGCGCATCACCCCTTCCTCCTTGGTGGTCTGGAAGATGTGATAATCCTCGATGTAGTAGCCGGCGGTCTTGAGCGACTTGTAGCCCTTGTCGAAGGCGGTGCGGAAATCGTCGTCGAACAGGTAGAATTCGAGCTCGGAGGCAAAATTCGCCGTGTAGCCAAGCTTTTCCAGCCGCTTGAGCTGCGCCTTGAGCATCGCCCGCGGGCTGTGCGGGATCGGTTCGCCCGAGTGGTGGTCGGCGAGGTCGGCGAGCACGATGGCGGTGCCCTCGAGCCAGCTCGCCCGCATCAGCGTGGCAAGATCGGGCTTGAACACGAAGTCGCCATAGCCCTTGCCCCAGCTCGCCGCCGCGTAGCCGGGCACCGGCTCCATGTCGATGTCGTCGGCGAGCAGATAGGTGCAGCCATGCGTTTCCTCGAGCGCTCCCTCGAGGAAGAACTCCGCCTGGAAGCGCTTGCCGATCAGTCGTCCCTGCATGTCGGGAAAGCAGCACAGCACGGTATCGATCGCCCCCTTGGCAACATCGGCCTTGAGGGCGTCGAGCGAATAGGCGGCCATGATGGGTTCCCCGGACTGCTTTATGTTTGCCCCGACCATAGTCGCGCCCCGGCTTCGCCGCGAGTCCCCGACGATGAGGATTTGCCTATTCGGAACGCGCCGTCTCAAGGCTCCGTGCCAGTCGCCCGGCCCACAGCGCAACTCCGCTCGCATCGAGGATTTCGTCGTGCCGGATCTCGATCATTGTCGCGCGGAGGCCCCGGCCGTCGCCATGATGCTCCAGCGTGTAGGTGACCCCGTTGAGCGCCGCATAGGGCTCGTTCCAGCCGACATTGAGGTCGCGGCCTTCCGCCTTCAGCGCTTCGAACACCGCCCCGGTGTAGCCGTCGTCGACGCCATGGATCAGCCCGATCGGCCATGGTCGCGCCACGCCCTTGTAGACTGGCGTGAACGAATGCATGGCGACGAGAATCGTCTCCTGTGCCGCAGCGGCGCGCCGGTCGAGCACCGCCTCGATGGCGGCATGGAACGGGGCGTGGAAGTCCGCGATGCGGCGGGCCCGCTCATTGCCGCCGAGGTCGCGATTACCCGGAATTTCGGTGGTTTCGCTGACCAGTGGAATGAGGTCGGGAGCATCGTGCGCGCGGTTGCAGTCGATGACCAGCCGCGACACCGTCGAGTGCACCAGAGGCGCATCCAGCATTTCGACCAGCGCCAGCGATACCGCCAGCGCCCCGGGGTCCCAGGCGATGTGCCGTAGCCGGTCGATCGCCGACAGGCCGAGGTCGCCGAGATCCTCGGGGATGCGGTTGGAGGCATGGTCGCAGACCAGGACGAAGGGCGACGTGCCTCCGGCATTGATGGTCAACGCCGGGGGCATGCGGCTGGCGCCAACGCGCAGTGCCGACGTTAGATCGCTCATCGCGTCTCTCCATGACCGCCCAAGCCTTGTGGGGCTTTCCGGCGGCTGTCAAACCCGGCGATGGCGACCCTCACCCGGTGATGTGTTCCTTGAGGAACTGCCTTGCGGTGAGCACGATCTTCGGATCGATCTCGCCGATCTTGTCCTTGTCCTTGCCCTTGTAGTCGATCCCGCTGAGGACGGTGCGAATGACGTTGATGCGCGTCCGGCGCTTGTCGTTGGCCCTGAGCGTGGTCCAGGGGGCGAAATCCGTATCGGTCTTTTCGAGCATGGTGTTGCGGGCGAGCGTATAGGCGTCCCAGCGGGGCAGTGCCTCCATGTCGACGGGGGAGAGTTTCCACACCTTCAGCGGGTCGTGGTGACGGTCGTGGAACCGCTTGAGCTGCATCTCGCGGCCGATCGACAGCCAGAACTTGAAGAAGTGGATGCCGTCATTGACGAGCATCTTTTCGAAGCGCGGTGCTTCCTCGAGAAAGAGAGCCGTCTGCTCGGGCGTGCAGAACCCCATCACCGGTTCGACCCCGGCCCGGTTGTACCAGGAGCGGTCGAACAGCACCGTCTCGCTCGCCGCCGGCAGCCAGTCGACGTAGCGCTGGAAATACCACTGCGTGCTTTCCCGGTCGTTCGGCTTCGGCAGGGCGACGTGGATGTTGTAGCGGGGGTTGAGATTTTGGAGATAGGTCTTGATCGCGCCGCCCTTGCCGGCCGCGTCGCGCCCCTCGAACACCATGGCGATCCGCTCGCCCGATTTCAGCATATGGTCCTGCAGCAGCACCAACTGGCGCTGCAGATCCCCGACCGTGTCGAGGTATTTGTCCCAGTCCAGCTTTTCTTCATAGGGATAGCCGCCGGAGGCGAGGGCGGCCTTCTTGATCGCCTTGGGCAAATGCGGATCGTCGATATGGAAGTCGTCGAGGGGATCAGACACCGGGTTACTCCTTGCTCGCCTCAAGCGGTGCCCTCACAATCGGTCAGGCGCAAGGCCGGTGCAACGAATCGCCGGAGAAATTGTAAACGCGCCGCCAAGCGGGAGCTTTTTGCATGGACGACAAGACGCTCAGGGTGTTTGCCGACGCGCTCGCCGATCCTTGCCTGATCCTCGATCGCCGGTCGATCGTGGTGCATCGCAACGGCGCGGCGGCGGCCGAGTTCCCGGGCGCGACGCCGGGGCAGCCGATCGCCTTCTCGCTCCGCCACCCGGCGCTGCTCGCCGCCATCGAGAGTGCGCGCCGCACCGGCATTGCCCAGAGCATCGAACTGCACCAGACGGTGCCGAACGAGACCTGGCACAAAGTGGCCGTGGCCCCGCTCACCGATCGCCCGCTCGATGGCGACGAACCGGCGCCGCTGCTCGTCGTCACCATGCAGAGCCTCACCGAGGCGCGGCGTATCGAGGCGCTGCGCTCCGATTTCATCGCCAACGCCAGCCACGAACTGCGAACGCCGCTGGCGTCGCTGGTCGGCTTCATCGATACGCTGCTCGGGCCCGCCGCCCGCGATCCGGAGGCGCGCGAGCGCTTTCTCGGCATCATGCGCACCCAGGCGGCGCGGATGAGCAAGCTGATCGACGACCTGCTGTCGCTGAGCCGCATCGAGTTGCGCCAGCACGTCCGGCCGACCGGCAGCGTCGAGCTGGGCCGGCTGTTGCGCGAGGTGAGCGAGGGGCTGCTCGCCCAGGCCGAGGCCGCCGGCGTTGCCGTCACGGTCACCACCCCGGATGAGCCGATCACCGTCGCCGGCGATCACGACGAGCTCTACGAGGTGTTTGAGAACCTGCTCGACAACGCGGTAAAATACGGCAGCGACGGCAAGCGGGTGGAGGTGCTGCTGGCCCCGGTCAGCAACCGCCCCGGCTACGCCTACGCCGTGACCGTCACCGATTTCGGCGCCGGCATCGAGTCCGAGCATGTGCCGCGCCTCACCGAGCGGTTCTATCGCGTCGATGCGGAATCGAGCCGCAAGAAAAAGGGCACCGGCCTCGGCCTCGCCATCGTCAAGCACATCCTCAACCGGCACCGTGGTGTGCTCTCGATCCGCAGCCGGCCGGGCGAGGGGACCAGGGTGGAAGTGCTGCTGCCGCACTAGGCGGGGCGTCCGGAAGGCGGGCCCGGAGTCGTGCCCTGACTCCCGCCGCTGCGGCATTGCTATCTGGATTATTCAGTCGCGCCAACATGTTACGCTGTCACATAAGCGTGGTCAAAACGACATAGAACGGTGACGGTCCCGCCCTAGGTTGCGCCCCGTTGCAGGCGGCCGGGTCAGGAACCGGGGCCGTCGTCCGGGGCTTCGACCCCTTATCCGAAAGGACCGATTGAATGAAAACCGCATTGCTCGCCGGCTGCGCGATTGCCGTCTTGAGCTTCGCCAGCCTGGGCCAGTCGTTCGCCGCCAACCTCACCGGCGCCGGCTCCACCTTCATCTATCCGGTCTTCGCCAAATGGGCGGATACCTACAAGACCGCCACCGGCACCGGCCTCAACTACCAGTCGATCGGCTCGGGCGGCGGCATCAAGCAGGTCAGCGCCAAGACGGTGACCTTCGGCGCTACCGACAAGCCGCTGTCCGATGAAGAGCTGACCAAGCAGGGCCTGGTGCAGTTCCCGATGGTGATGGGCGGCATCGTGCCGATCATCAACCTCGAGGGCGTGAAGCCCGGCGAGCTGGTGCTCGACGCGCCGACCCTCGCCGGTATCTTCCTCGGCACCATCACCAAATGGGACGACGCGGCCATCAAGGCGCTCAACCCCGACGTGAAGCTGCCCACCAACCCGATCGTCGTCGTGCACCGCTCGGACGGCTCGGGCACCACCTTCAATTTCACCGACTACCTTGGCAAGGGCTCGCCCGAGTGGAAGGACCAGATCGGTTCCGATACCGCCGTCGAGTGGCCGGTCGGCGTCGGCGCCAAGGGCTCCGAGGGCGTTGCCAACACCGTCAAGCAGACTGCCAATTCGATCGGCTACGACGAGTACGCCTACGCGGCGCAGAACAATCTCTCCTACGCCGATATGAAGAACGCCGCCGGCAAGGTGGTCGCGCCCTCGCTCGACAGTTTTGCCGCCGCCGCCGCCAATGCGGACTGGGCCAACGCCAAGAACTTCAACCTCATCATCACCGACCAGCCGGGCGACGCGTCGTGGCCGATCGCCGCCTCGACCTGGGTGCTGATCCATGCCCAGCCGGCCGATCCGGTGGCGGCCGGCGAAGCGCTGAAGTTCTTCGACTGGGCCTACAAGAACGGCAAGGACCAGGCCAAGGAGCTGCACTACGTGTCGATCCCCGACAATGTGGTGACCCAGATCGAGGCCAGTTGGTCGGCGATCACCGCTGATGGCAAGCCGCTCTTTGCCGGCAAGTAAGCCGATCGATCAATCGGAAGCGGGCAGCTCGCCCGCTTCTTCGCTTTCCGGGGACGAGGTCTCATGGCAGTGACCAGCGAAGTGTTCGACGCCGCCGAACGGACGGCCCAGGGCAAGGCACGGCGCTCCGCCATCGAAGACCGCGCGTTCTACCTGCTGACCCTGGTCTCGGCGATCTTCGTCGTGGTGATGCTGCTTGGCGTCATGGTGTCGCTGATCGTCGGCGCCTGGCCGGCCCTCGAAAAATTCGGCCTCGGCTTCGTCTGGCAGCAGCGCTGGAGTCCGGTCAAGGAAATCTTCGGTGCCCTGGCCCCGATCTATGGCACCCTCATCACCTCGATCATCGCCATGATCATCGGTATCCCGGTCAGCTTCGGCATCGCGATCTTCTTGACCGAGATCTGCCCGCCAGCGCTGCGCCGGCCCATCGGCGTCGCCATCGAGTTGCTCGCCGGCATTCCCTCGATCATCTACGGTCTCTGGGGCTTCTTCTTCCTCGCGCCGTTCCTGGCTGCCAACGTCCAGCCCTTCCTCGATGCGACGCTGGCGCACATTCCGGTGGTCGGCCTGCTGTTCGTCGATTCCGGCTCCGGGCTCAACCTGATGACGGCCGGTATCATCCTCGCCATCATGGTGTTGCCGTTCATCGCCTCGATCACCCGCGACGTCTTCCTCACCGTGCCGGTGCTGCTGCGCGAAAGCGCCTACGGCATGGGCATGACGACCTGGGAAGTCGTGCGCCACATCGTCATCCCCTATACCCGCATCGGGCTCGTCGGTGGCATCATGCTCGGCCTCGGACGCGCTTTGGGCGAGACCATGGCGGTGACGTTCGTCATCGGCAATTCCTACGTCATCCACCCCTCGCTGCTGAAGCCGGCGACCACCATCTCGGCCTCGATCGCCAACGAATTCACCGAGGCGACGAGCGGCCTCTATACCTCGAGCCTGATCGCCCTGGGCCTCGTGCTCTTTGTCATCACCTTTGCCGTGCTCGCCATCGCCAAATGGCTGCTCGTCCGCAGCGACGTCAAATAGGGGAGCGCCATGTCCGTCGATTCCCGCCGCAAGACCACCAACATCGTTGCCCTGGGGCTCTCCGTGCTTGCCACTGCGGTCGGCCTGTTCTTCCTCGCCGCCATCCTCGTGACGCTGGTGATCAAGGGTTTTTCGGCCATCTCGCCGACGCTGTTCATCGAGAACACCCCGCCGCCCGGTGACGATGGCGGCCTCCTCAACGCCATTTTCGGCTCGCTCGCCATGACTAGCGTGGCCATCGCCGTCGCCACCCCGATCGGCATCCTCGCCGGCACCTATTTGTCGGAATATTCGCGCGGCAGCCGCCTCGCGGAGGTCGCCAAGTTCATCAACGACATCCTGCTGTCGGCACCCTCGATCATCATCGGCCTCTTCGTCTACACCGTGCTCGTCGTGCCGTTCGGCCACTTCTCCGCCTGGGCCGGCGCCGCCGCGCTCGGCCTCATCGCCCTGCCGGTGATCAATCGCACGACGCAGGACATGCTGGCCCTCGTCCCCAGCGCGCTGCGCGAGGCGGCCGCCGCCCTCGGCACGCCGCGCTGGAAGACCATGACCTTCGTGATCTACCGCGCCGCCCGCAGCGGCATCCTCACTGGGGTGCTACTCGCAATCGCCCGCATCACCGGGGAAACCGCCCCGCTGCTGTTCACCTCGCTCAGCAACCAGTTCTGGTCGACCAATCTCGGCGCCCCGATGGCCAATCTGCCGGTGGTGATCTTCCAGTTCGCGCTGAGTCCCTATGACGACTGGCAAAAACTCGCCTGGGGCGGCGCGCTGCTGATTACCGTCGCCATCCTTGCCATCAATATCATCGCCCGCGCGCTCGCCGGCAAACAGCAATCCTGATTTAGGACAGGTGCCATGGACATGCTAAATTCGAGCCCTGAGATGCGCGCCGCCACCGCGGCCGCCCAGCCAGGGATGCCGATGGAACAGCCGATCAAGGTCAAGATCAAGGACCTGCACTTCTTCTACAACAACGGCTTCGAGGCGCTGAAGGGCATCAACCTCGACCTGCGCGACAAGACCGTGACCGCCTTCATCGGACCGTCGGGATGTGGCAAGACCACGGTGCTCAGGTGCCTGAACCGCATGCACGACCTCACGCCCGGCGCGCAGGTTCTCGGCCGGGTGAGCTACCACGGCGAGAACCTCTACGGCGGCAAGGTGGATCCCGCCGAGGTGCGCCGGCGCATCGGCATGGTGTTCCAGAAGCCGAACCCGTTTCCGAAGACGATCTTCGACAACGTCGCGTACGGCCCGAAGCTCAACGGTCGGAAGCGCTCGGAGCTCGGCGAGATCGTCGAGCACGCGCTCACGCGCGCGGCGCTCTGGGAC
>Ga0207657_10008167_pt1 | contig 10667 bp, 9 predicted proteins | sample KBSC33metaG_FD_184316 | JGI IMG/M metagenome (GOLD analysis project Ga0207657, IMG submission 184316) | Corn rhizosphere microbial communities from Kellogg Biological Station, Michigan, USA - KBS C3-3 metaG (SPAdes) (version 2) | ecosystem: Host-associated > Plants > Roots > Rhizosphere > Soil ... | reverse complement strand
ATTCCTGGCTGTACCGGCTTCCATGCAGGTGTTGTAAATTTCTTCAGGAGTTTTTACTGTTGGCTTATATACAATTGTAACAGGAATATTTGCTGCATCATTAAACGATTTCGCAATTACCTGCGAATGTTCTGCAACTTTTTTTAATGTTTCTTCACCGTATAAATGTTGGCTGCCTGTTACAAACCATACTTCAAATTTTTTCAGATCGTCTATCATGCTTATTTTATTATAATTAATTTCTGTTCAAAAAATAGCTATGTTATTTTTATCTGCCTGCGATTAAATCAACATCATGCACCTTCTCAGGAAACCACATCATCATTTCCCCTTTGCCCCTGTTTGCCCAGGCATAATATGGAATAGCCATAAAGTTTTGATTTTGTGTTTTAATAGCTTCACCGTTGTCTTCAATAACAACTGCAGGAACAGTTGCTTTCAAAACTTCAATTCCATTTAAAAGGTCCGGATTGAAAGAAGCCTGTAACTGAGTATTCACGGGCATTACAATGTTAGCGGCTTTGCCATTATTATCAACCCATTCAGCACAATACATAATTGGACCGCGTTGCAAAGCCACTCTTCCTACATCGCTTTTTACATTATTATTTGCAACAACTTTTTTTACTTCCATAGGAAGCCTTACTTCTATTATGTCATTCTTTTTCCATTTTCTATTTAAAACTGCATAACCATTTTCTATAGGGTAATCAACTTCTTTTCCGTTAATTGTAATGATTGTTTTTTGATCAGAATTATTGTAAAATGAATAAAGATCAGAAGGCATGGCTTCATTTCTTGCCCAGCCCGGAATGCGTATCAGCATTGAAAAATCAAAGGCTGATTTTGGTTTGATAATAAATTTTAAATCTCCATCCCATGGATAATTATTTTGCTGAATGATACTTACTTCTTTGCCATTTATTTTTAACGCAGTCGTTCCTGCAATAAAAAGATTTGCATATAATTTATCATTTTGCTGCGCATATACGTAACCTGGAATTGACGGCATAAGCCTTACAACATTTGTAGGGCAACAAGAACAGGGAAACCATCCTGAACGTGTTGCTTCCATATCAGGATGATTAAAACTATTTTTTACCTGCATGGCATTTGTATAAAAAAAAGATTTGCCATCAAGCCCTACGCCCGAAATAAAACCATTGTATAAAGTTTTTTCAAGCACATCAATATACTTTGAATCGCCATGTAATAAAAACATTCTTTCATTCCAGAATACCTGTGCAATGGCAGCGCAGGTTTCATTATAAGCCGTTGCATTTGGAAGTTCGTAATTGTCGCCAAAACGTTCGCCGTCCCCGATTGCCCCAACACCACCTTGCACATACATTTTTTTTCCAACCACATTATCCCAAATTGTATCAACAGCGCTCAATAACTTTTCGTCTCCCGTAAGTGCCGCCACATCGGCCATTGCCGAATATAAATATCCTGCACGAACAGCATGGCCTTCTGCTTCTGTTTGTTCTGTAACCGGAATATTATCCTGCCAATAAGAACCATTCTTCCATTCATCTTTGCTGGTTGAATCATAGCTTACATCGCGGCCTCTTTCTTCAATAAAATATTTTGCTGTGTTTAAGTATTCCTTTTTACCGGTAATACGATATAATTTTACCAGACCCATTTCTACCACTTCATGGCCAGGCGCTGTATGCTGCTGATCAGGAGTGGGGCCAAAAACCGAACAAACAAGATCTGCATTTTTCAATGCAATATTTAAAAGATTCTTCTTGCCTGTTGCCATATAATGTGCGGCGGCAGCTTCATATAAATGGCCGGCGTTGTATAACTCATGGCTGAGCTTTCTTTCATTCACCCAGCGTTTTGCACCGGCCCAAGCCTGGGGATGTGTTGGGTCTATCGTCCTCGCTGTGTATAAATAACCGTCAGGTTCCTGTGCCTTTGCAACAATGGCAATAAGAGAATCCATGTAGGCTTCGAGCTTGGCATCAGGAAAAAGGCTTAATGAATATGAGGCGCCTTCCAATGTTTTATAAATATCTGTATCATCGAAAGGGTATATGGTGCAGAATTTTCCTGAATGCGAGGCAGCCATTTCAAAATTTTTTACGCGGCCTGTTTTTTCACAACGCTCAAACGAAGCGGGAATAGTAACCAATTCATTTACTTTTATTCGCGGCAGCCAAAAATTATCACTTAAATGGACTTGTGTAAACGGTACAGCCTGTATAGGATAATCTTTATGTTGTGCAAATAGATTGTATGAATTTATGAGTAGTAATAATAAAAATGTTTTTCGCATATTAAATGCCTTTAAAATTTATTCATTTTAAGACTGGCCGTAGTAACTCCCAGGTCCATGTTTTCTTTCAAAATGCTTTCTTATTAATGCATCCTTTAATCTTAATGCATCTGCTTTAATTGATTCTGTTAAATAGGCCATCTTCGCAACTTCTTCCAATACTGCGCTGTTATAAACTGCTTTTGCCGCCGTTTTTCCCCAGGTAAATGGTGCATGGTTTCCTACCAGTATCATTTCCATTTCTTCATAACTTATATTTTTTTCTCTCAAAGCACTCATGATTTGAAATCCGGTTTGATATTCATAATCGCCTTGTATCATTTCATCATTCATAGGAGCAGCACAGGGAATATCATAAGTTGTGTGGTCAGCGTGTGTAGTTCCATAAATGGGTATATCACGCAAACTCTGCGCCCATGCGGTAGCATAACTAGAATGCGTATGCGAAATTCCGCCGATAGTTTCAAAATGTTTGTATAAAACGGCATGTGTAAGCGTGTCTGATGATGGGCGTAAATTGCCTTCAACAGTTTTTCCTTCAAAATCAACAATTACCATTTTATCTTCGGAAAGTTCTGAATATGGAACACCGCTTGGCTTTATCGCAAACACGCTTTCCTCTCTATCCGCAGCACTTACATTGCCAAATGTAAAAAGCACTAAACCCAATTCAGGCAATTGCATGTTGGCTTTATAAGCGAGGTGTTTTATTTCATCGTATTTACTCATTGTTCAATAAATTTTCCCAACGCTTTATATTTTTCATACCTCTTTTTATATAGCTCAACTTTTTCTTTATTGGGTTTATATTCTGCATCAAAGCCCTGGCCCATTGCTGCCATTGCATCTTCCACTCTATTATAAATTCCGGCAGCAGTTGCAGCAAACATTGCCGCACCAATTGCGCATGTTTGCTCTGACTTATGAATGCGAATAGGCATATCCATCACATCTGCCATCACCTGCATAACGTATGGAGATTTTCTTGTTACACCTCCTAAGCCAATCAACCCTTTTACTGGAACACCTTCTTCATTAAACCTGTCAACAATTGCTTTTGCGCCAAAACATGTTGCTTCAACCAACGCTTTAAAAATGCGTGATGCATCTGTGCCCAAATTCAAATTTATAATTGCTGCTTTAAGTTCCTGGTTAGCATCCGGCGTTCTTCTGCCATTAAGCCAATCAATTGCTAACTCATCATTTTCATTTAAAGAAAGCTTTGCTGCTTCACCAGAGAGTTGTGTAATTAATTTATCATGTAATTCTTTATATAAAAGTTCTGCCGTTACTTCATTAACAACTTCAGAATTTTTTAAAATATCTTTAAAAGAATTTGTGATCAAATTTCTAAACCATGCATAGGTATCGCCGAACGCAGATTGCCCTGCTTCCATACCCATCATGCCTGGTATAACGGAGCCCGGCACCTGGCCGCAAATTCCTTTTATCAATTTATCTTTTACTTCGTCCATTGGCGCTACCAGCATGTCACAGGTGGATGTGCCCATCACTTTACTAAGATGATAAGGCTCTATTTGTCCGCCAACTGCGCCCATGTGTGCATCAAAGGCTCCCACACCAATGATCACGTCGGTAGATAATCCTAAACGTTCCGCCCATTCCTGTGAAAGGTTACCAGCAGGTTTATCGGAAGTGTAAGTTTCTGTAAATAATCTTGAAGTAAATCCAGCGAGTAACGGATCTAGCGAAGTAAAGAAATCATTAGGCGGCAATCCGCCGTAATCCTTAGCCCACAAGGCTTTGTGACCAGCCGAACAAACACCTCGTTTCATTTGATGCACATCATTTCCCCCGGTTAATAAAAAGGGAATCCAGTCGCAATGCTCCACCCATGAATAACATGCATCTCTAACGGAGTCGCCTACCCGAAGTATATGCAATAACTTGCTCCAAAACCATTCAGACGAATAAATACCGCCAACGTATTGTAAATAATTAATTCCAAATTTCTTTGCATGTTCATTAAATTGGGCGGCTTCTTTTGTGGAGGTATGGTCTTTCCATAGCACAAACATTGCATTGGGGTTGGTTTCAAACTCCGGCAATAAAGCCAATGGTGTTCCGTGTTTATCTACTGCCACAGGAGAGGAGCCGGTAGTATCAACAGAGATTGCTTTTATATTTTTAGCAACGCCATTGCCTGCTTTCCGTAAACAGTCCTTAATAGTTATTTCGAGGCCTTCAATATAGTCAAGCGGGTGTTGCCTGAATTGATTTTGACTCGCATCGCAATATAATCCGTCTTTCCACCTTGGATAATAAAATATAGATGAAGAAACTTCATTTCCGTTGGCAGCATTCAATATTACTGAACGAACAGAATCTGTTCCGTAATCAACTCCTATAACGTGCAGTTTATCATTTAACATAAAAGCAATCTTAAATAACTTACAAATTAAGAATAATTTTTATTAGTGTAAAAAGAACATTTATTGTAGAAGTTTATTTTTATCCAAAAAATCAAAAGGAGTTACTGAAGTATAATCTTTAATAAAAGAAATAATATTTTTATAGCTACTAAACTCAGCTTTTTCATGCATGGTAGTTAGCACAACACAAGCCATGCCTGCATTTTGCGCAGCTTCCACTCCTTTCGGAGCATCTTCAAAAACAATACAATGATTTGGCGAAATATTCAGCAATTGTGCACACTTTATAAAAGTTTCCGGATCGGGTTTACTGATGGTAACATCATCGGCACTAACGATGGCTCTAAAAAAATGCCGCAAATAAAGATTATCCAAAACAAAATTAATATTAAAAGGAATAGCTGCAGAGCCTATAGCCATTGGAATGGCTGTTTGTTCTGCCTTCTCTAAAAATTGTTGTAATCCTTTTATTAAAGCAAGATGGGGCAAATAAGCCTGTTGATATCTTTTCTCTTTTTCAATTGACAACTCCTTAACTTTTGGTTCGGGAAAATGATTTTTCCCAAAGATTCTTTCCAGAAGCTCATCATTTTTACCATACATCTGCACCTTCACTTCATCCCAGGTGAGGCCTGCTTCCAAATCATTGTTCAAAATATCATACCAGGCATGGGCATGGTACTGCATATCATCTATCATGGTGCCATTAAGGTCAAATATGAAAGCGGCGGTCTTATCCCCGGTATCTTCTTCAAGAGAGAGTGAACGTGACTTCGGTTCTTTGAGATTTTGATGTGTATTATTATTTTCCAAGCTTATGTTTTTACTATTTTACCAGTTTACTTTTAATAAGGTAACTCCCTGTGCGGCTAAAGTTAAATGATAATTTAATGCGCCATTAATAACTGGAAACGTGTTGGGAAGTACATTTTCTGATAATTGTCCTGCTTTTTGTAACTCATCTATTTCCACTTCAGACAACTGTTGCGGCGAACCCATTTTCTTCCAAATCGTGTAGGCATTACTGTTATATTCATCTACAAGGTAACTGGTTACTGTTACTTGTTTAGCAGTTAAATTTTCCAGTTTTAATTTTATTAAGGCTTCTGTTTTTTTATTCTCATCATCATGGTAATTCCAAAGCATAATGCACATATTGCGGGAATCAATAGTTGCCAGTGCATCTACATCAGGCCTGTTACGAACGCTGCTGTCAATAATGGTTTGAAGTGGAATTTTGCCAGGATTATTTACTTGAAGCATTTGCCCTTTCATCTTCCCAAACATGCGGAAAACGTTTAGTACCGGCTTATCCACTCCATTAGTTGCAAGATCTCTGAAACCGCCAAACCAGCGCTGGTTTTCAAATTCAAAAGACCAGCTTACTGCGCCTAGGAGATTAATATTATACTTCTTTACCATTTTATACAATTGAGCAAAAGAAGCAGCCGTATAACTGGAATACATCGTGCCATTCCTGTAAGCATTTTCAGGGCTGTAATCCACAGAACAGGCAGCGCAACCTTCGGGGTCAAATTCACCCATTATTACAGGTAAATTTTTGAATGAAGGAAATGCATTTATTATTTCAAAACCTTTTTCAACATCTTTAAGCTGTGCAGACATGTTCATGCGCACATGATTATCTACCACTTTCGGATTTCCCTTTGCATGAAACGTTATGTAATCAAGCGGCGCACCTCTTTTACCTGTAGCATAATTTTTACCATCGAAGCAGTGTTGTAAAAAAACTTTTAAAAAATCTGCCGCTTTGTTCCAGCCCGGGCCTGTAGAAGTAGGGCCGCCAATTCTTGCAGCAGGCAATGCTCTTTTTACCGCATCAGCCGTGTAATCGTACAGTTTAAAATATTCATCTATCGTGCCTTTCCAGTAAGAAATATTAGGTTCGTTCCAAACTTCCCAGTACCATTTTTTTACTTTCGGCTCTCCGTATCTTTTTACGCAATGCCTTACCCATTGATAAATTAATTCAGCCCATTTCTTATAATCTTTCGGTGGATAGGCCCAGCCGGTATAAATGGAATCGTAAGGCACGCCCGGCTTCCAGTGATGTTGGTAAGGTTCCGGATGTATTGACAGCGCTTCAGGCATAAAACCAATTTCTGCAATGGGCCTTATATTATTCTTAATTAATTCATCAAAAATAGAATCCACAATCTTCCAGTAATAAACAGGGTCTCCATTTTTATCTTCGGTATAAACATTGGTAGAGCTCCACTTCAACGCAGCTTTACCATCACCGCTTGTTAACAGGTTATGCGTTCGCACATATACAGGAGCGTTACTCAACCGCGATAATTCAGTTAATAATTTTTTACCATCTTTCATGGTGGTAAAGTTGGCTTCGTCATAACCAAAGTAAGACCAGATAGGACGATAAGCGCCTGTTGTTTTTGTAATGTCAATATTGATTTTCGTTGTATCCGATTGGGCACGGGCAGCATTTGCAAACACTATAAACCAAAAAAGAAATATTCTTCTTACGCTGAAAACGGAGTGGTTTACTGGCATAGTCAAAAGTAAAAAAAATTAAAAGGAATACTTCAGATAAAACCGGCCGCCATCCTGAATCTATATTTCGTACCTGCAAAAGCCGTTATGCTTCCACGGTTATTCCGTAAAAAATCTATAGCAGCCTGGCACTTTTACCGGATTTTTAAATAATTTATCTACAAAATAAAAATGAATCCTCGACAGATTCAGATTTTGCTACTCAGTAATAATTATGAAAAGACTTCGCATATCTATTTATAAGTTTGTAAATCCGGTTTTAATTTTTTCTTCCAGAAGATGTAAGACAAAATACCAGGTACAATCCATATCAGCATGAAAAGCATCATTGGGTCAAAAGTTCCGGATAGTGCAATACCCGAATATACAGCACCGAAGAGATCAAGAAACAAACCGGCATAAGCCCATTCTTTTATTGTTTTTAGCCCGGGAATTAAAATAATAATTGCTCCAATAAGCTTGGCATAGCCTGTGAACGGAATAAAATAAACCGGGTAACCAAGCTGATCGTGTATAAGTTTCTTTGCATCCTCAGTAATAAGTATGCTGGCGTAAGAAGAAAATAGCATGAGCGCTGCAAATAAAATTGTAAACACCCAATACAAAATGTTGATCGTTTTAGATTGCATAATGTTGATATTTTATTATTGATGGAGTTAAATTATACATAAGATATGAATCTAAAAATTCTTTATTTTTTAGTCACTTCCTATGTAGGCAAAATCTCTTCCGCTATTCATTAAGTTATAAAGAAAAGATTACGTTAGCACAGGCTTGGTAGGATACCTAAATGTGTTAACTATAACTATTAATATATTACTCATACACTTATTGCAATAAATTTTATTTATTACCGTTTAAAAACCATGTTTAAAAACCCATTCTCATTCGAAGGAAGAATTCGCCGGACTGAATACGGATTAAGTTATATAATGTTTATAATTTTCTCTTTTATTGCCGGCATGTTAATCGACGCCCTTTCTTTAAACAAAGACACTAATTCTCTCTTATTTTTATTGATGGCTATTCCCGGATATTGGTTTTTAGTTGCTCAAGGTGCAAAAAGGTGCCACGACAGGGGAAATACTGGTTGGTTTCAGCTCATTCCGTTTTATGGTTTTTGGATGCTATTTGCTGATATTGAAAATGGTGAAAACCAATATGGGCCAAATCCAAAGGAAATTGGAAACACCAATGAAATTGATCAAATAGGTGATTACCTTGCCAAATGACTTCTCATCATTCCTGACAGTCTCTCAATTCTTAGCGCAAATCAGCTAATCTAAATGTTTATTTTCTTCGCAAGCCTACCTTAACCCTTGTAGTCTTTGATACTCTTATAACGAGCAACGTAATACTGGTGTATAAGAAGAACAATTACTTCCATTATTTGTTATAGAAAATTTTTATATGTAAGTAGCATTGCGATTCTTTTATTTTTACCTTTAGAAAACTAAAATTGCAAGGGAAAAATTAATATAAATAATGAGTGTAATAAGGCGCAATAATGTCGTGATTAAAGGAAAAGGTTCGCAGGTGATGATGTTTGCCCATGGTTTTGGATGTGACCAAAACATGTGGAGATATGTGGTTCCCGCCTTTGAAGAAGATTATAAAATAGTACTGTTCGATCACGTAGGCGCCGGTGGTTCTGATCTTTCTGCGTTTATGCCACATAAGTATGAGCAACTCGAAGGCTATGCGGACGATATAATAGAAATAGCAACAGAACTTCAACTAAGCGATATAATATTTGTCGGACACTCTGTAAGTGCGCTTATGGGCATTATTGCTTCTCAAAAATCTCCCGAATTGTTTCAATCACTTGTTTTGGTTGCGCCATCACCATCTTATATAGATGACGATGACTATGTAGGAGGTTTTACAAAACCGCAGATTGAGGAGTTACTAGAATCTCTTGACAATAATCATCTCGGATGGTCTATCACAATGGCGCCGGTAATTATGGGCAATCCGGATAGAAAGGAACTGGGGGATGAACTAGCTAATAGTTTCTGCAGGACCGACCCTGCAATTGCAAAACACTTTGCCCGCACTACATTTCTTTCCGACAAAAGGGAATTACTTTCATGCGTGAATATACCCTCGCTTATTTTGCAATGTTCAGATGATGTAATTGCCCCACAGGAAGTGGGTGAATATATGCATCAGCAAATGCCCGGCAGCCGGTTAGTACTGATGCAGGCAACGGGCCATTGCCCCAACCTGAGTGCCCCGCAGGAAACAATTGATGCAATAAAGAAATTTTTATCTTGATGGAGCCGAAAATTACCACGGGCATAAAGCATTTACAGGAAAATTTTGAAGACTTTTTTGAAACATCATTGTGTGGCTTTATAATAGCAGATATAAAGGGAACTATTATAAGAGCTAATAAGAAGTTGGCAGAATGGGTGGGTACTCCCACTGATGAATTAAAAGGAAAAAGGTTTTCGGATTTGCTTGCAGTAAGCGGCAAAATATATTATGAAACGCATTTATGGCCACTTCTGCGTATGCAGGGCTTTTTTGATGAAGTAGTACTTGAGTTAAGCAACAACGCCGGCCAGAAATCACGGGTAATGGTAAATGCACTTGAGCGAAGAAAAGAAGATGGCCAGCCTGCTTTTATACGATATACTATACTAAAAGCCAGTGACCGGCTTCAATATGAACAAAATTTGCAGCAAGCAAAAACCTTGGCTGAAAAAGAACTTATAAAACAAACAGAGATAGTAGCCTTGAGAGAGCAACTGATTGCTGTATTGGGGCATGACCTTCGTAATCCTCTCTCTGCTATCTCTATGGCAATTGAATTGCTTCCTCCTTCGGTGGCAGAAGAAGATGTTGCTTTAATTGCAATGCTTAAACGAAGCAGTTCGCGTATGACGGAACTTGTAAAAAATATTGTAGACTTTGCGAGAACACGTTTGGGTGAAGGAATTATTTTAAACCGGCAAGATGTAGTTTTGGAGCCGGTGCTTCAACAGGTGGTAGCCGAGTTGCGGCTTATTCATCCCAAAAGAGAGATTGTTACTTTATTCAAAATAGCTGAGCCTGTTAATTGCGATTCCAACCGCATTGCGCAATTATTGTCAAACCTGCTCGCCAATGCACTCACGCATGGGGCAGATGATACGCCGGTGTATATTCATGCTCTTCACGATAACGGCAATTTTGAACTTTCTGTTATCAATAATGGAGAGCCGATTCCTGCAGGCCTGCATGAGCGCCTGTTTGCTCCTTTTACAAGAGAAGCCAGCCGTCCCAGTCAAAATGGGTTAGGCCTAGGGCTTTATATTTCTGCAGAAATTGCTAAAGCTCATAACGGTATGCTAAGCATGACTTCCACTGTAGAAGAAACCCGTTTTACCTTTCGGATGAGTGCGTAGATCTGCTCAGCCTCTAAACTTATATAAGGCGGATGTACAGTAGCTCAGTTAAGTATGGCATAG
>Ga0207657_10008166_pt1 | contig 10667 bp, 7 predicted proteins | sample KBSC33metaG_FD_184316 | JGI IMG/M metagenome (GOLD analysis project Ga0207657, IMG submission 184316) | Corn rhizosphere microbial communities from Kellogg Biological Station, Michigan, USA - KBS C3-3 metaG (SPAdes) (version 2) | ecosystem: Host-associated > Plants > Roots > Rhizosphere > Soil ... | reverse complement strand
GACGTACGAGTTGACGATCACGGCGTTCGACAACGTCGGGAACACGACGACGCAGACGCTGCGCTTCCAATACGGCGACGATCTGACGCCGCCGAACACCGCGCTCACCCTGTCGAACGCGACGCACGCGTTCTTGGAGAACGTCGGCTCGCACATCTCGCCGAACGCCGGAAACGACTACGACCTCTTCTACAGCACCGCGGGCAACGGCGGCTTCACGCTGCACGCCGTCTCGACCGACGTCAGCGGGATCGACCACCTGATCTTCCCCGCCGTCTTCGGAACGAGCCGGCAGACCGTCGGCAACGGCGGCAGCGCCAACCCCTGGACGCTCGACTCGCCGTCCTACTCGTTCGGCGCCGCCGACACGACCCCGCCGGGCCAGGCAGTGGTCACCTCCGTCGACACGGCGATCCCGACCCACAACTCCGGTGACGACACGATCACGTTCCTGGTCGACAACTCCGCGCCGACCGGTGGCTCGATCTCCGTCGGTCCCGTCGACGTCAACGACTACGCGACGACAACGTCGCTGACCGTGTCGCACACGGCGTACACCGATTCGGTGGTCGGGTCGGGTCTCGCCTCCTCGGCGCTCACCGTTGCCTCGAGCTCGCTCACGAACGGCACGTGCGGCTCGTTCGCCGGCAGCGCACCCGTGAGCGACGGCGCGTTCACGGCGGCGAACGGCACGTGTTACGAGTTCACCCTGACGGGGACCGACAACGTCGGCAACGTCGCCACGACGACGCAGGTCGTCAAGGTCGACTCGACCGCCCCGACGACGCCGAGCGTCGTCTTCGACGGCCTCTCGTCCACCAACACCTACGACGACCACGCCGGCACCCTCTGGTACCGGCCCTCCGCCGGCGGCGCGTTCGATGTCACGGCGTCCTCCACCGATGCGGAATCCGGGATCGATGGCTACAGCTTCTCGTCGCTGCTCGGCGGCACGCAGACGGGCGGCCGGCTCGCGGTCACCTTCGGCACCGGCGGCATCGGCAGCGGGACGTACACCGTCAAGTCGACGAACCACGCGAATCTCGACTCTGCGGACGCGACCTTCACGGTCGACGCGGACTCGACCGCGCCTACGGGCGGCGTGCTCAGGGTGAACGGCACCCTCGCCGCCGCAGCCGCGACGTCGAGCTACTCGACGAGCGGGCCGACCGTCGCGATCGACAACCGCACGGACTACACCGATGCCGACTCCGGCATCGCGACGTCGACGCTCACGGTCGAGACCGCGACTCTCGCCCATAACGCCTGCGGTGCGTACGGAGCGCCGTCGACGATCACCGGCACGCCCGCGCAACCGGTGAGCAACGGTCACTGCTACCGCTTCGTGCTGACCGGCACCGACCACGTCGGCAACGTGGCGTCGCTCTCGACCGTGGTCATGGTCGACACGACCGCCCCGAGCACGCCGAGCGTCGTGTTCAGCGGCCTCTCGGCGGGCAACACCTACGACGACGGAGCCGGCAAGCTCTGGTACCGCCCGAGCGCCGGCGGCAGCTTCACCGTCACGGCGACCGGATCGACCGACCTCGAGACCGACATCGCGAGCGGCAACGCCGGCTACACCTTCTCGCCGCTCGCGGGCTTCACCTCGACCGCCCAGGCGGGGAATGCATTCGCCGTTCACTTCGACGCCTCGAGCACGGGTGGTGGCAACTACTCCGTCGTCTCGACGAACAACGCCGGCGTCGACTCGTCGCCCGCACCGTTCTCCGTGACGAGCGACACCACCGACCCGACGGCCGGCCTCCTGTCGATCGCCCCGTATTCGTCGTCGCTCACCATCGCGATCGGCGAGGCGGACTTCACCGATGCGCAGTCCGGCATCGCCGGCAACGTCTTGACGCGGTCGAACCCGCTCACCCCGTCTGCGGGCAGCTGCCCCGGCGTCGGGTACAGCGGCGGGCCGACCGTCCCGGTCTCCGGCGGCAGCGCCACCGACACGGTGCCGGCGGACGGCAAGTGCTACGAGTACACGCTGACCGGAACCGACCACGTCGGCAACGTCGCGACGTACACGACGATCGTGCTCGTCGACACGACGCCGCCGACCGGAGGCACGGTCGACGCTCCCGACGGGCTGACCAGCCTCACGAAGATCAGCGTCGACTGGAACGCCGGCAATGACGCGGAGTCCGGCATCTCGACGGTCGACGTGCAGCGCGCAGACGCGACCCTGACGGGTGCGACCTGTAACGCCTTCGGCAGCTTCAACACCATCGTCGCCAATGCGGGCGCGAGCCCGATCGTCGACGGCAGCGTCAGCGCGGGCAACTGCTACGAGTACCGCATCGTCGTAACGAACCGTGCCGGCGTCACCGCGACGTTCGCCTCGAGCTCGGTCACGAAGCTGACGAACGCGTCGCCGATCGCGCTTGCGGGGAGCCCCACCGGAGCCCACCTGAGCGGCACGACGCTGTATCTCGGCCCGTCGGCCACGACCTTCGGGCTCCAGTTGACGGGCGTCGGCGGGAACGGCGTCACAGGCGCGACGTGGTCGTCGAGCGCAGGGTCGGTCGTCGGTACGGGCGGCCTCTCGAACGCTTCGCCGTTTGCGTCGCCGACGTACACGTGGGATCAGGTTGCGCCGCTCAACACGTCGATCAGCGTGACGCGCCGGCCCACGAACACCGTCGACACGGTCGACGTCGAGGCGGACACGACGGCTCCGACCGGGACGATCAACCAGCCGAACGGCATCGTCACCTCGCACTCGGTGCCGGTCTCGACCTCCGGCGTCGCGGACGCGGCGTCCGGCGTGGCGAGCGTCCAGATCCTGCGTGCCGACGCGACGCTCGTCGGGTCGACGTGTGGGACGTGGGGCGCATTCCAGCCGGTCGCGCTCACGGGCGGCAACGACACGAGCGTCCAGGACGAGCACTGCTACCAGTACCAGCTCGTCGTCACCGACTTCGTCGGCAACGTCCACACTGACACCTCGACGAACGTCGTCCAGGTCCCGGACATCACGCCGCCGACCTTCGTCTCGGCGACGACCGACGCCTCCGGCGGCCACGTGACGATCGCGATGAGCGAGCAGCTCGACACCGGGTCGGTCCCGAGCGCCGACCGCTTCACCGTCGCCTACAACGGCGTCACCGAGCCGACGCCCACGAGCGTCCAGATCGTCGGATCCACCGTCGTCCTCGGGCTCGCAACGCCGCCGAACGACTTGCAGACCGTCACGGTGCGCTACGCCTCCGACGGGTCGCTGCGCGACGTCGCCGCGCCGACCTCCAACTCGACCGCGAATTTCGGCCCCCTGCCGGTCGCGAACATCACGCCGGACACCGTCGCACCCGTCGTGTCTTCCGCCGCAGTCGACGGAAGCACGCTCACCGTGCACCTCGACGAGGCGCTCGCCGGAACCGCGCCGGACGCCTCGGCCTTCAGGGTGACGGTGCACGGGATCGCGCGGCAGGTGACGGGCGTCGACCTCAGCGGCCCGGTGCTGACACTGACCGTCAACCCCGGGGTCGCCGCCAACGACACCGTCGTGGCCGCCTACGCCGTCCCCGCCCTGAACGCGCTCCACGACGCGGCGGGGAACCCCGTGAGCACGTTCACCACCTCCGTCACGAACAACACCGCGGCCGTCTCGGCGCCGCCGTCGACGACGGCGACGCCGCCGACCGCGCCGGCGGCCGTCCTCGTTTCGGCGTCGCCCGCCGACGGCTCGACCGTGGCGTCGGTGTCGTCCTTCTCCCTGACGGCCGACAGCACGGCGACGTGGTCCCAGATGACATTGACTCGCCCCGACGGGACGAGCACGTCCCTCAGCAGCGTGACCGGGCCGACCGCAACCTACGCCCCGGGAACGACCGCCCAAGGCCTCTACGTCGTCCGCGGCACGATCACCGTGAACGGCGTCTCGACCGGCGTCCTCACCCACTTCACGATCTTCAACCCGAGCACGGGCGGCGCGACCGCGATGCCGCCCGTCCAGAAGAACGCGGGTGACGCCTCCGACACGCTCGCCAGCTCCGACGGCGCGGCCGTCGCGGCCTGGACGCCGCAGACGTTCGGCGGCGAGCCGGTCGTCGTTCAGCTCATCCCGCAACCGCCCGCGGCTCGCGGCTCGTTGCCCTCGAGCGCAGTCGTCGTCGATGCGACGGCGTTCCTCCGCGACAGTCACACGCCGGTCACCCAGCTCGCCGACGTGCTCGATCTCCGGTTCCCGCACACCGCGGACGGATCGTCGATCCAGACCTCGCAGGACGGGCGCACGTGGACGGATATCGCACCGCTGCCGACGCTGCAGCTACCGGCCGGAGCGCCGGCCGGCTGGTTCCGCGACTCGGACGGCACGACGCACGTCCTGACCCGCCATCTCACGTATTTCGCGGTCATCCCGCCGTCGGCGTCGACGAAGCTGGCACTGCGACTGACGACGCCGCGGCGTCTCTGGCTCGAGGGCCGGTCCTTCATGGCGGTGCGCATCGTCGTCACGGCACCCGCACGCGTGACCGGGTCGTTCGTCGCACCGGACGGGAAGGTCATCGCCGGCCAGGTCATCCGGACGCCGACGCGCCGGTCGGGCGCGACGATCCTGCGCATCCCGCTCCACGTCGGCGCTCCCGGCCTCTACCGCCTGGAGGTCCGCGCGGAAGGCGCCGGTCAGGTGGCGGAGCGCACAGCGCGAATCCGCTTCGTCGCGCGTCGACCGGCGTCTCCGATCTGGCAGGCCGCCGGGCCGGTCCGGGTCGCCGTCGTCCAGGGGCTGCAGCTGCGCACGTCGACGCTGCGCGCGGCCCTCGGCCACGACTACGTCGTCCGGCCCGTCAGCGACGCAGACCTGTACTCGGAGGTCGACCCGAACGACCCGCGTGCGGCGGCCGCGGTGATCGTCGACCTCGCATCGGTGCCGCTGCAGAGCCTTGCCTCGCTCCATGCGCTTCTGCCCGAGCTCCGGATCATCGGTCTCACCGCCGACTCGTCGACTGCAGCCGCCGCGCGCATGGCCGGCGTCGAGCCGATCGTCGTTCACCAGCGTCCCCCGGCAACCGTGACCCACGTGATCAAGCGGCTGATGCCGCGCCGCTAGTCGCTAGCCGCCGGGCTTCCAGAGCGGTTCGTCGACGCCCGCGAGGGCGTTCGCCCGCCTGGCGAAGATGAACAGCAGGTCGGAGACGCGATTGAGATACACGCGCGCAAGCGGATTGACGTCCGCCTCGAGCGCCGCGAGCTCCGCCCGCCGCGCAATCGTGCGCGCGACGTGCAGCCGCGCGGCCGCGTCGGTGCCGCCGGGGAGGACGAAGCTGCGCAGCTCGGCCAGCTCGGCGTTGTGCTCGTCGCAGAGCTGTTCGAGCTCGTCGACCATCGCCTGCGTCGCGCGCAGCCGCTCGTCCGGCCCATCGAACGGAACCGACAGGTCGGCGCCGACGTCGAACAGCTGGTTCTGCACGCGCTGGAGCGGCGCGCGAAGCTCGTCCGGCAGGGCGCCCGCGAGCACGACGCCGAGTTGCGAGTTGAGCTCGTCGACGACACCGTATGCGCGGATGCGCGGATCGAGCTTCGACGTCCGCGAGCCGTCGCCGAGGCTCGTCTCACCCGCATCGCCGCCGCGCGTGTAGATCTTCGTCAGCCGCACCGGCTCGTTCTTGTCGCGCGGCATCAGGTACGGGTGGCCGCAGCCTGCAGGCCGAGGATCGCGCGTGCGATGACGATGCGCTGGATCTCGCTCGTCCCTTCGTAGATCTCCGTGATCTTCGCGTCGCGGTAATAGCGCTCGACGGGGAACTCCTTCGTGTAGCCGTAACCGCCGAGGACCTGGATCGCCTCCGCGGTCTGGCGGCGCGCCATCTCGGACGCGAACAGCTTCGCCTTCGCGCCCGCCTCGGTCACGGCCTCGCCGCGGTCCTTCAACCACGCTGCACGGTGGACGAGCAACCGCGCCGCGTCGATCTCCATCGACATGTCGGCGAGCTTCGTTTGGATCGCCTGGTGCTCGCCGATCGCCTTGCCGAACGTTCGGCGCTCGCGCGCATACGCCAGCGCGACCTCGTAGGCGGCCTGAGCGATGCCGACCGCCTGCGCGGCGATGCCGATGCGACCGCCGTCGAGCGTCTGCATCGCGACGCGGAAGCCTCTCCCCTCTTCGTGGAGCAGACGGTCCCGCTCGACGTATGCGCCGTCGATCGCGACGTCGTTGGTGACCGAGGAGTTGAGCCCGAGCTTCTCCTCGTCCCGCGTCACCTGCACTTGGTCTGCGTCGAGGATGAACGCCGAAACGCCGCGCGCACCCGCGGTCGACGAATCGGTGCGCGCGAAGACGAGGAACGTGCCGGAGTAACGGCCGTTCGTGATCCACTGCTTGTTGCCGGTGATCCGCCAGCCGTCGCCGTCGGGCTCGGCGCGCGTGCGCAGCGCGCCCGCGTCCGACCCGGCCTCGGGCTCGGTCAATGCGAACGCGCCGAGATGCTCGCCGCGCGCGAGCGGCGGCACGAACCGCGAGCGCTGCTCGTCGGTGCCGAAGGTGAGGATCGGGAGCGTGACCGCGCTCGTGTGCACCGCAACGGTGACACCGACGCCCGCGTCTGCCCGCGACAGCTCCTCGAGCACGAGCACGTAGGAGAGAAAGTCGGTGCCGGCGCCGCCGTACTCCTCCGGCACGCACGTGCCCATGAGCCCGAGCTCGGCGAGTCGCGCGAAGACGTCGCGCGGGAAGGTGTGGTGCCGGTCCCAGTCGGCGGCGTACGGCTCGATCTCCCGCTCCGCGAAATCGCGGGTGAGCGCCTGGATCTCCCTCTGCTCCGCGGACAGCTCGAAATCCACGGCAGGGATCGTAGTCGTAGGCTCCGGCGATGGTCGCCGCGCCGCCTCCCTCCCCACCCGCGATCGTGCGCGCGTGGAGCCACGCGCTGAATACGAACCACAACGCGGCCGCGGCGGCGCTGTTCGCGCGCGGCGCACGGGTCATCCAGCCCGGCGTCGACGTGCGGTTGACGCCGAAGCTCGCGCTCGCGTTCAACGAGTCGCTGCCGTGCGGCGGCCGGATCACACGTCTCCTACGAAAAGGCGACCGCGTGACCGCGACGTTCGTGCTGACCGAGCGCCCCGGGCACACGTGCGACGGTCCCGGTCAAACGGCGGCCGCGCTGTTCGTCGTGCAGAAGGGGCTGATTACGCGTTGGCAGCAGGTCGCCGTGCCGAAGGCGCCTAAGCCGCCGCCAGCTCGCGCTTGACCTCGACGAGCTCGGCCTCGCGCTCGCGGAACGCGTCGACGACATCGGGATCGAACTGCTTGCCCGACTGCGCGAGGATCTCCGCGTGTGCCGCGCGCCACGTCAGCGCGCGCCGGTATGGGCGATTCGACGTCATCGCGTCGAGCGCGTCCGCAACCGCGAAGACACGCGCCCCGAGCGGGACGTCGTTCCCCGACACGCCGTCCGGGTAGCCGCGGCCGTCCCAGCGCTCGTGGTGCGAGCGCACGATCTGCAGGCCGTCCCCACGCAGGACGGCGACACCCATGAGCATCTGCTCCCCGATCACCGTGTGCGTCTGCATGCGCTTGCGCTCCGCGCGCGTCAGCGGGCCCGGCTTCTGGAGGATGGCGTCCGGAATACCGATCTTGCCGATGTCGTGCAGGAGGAATCCATACTCGTAGCTGTGGTCGGAGGTCGTTCCCGGAGCGATCGCTTCGAGCAGCTCCGCGGCGTAGCGCTGCACTCGCTGCGAATGCGCCCGCGTCGCGCCGTCCTTCGATTCGAGCGCGATCGCAAGCGCCGTGACGGTCTCGAGGTACGAATCCTCGAGTAGGCGGCGCTGCGTGCGCTCGATCTCGAGCAGGTGACGCAAGTCGCGCGCGTACAGCACGACTTCTTTCTCGTCGCCTGCCCGCGGCTTGCGCCGCGGCGGCGCCGGCAGCGGTTTGCGACCGGCAAGCCCCTCGACGACCGCGAGGAGCTCGAGCGGGCTGAACGGCTTGTGCACGACGGCGGCGGCTCCCGCCTGCTGCGCGGCGCGCGCATCCTCGGGGTCGGCCGCAGTCAGCACGACGACGGGGATGTCGCGCGTGCGCGGCTTTTCCTTCAACTGCGCGCAGAACTCGGCGCCGCTCATTCCCGGCATGCGCAGGTCGAGCACCACGAGGTCGGGCTTACGGCGACGCATCACCGTCTCGGCCTCGAGCGCGGACGCAGCCTCTTCGACCATGATGTCGACGCTCTCGAGGGTCGCTCGCAAGAGCTCCCTGAGGGCGGGCTCGTCATCGACGAGCAAAATCCTCATCCTGCGGCGCCTCCCCTTTCCCATGCAGCTTCGGGGTTGGCTTCGGTTGTTCCGCGGACCTGCCTTATGGAAACGACTCGAACGAGGGATCTTTACGACGAATATTCGTAAAAGCCTCGACCGGACTTGCGGCCGAGCCGCCCCGCCTGCACGTATTGCCGGAGCAGCGGACACGGCGCGTACTTCGGATCGCCGAGCCCGTGCTGCAAGACCTCCATGATCGCAACGCATGTATCAAGCCCGATCAGGTCGGCGAGCGCGAGCGGGCCCATCGGGTGCGCGAAACCGAGCCTCGCGATCGTGTCGATCGCCTCGGGCTCCGCGACGCCCTCGAGCAACGCGTACGCCGCCTCGTTGATGAACGGCATGAGGATCCGGTTCGAGACGAAGCCGGGGAGGTCGCGCGCCTCTGCCGGCGTCTTGCCGAGATCCACCGCGAGCTCCGCGATCGCGCGCGTCGTCTCGTCCGAGGTCTCGAGACCGCGGATCACCTCGACGAGCTTCAGCACGGGCACGGGATTGAAGAAGTGCATGCCGATCACCTGCGCCGGCCGCGCCGTCACGGCTGCGAGCGACGTGATCGGAATCGACGACGTGTTCGAGGCGAGCGTCGCGTCCGCCGGCAGCACGTGGTCCGCGCGTCGGAAGATGTCCTCCTTCACGCCCGCATCCTCGATCACGGCCTCGATCAGCAAGTCGGCGGGGACGAGGTCGTCGACGGGCGTGATCCGCGGCAGCACCTCGTTCGGGTCCGGCCCGCCCTTCTCGTGCAGCTTCGCCAACGACTTCTCGATGGCGGCGAGCCCGCGTTCCACGGCGCCGGGCGCCGCGTCGTGCAACGAGACGCTGCGCCCCGACGCAGCGATCACCTGCGCGATGCCGGCGCCCATCTGTCCCGCGCCGACGACGAGCACGCTCTCGTAGCCCATAGCGCGGAGGCTATCGTCGCGCGATGTACGTCGATGCGAACAACGCGCGCTTCTGGGTCGAGGAAGCGGGCGACGGGCCGGCCCTGCTCTTCCTGCACTTCGGGCTGGGCGACCACCGCGTCTTCGATCCCGAGATTCGCGCGCTCGCCGACGAGTTCCGTTGCGTCGCGTACGACCGCCGGTTCTTCGGTCGTACCGAGGCTCCGGGGGAGCCGTACTCCGACGTGCAGGACGCGATCGCGCTCCTCGATGCGCTCGGGGTCGAGCAAGCTGCGCTCGTCGGCCTGTCGGGCGGCGGCAAGCTTGCGCTCGATCTCGCGTTCGCGCATCCGCAGCGTGTCTGGGCGGTGGCGCACATCGCCGCGCCCGTCTCCGGCATCCCGTGGGGCGGCGAGCTCGAGGCGGCATACGCGGGCGCCGACACGCCCGAGCAGGAGATGGAAGCCGACCTGAAGGTCTGGGCGCCGCTCGGCGCCGAAGAGCTCTATCGCGAGCTCTTGCTGCAGGCACGACCGAGCGATGCCGAAGCGGCCAAGCCTCCGGCCGTCGAGCTCGAAGCGTTGCGCACCCCGACGATCGTGCTCACCGCAAAGCACGATCCGCCCTCGCTGCAGAACTGCGGGCACGAAGCGGCCAGGCGCATCCCCGGCGCGCGGCACGTCGAGATCGACAGCGACCATTACCTGACGCTGCGCGAGCCCGAGCTCGTCACAAAGCTGCTGCGCGAGTTCTTCGCAGAAACGATCGCCGCGCGCTGAGGTTGCGCCGCAACGCTTCGACCGTCGTCGAAGCAACGGCGAATAGGATCGAGACGTGAGCGGAGACGCGGATCTGGCAGCCGTGGGAGCGTTGCTCGCGGAGCCCGCGCGCGCCAAGGTGCTGCTCGCGCTCGGCGACGGGCGCTCGCTGCCGGCGAGCGTGCTCGCGTCCGAGGCCGGCGTTGCGCCGTCGACCGCGAGCCACCACCTCGCGCGGCTCGTCGACGCCGGGCTGATCGTCGCCGAAGCTCGCGGCCGCCACCGCTACTTCGCCCTCGCCGGGCCCGAGGTCGGCGGCCTGATCGAGGCCGTCGCGCGCGTCGCACCGCCGCAGCCGGTGCGCTCGCTACGGCAGGGGACGCGCGCGCACGCGGTCCGCTATGCGCGTCATTGCTACGACCATCTCGCCGGGCGGCTCGGCGTCGCGGTCGCAGACGCGCTTGCGACGGACGGCGACCGGAAGCTCGACATCCTCGGCCTGGCGCCGCTCGACTCGCGACCGTGCCGCGATTGGACCGAGCAGCGCGACCACATAGCCGGCCCGCTCGGGACGGCGCTCCTCGCGCGGTTCCTCGAGCTCGGCTGGCTCGTGCGCAGCGAGCAGACGCGCGCACTCAGGCTGACGGGCGCAGGCCGAGCCGGTTTTCCCGAGGTGCTGAACGTCGACCTCCCCCGCGCCGGCTAAGCCGTTGCTCCTATGTCAATGCGGGTGTCGGCGTGGCGGCGAGGGCTC
>Ga0207657_10008165_pt1 | contig 10668 bp, 11 predicted proteins | sample KBSC33metaG_FD_184316 | JGI IMG/M metagenome (GOLD analysis project Ga0207657, IMG submission 184316) | Corn rhizosphere microbial communities from Kellogg Biological Station, Michigan, USA - KBS C3-3 metaG (SPAdes) (version 2) | ecosystem: Host-associated > Plants > Roots > Rhizosphere > Soil ... | reverse complement strand
AATTACGAGCTTTTTTGTAAGCGTTGTTCCCAAATAAGTTACGGTAGATCCTTCTACCTGGATAGTATCGCCGTCATTTACAATTCCGAAAGCTACCGCCTGGTTTACCTGTTTAAAAACGGGGAACGCCGCCGTTCCTCCAAAATTGTCGCCGTAAAGCGTGCTGCCATCATAATTTGACTGGTTATTTACGCGCCAGATCTTGGCATTCACCGGTAGCGAAATCAGGCTGCCGGCAATGCCTGCAAGGATAAAGACGAATTGCCTTGTTTTCATTTTGAAAAGTTTTTGGTGTTATTGAAATATAATTTGTGCAACGAAGTAGTCACTTCATTTCCTGGTGAATGATGACAGAGGGTTGTTATTGGAAGGATAGGATGTTAAGAGACGAAATGTAACAGAGGAAAGAACCTGCCTGCAATTGGTATTGGAGAATATCTCTTCTTAATTGCCTTATAAATGTAAAATTATTTCTTTATATTATATTTTTTTATTTGGTGATGAATGAAATAAATTTTCCCTGCCAGGCAAGGCAATTCTATACGCTCGCATGCCTCTTGACAAATGGTAAAAGAGAAGGGGAGTGGTTGAATAAGACGGGGAAATAGAGTAGGGGATGCATTACCGACGCCACGGATTATTACACAGTAAAACGATAAATAATCCGGTTTTTTACTTTTATCTCATCCAACCTTTGGAGATTCAATGACGATGTAAATAAGAGATTGCTTCGTCGCTATTGGCTTTAATCAAAAAAGAAACATTGACTAAGCTCTTTACAATGACGACTGTAAAAAGAACTTCAACGGGCATCTCTGGTAACAATCCCCTATGCATAACTCAACACTGCGGCGTCATTGTAAGGCTTTTGCAAATCTGGTAAAATGAATGGTGAAGGCCGAAGCAAACCCGAAATGAGCAGTAATGTCAAAACTGAGAGATTGCTTCGTCGCCATTGTACATCTAGTATTCTCTGCCGTAAATAATTCGCTTGTTATTCGCTCCTTATTCGGTTGCTATTCGCTTCCCAGGAGCGAATAACAATCGCAATAAAATAACTTAATGGACGTTGTTTAGTAAAAGCAAACAGGCTATTGACCCGGCCTTCGTATTGATCATTTTAAAATGAGTTATTATGGCAAGAATCCCCAATGGCATTAATGGCCAGTTTATCGGAAACGTTGGAAACGTAAACGGCTACATGAGAAATGGTGTCAACTTCGTAAGAAGCAAGCGCAGAAAATCATCCGCTCCGATGACGCCCAAAAGACTGGCACAACAGCAGAAAATAAAAGTCTGCAATGAATTTACCCGTCCTTTCTGTGGCACCGGCTTTTTTAATAAAACGTTTCCGGCATATGGACATTCGGGCACAGGGTTCAACAGGGCCACGAGCGCCATCATGAATCTTGCTATCACAGGCACTTATCCCGACACGGCCATTGATTATCCGCAGGTCCTTATTTCGCAGGGACCTTTGCCACCGGCTAAAAACCCTACAACAGCCGTTAGTACCGATGGAGCGATCCTCTTTAGCTGGGAAGACAATTCCGGGAACGGCACTGCCAAGCCAGGTGACAAAGTCGCTTTGGTAGCCTATTTTCCCACAACAAAAAGTGCCTTGTTTAGTATCGGCACAGCAGTGCGCAAAGACGGGCAGGCTATCCTGAAAGCACCCAACATGCAGGGTGAAACCGCCGAAACCTGGATTGGCTTTTTAAGCGCTGATGAAAAGGATGCTGCATGTAGTGTGTATACCGGCGCCATCTCACTTTGAAAAAAGATCTCTTCGCAAATCCTCCGGGGTTTGGCAATCACGATAGTAAATAAACAAATAAGACGATTTTCTGCTTTGGTGTTTCTGTAAAAACTTTATGTCAACACCTGTATATTTGAAATCCCATAGCCCTGATAACTAACTGTAAGCCTTTAAAAGCTGAATTTTATGCGCCGGCAGCTTCTGCTATGTTTTTTATTGATTATGCAGACAACGCAATCAGCGTGTTGCCCATGCAATTTTGCATTTGTAGAAGACAGCAACATTGACCTGATCTTTTTTTCAAAAAAGGACCGCTGCAGTTCCAGCAAGATGCCGGATCTTCTTTTGAAATGGGAATGCCCATTTCTGCAAGTAGTTTTTCCTGGAATATAGATTTTGCTGTTGATTCGATAGTTGCGATACCGCTATGGCTATAAAGCTTTCCTACAAATTCGAAACCTGCTTTATGAATACCCTTTAATGAGGAATTGTTTTCCGGGGCATGAATAATCCAAAATCTATCTGCTCTTTTTTGTTCAAAGCGAATCATATACTGAAGCAGGGCTGGATAAATGCCCATGCCGCGAAATGGTTCCATGGTCCTGAAATTCCATAAATACCGGTTTCCAACAGGCAACACCATTTCATGGCTAAGTTCCCCGATAAATGCTTTACCCCGCGCCATCCAGCCAAATGCAGCAGGCACGTTGTTCATGAAGGCTACAAAAGCTGCGTGTTCATTTGAAAGCCGCTTATTGACTTCTTCGATTGTAGTACCGCCCATTGCGGCAAGCATCCCGGCATCATAACATTCTTTTATTTGCAGACCGGCAGGCGAGGTAACGAAGGGAAGTGAGTTATTTGTTGTGAATGTATAAAGTGACATAAGTAATGTTTTTCTGTTTTGAAAAAGGCCGGGAGAAGAAAACTTCTCCCAGCCGGATTTTTAGGCGCATTAGTTGCATCCGCAGGTACAATTGATTCCCGGGCAGTTGTCGCCCCGCCTTGGTTCGTGTCTCACGAACCACTTTTTAAATATTCATTATATTTTTTAAATAAAACAATTAAAACTGCGAAAATCTCATATGGATATTGGCAAGCTGTATTTTTTTCCTGGTGAACGCCTCACTTTGTTAATATTCCTTTATCCACCGGAAAGATCGTTTGGACAGTGCGCCCGGAAGATTGATCAGGAATCAAACTGGTTAAACCAGGAATTCATCATTTACGCAATGTCCCGATGTGGATTAACTCAATTTGAAAATAGATGACGGAGACATTGCTGAGAAACAAATATTTTTGAAAACAAAAATGAAAATCATCCTGTAAACCTATCGCAGGATATATCTATTAACCTGTAAACTTTTTTTAGGACGAGCCATATTTTTTTTGTTTGTTTGCCGGTTTAAACTGTTTGAAAGTCGTTTTTACCCCCGAACTGAACGTCCTGAAAAATATTTTGATTATTCAAACTAACGGATTAAATTACATTACTTTTTCTTTTACCTCCAACCCACCAAAGCAATTAATCCATTCCTGTTTATTACCCATAAATCAATGTAAGAAGAAATTGGCATGTTCTGCCCATTTCTTTTTTGTCTCTTTCAGTTACCGTTTTGTGCCGCTGATTTCGCCCCCAAACTATTCTTTTATATCAATAAAATACAAAGCCATGAAACAATTCAACCCACTTCTTTTGTCGCAACGGCTAAGAAGAAGTCTTCTGCTCTCAGCGTTTTTCCTGGGAGCCTGTTTTGTTACCAATGCACAAGTTTATACTGCCAGTCTTTCGGGGGCAAATGAATTACCGCCAAATAGTTCACCGGGTACAGGTCATTCTGTGGTCACCGTTGACGCTGCCGCTATGACGATGCGAGTGAACGTTACGTTTAGCGGGCTGTTGGCGCCTACAACCGCTTCTCATATTCATGCTCCCACTGCAGTTGCCGGAATAGGTACAGCAGGTGTGGCAACCGCCGTTCCAACTTTTACGGGTTTTCCTTTGGGGGTAACCTCGGGAACGTACGATCACACCTTTGACATGACCCTTGCGTCCAGTTACAACCCGGCTTACCTGGCTGCAAATGGAGGCATCCCGGCTTCTGCGTTTGCAGCACTGAAAGCAGCTCTAAACAACGGCACTGCCTATCTCAATGTTCATACAGCTGCTGTTCCAGCAGGCGAAATCAGGGGCTTTCTCACCGGCTGCCCAACCATAACTGTGTCTATCCCGGATGCATTTGCTCTTCCAAAGGGAGTGCTGCCAAACACCGTATACCCGGCATATGCCCCGGCTGCGTCATTAACGCTCACGACTAACGTTAGTGGTGGCTCAGAGCCCTACACCTACGATTGGTCCGATGGTTCAATGACTTCTCAAATTGCGGTCAGCCCTATGAATACTACCCAGTATTCGGTTACGGTACAGGATCAAAACGGATGCACGGGTTCGGCTTCTAAAACGGTAAACGTTATGGATATAAGCGGCGGCCACAACGGGGATAAAATTATGGTTTGCCACAAGGGTAATTCGTTAACCGTTGATGCTTCAGCCGTACGTGCTCACCTTGGGCATGGGGATATGTTGGGTAGTTGCTCCGAAAAGGTGGCACTTCGGAATAACAACATGGATAACCACGCGGTTGGCCTCTCCGTAAAAGCTCTTCCGAATCCATCGTTTTCCTACTTTGACGTTATGATAAGCAGCAGGAGCGGTGATAACATCAAAGTAAACGTATATGATTTACTGGGCAGAGTAGTAGAAACAAAGTCTTCGGTGCCGTCAGGCCAATCGTTGCGACTTGGAGCCATGTACGCACCCGGTATTTATACAGTGGAAATATTACAAGGCACGCAAAGACAGCTCCTGAAGCTCGTAAAAGAGAAATAGGAAAAATGATGCAGGCGTGAAAACATCAGGAAAAAGTGACCATATATAATGAGCGGCTTATACAGACCGGGTTTCCTGCAGGAGCCCGGGTAAGATTGGCGGTTCGTGGACCTGAACCACGGAGTAAAGTGTGCCACGAACCAAGGAGAAAGCTCCTCGCCATGACGGTTACAATCAATGCAAACTCAACACTGCGGCGTCATTGTGAGGCAAAAGAAAAAATTCGAGGTGAGAAAAAAATTCATTTGCCGAAGCAATCTCATTTTCTATTTCCGGCAATGTTTCTGCTGAAAGCAGCACCTGTCCTATACTTCCTTATTTCCCCGGTAATACTATATGATGGTTCGTGGGGACACGAACCAGGGCGTGGGCTATGGGCATTAATCAAAAAAAAATCATCAGCATTAATTACGATGCTGACAAATTATTTCTGCGTACTATTTTATAGATGCATGCCAGGGCGTTTGTTTAGGAAATTCATTTTAGTTTATCTTGTTACCCATTTTAGAAGTAACCGTTTAAATTATTAAAATGAAAAAACTGGTATGGCTAATCGTTATTGGGATAATAGCCAATTCCTTTACTCCCCGAAAAATTACCTGGGTAGCCATTGGTGATTCTATCACCTATTTGAATGACCATACTGATGAAACCGGTGGAAGGGTAAGCAAAGGATACATGACCCGGGTAGTTGAAAAATTACCAAATGTCCATTACATAAACCAGGGGCATAACGGCTGGACCTCGGGCGGCATAGCCAAAGAAATTGACAACCTGGGTATTGTAAAAGCGGATGTGTATTCTGTTTTTTTAGGAACCAACGACTGGTGGGCAGGAAGGCCGGTTGGTGAGTTTACCGATTACCTTAACAACACCGGCAATACCACTGTATATGGATCTTTTCGCATCATTATCAACAAGCTTCGTAGCCTTAATAAAGATGCCCGCGTTATTTTGATTACCCCTATGCAGCGCGAAGACTTTGTATACATCAATGACATGAAAAATAATGCCTGGGGATCATACAAAGATAAAAACGGGCAATCCTTAGCATCGTTTGCCGGGGCTATTAAGGCTATTGCGAAATATGAACATTTTGATTGTATTGATCTGTATCATGCAAAAGGTATGGGATTGAAAAACCTGGTTAGTTATAAACGCTTAAAAGATCCCAAAACAGGTGTTTATAAAAATTACCGGTATCCGGAATTTATCGGTATTCCGTTCAATCCTTCAACAGATGAATATCCTTATCCTGTGGGCGCAATGAATGTTACGTTTGACGGGCTTCACCCTTCTGACAAAGGCTTTTCGATGATTGCAGATTTGCTGGTGCCTATATTGAAGAAATATTAGTGGTCTGCTGTCCGTATCTTCATAAGAAATCACTCCTGCAACTGTTACGTCCTCCCAACAGGGACTAATCGATACTCCGTTGCTGATCTTTTTCGATCCTTGAAAGAACGCTTTGATGCAGGGCGAAAGAGAATAAAAAACGCTGTAAAAGGTTTGACTGGTGATTCGTGCGATAGTCAATTCTAAAAGAAAAAAGAACCAAAAATCTAAAAGACACGAACCATGGCGTAGGTCATGGCGTAAAGGTCTGTGTTATTGATAAGAACGGGTGTTACTGCTGCATTTCTACAGGCTTTGAAGCAAATTGCTTCATGAAATCAACTTTGCCATCTTTATTGATCCTCCAGATTTCGTGAATATCTGTTTTATTGGTTTTCCCATCCGGTGTGACATCTGTTTCTGTGCCCCAAACTGCAACCCAGTTTTCATCCCGATCCACACTTTTTAATGGAACCCACGCATTAAGTGTGCTGGTGGCGGATGTCAGCGCACCCCGGAATCTTTTAGCACCGGCGATAATAGAATCTTTTCCCCTTACCATGCTGCCGTCGGGAAAAAACATCACCGCAGTGTCTGCAAAATAATCATGCCTGTCGAAAGCATTATCATCATAATCTTTCCACAATTCGAGGATCATTTTTGAATTTGCCGGGTCTCCGATTTGAAAATTGGAAGAATAGTTAGCTGTGTAAGGATCTTGTTGTGCAATACTTTCTTTTGCTACAAAAGCCAACGATAAAACACACATGGTAACCAATAACCGTTTCATGTTTTTAAGTTTTAAATTGATAAATAAAGTGGAAACAGAAAGTGAAGCTGATATAAAATTACCATTATTAGATATTATTAAAAAATAATTTTTAAAACAAAACAGGATAATTCTTAAAGGCTTTAATATTTACCCTCAAACAATCCTCGTTGCAACGGGGAGGCCCGGAATGATTCAGTATTTTGCATTACAGGAGTGATGACCAGTACCTGGTCAGTAATAAATCCTTCTCCCTGGCCAGTGTCTCTCATCCGCCATTTTTAAAATAAAAAACCAGTTATTTATTGTTTTAATGGAGGCGGATTTCTATCTAAACTGGCAGGTCACTGCTGTGCCGGGTTAGAAATGAGCCCAGGTTGATTAAATAAAAAAGATCATTGGCCAAATATCCGGGTTCAATAAATAGAAGAATTAATTGTTAACGGAAGGCTGCAAACATAAATTCCGGTTATTCCTTTGTTTACTACCGCTTTTCTGAACCAGTTATCATTGACCTTCTTATAGTAGCCCCGCAACCTGGCAGGTTTTTTAAAGCCTGTGAGGAGTACAATATATTTTTTAGTGCCGGGTTAAATGCAGGAAAAAATTATCAATGTTGTTTAAGAACAAATTAGCTGCCTGCTTTTTCCTGCTCTGCTTCCATTTAGGCAATGCCCAAAGTGAGGTGGACAGTGCCAATGAAATAATTGCATGAAACTTTCGTTTCTTTTAATGTAATCCAAAATTAATCCAATGATGAAAATTTTATTTTTAGTCTTCTCACTCCTTCTTTCTGCAAGCTCATTTTGTCAGCATGGCCAGCTCAATCTTTCAGATGATTTCAAAATTTCAGAAAATGATGATTATAAAGATCAGACGGTAGCCAATTCAGTTTTTCATGATAATTTTTTTTATACAGCTACCAACTCTGGTATAGGCAGCCATTATAAATGGTTGTTTACGAAATTATACGATATGAAATATGCCATCACTCTTGCTAAGTTCGACAGAAGCATGAAAAAAATAAGTGAGCTTACCCTGGAAAATGGAAGCAAGGTATTTGGCCCCCTTCAGCCTAGACTTCTGTTGATAAACAATAAACTTTGCCTTGCCTATTTTCGAAGTGATGAAAACAGCTCTTTCGATTTGTATTTATCATTGGTGGATGATAAAAATCTTAAATTAATTGAGCCGAAAAAGATTTGCACTATCCAGCAGGAAAACGTGGGTATTTTCAAGCTTGAATCCGTTATCAAAAGCGGTATGGTGTTTTTTACCAGTTCAGCAAACAACAACAAGACATTGGTGAGCTGCAACAGCGCGCCAAATACTATTTTAGACTTTGTGGTAGATAGCGAGCTTAACATGATTAAAAAATCGGTTGTACATACGAATACGACAGATTTTAAAATTACCAAAGCAGCGCTTACAAAAGACAACCTGGAATGCCTCGTATTACAATCAGAAGAGGATACAAAATTAGTCTGCATCAATCCTGGAGGGAAAAAAAACGAAATGAAAATAAACCTTCCCGGCGGCAGCAAGCCGTATAACGTGAATATAACCGAATCGGCTGACAGCAAGTATATCTACGCGTATTCCTCCATCAGCGCCTCCGAAGAGGACGGTGGTGGCTGTAATGGGTTCTTTCTTGCCCAACTTGATTGCAGCACAATGAAATCAGCGGCTCCCCGGGTATATCCATTTTCCCCTGAATTCATCGAAGGAATTTGCAAAAAAGGCGGCGGGACCAAACACAAGAGAGATTATTTCATGTATAACTTTGATGCCAGACTGATAGAACTGCCCAATGGAGAGGTGGCAATTGCAGGAAGCCCGCAGGAAGTATCAGTGGATACCCGTTCAAAACCAGCTTCCGCGCTGAATAATAAAACCAGATTGGAAAGTACTACAACGCAAAATACCGGGCCGATATTGGTCTTTTTTCCGGATACGCATGCAAAGACATTTGAGACTGCCGTAATACCCAGATCGAGCTCATTGTCACGAAGTGCAGAAAGCGGTTCAGGAATTGTTCAAATTGTGCAGTCTCCGTTTGTGGCCAGTTCTTCTGCCGGTTTTATCGCTATGGGATCCGGCAATGACATTCTCATATTCTACAACGACAACGAAGATAATTTGGCGAAGGACGTGAATGAAAAAATTGTTGAATCACATACCACAAAGAACATGGTGCTGGCCGAGGCATTGATTGATAAAGACAAAAAATTGCAATACCGCAAACAGCTTGGCCAAAACATAAAAGGCGCCTACACTTATTTTTTGGGAAATGTAAATCCCGTATCTTCTTCGACCCTGGTATTTCCGGTTGCTAAACAAGGAATAAATTTTAATGCAAGAAAAATAATTTATACCAATTGGTGCTTCCTTGATGTAAAATGACTGAAAGTTGCGTTGCCGTAGATCGCCTGCTGGCGCAGGTCTCCCGGTCCTGGAACCTTATCCAAACTCCCCGCAATGACGTTTATTGCCTGTACAAAGTCAACATTGCGGCGTCATTATAGGGCAAAAGAAAAAATTCCAGGTAAAAGAAATTCATTTGCCGAAGGAATATTTGCAGTTTAGATTGAAGTTTTATAAACTGTTTCAATTGAAGCTCCGTTGGTGAGTGTTTGATACACTACGCAATATCTTTCTGTAAGTTTTTTCACGCCCGCCATTTGTTCCTCAGATGCATTGCTATCGAGGTCAAATCGTAAACGAATATTTTTAAATCCGACGGGAGCTTCCTTTGAAACACCCAGGGTTCCTTTGAAATCAAGGTCGCCTTCTGCGGTAATCGTGCCGCCTTTTATCTCTACACCAATGGACGTGGTAACAGCCTGCAGCGTAACACCGGCACAAGCCACTAATGCCTGCAAAAGCATATCGCCAGAACAGGCAAGCATCCCTGTTCCTCCTGTAGCAGGATGAAGCCCTGCTTTTACCATTGCCCTGCCCGTTTCAACGCTACACGATATATCTTCCCCTATTTTTCCCTCTGCCTTTAAGGTTATAATGGCAGATTGTGGCTCCTGGTGGTACTTCTCTTTGAGAGGCGCCTGCAGGTTTTTAAGTGTAACGGTATTCATAGTACAAGTTTAGTTAAAAAAACCGGAAGGGTAGAGAAACCTTGGATCCTTCAATCTTCGCCTTTATTTAAAAATAGAAATCGCTGTTATTTCCTGCTTTACTGATGGAATTCATTCCAGGAAAATTAAATGATGGTATTTAAAAATAATGCCAACTTTACATAAGAATTTTATCGGATCATAGTTACGGGATTTTTCCAGATCATCAATTAAAACATTAAACAATGAAGAACTGGCAGATGGTCCTGGTGGGGGTTCTAATTGTGTTCATGCTCCTTTTAATTGTGCTGTTATTTATAGTGTAGATCCCCCGCATACATGTTACAATCTTACTGTCGTTGTAAACGGGAGCGGGTAAGAGTGTTTCCATGATCCTGAACTTTTATAAAAATGTAAAAACAGCGGTATAAAACCGATTAAAAGGAGATTGCTTCGTAGTTGTTAGCATTCATTAAAAAGAAGACGGTTTGCAGTTTAGATTGAAGTTTTATAAGCTGTCTCTATAGAAACACCTTTGGTGAGTGTTTGATACACCACGCAATATCTTTCTGTAAGTTTTTTCACGCTCGCCATTTGTTCCTCAGATGCATTACTATCGAGATCAAATCGCAAGCGAATATTTTTAAATCCTACGGGCACTTCTTTTGAAACACCCAGGGTTCCCTTGAAATCAAGGTCGCCCTCTGCTGTAATTGTGCCGCCTTTTATCTCAACACCAATGGAAGTGGTAACAGCCTGCAGCGTAACACCGGCACAAGCCACTAATGCCTGCAAAAGCATATCTCCCGAGCAGGCAAGCATTCCTGTTCCGCCTGTAGCTGGA
>Ga0207657_10008164_pt1 | contig 10668 bp, 8 predicted proteins | sample KBSC33metaG_FD_184316 | JGI IMG/M metagenome (GOLD analysis project Ga0207657, IMG submission 184316) | Corn rhizosphere microbial communities from Kellogg Biological Station, Michigan, USA - KBS C3-3 metaG (SPAdes) (version 2) | ecosystem: Host-associated > Plants > Roots > Rhizosphere > Soil ... | reverse complement strand
CTCGACCACCCGCGTGAAGATTTCCGGCTGCTCGACATTGGAAATGTGCGCAGCCTCGAGCACCGCGAGCCCGGCGCCCGGAATGGCCGCGTGGATCGCGCGACCGGCCTCCGGGGTCGTCGCCGGGTCGTTGGCGCCGATGACGACGAGCGTCGGGCGGCGAATCGCGCGGATCGATTCACGCTGATCCATGTCACGGATCGCTTCGCAACAGCCGACGTAACCCGCTACCGAAGTGCGGCGGATCATCGCGCGCATGCGATCGATCGTCGCGGGCGCGCTTGCATGGAACGCAGCGGGAAACCAGCGCTTCACGGTGGGTTCGACGGTCGCTTCCATCCCGCCTTCCTGCGCTAGCTTGATCCGTCCATTCCAGAGCTCCGCCGGACCCATGTGCGCCGACGTGTTGGCCAGGACCGCGCGGTCGATGCGCTCGGGCGCATGCGTCAGCAGCCACATGCCCACCATGCCGCCCATCGACAGCCCGCAAAAATGGGCGCGCGCAATGCCGAGATGATCGAGTACGGCCAGCGCGTCGCGGCCGAGGTCGTCCATCCGATACGGTCCGGGTGGTGCAGCGGAGCGCCCGTGTCCCCGATGGTCGTAGCGCACCACCCTGAATCGACGCAGCCAGTGCGGCAGCTGGTCGTCCCACATCGTCGAATCCGACGACAGCGAATTCGACAGCAGCAGCACCGGCGACGCTTCATCGCCCTCGGCTTCGATGGCCAACGCGTTGCTTCCGAGTTTCACGATCGTCATGACCTTGCTCGAGGATGTGCCCGGCCGCGCCCGGCGCAACCGCCTTCGTTTACCATTGCATGCCGCGCCGGCCGGGTCAACGGCGCTGCGCAATGCAACGCGGCGGCCCGTTGCAACGATCGGCGCATCAAGATTCCCAGGACGACACGCATGTCGACGATTGTATTGCACGATGCGACGCTGTTCGACAGCGAGCGTGGTGAGCTGCGCGCCGGCGCCACGGTCACGGTGGAAGGCGAGCGCATCGTCGAAGTCGGTTTCGGCACGGCCCCGCGTGCCGGAGCGCGCGTCTATGCGCTGAAGGGACGAACGCTGTTGCCGGGACTGATCGACGCCCACGTGCACGCGACCGCGACCACCCCCGATTTCTTCCGCCTCTCGCTGCAGCCGCAATCGCTGACCACGGCGCAATCGAAGGACATTCTCGGCGGCATGCTGATGCGCGGTTTCACGACGGTGCGCGATGCCGGCGGTGCCGACACGGGACTCGTGCAGGCGATCGAGCGCGGCCATTTCATCGGACCGCGGCTCTTCATATCGGGCCGCGCAATCACCCAGACCGGCGGCCACGGTGACTCGCGCCCCGCGTTTTTTCAGGGCAATGGCTGCATCTGCTGCGGCGCAGCGGGCCTGCTCGGCTTCGTCGCCGATGGCGTCGGCGAAGTGCGGCGTGCGGCGCGCGAGCAATTGCGCAATGGGGCGCACCAGATCAAGGTGATGGCGGGCGGCGGCGTCGCGTCGCCGAGCGACCCGCTCGACGGCACGCAATATTCAGTGGACGAATTGACGGCCATCGTCGAGGAGGCGCGTGCTGCGCGCACCTACGTGATGGCGCACGCATACTCGCCCGAATCGATCATCCGCGCCGTTCGCTGCGGCGTGCGCTCGATCGAGCATGGCAACCTGCTGGATGGACAGGCGGCTGCCGTGATGGCCGAGCACGACGCGTTCCTCGTGCCCACGCTGGCAACGTACGATGCGCTGCATCGCAACGCCGAGCGCCTGGGTTGGAGCCGCGACATGCTGGACAAGCTCGACCGCGTGCGACAGCAGGGCGTCGAGGCAATCCGGATCGCGCGCGATGCAGGCGTGCGCATCGGCTTCGGCACCGACCTGCTGGGCGAGATGCACGCCGACCAGTCACTGGAGTTCACGCTGCGTGCACCGGCGATGCCGCCGGCCGAGCTCCTGCGCAGCGCCACGGCGGTGAATGCGGAACTGATCGGCAGGCCGGGCGTGCTCGGCGTCGTCGCACCGGGTGCGATGGCGGACGTGATTGTCGTCGACGGCGATCCGTTGCACGATCTCACTCTGCTGCAGGGCCAGGGCGAACACCTGCGCCTCATCATGAAGGCCGGCACAGTCTACAAGGACGATTTGCGCAACGCATCGCACTGAACCTCGTCGTCAAATTCGAACGGAGCACCCATGTCTACACGCATCACACGCCGCGATGTCCTGCTTGCAGGCGCCGGCCTCGCCGGCGCCTGCGCGCTGCCGCGCTTCGCCTTTGCACAGGATGCGGGCACGTTCCGCGTCGGCACGCTGTGTCCGATCACCGGTGCGGGCAGTCCGTATGGAAGCGGCATGCAGAAGTCGATCGAGGCCATGGTGGCCGAGGTCAACGCCGCCGGTGGTGCGGGCGGGCGCAAGCTCGAGCTCTTCAGCGAGGACGGCCAGACGAAGCCCGACGCTGCGGTGCTCGCAGCGAAGAAGCTGATCGAGGTCAACAAGGTGCAGGCGATCTTCGGGACGTGGTCGTCGGGTGTCACGCTCGCGGTGATGCCGCTGACCGATGCCGCCGGCATCATCGAGATGAACTGTTCGGGCGCGCCGGTCATATCCACGCAGGACACCAAGGACCTCGTGTGGCGATTCCAGGCCACCAACGATCGCTTCGGCCAGGCGTTCGCAGTGATCGCCGAGAAGCGCGGCTACAAGCGTCCGGCGACCATGGCCTTCAACAACGCGTCCGGCATCGGCAACGCCGAAGGCTTCACGAAGGCATGGACGAAGAAGGGCGGCAAGGTCGTCGCGAGCGTCGTCTACGAGCCCAACCGCGCGAGCTATCGCACCGAGTTGCAGCAGGTCCTTGCGCAGAAGCCGGACGTCATCGTCACCGGGTCGTATCTGCCGGACTCGACGATCCTCCTGCGCGAGTGGTACCAGACCGGCCAGCCGGTGCAATGGATCATGCCGGGCTGGGCGGCCAATCCCGACCTCGTCAAGGCCGTCGGCAACGAGGTCATCGACGGATTGATCTCGGTCGACAGCGTTTCCAATGAGAACGCGGCGTCGTTCAAGGCGTACAGCGATGCGTATCAGAAGGCGACCGGCAAGCCGGGTTCGACGAATGTCTACGCGGCGATGACCTGGGACATGGTGATGTGTCTCGCCCTCGCGATGGAAGCGGCGGGTCCCGGCGCGTCGGTGACGCAGATCAATGCGAAGATCCGCGACGTCGCCAATCCGGACGGCACGAAGGTCTACACGTTCGCGGAAGGCAAGAAGCTCCTCGGCGAGAAAAAGAAGATCAACTACGAAGGCGCGTCCAGCCGGCTCGACTTCGACAAGTACGGCGACGTGACGCCGGACTTCGGCGTGTTCGTCGTCGAGAAGGGCCAGCTGGTGCGACGCGACGTCATTTCGATCTGATCCGACTCGCGTGATCCGGCCGCGGTCCCGATTCGAAAGGCCGCCGCCGGCCGCTCCTGCGGCATCCGATCGCGAAATGGCGCCGTGACGATCACCCTGGTCGATGTCGTCAACCTGCTGATCAACGGCAGCATCGACGGGCTGCTGATCGCGTTGCCGACGCTCGCGCTGACGCTGGTGATGGGCATCGCGCGTTTTCCCAACGCCGCCACCGGCGACTACATGACGGTGTCCGCGTACGCCGGCATCGGCGTGCAGGCGCTCGGAGGCGCATCGATCCTGCTCGCGGGCCTCGGCGCCATTGCGGCGGGCGCTGCGATCTCCGTGGTGTTCTATCTGTGGGTGTTTCGCGCACTGCGCGGACGCGCGCCGGTGGCAAGCCTTGTCGCGTCGATCGGCGTCGCGTTCTTCGGGCGCTCGATGCTGACGCTGTTCGCCGGTCACGACCAGCACACGTTTTCCATCCCGCTGGTTCGTGCGTGGAACTTCGGCGGCATCCGCGTGCTGCCCACCGACCTCTACGTCGCCGGGGTCGCATTGCTCGTCATGCTGCTGTTGTTTGCGCTGCTGCACCTGACACCCATCGGCCGGCAGATGCGAGCAATCGCCGACAATCCCGATCTCGCGCGTGCATGCGGCATCCGCTCGGGGCGTGTGCTGCTCGCGCTATGGGCGACGGTCGGCGCGCTTTGCGCGCTTGGCGGCATGATGTTCGGCATCAAGGCGGTGGTCAGCCCCGAGCTCGGTTGGGAGCTTTTGATTCCGGCCTTCGCGGCGATGATCGTGGGCGGCATCGGCAGCCCGATCGGCGCGGTCGCGGGCGCGGTGCTGCTCGGTATCGCGTCGGAGTTGTCGGTGCCGCTCGTGGGCCCTTCGTACAAGATCGCGGTCGCGTTCGTGTTGCTGCTGCTCGTGCTGCTGCTGCGCCCGCGCGGGCTGTTCGGCAAGGCGATCGCCGCGCGGTAGCCGATGACTGCCTATCTCGTCGCCGTCGGCATCGTCGCGCTCATCTACATGCTGCTGACGATCGGCCTCAATCTGCAGTACGGCTATACGGGACTCATCAACTTCGGCGTCGTCGCGTTTTTCGCCATCGGCGCCTACACGTCGGCGCTGTTGACGTTGCATGGGTGGTGGCTCGTGCCCGCCTTCGTCGTTGCGACGATCCTCGGTGCGCTCGTCGCGTATCCGATCGGGTTGCTGTCGCTGCGTCTGTCGGATGAATACCTCGCGGTGGTGACGCTGGGCTTTTCCGAGGTCGTGCGCATCGTCATCCAGCAGGAGGAGTGGCTGACGAAGGGCGTGCAGGGGCTGCCGGGTATCCGGCGCATGTTCGCGTTCATGGGTGTCGGCGGCTATGCCGACGTGGCGATCCTGGGGGTGCTCGTCGCCTGCAACATGGCGGCGATCGGCCTCATGCTGCACCTCGTGCGCAGCCCTTATGGACGGCTGATCCAGGCGATACGCGACGACGAGATCGCGGTGGAAGCGATGGGCAAGGACCCGCGCAGGCTCAAGGTGCAGGTGTTCATGCTGGGCGCGGGCATCGCCGGTCTTGCCGGCGCGTTCTATGCGCATTTCATCACGTACCTGTCCCCCGACCAGTTTCTTCCGCTCGTGACCTTCTACGTCTGGATCGCGATGATCATCGGTGGCACCGGCCGCACGACCGGCGCCGTCGCAGGCAGCCTGCTGCTGCTGGTATTCCTCGAGGGTTCCCGGTTCGCGCGCGACTTCGTGCCCGGCGTATCCGAAGTGCAGATGGCGAGCGTGCGGCTCGCGCTGGTCGGGCTCGCGCTGATCCTGTTCACGCTCTACCGACCGCAAGGCATGATGGGATCGAGGAAATGAACGCCACCGTGACGCGGCACTCGCCGACGAATCGATGAGCGGCGCCGCGAAGCCGCAAGCGTTGGTGGACCATCCCGCTGCACTGCTTGCCGCCACCGGTGTGACGAAGCGCTTCGGCGGATTCGACGTGCTCGACGACGTGTCGTTCGAGGTCGGCGCCGGCCGGCTGGTCGGCATCGTGGGGACCAACGGCGCGGGCAAGAGCACGCTGTTCGCCGTGGTCAGCGGACAACTCGATGCCGATGCGGGCAACGTCACGTTCGCGGGAACCGACATCACGCGGCTCGCGCCGCAGCGGCGCGCGCGCCTTGGCCTCGGCCGCACGTTTCAGGTCCCGCGCGAGTTCGGCCATCTCACCGTTCGCGACAACTTCCTGGTGGCCGCGCGATGCGAGTACGGCGAGACGCTGCGCTCGGTGTTCGGCGGCTGGCCACGCGTGCGCCGTGAGCAGAAGGCACTGCGGGAGCGTGCCAGCGAGTGGATCGAGTTCCTCGGACTGACGCGCGTCGCCGGTGAATTGGCGGGCTCGCTGTCCGGCGGCCAGAAGAAGCTGCTGGAGCTCGGCCGCATGCTGATGACCGAGCCGCAGTGCATCCTGCTCGACGAGCCCTTCGCGGGCGTCAACCCGGTGCTCGTCGACGAAATATCGCAACGCATCCGTGATCTCAACGCCACCCGCGGAATCGCGTTCGTCGTGATCGAGCACCATCTGACCGCGTTGAAGGCGCTGGTGCAGCACTTGTACGTGATGGATCGGGGGCGAGTGATCGCGGACGGCGATCCCATGAGCGTGCTCGCGCAGCCACGCGTGCTCGAAGCGTACATGGGCGGAGTGATCTGACGTGGGCGCTCGTCCGCGCCGACGTGATCGCGTGCCGCTCCCGCGATCGGGGCGTCGCTGATGCTGCTCGAAATTGCGGAAGTGCATGGCGGGTACGGAGGACCCGACGTCCTGCACGGCGTCAACCTCGACGTCGATCAGCATGAAATCGTGACCATCGCCGGCACCAACGGCGCCGGCAAGTCGACGCTCGCCAAGGCCGTTCTAGGATTCCTGCCGCAAATGCGGGGACGCATTGCGCTCCGCGGCCGCGATCTCGCGTCTCTCGCCGTCGAGGATCGCGTCGACGCGGGCCTCGCGTACGTGCCGCAGGTCGCCAACGTGTTCCCATCGCTGACGGTACTCGAGAACCTCAAGGTCGTCGCCGGCGTTCGCGACCCCGCTGTCGCCATCGCGCGCCAGCTCGATCGATTCCCGGCGCTGAAGCCGAGGCTGCGCCAGTCGGCGGGCACACTCTCCGGGGGTGAGCGCCAGATGCTCGCGTTCGCGCGCGCGCTGCTGAACCAGCCGATGCTGATGGTGCTGGACGAGCCCACGGCGGCGCTTGCGCCGTCGCTCGTCCAGCAAGTGCTCGACCTCGTCGCGCAGCTGCCTGCGCAGAACGTGGCGGTGCTGATGGTGGAACAGCGGGCACGGCAGGCGCTGGCGATCAGCGATCGCGGATATATCCTCGATCAGGGACGCGTGGTGCTCGCCGGGCGCGCCGCGGAACTGCTCGCCGACGACCGGATGGCGAACCTGTATCTCGGTGCCGCCCACTGAGCGCTTCGGTCACAGGTGCCGTGACCTGGGGAATGCCGATGCGCTGGTAGCGTACAGGTCAGGTGGAGACTCTGGTCACGCCGTAAGCCTTGCACCGCCGCCTTCGGCAGCGTTGGCGACCGGCACCCTGGCCAACGCTTTCGATGACATTCCACCGAGCCGGTGTTCTTCGCCGACATCGTGTTTGCCGATGCTCCGATGCGAGCGCCAGTAGTTCGATGCCGCGGCGACGCCGCTGCCCGCCGTAACGGGAATGCCGACGTCGAGCATCGCCATTTCGGCTCCGGCAATCGCACCCATCAGCATCAGCTCGTTCAAGTCGCCGAGGTGGCCGATACGAAACACGCGGCCCGCGACTTTCGATAGTCCGGCGCCCAGCGCGAGGTTGTAGCGCGTGAAAGCGACGTCGATCACGCGCGCGGCGTCGATGCCTTCCGGAACCACGACGGCACTGACGGTATCGGAATACCATTGCGGCGCTCTCGCGCAGAGCGCGAGCTTCCAGCCTTCGACGACCGCCGCGCGAACGCCTTGTGCCAGATGGCGGTGACGCGCGAAGACGTTCTGAAGGCCCTCCTCGAACAGCATGTCGAGCGATTCGCGCAGCCCGTACAGCAACGACAGCGGCGGCGTGTACGGAAAGTACCCGGTCGCGTTCGCCTTGATCATCTCGGCCAGATCGAAGTAGCAGCGGCGCGACGTCGCGGTGGACGCAGCGCTGATTGCACGTTGGCTCGCTGCAAGGATGCCGAGGCCGGGCGGCAGCATCAATCCCTTCTGGGATCCGCACACGGCGAGGTCCACGCGCCAGTCGTCCATCCGGAAGTCGATGCAGCCGATGGAGCTCACGCCGTCGACGTACAGCAGCGCGGGGTGTCGCGCCGCGTCCATGGCGTTGCGGACAGCCGCAATGTCGCTGGTGACGCCCGTCGCCGTCTCGTTGTGGCATGCGAGCACCGCCTTGATCCGGTGCTGCGTATCCTTCGTCAGCGCTTGCCCGATACGCTCGGGCGGCGCGCCTTCACCCCACGCGCAGTCGAGCACCTGCACCTCGAATCCGAGCTTGCGCGCCATCTCGATCCACAGATGGCTGAACTGGCCGAAGCGCGGTGCCAGGATCGAATCGCCGGCCGACAGCGTATTCGTGAGCGCGGCTTCCCACGCGCCGGTGCCCGACGACGGAAATATCACGATCTGCGCGGAGGCGCTTTTGAAGAGCGCGCTCAGTCCCGCACGCAGTTGCGCCGTCAGCTCCGGAAACCTCGACGAGCGGTGATCTTCCATCGGGACCATCATCGCGCGTTGCACACGATCCGGAACGTTCGTCGGTCCGGGAACGAACAGGAAGTTGCGTCCAGCGACGCGCGGCGCGACGGCGTGGTTCATGTGCAGACCCTCATGAGCGTGATTCGATTGATACCGCATCACGCACTGTAGGGGCCGCGGCGAGCGAGCGTAAAGTCAGAAATCGTGACCGCGCACTTAAGGAAGAGCTGATGCGCTGCGCTTTCGCGCATGCGGGAACTTCGCCGAACGCCCGCGGCCCGACGATCACACCACCACGTTCACCGGCGCGCCGGACACGAATGCCTCGATGTTGTCGATCAGCTGGTCGGCGAGGTAGCGCATGGCACCTTGCGACGCCCATGCAATGTGCGGCGTGACGATGAGGTTCGGCATCCGCAATCCGGTCAGGATGTCGTCGTCGCGCGGCGGCTCGATTGCCAGCACGTCCACGCCGGCGCCCGCGATCGCGCCCTCCGACAGGGCTTGCGCGAGCGCGCGCTCGTCGACGAGGCCGCCGCGCGCCGTGTTGATCAGGATGGCGGACGGCTTCATCCGTCGCAATTCGTCCAGGCCGATCAGGTTGCGCGTGTGTTCGGTCAGCGGGCAATGCAGCGTGAGAACGTCGCTTTCCTGCAGAACGTCCGCGAACGGCGTGAACTCGACGCCCGGCACTTTGGGCGGAGGGTGATCGGCGAAGAGCACGCGCATTCCGAATGCCTTGCCGATCGCCGCGGTTGCACGACCGATGGACCCTTCGCCCACGATGCCGAGTGTCGCTCCCGCCAGGTCGCGGATCGGGTGATCGAAAAAACAGAACTGCTCCACGCTCTGCCAGCGGCCGCGCTCGACATCCTGCCGGTAATTCAGCAGATTCCGGCGCAATGCGAGGATCAACGCGAACGTGTGCTCGGGAACCGTGTTGATCGCGTAGTCCCGGATGTTCACGACCGTAATGCCCGCCGCCTTGCAGTGCTGCACGTCGACGACGTCGTAGCCGGTTGCGGCCATCGCGATGAGCTCGAGCTGCGGGAGCCTCTCGAGCACTTCACGGCGCAGTGGAACCTTGTTGGTGATGGCGATCGTTGCCGAGCGGAGCCGAGGCTCGACGGATGAGGCATCGCTGGCCGCATGTTCTTCCCACGTGTGGTCGAACCGCGGCGCACGCAGAGGCGTATCGAGCGTCGCCCTGTCGAGGAACACGATGTGATGCGTCATGAGCCGCTCCGTCGTCGATTTACGCGCAAGCATAGCCTGCGTCTTTCGCCACGGCCATTCCTGCGCGTTCGCGCTTCGATAAAGAATCCTTACCGCGTCGCGAAAAATTTCTGACTTTACGGCGCGTGCGATCGGGCCTCAAATCACTGCCGGAACGTGTCGGGATCTTCAAGGAGAAGCGATGGGCCAGCAGCGCAAAATACTCGTGTTCGGAGCGTCGTACGGCTCGCTGCTCGCCGCCAAGCTGCTGGGCGCAGGGCACACGGTGACGTTGGTATGCCGGCCGGCGACGGCCCGATTGATCAATGCGGAAGGCATCCGCGTTCGAGTCCCGCTGTCATCCGGCGGTGAAGTGGTCGAGGTCGATTCGCGGCGGCTGCCGGGCAAGTTGTCGGCATCGACGCCACCGCGCATCGACTTCGCGGATCACGACCTGGTCGTGCTTGCAATGCAGGAACCGCAGTACTGCGCGCCCGAGCTGCGTGCGTCGCTGGCACAAGTGGCGCGTGCCGGCCTCCCCTGCATGTCCATCATGAACATGCCGCCGCTCCCCTATCTTCGCCGTGTACCGGGCCTCGATGTGGAGCCGCTGCGCGACGCCTACACCGATGCCACCGTATGGCAGGATTTCGACCCCGCACTCGTCACGCTGTGCAGTCCCGATCCCCAGGCGTTACGTCCGGAGAACGAAAAGCCGAACGTCCTCGAGGTGCGGCTTGCAACGAACTTCAAGACGGCGAAGTTCGCATCGGACGCACACAACGCCATGCTGATCGGCCTTCAGGACGACGTGGAGAGGGCGCGCTTTGTGGTCGGGGACCGCGCGCTCGCGCTTCCCGTCAAGCTGAAAGTGCACGATTCGCTGTTCGTCCCCTTCGCGAAATGGGCGATGTTGCTCACCGGAAACTACCGCTGCGTCCAGCAGAGCGGCATGCGGTCGATCGCAGCCGCGGTCAACGACGATGCCGCGACTGCACGCGGCGTGTACGAATGGGTCACGCAGGTATGCACAAAGCTGGGCGCCGACGACGATGATCTCGTGGCGTTCGACAAGTACGCGAGCGCCGCCTCATCGCTCGGTGCGCCATCGTCGGCGGCACGAGCGCTCGCGGCTGGCGCCGTGCGCATCGAGCGTGTCGACCGTCTGGTTCAGGCCGTCGCGGCGAACCTCGGAATGCGATCCGCCGAGATCGACCGCACCGTCGGCGTGGTCGATTCGTGGCTGGCGTCGAACCGGCAGCGGCAACATCTGCTGCAACCGGCGCCCGCACCGCGTGTGCTGCAGCGTCGGCCGT
>Ga0207657_10008163_pt1 | contig 10669 bp, 8 predicted proteins | sample KBSC33metaG_FD_184316 | JGI IMG/M metagenome (GOLD analysis project Ga0207657, IMG submission 184316) | Corn rhizosphere microbial communities from Kellogg Biological Station, Michigan, USA - KBS C3-3 metaG (SPAdes) (version 2) | ecosystem: Host-associated > Plants > Roots > Rhizosphere > Soil ... | reverse complement strand
CTGAGCCTGCTGGCCCTGAGCCTGGCCGAGCTGAACTCCACCAAGGGCCTGGGACCGGTGCTGGCCATCGGCGTCGGGGTCGCCCTGCTCTCGATGATGACGCTGCTGCCGGCGCTGCTGGTGATCACCGGCCGCTGGATGTTCTGGCCTGCCAAGCCGACATACGGCTCGGCCGAACCCACCTCCCGGGGTTTCTGGGCGCGGACCGGCCGCCGCATCGCCGTGCGCCCGCGGGTGGTCTGGATCACCACGGCCCTGATCCTCGGTGTCATGGCCCTGGGCCTGATCGGGCTGAAGGCCGACGGGCTGACGAACGCGCAGTCGTTCCGCGGCCACCCGGATTCGGTGGTCGGACAGAGCGTGATCGACCAGCACTTCCCGGCCGGGGCCGGGCAGCCGGTCCAGATCTTCGGCAACCCGGCGTCGGGCGCGCAGCTCGCCGCGGCACTGCGGTCCGTGCCGGGCATCACCGATGTGACGTCCCCGGTGACGGTGGCCGGCCATTCCTACATCGAGGCCACCCTGACCTCGGCCCCGGACAGCCAGGCCGCGTACTCGGCCATCGACCGGGTCCGCGCCGCCGTGCACGCCGTGCCGGGCTCCGACGCGCTGGTCGGCGGTAATACCGCCATCAACCTGGACGTCCAGCGGGCGTCCGCGCACGACCGGAATCTCATCATCCCGATCGTCCTGCTCGTCGTGTTCGTCATCCTCGCCTTGCTGCTGCGGGCTCTGGTCGCGCCGATCATGCTCATCGCGACCGTGGTGCTGTCGTTCGCGGCGACCCTCGGGGTGAGCGCGCTGTTCTTCGACCACGTGTTCAACTTCGGCGGCGCCGACACTTCGTTCCCGCTGTTCGTGTTCGTGTTCCTGGTCGCCCTGGGCATCGACTACAACATCTTCCTGATGACCCGGGTACGCGAGGAAGCCAAGCACCACGGCCCCCGCACGGGCGCGCTGACCGGCTTGGCCGCCACCGGCGGCGTGATCACCGCGGCCGGCGCCGTGCTGGCCGGGACGTTCGCCGTGCTCGGCACCCTACCGGTGACGTTCCTGACCGAGCTCGGCTTCGCCGTCGCGTTCGGCGTGCTGCTGGACACCCTCGTGGTCCGCTCGGTGCTGGTCACCGCGCTGAACCTCGACCTGGGCCGGTGGGTGTGGTGGCCCAGCAGGCTCGCGCGCCAGCCCGCTCCGGAAGAGGAACTCCCCAGCGGCGAGCCAGCCGCGGTTCGGTGAGGCGCCGGCACGGCCACCCGGTGGCCGTGCCGACGCGCGGCCGCCCGGTGACGGTCTCCTGACCGGACCGGCACGGCCGACCGGGATCCTCCCGACTAGCGTGGTTGATCCGGGCTATGAGGTTGATCCGGAGGGCGATAGACCCCCCAATCAACCGTGCAGCCCGGATCAACCACGTAAAATCCCGGCATAACCGAACAAAGCGGACACTGATGCCGCTGGCGGCGATCGGTCGCCGGACGGGGTCCGACGCCGGAAGGGGTCCGACGCCAGAGGGGGTCCCGCCGCCGGACGGGGTCCCGACGCCGGCCGGCGCTCCGGCGCCGCGTGGCTTCAGCGTGCCGTGCCCGGCGGCAGCGGCCGGGCGGAACGGCCATGGTGCCGTGACTCGCGCAGCTGGTACCCGGTCACGAACAGGGCGAAGATGACGACGCCGGTAACCGCGAGCGCCGCTGCGCTCGCGGCGGCGCTGCCGGCGGACCAGGCGGCCGCCCACAGGACGGCCGCGAGCATGGCTGCTGACACGGTCACACACACGCCCGACTTGACGCTCAGCGCCGGAGGGTTCGGCTCGCGGGCCGGCTGGACGCCGATCGGACCGGCCGGGATGTCGGCGGTTATCGCGGCCAGCTCCGCGCGGGTCCGCGATGCCAGCGCCTGGCCGACCCTTGCGTCGAACTCGTCGCTGGTCAGCCGGCCGTGCACGAACGCTGCCTTGAGCGCGCTGATCGCCTGGTCGCGGTCGGCATGGGAGGCCCGCAGGCGCCGCGGCGCAGCTGCCTGCTCGTCTGCCGGCCCTGTCGTCACACGTGCCTCCTCGCCGATCCGACATAAAGAGCGTAACCCGGCTGCCGTCGGTGATCACCCGGCAGGTCGCGGGCGCGAGGTCTGATCTCGCGGCCGCGAGACGGAAACTCGCGCCCACCGGTCAGGAGCCGGGACCAGCCCGGCCCGGGCAGAAGGAGACGCGACATGAGCACGATGGAGCAGGCACGGCCGGCGGACGTTGCCCCGGACGCCGCGGACCTCGGCGCGGCGGTCGAGGAGCAGATGGCCAAGATCGTGACCGAGCTGGGGGCGGCGCTGGGCGTGCTGCTCACCTCCCTCGGCACCCGGAGCGGGCTTTGGGCGGCGCTCGCCGGGGCCGGGCCGCTGACGACGGCCCAGGTGGCCGCCAAGGTCAGCGTGGAACCGTCGCTGGTACGGGAGTGGCTGCGCGCCCAGGCCGCGGGCGGGTACCTGGATTACGATCCCGCCACCGGGATGTTCACCCTGCCCGACGCGGTCGCCGCCGTCATCTGCGGCGGCCCCGGCGGAGCGCTCGTCGACGCGGCGGCCACCATGCTCTCCTCGATGGGCGAGGGGTTCCCGGCGTTCAGCGAGGCCTTCAGCAGCGGGCAGGGCTTCGGGTGGCATCAGCGCACCGCCGCCCACTGGCACGGCACGGACGCCTTCACCAGGGTCGCCCTGCCTGGCGACCTGATCGCGGCCGCGATCGGCGCGATGGGCGACGTGGCGGCGGTCCTGACCGCGGGCGGCTCGGTCGCGGACGTCGGCTGCGGGTACGGCACGCCGACCATGGCCATCGCCGGGCAGTACCCGGCGGCGCGGGTCCTCGGCATCGACTACCACGACGCCTCGATCGCCCACTCCCGGGCCGAGGCCGCCCGCCGCGGGGTCGCCAACGTGCGGTTCGAGGTCGCGGCGGCCTCCGGCCTGCCCGGCCAGGACTACGACCTGATCACCTTCTTCGACTCCCTGCACGACATCGGCGATCCCCTCGGCGCGCTGAGGAGGGCCCGGCAGGCGGTAGGGCCGGACGGAGCGGTGCTCCTGGTCGAGCCGCTGGGGGCGGACGACGTCCAGGACAACCTGAACCCGAACGGGCGCATGTTCTACGCCATCTCGACCCTGGCCTGCACGCCGAACGCGGTGTCCCAGAAGACCGCCACGTCCTCCGAGCCGCTGGGGGCCCAGGCCGGCGAGAAACGGCTGCGGGTCCTCGCGGCCGAGGCCGGGTATGGCCGCGTCCGCAGGCTCGACGTTCCGGCTCCGATGAACCTGGTGTTGGAACTGCGACCCTGACCAGCCATGATGGAGCCATGAGTCGAGCCGACCGGCTCATTGGCCGGGAGTCTGCGCTGGCCGCGGCCAGCTCGGTGCTGGACGATGCCCGTCGTGGCGCCGGGCAGTTCCTGATGATCAGCGGCGAGGCTGGCATCGGCAAGACGGCGATGCTGGCCGCGCTGGTCAGCCGGGCCGGGCCGGCTCCGCTCGTCCTGCGCGGGTTCTGCTGGGAAGGCGACGGAGCACCGCCGTACTGGCCCTGGTCACAGGTGCTGCAGGCCAGCGGCTTGCCGATGGCTGACCTCGGCGAGGCGGGCTGGCTGTTGCAGCCCGCCTCCGGCCCGGCCGAGCCGATGGGCGCCGTCGCCGCGGGCGACGCCCAGTTCCGCTTGTTCGAGGCGGCCGCGCGGTGCCTCGCCCGCCTGGCCGCCGGATCAGGGTTCCGGCCCGTCCTCGTGGTGCTCGACGACCTGCACTGGGCCGACGAGCCGTCGCTGCGATTGCTGGGATTCCTGGCCCGCGCCCTGGCCGCGGAATCCGTGGCTCTGCTCGGCGCTTACCGGGACACCGAGGCGTCCCCGGAGCTGCTCAAGATCGCCGGGCAGGCTCAGCAACTCGCTCTGGCCGGCCTCACCCCGGACGACATCGGGGCGCTGGCCAAGGACCTGGCCGGGACGGCGGTTCCGGCTCAGGTCACCGCCCAGCTGTGGCAGCGCAGCGGCGGCAACCCGTTCTTCGTCAGGGAGCTGATCCGGCTGCTCCAGGCGCAGGGCTCATGGCACCAGCCGGCCCAGATCCCGGCCAGCGTCGCGGAGACGCTTCGGCGGCGGCTGGCCCGGCTCTCCACGGAATGCGTCCGGCTGCTGGAGTGGGCGGCCATCGCGGGCCGCGACGTCGACGTCGCCTTGCTGGCGCACGGCGCCGCGGCCGGCCATGAGCTCGCGGCGCTGAGCCTGCTCGACGAGGCTCGCCAGGCTGGCGTCATAGCGGGTACCTCTCCGCCGCGGTTCACCCACGATCTCTATCGCGAGACCATCCTCGATGGGCTGAGCACATCGGCCAGGACCGCGATCAACCTCTCCGTCGGCCGGGCGCTGCAGACGCGGTCGGGTCCGGCCGCGCGAGTCGCCGCGCATCTGCTGGCCGCGGGCCCGCAGGCGCGGCAGGACGCGGTGGAGTACTCGCTCATCGCGGCCCGGGAAGCCACCGCGCGTCTCGGACACGAGGATGCCTGCGCCTACTACCTGCGGGCGCTGGACATCATCTCTGAATGCGGCACACCCGACACCGGGGAACGCATCGAGATCCTGCTCGAGCTCGCCGCGTCACACGAGCGCACCGGGCGCTCCGACCTGGCCGCGCAACGGTTCGGTCAGGCCGCCGACGCCAGCCGGTCTGCCGGAGACCCGGTTGGGCTGGCGCGGGCGGCGCTGGGTATCCAGACGCTCGGGTACAGGTCAGGAGCGCAAAACACCGAGCTGCTCGACCTGCTCCGCGAGGCCTCGCGGCGGCTGGAAGAAGCGGGCGGCCCGCTGGCCCTGCGGTCCCGGGTGCTCGCGGCCCTGGCCCGTACCCTCAGGCACGGATCGGACCAGCTGCCCGGGGCCGAGGTCACGCAGGTCGCGCAGCGGGCCGCGCAGTTGGCTGCCGCCGCGAACGACCCGAGCGCCCTGGCCACGGCCAAGCTGGCGGTGCACGACGCGATGTGGATCCCGGGGACCGCGGCGGCCCGGCTGCCCGTCATCGTGGAGATGCTGGACGCGGCGCAGGCGAGCGGCGACGACGATCTCGTGGCCCAGGCACGCCTGCTGCGTGCCGCGGCCCTGCTGGAGCTGGGCGACCCGGCCGGCCGGGACGAGCTGCTCAGCTACGTCACGCTGGTCGGGAACCTGGGTCACGCCAGGGGCCGCTGGGCCGCGCTGACCCGGCAGGCCACGTTCGCCCAGCTGGCAGGCCGGGCCGAGGAGTCGGCGCGGCTCGGCGAGCAGGCGCTGGAGCTCGGCCTGGCCATCGGCGAGCCGGACGCCGCCGGTTGCTTCTTCACCTCCCGCTTGTCGCTGGTGGCCCTCGGCGTGCGCGAGCCGGCCACCGGCATGGACGCCTCCGACCCGCTCTGGCCGATGTTCCCGGTGCTGCGGGCCTGGCCCTACGCCGCCCGCGGCGAGGCCGCCGCGGCGGCCGCGGCGCTGGGTGACTTCAGCGTGCTGGACATCACGATGTGGACGGGCCTGGAAGCACTCGCGGCGGCCGCCGTCGTCTTCGCGGCGGCGGGCTCGGACGCCCAGCGGACATGGGTGTACGAGCGGCTCCGCCCGTACGCAGGCAGCCACGTGGTCGTGGGCGGCTGCGCCTCCTACCACGCCGCCGTCGACCACCATCTCGGCGCGCTCGCGGCCTCGCTCGGCGACACCGCCGCCGCCGGGGCGCATTTCCGCGCCGCCCTGGCCATGCACGAACGGCTCGGCGCCGCCGGCTGGGCTCGCCTGTCGCAGCAGGCCCTGGCCGGGCTCGAAGCACCGGCCGCCAGCCAGGCCCCCAACGAGCTGCGGCTGGTGAACGGCGTCAGGCTGCTCTGCTTCGAGGGCAAGCAGGTCCAGCTGCCCGATTCCAAGGGCCTGGCCGACATCGCGACCCTGATCGGCGCCCGCGGAGCCGACGTGCACGTCCTGACCCTGGTCGGGCACCACCTCGCCCGGATGGGCGCCGACCCGGTGCTGGACCAGCGGGCCAAGAAGTCCTATCAGGAACGGCTGGCCTGCCTGGCCGAGGACATCGAGGACGCCGAGGCCGCGGGATCAGGGTTCCGCGCCGGGCGAGCCGAGGTGCTGCGTAACGAGCGCGACGCGCTTATCCGCGAGCTAGCCGCCGCCGCCGGGCTGGGCCACCGGGACCGCAAGCTCGGCGATGAGGCCGAACGGGCCCGGAAGACCGTCAGCGCCCGGGTGCGGGACGCGTTGTCCAAGATCGGGCCGGTCCATCCCGAGCTGGCGGCGCACCTGCGCGGATCCCTCCGGCTGGGCACCCGGTGCTCGTACTCGCCCCCGGCCGGTGTCACGTGGAAGGTGAGCTGACGGCCCTGCGCACCTCGGCGAGCCAGCGGCCGTCGCCGAAGGACGCACTGATGCTGTGCCCCGGCTCGAGCGGGTGCGCGCTGGTCAGCCCGCCGGTGATGACCAAGTCCCCGGGCTCGAGCGCCTGTCCGCGCCCGGCGAGCTGCTCCGCCAGCCACGCCACTCCCAGGGCCGGGTGCCCGCTCGCCGCGGCCCCGGTGCCGCGCTCGACCACCTCACCGTCGACCGACAGTTCCACCGGCAGCGCCGCCAGGTCGTCGAGCGCAATCACAGGACCCACTACCACCCACGCGGCCGACGAGCCATCCGCGGTGTTGTCCTCCAGCGTGAACCGGTAGCCCGACCAGACCGAGTCCACGATCTCCAGGCAGGCCAGGGCCGCGTCGCACGCGGCGAGCACATCGTCAGCCGAGCATGGGGTCCGCAGAGGCCGACCCAGCCGCAGCCCGATCTCCGGCTCGACGCGGGGCTGCAGCGCCCCGGCGGGCAGCACCGCGGGCGAGCCGAGCAGCATGGCGTCGGTCAGCGGCCCGAAGTTCGGCGCCTCGATGCCCATCTGCGCCCGCATCACCGCCGAGGTGTAGCCGAGCTTCCACCCGGCCAGCCGCTCACCGTCGGCCAGCCGCAGCGCGGTCATCTGGTCCTGGATCCGGTACGCGTCGGCCAGCGACAGCCCGGGCGAACGGGAGAGCGGCACGTCCAGCGTGCGACCCGCCCGCCGGGCCGAACGCAGCGACCGGGCCGCCGCGGCATGATCCAGAGCGCCGCTCACGGCGGCGTACCGCCCTGGCGGGCGTGGTCCCGCAGGATCTGCGACCAGCTCCGCGCGGGCGCCACCGCCGGAAGTGCCACGTGCGGCCGCCCGCCCGCCATCACCACGGGATACCGGCGGAGCGAATAGCCGGCCGCCGTCCGGCACCGCCCGGTGGCCAGCTCGTAGCTGTACCAGTGCCACGGGCAGGTGACCACGCCGTCCCGGACCAGCCCGTCGGCCAGCGGGCCGCCGTTGTGCGGGCAGGCCGCGTCGGTGACAACCAGGTCGCCGGACACCTCGAACACCGCGAAGGACCGCCCGCCGTGCGAGAACGTCCACTGAGTCCGCCCGGAAGGGCGGTCCAGCGGTACCAGGGCGGGCTCGGCAGGCCCGTTCGGGTCCATCAAACGCAGCCGAGTTCCACCGAGCCGAGCCGGTCCGCCGTCGCGGTCACCACGTCCCCGGCCTTGACCGGTACGGCGGCGGTCAGCCCGCCGGACAGCACGATGTCGCCGGCCCGCAGGCCTTCGTTCTCCGAAGCCAGCGACCGGACCAGCCAGGCGACCGCAGCCGCCGGGTGGCCCAATGCGGCGGCGCCCGACGCGGTCGCCACCACCTCGCCGTTGTGCTCCAGAACGACACCAACAAGCCGCAGGTCCAGGCCTGCCACCGGAACGGCCGAACCCACCACGTACCGCCCCGCCGAGGTGTTGTCCGCCACCACGTCCGGCATCGTGAACTTGTAGTCGGTGTAGCGCGAGTCGAGCACCTCGATGCCCACCGCCACCGCCGCGGTGGCCGCCAGCACCGCCGACGAGGTGACCGAAGGCCCGGACAGGTCCGAACCCATGACGAACACGATCTCCGGCTCGCACCGGGGCTGGATGCGCTCCGCCACCACCAGCGGCTCGCCGAGGTCGAGCGCGTCCGCGGCGGCCAGGTGGCCGCGCACCGGCTCGTGCACCCCGACCTGGGCCTGCTTGGCGCGGGAGGTCACGCCGAGCTTCCACCCGGCCAGCGGCCCCGCCTCGCGCCGCAGCACCCGCTGCACCTCGTAGGCCGCGGCCAGGTCGAAGTCACCGAGCTCGGCGGACAGCGAGCCGATCGCCGCGCGGTCGGCCCGGGCCTTGGTGAGCCGGGCCGCGATCTCATCAGCCGGAATCATGACAGCAACCCCTTACTCCGTAACGCGGACGGTGAGCGGGCCCAGACGGTCGAATTCGGCGCGGAACACGTCCCCGGCCCGCATCGGCACGGCGGCGTGCAGCGCCCCGGTCATGACCAGGTGCCCGGCTTCCAGCTTGGCGCCCATCTCGCCCAGCGTGTTGGCCAGCCAGGCCACCACCCGGACCGGGTCGCCGAGCGCGGCCGCGCCGGCCCCGGTGTCGACCAGGTCGCCCTGCCGGGTCAGCACCATCCCGATCAGCCGGGGATCGACGCCGTCCAAAGACACGACCCGGCTGGAGATCGCGACCGCGCCGTTGGAGGCCAGGTCGGCGACCGTATCGGCGAGCTTGATCCGCCAGTCGGCGAACCGCGAGTCGACGATCTCCACCGCGGCGGTCATCCCGGCGATCGCCCGGCGCGCGTCCAGCACGCTCACCCCGGGGCCGGCCAGCGTCGAGCCGAGCACGAAGGCGATCTCGGCCTCGATCTTCGGCTGGATGAACGCCGACACCGGCACCGCGTCGCCGTCGGCGTAGACGGTCGAGCCCAGCACCGGCCCGTAATCGGGCGTGTCCACCCCGATCATCTTCTGCATCGGCTTGGAGGTGAGCCCGACCTTGTAGCCGACGATCCGGTCGCCGTCGGCCAGCAGCAGCTTGACCAGCTCCTGCTGCACCGCGTACCCGTCGGCCATGCCGAGGTCCGGGTCGGCGTCGGTGAACGGCTCGATCTGCTGTCTGGACTGGCGGGCCTCGTACAGCGCCCTGGCCTTGCCGGGCGCGTCGGTCAGCGGCATCTCGGGGTTCACCCTTCCTTTCGCTGTTGCGAAGACAGGTCACCTGACCAGCCAAGACGGCGCGACGCCGCCTCGGCCGCTTCCATGATCACCGGCGCCAGCCTGCGCAGCGCCATCACGCTGCACCGGGCCAGCGGGACGCCGATGCTGATCGCGGCGACGACCTCGCCGCTGATGTCGCGCACCGGCGCCGCGATGGACGCGACCCCGACCTCGCGCTCGTTGACGGCCTCGGCCCAGCCGCGCCGGCGGACCCGGTCCAGCTCGGCGGCGAGCTGGGAGCGGTCGGTGATCGTGTGCGGCGTCAGGGCCTCCAAAGGCGCGGCCCGCAGCACCGCCTGCCGCCTGGCCTCCGGCAGGTAGGCCAGCAGCACCTTGCCCGAGCTGGTGCAGTGCACCGGCACCCGCCGCCCGGTCTCGGTGAACAGCCGCAGCGAGTGCGCGCTCTCCATCCGGTCCACGTAGACGACCTCGTGGCCGTCCAATACCCCGACTTGGGACGACTCCCCGGTCTGCGCGCGCAGTTCGCCGAGTACCGGTCCCACCGCGGCGTGCAGGTCCATGTGGACCCGCACCGCCTGGCCGAGCTCGAACATCACGATGCCGAGCCGGTAGCCGCCGGTGCGCGGGTTCTGCTCGATCAGCCCCTCGGCGACGAGCGTGGTCAGCATCCGGTGCACCGTGCTCTTACCCAGGCCCAGCCGCCGGGCCAGCTCCGAGACGCCGAGGTCGGCCTCCCGGGACCGGAATACCTTGAGCAGCCGGGCCGCGTTGCGCACCGTGGAGAGCCCGCCCTGCGGCGTCTCGGTCATGGTGCTGGTCCGGCCGGCTGCGCCGGCGGAGGCGGTGCCCACTGCGTCCGGCCGCCGACGGCGGCCAGCAGCTCGCGCCGCACCGCGTCCGGATCGGGCCGCGCCTCGGCGGCCAGGGCGGACAGCGCGGCGTTGCGCGGCATGAGCGCGGCGGCCAGCATGGCGTGCGCCCGGATGAGCCCGGCCGCGGCCGCGCCCGCCATCTCGTCCACCAGCTCCTCCCGGCCGCGCACCCGGCTGCGGATCGTCTCGAAGTCCCGCGCCGCGGCCGAATGACCGCCGGCCAGGCCGGTGCCGACGTGCGCCGCGTTGTGCGCGGACAGCCCCGAGCCGGGGGAGGCGACGAAGTGGTACACCACCGTGCTGACGCCGAGCGCGTGCCGTACCTCGCCGAAGGCCGGCCCTTCGGACTCGTCGATCAACGACAGTTCGGGCAGCACGACCGGGTCGAAGAACCGCACGGTCCAGGACAGCCCCTCCACCGACCCGGCGAGTTCGACCTCGGGACCGCGCACCGGCCCGAGTGAGTCCCTGGTGGCCAGCACGTGCAGGTTCCTGGCGCCCACCGCGGCCACCGTCAGCGGTCCCGGCGCCAGCAGCGGCATCCGGCCGCGCACGGCGGCGGGAAACGTCAGCGCCTGCGCCACGTAGGCACGGTGGATCTCCTCGACGTACCGCGCCACCGCCTCACGCATCTGCTCGGGGCGCATCTGCTCGGGGCGCGTCGGTTCCGGCGTCGACATCATTTCCCTATTGATGTTTCGCG
>Ga0207657_10008160_pt1 | contig 10671 bp, 8 predicted proteins | sample KBSC33metaG_FD_184316 | JGI IMG/M metagenome (GOLD analysis project Ga0207657, IMG submission 184316) | Corn rhizosphere microbial communities from Kellogg Biological Station, Michigan, USA - KBS C3-3 metaG (SPAdes) (version 2) | ecosystem: Host-associated > Plants > Roots > Rhizosphere > Soil ... | reverse complement strand
CCGCTCCCTGTGGACTGCGTAGAAGCCTTCGGCCTGGTCGCGGGTCATTCGAATGCGCCTGGACGCGATGACTCGAAGGCCGGCGTCCTCCAGCATCTTCGTGACTGCGCCGGTCAAGTTGCGGCGGGTGGCATCGGGCTTGATGATCGAAAAGGTGCGCGTCACGGCCATGACCGGGCGGTCTCCTGTGATTGGGGTGATTGAAATTGCCGCGCCGCCTAGCCGTGCGGCGCCGAAGCGGCAAGCCTCAGCCCTTGTTCACCCACTTCCCGCCTTCGCGCGCCCAATAGCGCGGCTCGACCCCTTCCCTGCCGCGAAGCGATTTCCACGCTTCGCGTGCCGGCTTGAGGCTGGCATCGTCGAACAGGAAGAAGGCGCGGTCGTAGGAGAGCGCCGAATCGCGCCACATGCCGTCGGCGATCAGCATGTTGCGCGCGAGGTTCGGCGCATCGGGGCTGGTCGACAGGAGGACGGGTTGGCGGGCATCGTCGGTGCCGCCGGCAAGGCCGTGGGGAAGGAAGCTGGTCGCGCCCTGGTCCCACAGCATCCGGTTCAGCCGGGCGAGGAATATTTCGTCTTCGGCGACCACGAGCAATCGGCCGTCGGCCGCAAGCACCTTCTCGGCGATCCCCGCGATGACCTGCTCGGGAGGGGTTCCCGCGAGCTGGTAGAAGTCGACCTGCACTACCGTTCGCGATCAGGCTTCGAGCACGTCCTCGACATATTGGTCGAGCAGCCGCACGCCGAACCCCGTGGCGCCTTTCTCGTAGGTCGAGCTCGCCTTGTCGGACCACGCCATGCCGGCCATGTCGATGTGCGCCCACTTCACCCCGTTCTCGATGAAGCGCTGGATGAACTGAGCGGCGGTGATCGAGCCGCCCTCGCGCGGGCCGACGTTCTTCATGTCGGCGATCGGCGAGTCGATCAGCCGGTCGAACGGCTCCGCCAGCGGCATGCGCCAAAGCTTGTCGCCGGATTCGTCGGCCGCCTTCTGCAGCTCCGAGGCGAGCTCCTCGTTGTTCGAGAAGAGACCCGCCCATTCGTGGCCCAGGCTGATGAGGATCGCGCCCGTCAGCGTCGCGAGGTCGATGATCGTCGCGGGCTTGTAGTTGCGCTGGACGTAAGTGACCGCATCGGCGAGGACGAGGCGCCCTTCGGCGTCGGTGTTGATCACTTCCACGGTCTGACCGGACATGGTCGTGACCACGTCGCCCGGACGCTGCGCGTTGCCGCCCGGCATATTCTCGACCAGCCCGCAGATGCCGACGACATTGGCCTTCGCCTTGCGCAGGGAGAGCGCTTTGAGAGCGCCCGCGACGGCGCCCGCGCCGCCCATGTCCCATTTCATCGCTTCCATGCCGGCCGCCGGCTTGATCGAGATGCCGCCGGTGTCGAAGGTCACGCCCTTGCCGACGAACGCGGTCGGGGCGCCCTCTCCGCCGCCGTTCCACTTGAGGATCAGCAGGCGTCCCTCGCGAACCGAGCCCTGGGCGACGCCGAGGAGGGCGCCCATGCCGAGCTTTTCCATCTGCGCGCGGTCGAGGACCTCGATCTCGACGCCCGTGTCCTTCAACGCAGCCCGCACGCGCTCGACGAAGGTCTCGGGGTAAATGATGTTCGCGGGCTCGGTGACGAGCTCGCGGGTCAGCGAGACGCCCGCGACGACCGGCGCCCAGCGCGAGGTGTAGCGCTGCTCCGCACCCTGGCCGCCGCCGACGATGATCACTTCGTCGAGAGTCGGCTTCTGATTGTCCTTGAGCTTCGTGCGATAGCGGTCGTGCCGCCATGAGCGCAGCGCCGCGGCGAGGCCGACCCGCGCCGCCTTGTCCGCGTCATACCCGCTGACGTCGATGACCGCCTTCTTCTCGCCCGAAGTGAGAAGCCGCGCGACTGCCGTGCCCCCGAGCTTTTCGGCCGATTGCTCTCCGTTCGATCCGACGCCGACGACCAGCAACCGGCGGAGCGCGCCATTTTCCTCGACGAATTGCTCGGACACCGACGCGGCATCGCCTTCGAAGCGCTGGCGATCGAGGGCGGTCACGACGCCCTGCTGCGCGGGCCCAAGCGAGCTCAGGCTCGTGCGGTCCTTGCCGGCCACCGGCAGCACCAGCGCATAATCTCCCGAAGGCCGAGTGTCGGCGAAACGAATCTGCATTCTCATCTTGTCCCTGAATGGCGAACGTCCGGTCCGGCCTTTAGGATGCAAGTCAAACCTTGGCAAAGGAGCGGCGGGCTGGCACCGCGCCCGATTGTCCCGGCGGGAGAGGTGCGATAGGCCCGTGGGCCAGGGAAGCACCTCAAGAGCGGGCGGGCGAGACAGCGTTGACGGCGAGATTTGTCTGGTGGTCGGCGCTTCCGATGCTGATGGCGGTGCCTGCCGCCGCGCGCGCCCAGGCCGAGGTGACGCCACCCGCGGCGCCTGCCGCGCCGGACGAGATCATCGACTTCAGCGCCGACCAGGTGACTTACGACAGCGATGCGGATGTCGTCACCGCCGCCGGCGAAGTGCGCATGAGCCGCGACGGCAACTATGTCTCTGCCGACCAGGTGATCTGGAACCGCAAGACGGGACAGGTCTACGCGAAGGGCAATGTCGTCATGCTCTCGCCGCAAGGCGACAAATTCATCGGCGACAATGTCCAGCTTACCGACACGCTGCGCGACGGCGCGATCGACAATCTCCTCGTGGTCCTCGAAAGCGGGGCCCGCGTCGCCGCGACGCACGGCACCCGGACGAACAATGTCACCACGCTCGAGAACGCGGTTTACTCGCCGTGTCCGGTGACGACCGCGAGCGGATGCCCCAAGCGGCCGAGCTGGGCCATCACTGCCGCCCGGGTCATCGACGATCCGGCGACCGGCAAGGTGCGCTTCATCGGCGGGCATTTGCAGCTGTTCGGGGTGACGGTGCCCTTGCTTCCGATTTTCGCCGTCTCGCGGGGAAAGGAGGGCGCGACCGGCTGGCTCGCGCCGGACTTCAGCATTTCGAGCAAGAAGGGCTTCGAGATCGCCGAGCCCTACCACTGGCAGATCGGGCCGAACCGCGACCTCACGCTGACTCCCCACGTCTACACCGGCGTCTTCCCGGCGATCGAGGCGAAGTACCGGCAGCTCGACCGCTGGGGCGCATTTCAGGTCGGCGGGTTCCTGACCTACGGAACGATCGAGAGCATCGACCCCAACGTCACCTCGACCCGCAAGGGCGTTCGCGGCTATTTCGAAGCGAACGGCAAGGCCCAGCTCGACCCGCTGTGGAGCATCACGACGTCGCTCCGGGTCGCGAGCGACAAGACCCTCACCCGCCGCTACGACATCACCAACGACGACCGGCTGCGCAACGTCGTCAATGCCGAGCGGATCAGCCCCGACAGCTACATTTCGATTGCCGGCTGGGCGTTCGAAGGGCTGCGTGCCGAGGACAAGCAAAAGCAGATCCCGATCGCGCTTCCAGCGATCGACGCGCGCTTCCGCAAGGAGGACGTCTTCGGCGGCACGCTTCAAATCCAGGGCAATAGCCTCAACATCATCCGGATCGAGGGCCAGGACACGCAGCGTGCCTTCGCCAGCGCGGAGTGGGACCTGCGCCGGCTGACTCCATGGGGCCAGGAGCTGACCCTGACCGGCTACGCGCGCGGCGACGTCTATCACACCGACGAGGCCGGGAGCACCGCGGTGCCGATCTACAGCGGCACCAACGGCTGGCACACGAGGGCCATCGGCGCGCTCGCCGCCGACCTCAAATGGCCGCTGATCGGCCCGCTGTTCGGCGGTATCCAGCGCTTGTCGCCGCGCCTTCAGCTGGTGCTGACTCCGCCGACGCCGAACATCGACATCCCGAACGAGGATGCCCGCTCGATTGACCTCGAGGACAGCAACCTCTTCGCGCTCAACCGCTTCCCCGGCTACGACCGCTGGGAGGACGCATCGCGGCTCACCTACGGCGTCGACTGGTCGCTCGACCGGCCCAATCTATCGATCAACACCACGATCGGGCAGAGCTACCGGCTCGTCGACCGTCCCGGAATCTTCCCGCAAGGCACCGGTCTCACCGACCGCTGGTCGGACATCGTCGGCCGGACCGACATCCACTACGGGCGTCTGCTCGAGCTCACCCACCGGTTCCGAATCGACAAGGACAATTTCGCCGTCCGCCGGAACGAAATCGACCTGACCATCGGAACGAGCCAAACCTATGCCCAGATCGGCTATCTCAAGCTCAACCGGGACGTCGATCCGTCGATCGAGGATTTGCGGGACGTAGAGGAGGTTCGCGTCGGCGGCCGGGTCCTGTTCAGCCGCTATTGGTCGATCTTCGGCGCGGCCGTCATCGATTTGACCGACAGCAAGGAAGACCCGCTGTCGGTCGCGGACGGCTGGGAGCCGGTGCGCGAGCGGCTCGGCATCCAGTATGAGGACGATTGCATCCAGATTGGCCTGACGTGGAAGCGCGATTATGAGCGGATCGGCACGTTCAGGGCCGGGAACACATTCGGCCTCCACTTGGCATTGAAGGGGATTGGCCGCTAAGGCTGCGTTCAGCGGGCCTGAATAAACGGCAAACACCGGCAGCACGCTGCCATTCAAGGGAATTTCGAAAATCGTGGCACGAGCATTCCGACTGAATTCCGCGCGTCTGTTGCTGGCGGGCGCGGCCGTCCTCGCAGGTGTGGCGAGCGTTGCTGCGGCGCAGGCGACTGACCAGGCGGCACCGCCGGTCAACACCAGCCAGGCGCTTCACCTGCCGGAAAATCCGCAGCTGTTCGGGACGACGATGCCGTCGGTCATCAAGGCGACGGCGATCGTCAACGGATCGGTGATCACGCAGACCGACGTCGACCAGCGGTTGGCGTTCCTTTCGATTGCCAACAACCAGCCGATCCCGGCGGACCAGATCGATGCGCTCCGCCAGCAGGTTTTGAGGAACCTCATCGACGAGACCCTCGAAATCCAGGCCGCCAGGACCGAAAAGATCGACATCAAGAAGTCCGACATCGACCGTACGGTCACGCGCGTTGCCCAGGATTCGAAGCAAACGCCCGATCAGCTCGCGGACTATCTCGCAACCCACGGCTCTTCGCTCGCCTCGCTTCGCCGGCAGATCGAGGGCGAGATCGCGTGGCGTCGTCTCCAGCAGGCGAAGATCGAAGTCACCGTCGGCGACGACGAGGTCAAAGCCGTGCTCGACAAGCTGAAGGCCTCGAAGGGGACCGAGCAGTATCGAGTCGGCGAAATCTTCCTCGCCTCGACGCCCTACACGCAGGAGCAGACGCTCCAGAACGCCAACAAGATCCTTGAGCAGCTGAAGGCCGGCGCCTCGTTCGCGGCCTACGCCAAGCAATATTCGGAGGCCTCCACGGCGGCGGTTGGCGGCGACCTCGGCTGGGTTCGCCCAGAGCAGCTTCCCGCCCCCCTCGCCGCCGTCCTCCGGCAGATGCAGGCGAACACGATCAGCAACCCGATCCCTGTCCCGGGCGGCGTTTCGATCCTCGCCGTTCAGGACACGCGCAAGATTTTGACCGCCGATCCGCGCGATGCGGTTCTCAGCCTCAAGCAGATCTCGATCAACTTCCCGAAGGGAACGACCCGCGAACAGGCCGAGCCGGTCGTGGCTCGCTTCGCCGAAGCGGCGAAGAGCATCGGCGGATGCGGCGGCGTGGACAAGATCGCGGCCGACTTCCACGCCGAGGTCGTCCAGAGCGACGGAATCAAGATCCGCGACCTTCCGGCGACGCTTCAGCAGATCATGGTTCCGATGCAGGTCGGCCAGGCGACCCCCGCCTTTGGTTCGATGGACGAAGGCGTCCGCACGCTCGTCATCTGCGGTCGCGACGAGTCCCAGTCGAACGGGCCGACCTACGACGACGTGTACAGCCAGCTCAACGAAGAGCGGACGAACAGCCGTGCGCGGCGGTACCTTGCCGACCTTCGCCGCGATGCGGTGATCGAATTCCGCTAATCGTGCGATAGGCGGCAGACATGTCGTCGGCAGCACCAAGACCGCTTGCGGTTTCACTCGGCGACCCCGCCGGAATCGGGCCCGAGGTAATCGCCAAATGCTGGGACGCGCGCAACGAGTTTGGGTTGCCGCCGTTCGTCGCAATCGGTGACGGGCGGTCGATCGCCGCGGTTTGGGACGGCCCGATCGAGGTTATCGATGACCCGCGGCAGGCCGACTATGCGTTCGATGCCGCATTGCCGCTCTTTCAACTGAACTCCGCCGAGGAGGACAGGCCAGGCCATCCAAGCGTGGCCGGCGCCCATTGCTCGCTCGATTCGCTCGAGATCGCGGTCGGCCTCGCCCGGTCCGGTTCGGCGGGGGCCGTGGTCACCGGCCCCGTGGCCAAGGAACAGCTCTACGCCATCGGCTTCCAGCACCCCGGGCAGACGGAGTTCGTCGCGGAACGCTGCGGCGTATCTGCGGGGAATGTGGTGATGATGCTCGCCGGGCCGACGCTGAGGACCGTGCCGGTGACGACGCATTTGCCGCTGGCGGACGTTCCCCGAAACCTGACCAGCGCCCTCATCGAATCGCGCGGGCGTGCGGCGCTTCGCGGGCTCCAACGGAACTTCGCGATCGCGGAGCCACGGCTGGCGGTGTCGGGGCTCAACCCCCATGCCGGCGAAGGAGGTCAGCTCGGCATGGAGGAAGTCGAGATCATCGCCCCCGCAATCGCCGCGCTTGCCGCCGAGGGCTGGCGGGTCACTGGCCCTCACCCGGCCGACACCATGTTCCACGAGAGCGCCCGCGCCAAATATGACGCGGCGCTGTGCATGTACCATGACCAGGCGCTGATCCCGATCAAGGCGCTTCATTTCCAGGACGCAGTGAACGTGACGCTCGGATTGCCGATCGTCCGCACCGCTCCGGACCATGGCACGGCCTTCGACATTGCCGGCCAGGACCGCGCCGACCCGCGCCCGATGGCGGCCGCGATCCGGATGGCGGCGGAAAGCGCAGCTCTGCGCGCCGAGACCCCGTGACCGGTCATGCCGAGCCGCTGCGCGAGGTCATCGCGCGGCACGGCCTCAGCGCGAGCAAGGCGCTCGGCCAGAATTTCATCCTCGACCGGCAGCTGCTGGCAAGGATCGCGGCCATTCCGGGCGATCTGAAAGGGCAGCGCGTCTATGAGGTGGGACCGGGCCCCGGCGGGCTGACCCGAGCGCTCCTGGATGCCGGCGCCGATGTTGCCGCTGTGGAGCGCGACCGGCGCTGCATTCCCGCCCTCGAAGAGCTTCTTCTCGACTTCGGCGATCGCCTTCGCCTTCTGCAGGCGGACGCGATGCAGGTGAATGAGCGCGAGGTCGTTGGCGACGGGGCGCATGTGGTGGCGAACCTGCCGTACAATGTCGGAACCGCGCTGTTGCTGCGATGGCTGGGCGCCGACTGGCCGCCCTGGTGGCAATCGCTCACCCTTATGTTTCAGAAGGAAGTCGCCGACCGGATCGTCGCGGCGCCCGGGAGCGGCGCTTATGGTCGGCTCTCGGTCGCGGCGCAGTGGCGGTGCCGCCCCCGAATTGCGATGACCCTAAGCCGCTCCGCCTTCGTGCCGCCTCCCAAGGTCACCTCCGCGGTCGTTCACATCCTTCCCGGGGCACAGCCCCACGGCGTCAATCCGAAGATGATGGAGCGACTAACCGAAGCGGCCTTCGGTCAGCGCCGGAAGATGCTGAGATCGAGCCTGAAGCAGGCGCCAGGCGCGCTCGATGCGCTGGATTGGCTTGGGATCGACCCGCAACGCCGCGCGGAGACTCTCAGCGTCGACGAATGGGTGAAATTGGCCCGAGCGCTCAGTTAGTCCTTCTTCGGCGTCGGTGAGGACTTCACCGAGGCGACGGTTGGCCCGCGGCTGATCGCGCCGGACAACTGGGCAACCTGTGGGCAGCCCTTGGCGCCGCAGATCGTCTGGAGCTTCTGGAGGTTATCCTGCGCGCGGGCGGTGGCGCCCATTTCGACCATGGCTTCACCCTGGACGGCGATCGCGTCGAGATCGTTGGGCTCGATCAGCAGCGCCTTCGCGGTCATCCGGATCGCCTTGCCGAACAGCCGCTGCTTCTCGGCGACGCGGGCGAGATCGACATAGGCCCAGCGATTGCGCGGATCGACCGCGAGAGCGGTTTCGAGCGCATTCTCGGCATCCTCGAACTTGCCGGCGCTGAGTGCAGCCTGGCCCTGATGCATAAGGGCAATCGACTTGGGCGAAATCTGGTCGTCGGGACGCTGCCCGCTGACCGGTGCCGCAGTGGCGATGACGGCGAGGCCGGCAAGCAGAAGACCACGAAAAGACTGCATTCCACTCTCCATTTTCGTCCTTTCGCCTAGCACGGGCGGCGGAGCCGCGCGACGAAAAAGCCGTCCGTCCGGTCGTGGCTGGGCGTAAGCAACCTGCCCGCGCCCTCCGACCGCCCGGCAGGGATGGCCGTTTCCTCACTAATCCACGATGAATGGCGTGTCTGGAAGCGGTCGATCTGCCCTGCCCCCTCGCGGGACAGGAGCGAGCAGACCGCATAGACGAGGCGCCCGCCGGGCTTCACCAGCTCGGCGCCAAGATCGAGCAGGCGCTGCTGGAGCGCCACGACGCGGTCGAGCCGCTCGGGCGTCAGCCGCCAGCGGCCTTCGGGGTTGCGCCGCCAGGTCCCGCTGCCGGAGCAGGGAGCGTCGACCAGCACGACATCCGCCGCGTCACGCCAGTCTTCCAGCTGCTGAAGCTCGTTCGGGGGGTTGAGGAGGCACGTCTCGACGTGGGCGCCGGCTCTCTTGGCTCGCGGACCGAGCTTTGAGAGGCGAGCGCGGTTGCTGTCGGTAGCGAGAATCCGAGCGTCGGGCGCAGCGGCGGCGAGCGCCAGCGACTTTCCCCCTGCTCCGCCGCACAGGTCGAGGATTCGCTGCTCGTCACCCGCCTCACAGGCTAGCGCGATGAGCTGGCTTCCCTCGTCCTGCACCTCGAGAAGGCCGGAGGCGAAGAGGGGATGATCGTCGATCCTCGTCTCGGCAGGCAGTCGAATGCCCCACGGACTGATCGGTGTCGGTATGCCATCGGGCATGTGTTCAAGGACTTGCTCGCGAGTCATTCTCGCGACGTTCACGCGGAGGTCGAGCGGCGCACGCTCCAGCAGTGCCGGCCATTCACCCTCGCCGACGAGGGGCGACAGCTCGGACAGCAGCCGTTCGGGAACCAGGCGCGCCGGCGATGCATCTTCGCCCTCCCGCAATGGCTCCGGCCCGCGCGGCTCGCCGAAAAGATCGAGCAGCGCCGGGTCTTCCTCGCTTAGCCCCAGGATCGCCGCGCGCCCGCTTTCTGGACGCTCTGCCGAGCGGCGGATCGCTCGGAACACCAGCTCGCGCACCGCGCGCCGGTCCTTCGAACCCGCGTAGCGCCGATGCTTGAAATAGCGCGTGACGATGGAGTCCGCCGGCGGCCCATCGTCGCGCGCCGAGGCGATGACCTCGTCCAGCACTTCGATCGCCGCCTGGAGTCGTGCGGCTGGCGTCATCGGCTAGCGCGTCGGATAATTGGGCGCTTCCCGCGTGATCGCGACGTCGTGGACGTGGCTTTCGGACAGGCCGGCATTGGTGATTCGAACGAACCTTGCGCGCTTCTGAAGCTCGGGAAGCGTGCGCGATCCGGTATAGCCCATCGCCGCCTTCACTCCACCGACGAGCTGGTGGATGATGTCGCGGACCGGGCCCTTGTAGGGCACCTGCCCTTCGATGCCCTCGGGAACGAGCTTCAGCTGGTCCTTGATGTCCTGCTGGAAATAGCGGTCCGCAGACCCCCGCGCCATCGCGCCGACCGATCCCATGCCGCGGTAAGACTTGTAGCTACGACCTTGATATAGGAAGGTTTCTCCCGGCGCCTCCTCGGTTCCGGCGAGCAGCGAACCGACCATCACCGTCGACGCTCCCGCCGCAAGCGCCTTGGCGATGTCTCCGCTGGTGCGGATCCCGCCGTCGGCGATTACCGGTGTCCCGTTCACGGCGCGTGCGGCCTCCATCACGGCGGTGAGCTGCGGAACGCCGACGCCCGCCACGATCCGCGTCGTGCAGATCGATCCCGGGCCGATTCCGACCTTGATCGCATCGGCCCCCGCGTCGGCCAGCGCCTTGGCCGCATCGGCGGTGGCGACATTGCCGGCGACCACCTGGACCGAGTTCGAGACCGATTTCACCCGCTCGACGGCCTTGGCGACATTCTCATTGTGGCCGTGAGCGGTGTCGATGACGATGCAATCGCAGCCGGCGTCGATCAGGGCTTGCGAGCGCTCGAAGCCGAGATCGCCCACGGTCGTCGCCGCGGCGACGCGGAGCCGGCCTTCACCATCTTTCGTCGCGAACGGCGCCGCCACCGACTTCTCGATGTCCTTGACGGTGATGAGTCCGACGCAGTGATTGTCCTGGTCGACCACCAGCAGCTTCTCGATGCGCCTCTGGTGCAAAATCCGGCGCGCATCCTCTTCGCTCGTCCCGATCGGAACCGTCGCGAGATTGTCCCTCGTCATCAACTCGCTGACAGGTTGCTTCGGATTCCCGGCGAAGCGCACGTCGCGGTTGGTGAGGATTCCGCAGAGCTTTCCCGATTTCTCGACGATCGGGATGCCGCTGATGCGGTTGGCCTTCATCAGCTCGAACGCCTCGGCGAGCGTCTGGTCGGGGGTCATGGTGATGGGATTGAC
>Ga0207657_10008158_pt1 | contig 10672 bp, 8 predicted proteins | sample KBSC33metaG_FD_184316 | JGI IMG/M metagenome (GOLD analysis project Ga0207657, IMG submission 184316) | Corn rhizosphere microbial communities from Kellogg Biological Station, Michigan, USA - KBS C3-3 metaG (SPAdes) (version 2) | ecosystem: Host-associated > Plants > Roots > Rhizosphere > Soil ... | reverse complement strand
GGAGATGCGCTCCAACTGCTCGGCGATCCGCTTGGTGTTGCGGGCCAGCGTCTCGGCGTCGAGCAGGTTGCGTTCCCTGGAGCGGCCGCCCGGGTCGCCGATCATCCCGGTCGCACCGCCGGCCAGGGCGATCGCGCGGTGCCCGGCGTCGGCGAACCGGCGCAACACCAGCAGCCCGATCAGGTTGCCGACGTGGATGCTGTCCGCCGACGGGTCGACGCCGTAGTACACGCCGACCGGGCCAGTCTGGATCCGGGCGCGCAGCGCGTCGCGGTCGGTGCTGTCCTGGACGAGGCCCCTGGCCTCAAGGTCGGCGAGAAGATCCATGCAGACATGATCCCATATCCCGCGTTGTGGCCCGGCTCCATTTAGCGCTGTCCCTGGTCACCGGCCCAGCTGGACGAAAGAAGTTATCCCGAACGAGTTCGTATCTCCGTCCCAGCGCCACGTTATCCGACCGTTATCATCAGGAAACCTGTACATCGCGTCAGCCGCGTGACACGATCCACAGCAACGCGGCCCGCGCTCAGGCCAGTGATGCGGGCGAGTGATGCGAGGAGGCATCAGATGCGGATGCGGTGGAAATCTCGTAAGACCCTGACCGCGACGGCCGCGGTCACCCTGATCGCGGCGGGCACCACGCTCGCCGCGCCCGGCGCCGCGGACGCCGCGCCCGGTGCGGCACCGGGCAGCGAGGTCACCGGAACCCTGGCGAACGGCACGACCTGGGTGGCCGACTTCCCGAAGTCGTGGAACGGGACCTTGCTGCTCTACAGCCACGGCTTCGGCCCGCTCACCGCCGCGGACGCGCCCGACCCGAAAACGCAGGCCGCGCTGCTTGCCGACGGGTACGCGCTCGCCGGCTCCTCCTACGACCCGCACGGTTCCCAGTGGGCGCTCGACACGGCCGTCAGCGACCAGTTCGGGACGCTCGCGGCGGTCGAGTCCACGGTGCTGCCACACCGGCCGCAGCACGTGCTGGCCGTCGGCACCTCGATGGGCGGCCTGATCAGCGCGCTTGAGGCGCAGCAGGGCCGCGGCACGATCGACGGCGCGCTGACCACCTGCGGCATCGTGGCCGGCGGGGTCAACCTGAACGAGTACCAGATCGACGGCGAGTACGCGATCGCGCAGCTTCTCGGCAACCCGGCCACCCAGCTGGTCGGGTTCGGCGACGACAGCACCGCGCTCGGTACCGCCGCGGCGCTGACCGCGGACGCGGCGAAGGCGCAGGCGACGGCGGCGGGGCAGGCCCGGCTCGCGCTGGCGATGGCGTTCCTGAACGTGACGCCGTGGGCCCCGACGGCGGCCGCGCCGGCCCCGGCGAGCGACCCGGCGGCGCAGGAGGCCGCCCAGTACAACGTGCTGTTCACCGGGGCGCTCAGCATCATCGACTTCGTCGAGCTCGGCCGGATCTCGATCGAGCAGGCGGACGGCGGCCAGGCGACCTGGGACGTGGGCACGAACTTCGCCCGGGTGCTCGCGGCCTCGCCGTACCGGCACGAGGTCGAGGCCCTCTACAAGGCGGCCGGGCTGAACCTCGGCGCCGACCTCGCCACGCTCACCGCGCACACCACGACTAAGGCCGACCCGGCCGCCCTCCGGTCGCTCGAACAGACCTCGGTCCCGACCGGGCGGCTCGCGGTGCCCGAACTCGACCTGCACACGACCGGCGACAACCTAGTGCCGGTCGAGAACGAGAACTACTACGCCAAGCTGGTCAACCGCGCGGGCAGCGGCAGCCTGCTGCGCCAGGCGTACACGCAGAGCTTCGGGCACTGCAATTTCAGCCCGTCTGAGCTGGTCGCCGGCGTCCAGGCAGTCATGCACCGGGTCACCACCGGGCACTGGGGCGACGTCGCGACCGCGGCCAGCCTGGAGCGGGCGGCGGAGGCCACGAAGCTTGGCCCGGCCCACTTCGTCAGCTACTCCCCGGGCAGGCTGACCGGGGCGGTCCCCACGCGTTAAGAGGCCGTTAAAGGGGCCGCTTCCCGGCGGTTACGGCGGCCGTTCCCCGGCGTGCGGCGCACATGGGGGCGGCGCGTATTCGGATAATCTCGGCCCATGCCGGGTTCTGAAAGCGCGTCGCCCCTGCTCATTTACATGCTCAAGCAGGTTGAGCTCGCCGTCCGCGCGCGGCTCGACGAGATCGTCCGCCCGGTCGGGCTCACCGCCTTGCAGTACACCGCGCTCAGCGTGCTCGAACGGCACACCGACATGTCCTCGGCCCAGCTGGCCAGGTCGTCGTTTGTCACCGCCCAGTCGATGGCCGACATGATCACCGCGCTGGAGGGCCGCAAGCTGATCGAGCGGCACCGCGACCGCACCGACCGCCGGCGGCTCGTCGTCGCGCTGACCGACGACGGGCGGGCGCTGCTCGACCGCTGCCGTCCCGAGGTCGCCGCGCTTGAAGCGACTATGCTCGCCGGGCTGTCCGTCCCGCAGACCAAGGCGCTGCGGGCGACGCTGGCCACCTGCTACACCAACCTGTCCAGGGCTTAGCGCCGCCTCGGATCACCCGCGGAGAATGAGGCACCGAGGGCCTGGCGGTACCACCGTTAGGCCGGTGAGCACCTTGTCAAGCGATCGGCGGACGCTGAGCCGCGAGGCGTACATCTACCTGTACCCGCTGGTCGTGATGAACATCTCACGGCTACAGCAGACCAGCCCGCGGGCTGGCAACCGGCCGGGGTTCGGACCGCCGAACCAGTTCCACCACTTCCGCGAGTTCCCCGGGGCGAACTTCCGCGCGGTCGTCCGGCCGAATTTCGACACGCTGTACTCGTCGGCCTGGCTGGACCTGGGCGCGGGCCCGGCGGTGCTGCACGCGCCGGACACCGGCGACCGGTACTACATGCTGCCGCTGCTTGACATGTGGACCGACGTGTTCGCTAACCCGGGCAAGCGCACCACCGGCACCGAGGCGCGTGACTTCGTTATCGCCGGGCCGGGCTACGCCGGCGCGCTGCCCGCCGGGATGCCGGTCATCACGGCGCCAACCCCGTACGTCTGGGTCATCGGCCGGACGCAGACCAACGGCCGTGACGATTACCCGGCCGTGCACGCGGTGCAGGACGCATACACGGTCACGCCGCTGGCCGGCGCCCCGCCGCACGTGACCGACCCGCGGGTGGACGTCAACACCGAGCCGCTGCGGCTGATCGACCGGATGAGCGCGATCGAGTTCTTCAGCTACGCCGCGCAGACGCTGAAGGTCAACCCGCCGCACCCCACCGACTTCTCCGTGCTGGCCCGCATCGCCCGCCTAGGCCTGGTCCCCGGCCAGGACTTCGACCCGGACCGGTTCGACAGCAGGCAGCGCGCCGAGATCGAGGACGGCGCGGCGGCGGCCAAGAAGGCGCTGAAAACGGCGATGCCCAGGCTCGGCACCAGGGTCAACGGGTGGACGATGATCACCGAGACCATGGGGGTGTACGGCAACAACTATGTCAAGCGGGCCGTGGTCGCGTTCGCGGGCCTGGGCGCCAATCCCGCCGAGGACGCCATCTACCCGGTCCTCACGGCTGACGCCGACGGCAGCCCGCTGTCCGGCGGACAGGACTATGTGCTGCACTTCGACGCCGGGGAACTGCCGCCGGCCGCCGCGTTCTGGTCGGTCACGATGTACGACGCCGAGGGCTACCAGGCCGCCAACGAGCTGAACCGGTTCGCCCTCGGCGACCGCGACCCGCTGACGTACAACCCCGACGGTTCGCTCGATCTCTACCTGCAGCACGCCAACCCCGGCCCGGCCCGGGAAGCCAACTGGCTCCCGGCGCCGCGCGGGCCGCTTGGGGTCACGATGCGCCTGTACGCGCCCAGGCCAGCGGCCCTGGACGGCCGCTGGAGCCCGCCGCCGGCCCGCAAGGCGTGACCGGACCGGCCCGGCGGACCCCTGTTGGATACGGGCGCAGACTGGCAGTATGCGGTTATGGAAACGCCGCTGACTCCGCTTGAGTTCGCCCGTCGGACCCGACACCTGCACGGCGCGCGCGAGGCCGTCGTGGACGGTGACCTGAGACTCACGTACGAGCAGTTCTTCGACCGGTGCGACCGCTGGTCCGCCGCCCTCCAGGCGCTCGGCGTGCGGCAGGGGGACCGGGTGGCCACGATCGCGTCTAACACCCACGCGCAGCTCGAGGCGTTCTACGCGGTGCCGCAGCTCGGCGCGGTGCTCGTGCCGATGAACTACCGGCTCACGGCGGATGACTTCGTCTACATGGTGAACCATTCCGGCTCGACCGTGCTGTGCGTGCACAGCGACTACCTCGACCTGATCGACGGGGTCCGCGACCAGATGCCCGGTGTCCGGGACTTCGTCGCGTTCGAGGGCGCCAGGGACGGCTGGCTGGACTACGAGGCGCTGATCTCCGCGAGCGCGCCTTCCTTCACGCGGCCGGAGATCGACGAGCTTGACCTGCTCACGATCAACTACACCAGCGGCACGACCTCGCGGCCCAAGGGCGTCATGATCACACACCGGAACGCCGCGATGAACACCATCGGGACCCTGCTGCACCTGCGCCTCGGCGTCGGCGACCGCTACCTGTGGACGCTGCCGATGTTCCACGCCAACGGGTGGACGTACACCTGGACGGTGACCGCCGCCGGCGGGACGCACGTGTGCCTGCGCCGGATGGATCCCGCGCTGGTCTTCTCGCTGATCCGCGACGAGCACGTGAGCTGGCTGTGCGCCGCCCCCACGGTGCTGATCTCGCTGGCCAACGCGTCGGCCGCGGCCCAGGGCGCCGTCCCGGCCGGGGTGCACGTCGTCACGGCGGGCGCGCCGCCGGCCGCCGCGACGATCGAGCGGCTCGAGGCCGGGTTCGGCTGGGACATCACGCAGGTCTACGGCCTCACCGAGACCGCGCCGTTCATCACCGTGTGCGAGCCGCTGCCCGAGCACGAGGACCTCCCCCCCGCTGACCGGGCGGTGATCAAGGCCAGGACGGGTGTGGAGTTGCTCACGTCGGGCGAGCTGCGGGTCGTCGACGATCTCGGCAACGAGGTGCCCTTCGACGGCGTCACCCTCGGGGAGATCACCGTTCGCGGCAACGTTGTCATGGACGGGTACTACAACGACCCGGAGGCCACCAAGAAGGCGATGGGCGACGGCTGGTTCCACACCGGGGACGCGGCCGTGGTGCACCCCGACGGGTACATCGAGATCCGCGACCGGATCAAGGACGTGATCATCAGCGGCGGCGAGAACATCTCCTCGGTCGAGGTCGAGGGCACACTGCTGCGGCACCCGGCCGTCGGCGAGGCCGCGGTCGTCGGGCTGCCGAGCGAGAAGTGGGGCGAGACGCCGCACGCGTTCGTGGTGCTCATGGCCGGCGCCTCGGTCACGGAGGACGAGCTGATCGCCTTCGTCAGGGAGCGGATCGCGCACTACAAGGCCCCGCGTGGCATCACGTTCGTGGCTGAACTGCCAAAGACCGCCACCGGCAAGATCCAGAAGTACGTCCTGCGCGGCGGCGCCGCCAACCTGTCAAGACAGTGACGTCCTGTCACCGGGCACACGCATGGCCAAGTTACTGCCCAGTGTGATTATGGTGGATAGCAAGACTGGATGTTGACCAGCGGAGTCTCTCGCAGGGGCAGCGGTGTCGAGTTCGAGTATGGATGGTTCGGACACGCCAGAGGCGCGTCCGGGGGACGACGGCGCGGGCAAGGCATGCCTTGACAGCGCCACAGTGGTGATTGACCCGGGGCTGCCCGGGGAGCTGCGGGATGCCCTCACCAGGGCAGGCAGCAAGCTGGTGCCGTACCAGGGACCAGTGCCCGATGTCACGCTGCCGGTCAATAGTGCCCGCGGGTGCGCGTTCCTCGCGGGGGTCTTCTTCGTCTTGGCGGTGCTCGGCGCGCTCGCGGGCAACGCCGCGTTCGCGTCCACGATGATCATGCTCGCCGCGACCGGCATCCCGTTCGTTCTCGCCGGCCGGCCAAGCGCCGCCGAGATCGCGACGGCGCACGCACCGATCACCCAGCACCGCCACTACGTGCGGCCGGGCACCGATATCGACGCCGACCACTGGCAGCTGTGGAAGCGGGCGGTCCACGCGCGGAACCGGATCGCGGACGCCAGCGTGGTCAGCGACGGGCGTATCGACTCCGTGCAGATCACCGAGGTGCTGCCGCAGCGCCTCTGGGACGTCGCGCAGCGGCTCGCCCGGCTGGCCGAGGTGCGCGCCCGGCAGCAGGAGATCCTCGGCGACGTTCCGCCGGAGGATCCGGACGTCATCCAGGCCGTGACCAGGCAGCGCCGGGCCCAGGAACTCGCCCTCGCCGACGTGACCCGGCGGGTCAGCGACCTGGAGAACGTCGCCGAACTGGTCGACGCCGCCGACCTGGCGGCCCGCAAGGAGTCGATCGTGCGGCAGCTCAACGAGCTCGACGACTCGCACGCCGAACTGCTCGCCGGGATCGGCGACACCGCGCTCGACGCCAACCTCACGGACCGGCTCGCCGACGACGCGACCGCGGTCATCGAACAGGCCAGGGAGGCGATCGAGCAGGCCAACGAGGCGGCGCTCAACCTCGCCCTGCCCGCCGAGGGGGCCGCCGACGAAGGCGGCGGCGCGCTGGCGCCGCCGGATGATCCGCCGCCGGCCCGCCCGCCGGCGAAGGACGACGAGGACGGCGCCTAGGCGCCGCCGCTGTTACCCGCCTGTGGGGACAACCGCTGGCCGATGGCCGGATACCAAGATCGGGCGTCCTGCCGCCCCGGGGGTCATCGGGCCGGGCCAGACGAGACCAGAATCCGTTTGGGACGAACCTTTCCATCCTGACGGCGCCCGAGGGTGAGATCCGGGCAGGCCGGGCGGGATTGAAAGGTCCGCCGATCTTTGTTTTGGCTGTCGCTGTTACAGGCCAAGCCTGCGGGAGAGGTCGGAGGCGAGGACGCCGGCCGGGTCGAGGTCGGCGCGAAGCTTGCGGAACTCCGGCAGGCCCGGGTACATCTCCTCCAGCGTGGCCGCGCTGACCCGCGAGTCCTTGGCCAGGTAGACGCGACCGCCGGGCGCCACCACCAGCTTGTCGAGCTCGTCGAGGAGCGGACCGAGGCCGGGGGTGCGGGCCGGGAAGTCAAGCGCGAGCGTCCAGCCCTCGGCCGGGAAGGACAGCAGGCCCGGGTCGGCTTTGCCGAACCGCTTGAGCACGGTGACGAAGCTCGGGGCCGGGTGCGCGCTGACCATCTCGAAGCTGCGCCGGACGGCCGCCTCCGCGCCGAACGGCATCACGTACTGGTACTGCCGGAAGCCGCCAGGGCCGTAGACGCGGTTCCAGTTCCTGATCCCGTCGAGCGGGTGGAAGAACTGGCTGATCGTCTGCAGCTCGTGCTCGCGGAGCTTGGGCGCCTTCAGGTACCACGCGGCGTTGGCGAGGCGGATCGAGTAGCGGTTCATCAGGCCGGGCGGGAAGACGCCAGGTGCGGCCAGCCGGGCGCGCGGGTCGAACTGGAAAGGGTCGCTCCGCTGTGCGCCGTCCAGGTCGTCGAGGGTCGCGAAGTCACCGCTCGTGATGATCGAGCGGCCGAGGTGCCTGCCGGTCGCGAGGTCGTCCGTCCAGGCGACCGTGTAGCCGTACTTGCTGTCGTGCTCGGCGAGCACCGCCATCGTCTCGTCGATGTCCCTGGTCTTGACCGTGTCGACCTTGACGAGGGAGCTCTCGACCCGCTTGAGCCTGATCGTCGCCCTGGTGATGAAGCCGGTCAGGCCCATGCCGCCGGCCGTCGCCCAGAACAGCTCGGGGTCCCCTTCCGGGGTGACCGTGTGCGGCTCGGCCTGGTCGGCGTTCGGGAAGAGGATGTCGAAGCTCGTGACGTGGCTGGCGAACGACCCGGCCACGTGGTGGTTCTTGCCGTGCACGTCCGCCGCGATCGCGCCGCCCACTGTCACCTGGCGGGTGCCGGGCGAGACGGGGACGAACCAGCCGTGCGGCAGCCCGGCGACCATGAGCTGCTCGAGGGAGACGCCGGCCTCCGCGACCACGACGCCGGTGGCGGGGTCGAGGCTGATGATGTTGTTCAGCTTGTCGGTGGAGATGACGACGCCGCCCGCGGACTGGGCCGCGTTGTTGTAGCTGCGGCCGAGGCCACGCGGTATCGCGCCGCCGCTCTTGCCCGCGGGGGCGGCCGCGAGGTAGCGGAGCAGGGCGGCGGCCTCCGCGTCGCTGGCCGGGGCGGCCAGGTCGGCCCTGGTGGGCGCGATGCGGCCCCAGCCGGTCAGGCGGACGCGTCTGGTCGGCACTGGGCTCTGTGAGGAGGAGGCGCGCGGCATGGGAGGCATACTACTTCGCGGGCGGCCGCGCCCCCGCGGTTATCAACCTGTGCGCCGATGTCCAGGGCCGTTTCCGGCGCCTACGCTGGTCGCATGGTGTCGGTACGGCCGGGAAGCGACGAGGCTGAGCAGTCCACCATGCTGCGGCTAATCGCGCCGCCCGCGTGCGCGATCATCGTCGTGTTCGTCACGATCGGCGCCATCGGCGGGATGCTCGGCCAGTCCCCGGGCGCGATGGCGGCCAGCGCGGCGACGCTTGTCGTTTCCGTGGCCGGCCTCACCTGGGTCGTCTTGATCGGGACGGAGACCTCCGCCCAGACCATGATCGGGCTGACGGCCGTCGGCCTCGCGGGAGCGGTGCAGGTCGCGCTGCTGCCCACGGAGGCCGGTTACCTGATCATCTTCGTCGCGCTCATCGGCATCGGGACGGAACTGCCGCCGCGGCTCTCGCTCACGGCCGGGCTTGTCGTGTTCGCCGCGGCCAACATCTCGTTCCTTGTGTTCGCGCGACTGGCGCCGTTGAACACCCTCGGCAACGACGTGGGCGCGCTGTTCCTGTTCACCGTCGGGCTGTTCATCAGGTCCTCGCGGGCCTCGCAGGCCACCGCGCGGGCCGCGCAGGCCCGCGCCGAGGGGCTGCTCGCGGAGCTGCGGGCCTCGCAGGCGGCGCAGGCGGAGGCCGCGGCGCTAACCGAGCGGACCCGGCTGGCCCGCGAGATCCACGACATCCTGGCGCACTCGCTGTCCGGCCTGGTGCTCGCGCTCGATACCGCGGAGCTGCTCGGGCGGCGTGGCAGCGCCGACCCCGACGCGCCCGGCGCGGACACCGTGGCCGCGATGCTCGGGCAGGTGAACCGCGCGCAGCGGATCGCGCGGGAGGGACTGGCCGACACGCGCCGGGCGATCTCCGCGCTGCGCGGCGACGAGCTGCCGGGACCGGCACTGCTCGACCGCCTGGTCACGGACACGTCGGAGGCGACGGGCATCCGCGCGGAGCTCGCCGTGACCGGAGAACCGCGGCCGCTCGCGCCCGAGGTCGGGCTCGCGCTCTACCGCACGGCGCAGGAGGCGCTGATCAACACCGCCAAGTACGCCGGGCACGGCGGCCGGGCCGAGCTGAGCCTCACCTACCGCCCGGGCGACATCGAGCTGGCGATCGAGGACGCTCGCGCGCCGGACGCGGCACCGCCGTCGGCGGGCGGGCTGACCTTCGGCGGGTACGGGCTTACCGGGATGCGCGAGCGCGCGGAGCTGCTCGGCGGCAGGCTCACCGCGGGCCCCACTGAACACGGCTTCCAGGTCCTGCTGCGGCTGCCGACCGGGCCGGCCGCGCATCTGGTGGCACGCGAGGCGGAGGCAGGGTGAACGCGGACATCAGGGTGCTGATCGCCGATGACCAGAAGATCGTCAGGGAAGGGCTGGTCTCGCTGATCGGCCTGCTGCCCGGAATCGCCGTCGTCGGCGCCGCGACCGACGGCGAGGACGCCGTCCGCCTGGCCCTTGAGCTGGAACCGGACGTCGTCCTGATGGACCTGAACATGCCGCGCTGCAACGGCGTCGAGGCCACGGAGCGGCTGCGCAGCCTGCGGCCGGACGTCCTAGTCGTCGTGCTGACCACGTACTCGGACGACGCCTGGGTCTTCTCCGCCCTGCAGGCCGGCGCCCGCGGCTTCCTGACCAAGGACGCCGGCGCGGACGAGATCCGGCGCGCGATCACCGACGTGGCGGCCGGGCACGCCCAGCTCGACCCGTCGGTGCAGCGGCGGCTGCTCGACGCGCTGAGCGGCGGTGACCGGTTCGCCGCCGCGCGTGCCCCCGCGGCAGGGTCCAGTGCCGCGGGGGAGACCGCCGATGCGGCCGAGGGGCTCACCCCGCGCGAGGCGGAGGTGCTCGCGCACATCGCCGCCGGGGAATCGAACGCGGAGATCGCCGCGGCCCTGTTCGTGTCGGAGGCGACGGTGAAGACGCACATCAACCACATCTTCAGCAAGACCGGCCTGCGGGACCGGGCGCAGCTGGTCGGCTACGCGTTCCGTCACGGCCTGGCCTTCCCCGGCTGATGCCTCCACCCGTCTCCACCCGCTCGCCCGTCTCCACCCACGGGTGGAGATCGGAAAGTCAGCTCGCAGGCCGATGCCTCCGGCGCCCTCTCTTTCCTAATGTGGCGTATGTCAGCACCCGCATCCGCACCTAGCAAGCGAGGGCAGCAACATGGACACGCCGACGGGGGACTTCAAGCGCGGCGCCATCCGAGTGTCAGACGCCGAGCGCGACCAGGCGGTCGCCGAGCTCAGTGAGCACTACCAGGCCGGCCGCCTGACACTCGAGGAATTCGACGACCGCTCCAGCCAGGCCCTGCGGGCCAAGACCGGCAGCGACCTCGGCGCGCTGTT
>Ga0207657_10008157_pt1 | contig 10673 bp, 11 predicted proteins | sample KBSC33metaG_FD_184316 | JGI IMG/M metagenome (GOLD analysis project Ga0207657, IMG submission 184316) | Corn rhizosphere microbial communities from Kellogg Biological Station, Michigan, USA - KBS C3-3 metaG (SPAdes) (version 2) | ecosystem: Host-associated > Plants > Roots > Rhizosphere > Soil ... | reverse complement strand
CAGCGCGAGGGGGCCCGCTTGACGAGTGCCGCGCCGAAGGTGGCCAAGGAGAGGGGCTAGGCCGCGGGCAGAAGCCGCCGCTCGCCGGCGAGGCGCAGCAGCGCCGCCTGGAGCTTCTCGAACGCCCGCACCTCGATCTGGCGGATGCGCTCGCGGCTGACGCCGTAGACCTGGCTCAGTTCTTCGAGCGTCTTCGGCTCGTCGGCGAGGCGGCGCTCCATCAGAATGTGCTTCTCGCGGTCGTTGAGGCTCTCGAGCGCGGTCATCAGCAGGTCGTGGCGGACGCGGGTTTCCTCGTCCTCGGCGATCCGCTCATCCTGCAGCGGCCCGCTGTCGACGAGGAAGTCCTGCCACTGGCTTTCGCCGCCCTCGTCGCCCTTCAACGAGACGTTGAGGCTCGTGTCGCCTCCCATCGCCATGCGGCGGTTCATCGACACGACCTCGTCTTCGCTGACTCCGAGGTCGGTCGCGATCTTGTTCACGTCCTGCGGCTTGAGGTCGCCTTCCTCGAACGCGTTGATCTGGTTCTTCATGCGCCTGAGATTGAAGAACAATTTCTTCTGGTTCGCGGTGGTGCCCATCTTCACGAGGCTCCACGCGCGGAGGATGAATTCCTGAATCGAAGCCCTGATCCACCACATCGCATAGGTCGCCAGACGGAAGCCCCGGTCGGGCTCGAACTTCTTGACGCCCTGCATCAACCCGACATTGCCTTCGGAAATCAGGTCGCTGACAGGCAGCCCGTAACCGCGATAGCCCATGGCGATCTTGGCCACGAGCCTCAGGTGCGAATTGACCAGCTTCGCCGCGGCCTCGGTGTCCCCATGCTCGCGCCAGCGCTTGGCGAGCATATATTCTTCCTCGGGACTGAGGATCGGGAACTTCTTGATCTCGGCGAGATAGCGGTTGAGTCCGGCCTCCCCGCCGGACGAGGGGAGCGAGACGATCCCTTTTGCTTCAGCCATATCCTTCGTCTTCTCCCTTTGCGGACGGCCGGTTGAGCCCGGAATACGCCCTAGCTTGTTGACCTTTATACACCAAGTGCGGCCATCAGTTCCTGCATGTCCGGCGGCATGGGACTTGTGAACGATAGCCTGAGCTTGGTGGCCGGATGCGTGAACCCGAGTTCAGCGGCATGCAGCGCCTGGCGATGAAACTGCAGTTCCTTCAACAGCTTGCCGTGCGTCTTTCCGGAGCGGCCGTAAACCGGATCGCCGAGCAATGGATGACCGATCGAGGCCATGTGCACGCGAACCTGGTGGGTTCGGCCAGTCTCGAGCCGGCATTCGACCAGCGCCGCCTCGCCCAGCGGCTTCAGTCTTTTCCAGTGAGTCACCGCCCGCTTGCCGCGTCCGGCCTCGACAATGGCGATCTTCTTGCGGTTGGTTGCCGAGCGAGCGAGCGCGGCATCAACGGTGCCGCTGGGCGCCTTCGGCATCCCGCTGACGATCGCCAGATAGCGGCGGTCGATCGAATGCGCGGCGAACTGTTTCGCCAGCCCTTCGTGAGCCACGTCGGTCTTGGCGACGACCAGCAACCCCGACGTATTCTTGTCGATGCGGTGAACGATACCGGGCCGGGCGACACCACCGATCCCCGACAGCTGGCCCGCGCAATGGTGCAGCAGTGCATTGACCAACGTCCCGTCGAAGTTGCCGGCTGCCGGATGCACGACGAGGCCGGCGGGCTTGTCGACGACGAGCAGATGTTCGTCCTCGAATACGATCGTCAGCGGAATCGCCTGTGGCTCATTGTGCGCCGGTGCGGCCTCGGGAATGGCAACGCGGAGCGCTTCCTCGCCACGGACCTTCGCCGCCGGGTCGCGCACGGGCGTTCCGCCAGCCTCGACCGCGCCGCTGCGGATCAGCGCCTTCAGCCGCTCGCGCGACAAGGTCGGAACGGCGGCGGCGAGCGCGCGGTCGAGCCGCCACCCTGCGTGGCCGGCGTCCAGGCGCACGTCGATCGTCTGATTTCCCCCCATCTTCCTGTCGAATATGGGAATTCGGCAACAGACGTTCAACGTCGCGGAGCTTGCGCGGGCTGAAACTCTGCCCCATCAATTACTTGCGATGAACTCCGTAGACCTAGCCAGCCTGCTTTGCTCGCGGCTTTGCCACGACCTTATGTCGCCCGTTGGCGCCCTCAACAATGGCATCGAGCTGTTGGCCGACGAGACCGACCCGGACATGCGCGAGAAGTGCCTTGAGCTGCTCGCCGAGAGTGCGCGGGCATCGGCAAACAAGCTGAAGTTCTTCCGCCTCGCATTCGGCGCCGGCGGAGGCTTTGGCGAAGAGATCGACACGCACGAGGCCGAGGTTGCGCTCGAAGGGCTTTTCGGGCCCGAGCGACGCATTGAACTCGGGTGGATGGTCGCTGACAACAAGCTGCCCAAACAGGCGGTCAAGCTGCTGCTCAATCTGGCGCTGCTCGCGGGCGACGCATTGGTGCGGGGCGGCCGTCTGGACGTGGGAGCAGAACGCAGCGACGGCCAGATCGAGCTTGCCGTGCGCGGCGAGGGGCCGCGCATCCTCCTCGATCCCGCGTTGCGCGAGACGCTCGAAACAGGGGGCAGCGCCGGTCCGATCGAGCCGCGGGCGGCGGGTGCGTGGCTCGCCTACAACCTCGTCGCCGAGACGGGCGGTTCGATCCGCCTGTCGGACGCCGGCAGCGATGCGTTGCTGATCGGCGCGAATCTTCCATTGCGCTGAGCGTTCGCGAGGCTGGCACCCGCGCCAAATTGCGCATAGCTTCTTACGATGGTGGAGACGGAGCTTTACGGGTTCATCCCGGCGGAGGTTACGGGTCCTTTCCCGACCGTCGACCTGAGGAATCCGGCGCCGCCTCGGCAGACCAGCTTCCCGCCGGTCGAGATCCGCGATGGTCGCGAGCTGCAGGCGAACGGAGCCTCCGAGGCGCAGCTGTTTGCCGACAACGGCTTCGTCCTTCTGAATCACGCGACCATCGTCAAAGACTGGGACAATGTCCCGGAGGCGTTCTGCGAGGAGATCGAGGAAATCATCCGCACGCGGCTGCTTCCGGGAAGGCGGATCGAAGTACAGCAGCGACCGGACCCGATGCGCCGCGGTCGGGGAACCACCACTCCCCAATATGGCCAGGGCGTTCATTCGGATGGACCGCTCACGGCAGAATTGTACGCCGCCAATGTCGCGGCCTTCGCCGGCGACCAGGCGCAACAATGGTGGCTCGACAATTATCGCCGCGACGACGTCGCCGGCTTCATGTCGATCGACTTCTGGCGCACCACCAATATGCAAGGACCGCTGCAGCACATGCCGCTCGCGCTGTGCGCTCCGAACAGCCTCGAGCGTGATGACATCCTGGCCATGGAATTTATCGGAATCGCGCCCGAGGGACGAACGTCCCACCATCTCGCGCTCCGCTTCAATCCCGCGCAGCATTGGTATTTCTACCCGGCGATGACCTCCGACGAAGTGCTGGCGTTCAAGCTGTGCGAATTCTGGAAAGACGCGCCGAACGCCCAACCGCAAAACTGCTTTCACAGCGCTTTCCGCCATCCTCAGACGCCACCGGACGCCGAGGAGAGGCAGAGCTGCGAGCATCGTGTCGGAGTTCTGCTCCTTCGCGACTAGGCGTCCGCACACGGATAACGCCGCGTTAACTCCTCCCCGGCATAAGCGCCTCAAAGCATCCCTTTAGGGGCGAACTCGCCAATGGACGACCTGATTGCCGATTTCGTAGCCGAATGCCGCGAAATGCTCGAAGCGCTCGGCGGCGAGATCGTCGCTTGGGAAGCCCACCCGGCCGACCGCGCGCGGCTCGACAGCATTTTCCGCTTCGTCCACACCGTGAAGGGCAATTGCGGCTTCTTCGAATTCCCTCGGCTCGAGGCGCTCAGCCATGCAGCTGAGGATGCGCTTGCAGACGTCCGCGCCGGCCGTCGCCAGGCCGATGGCGCGCTGGTCAGCGCAGTGCTCGCGATCATCGACCGCATCGGCGAAATGGTCGCGGCGATCGAGGCGGGCGAAGACATGCCCACGGGCGACGACAATCACTTGATCGATGCGCTTGCGCCAGGCGCGGAAGGTGCTGTTGCACCGGCGGCAGCTACGGCTGCCGATGCCGCAACCAAAGCATCGGTCGCACCGCGCACCATCCGCCTGTCGGTCGAGCTGCTCGATCGCGTGATGAGCACGGTCTCCGACATGGTGCTCGCCCGCAACGAGCTCGCGCGGCGGCTTCGCGAGTCCGAGAACGACGTGCATGTCGACGGCGCGTTCGAGCGCTTGTCGTCGATCATCGCGGAAATGCGCGACGCCATTACCAGGACCCGCATGCAGCGGATTGAAAATCTGTTCGTCGGCTTGCCGAGGATGGTCCGTGACCTGTCCGCCGAGCTCGGCAAGCAGGTGCTGGTCGACATCGAGGGCGGCGACGTGGAGCTCGATCGCGAGATGATCGAGATGATCCGCGATCCGTTGACGCACATCATCCGCAACGCCGTCGACCATGGGATCGAAAAACCCGCCGAGAGACTGAAGGCAGGCAAGCGCGAAATCGCGATCCTCTCGGTCTCCGCTCGCCAGTCCGGAAACCAGATCCTGATCGACATCCACGATGACGGGCGGGGGATCGATGGCAAGAAGCTCGTTGAAAAAGCGATCTCGGGCGGGCTCGTCAGCAAGGACGATGCCGCGCAGCTTTCGCCACGCGAGCAGCTGGCCTTGATCTTCGAGGCGGGTCTCTCGACGGCGAAAGAAGTGACGGCGATTTCCGGACGCGGCGTCGGCATGGATGTCGTCCGCTCGAACATCGAGCGGATTGGCGGGATCGTCGAGGTCGACAGCAAGCCGGGCGAAGGCACGCGCATGACCCTGCGCGTACCGCTAACGCTCACCATCATTCCGGCGTTGACCGTTTCGATTGCCGGCCAGCATTTCGCCATCCCGCGATCGGCCATCGAGGAAATCGTGCGTGCCAACGGCGAGAGCGTGACGCTCGAGCATCTCGGCGGAGCGGGAGTCGCGACGATCCGCGGCCGGCGCGTACCCGAGGTCTCGCTGGCGAGCATCCTCGGTCTCGAAAGCAACGTAGCAGAGAAGGATCGCACCCTGGTCGTGCTTCGGCCGGCCGGCGGCGACGTCTATGCGCTGTCGGTCGACCGAATCCATGACCATGAGGAGCTGGTGGTGAAGCCGGCCGCACCGGCCGTCATGGCAACAGGTCTCTATGCCGGAACGACGCTAGCGGACGACGGCAGTCCCATCCTGCTGTTCGATCCGGCAGGGATTGCCGAAGTCGGCGGCGTACGCCTGGAGGCGCAGGAGCGCGCTGCCCGCATCGCTGAAGGCCCGTCCGCAGCCGTTTCGAAGGCAACGCCCGTGCTGCTGTTCCGCGGCCTCGATGGCGGCCGTCGCGCTCTGCGGCTGGCGGTGGTCGACCGAATCGAGGAAGTTCCGGCTTCGGCGGTCAAGCAGGCTGCCGGTCAGCTGCGGGTCCAGGTCGGCGATGCGATCCTGCCGCTCGCGGGTGCAACTGGCGCGGAGATTGGCGAGGGCAAGGTCCGGTTGTTCCGCCTGAATGACGGTGCCCATGAGATCGGCTACGCCTTCGCCGAGGTGATCGACTTCGCGACGATCGAGCACGACATCATCCATGCCGAGCGTCCCGGCGAGATCAGCGGCGTGTCGCTGGTCAATGGCGAACCTGCCGAGCTGGTCGACGCGCACTGGCTGTTCGCCAATTATGTCGGCGCCGCAGCGCGCGAGCCGGATCAGCTCGTCTGCCTGGTTCCGGTTTGGGACCCGTGGATGCAGAACATGCTCCGGCCGCTCATCGAAGCTGCCGGATATCGCGTCATCGACGATTCGGATGAGGAGGCTCCCGACGTGGTCATCGCCTGCCAGGGCGAGGACGTGCCGGAGGAGGCGAGCCCAAAGACCATCTGGCTGCGCACAGAGCCCGAGGCGGCGGGTAAGAAGGACCAGAGCATTTACCGCTACGACCGCGCAGGCCTGCTGATGGCGCTCAAGTCGGCAAGCGGCGGGAGGGGCAAATGAACGAGCTTCTGCTGGTCGTCACCATCGCCAACGAGCGCGTCGCCCTTCCCGCGGCTGCAGTCGAATCGGTGGTCGAGCTCGATACGTTGATCCCCGTACCGCGCGCGGCGCCTCACGTCGCCGGCCTGTCGGCGCTCCGGAGCCGTGTGCTCACGGTCATCGACTGCATGCGCTCTCTCGAGCTCGGCACGACCGACTGTTCCGACGGCATCCGCGAAGCTGCCGTGGTCGAGCTCGACGGTCACCATTATGCGCTCATCGTCGATTTGGTCGAAGACGTCGTGGAGAGCTTGTCCGAGCCGATACCGGTGCGCGCGGCGATGGGGACTGGGTGGGAACGCGTGTCGCAAGGCATGGTCGAGACCGAGCAGGGCCCACTGCTGCTGGTCAACGTTGCCGCGCTGATCGCCGGCAGCGAAGTCAAGGCCGCCGCTTAATGTCTTCGTTACCCTTACCCTTTAACAGGGTCGCCATCGAAGCGGGGAAGCCCAGGGCATGAAAAGCTGTTTGATCGTCGATGATTCCAAGGTGATCCGGAAGGTTGCCCGGCACATTCTGGAGACGCTCGAGTTCGAGGTCGATGAAGCCGGCGACGGCCAGGAGGCATTGTCCCGCTGCGAGGCCAAGATGCCCGACGTCGTCCTGCTCGACTGGAACATGCCGGTGATGAGCGGCATGGAATTCTTGCGTTTGCTTCGGCAGCGGGGCCATGGCGACCAGCCCAAGGTCGTGTTCTGCACCACCGAGAACGACATGGCGCACATTCGCGCGGCGCTCGAGGCTGGCGCTGACGAATATGTGATGAAGCCCTTCGACCGGGAAACGCTCCACATCAAGCTTCAGCTCGTCGGCGTCGCCTGAGCAGCCGGGCCGTGGAGCGGGCGCTCGCCAGATCGCGGGACCGCTTTCCGGAGCCCCGCTCGACCAGCCGGCGCAGGATCCGGCTGATGATCGTCGACGATTCGACGGTCGCCCGGGCAGTCCTCTCGCGCATGGTCGAAAGCGACCCCGCCTTTGAAATCGCCGCCGTTGCCGGAACCGCCGAGGACGCCATCGAGGCTCTTGGGGAATGTCATGTCGACGTCGTTGTGCTCGACCTCGAAATGCCGGGCGAAGGCGGCTTGAAGTCGATCCCGCGGATCATCGCCGCAGCCCAAGGCGCCAAGGTGATGATCGTCTCCTCGCTTGCCGATGAGGGCGCCGAGCAGACCGTAGCGGCGCTGGCGCTCGGCGCGGCCGACACGATGCCGAAGCCGGGTACCGGGCGGTTCAACGGCAAGTTCTCCGAAGTGCTGCTCGGCAAGCTGAAGGCGCTGGGCTATGCGGCCGAGGCCGCCCCTCCGCAGCGCGGCGCGAAGAACGACGACGGATTTCTCTATCTCAGGGCGACTCCGACCGACCCGATCGGCGTGCTGGCGATTGGCGCATCGACCGGGGGTATCCACGCGCTTGGGGTACTGTTCAGCAACCTTCCGAAGCGGATCGGCGTGCCGATCCTCGTCACACAGCATTTGCCCATGCCGTTCATGAGCGTGTTCGCACGCCAGCTCGGCGTCGTCGCCGGCCGCGAAACCCTCGTCGCCGAAGATGGCATGGCGCTTGCGCCCGACCGGATCCTGGTCGCGCCGGGTGATGCACATTTGACGCTGGATGCCACAGCTGCAGGCAGCGTCGTCCGCCTGACGCGCGGCCGCAGCAGCAGCGGGTGCATGCCGTCGGTCGATCCCATGTTCGCCTCCGTCGGTGCCGTGTTCGGCACCGGCGCATTGGGAGTCGTGCTCACCGGCATGGGACGCGACGGTGTCGAAGGCTCATCGCGCCTCGTCGCCTGCGGCGGCTCGATCATTGCCCAGGATGAAGGCAGCTGCGCGGTGTGGGGCATGCCCCGCGCCGTGTTGGAGGCGGGCTTGGCTTCGGCCGTGCTTCCGCCCGACAAGATCGCGCGCCGGATCGCTTCGCGCACGGAGGAGCAGCCGCGTGCAGATAAGCGATAGCTCGAGCCGCATTCTCGCTGGCCTGCTCGAGGCGCGAACCGGACAGCAGCTGACGCTGAGCCGCCGGTGGCGGATCGAAACCGCACTTGCCGCACTGCTGCGTGAACGCGGGATCTCGACGCTCGACGAGCTCATCACCATTCTCGTCATGGGCAAGGAGCCGAGCTTGTCGCAAAATGTCGTCGAGGCCCTGCTCAACAACGAGACCTATTTCTTCCGCGATCGTGCGCCCTTCGACGTGCTCCAGCGGCATGCCCTGGCCGAGCTCGCGCAGCGCCGCGCCAAGTCGAAGCGCCTGAGGATCTGGTCGGCCGGCTGCTCCACGGGTCAGGAAGTCTATTCGCTGTCGATGCTGTTTGCCGAAGAGCCGGAAAAATGGCGCGGCTGGACGATCGACATCCTTGGCACGGATGTGTCGACCGGCTGCGTCGATCGCGCTCGCTCGGGCACGTACAGCCAGTTCGAAGTCCAGCGCGGGCTCGGAATCAACCAGATGATCAGATGGTTCGAGGAAACGGCCGATGGCTGGCGCGCGGTCGAGCCGTTGCGCAAGCCGGTGCGCTTCCAGGTCCATAACTTGCTCGAACCGGTGCCGCATCCGGGTGGTTTCGACATCGTCCTTTGCCGCAACGTCCTCCTCTACCTGAGCCCGGAGAAGAAAGCCCTCGCGTTCGAGCGGATCGCGAGCGCGATGGCTGACGACGGCTGGCTGATGCTCGGCGCGGGCGAGACGGTGATCGGGCAGAGCGGAAAGCTCGGCTCCGACATCACTGCGCGGGGCCTGTACCGCCTCGTCGGCGACGGCAGCCGCGTCGACAAACGCGGACCTGACCGGCGCGCAACCGCAGGCGGGGCTTGACCGGACAGCAATAGCCGTGTGCGATTGCGCACGTGGAGCTGGAACTGATCGAACGGCCGTCGCCGAACTTCGACGAGCGGCAGCTGCCGGTGTCGATGATCGTGCTCCATTATACCGGAATGCCCGACGCAGAGGGCGCGCTCGATCGCCTGACCTCGCCCGAGGCCAAAGTCTCCTGCCACTATCTCGTGGACGAGGACGGGACCGTCTACCGCCTGGTCGATGAGCGCATGCGCGCATGGCACGCGGGCAAGTCGCGCTGGCGCGGCATCAGCGACGTCAATTCGGCGAGCGTCGGGATCGAGATCGTCAATCCCGGGCACGAGTTCGGCTACCGCCCCTTTCCCGACGAGCAGATCGCCGCGCTGATCCCGCTCGTCGCCGACATCAAGGAGCGGCACGGCATCGGGCGCGGCAATGTCGTCGGCCATTCCGACGTCGCGCCGGCGCGCAAGGAGGATCCGGGCGAACTCTTCCCCTGGCACGCGCTGGCGAAGCGCCGGCTGGCGCTGCCCAGCCCGACGCGAGACCTGATCGACCCCTATTGGACGGACGCCGGCTTTCTCCTCGCGCTCGAGCGGTTCGGCTATGACGTCACCGACCCGCAAAAGGCGGTCATCGCCTTCCAGCGCCGCTTCCGCCCCGACGTTATCGACGGTGTGATCGACGGCGAATGCCGCGCCAAGCTGCTCGCCTTGTTGCTGCCGCGGCCGCAGTAGCGCGCGGACGTTCGGCGGTCTTAAGTTCACTAATGTCACGCGGTGCGTTGCGTTTTTTCGTGAACGTAAGCCGTGCCGGGATCGAGGAGAGAGAATCGCGGCTCGCACCGTCGCCATGCGGCGAGCCAAGCAGGCGAAATCCAAATAGGAAAGGTGGAAAGTCTAACGTCCGTTTACGACCCATCCCTGCCCTTTAGCTACTTGCCCCATTGCGGCCCTGAAGCCTTCTGTTACGTCTCACGAGACGCCGGGGGATGGCATGAGCGACTTCGAGGGACTCTTCGGATTATTGAGCCTCATGTTCGGCCTGATCGTCGCCGAACTTGCAATCAAATCTGCAGATGCGATCGATTCACACGCCGAACGACCTGTCGGCATCCTAACGCCCGCTTTAACATTCCTCGTCCTTACCGATGTGACGAGCTTTTGGCTGTGGGTCTGGGGTGCTCGCAAGGTATTGGAGATAAGCTGGTCGACGGTCTTCGGAGGTGTTCTCTTGGCCTTCGTCTATTTCCTTGCTGCGTCGCTCGTTTTCCCTCGCACAAGCCGCGGATGGACAAACCTCGATGACCATTATTGGTCGCGTAAACGGCTAGTTGCGGCTGGCATCTTGTTTGCCAACATGGTCATCATAGGGTCGATGCTGACTCGGGCGATCCCGGCCTGGAATGACTGGTGGTTCTATTTCAATTTTGGCGGATATTTGATCGCTCTTGCGGGATTGGTACTGAGCCGCTCGCGCCGCCTTGACTATCTATGTCTCCTCTGGGCAATCGGTATCAATGTCGCGGCCGGAGCCAATCTGCTCCACAGTTCCCAATGGGGTCACGAAGTCGCGATAGATTTTTCGTCTTAGCCGCTCGATGACACCACCGCTGGCGTCAGTTTTCCACCCAAAGGCGAGATTAGCTCCCCGACTCGAAACAACGGACGCTTTCCCCTATATCGCGCGGGCCAGAGGGCTGGGCGGCCGCGTCCTTCGACAAGCTCAGGATGAGCGGGAAGAAGGCCGAGGAAAGTCCGGGCTCCATGGAACCACGGTGCCGGGTAACGCCCGGCGGTC
>Ga0207657_10008154_pt1 | contig 10676 bp, 11 predicted proteins | sample KBSC33metaG_FD_184316 | JGI IMG/M metagenome (GOLD analysis project Ga0207657, IMG submission 184316) | Corn rhizosphere microbial communities from Kellogg Biological Station, Michigan, USA - KBS C3-3 metaG (SPAdes) (version 2) | ecosystem: Host-associated > Plants > Roots > Rhizosphere > Soil ... | reverse complement strand
CCATGAAAAGCAGCGCTCGGCGGCGGCGCGCCACGGCAGCCAGACGTAACGGACGTGCTCGCGCGTCGCGAGACGGATCGGCACCGGCTCGTGCACGTCGATCGAGAACACGTGCTCGGTATTCATCGTCGTCCCCGCCGGATAGCGATGCCGCCACTGCGGAAAGATTTCGTAGTCGCGCGTCAGGTGCCAGTCGACGACGCCACCGAATGCGTCGGCTTCGATGCCGGTCTCCTCGAGCAGTTCGCGCGTCGCGGTGTCGGCGAGCGTCTCGTCCTGGTCGCGGCTGCCGGTGACCGATTGCCAGTGGTCGGGAAAATCCGCGCGCTCGAGCAGCAGCACGTGCAACTCGGCGGTGTGGACGATGACGAGCGCGGAGACGGGCTGTTTGAACCCCGGCGGTTCCATCCTTCAGCTCACGACGACCCAGCACGGCACCTGCCGCTCGCGCCAGAACGCCGAGGCTTCGGTGAAGATGTCGTCAAGCGTGCGCCAATCGTTGGGGTGCGTCTTGCGGAAATGCGAGGCATGCCCGAGCCGGATCACGCAGCCGTGCTTGCCGAGCCAATCCCGATCCTCGAGTACGTCCGCGAGCGCGTCGAAATTGTTCCCGAAATAGTCGGGCAGCGCGAGCCCTTTGGCGAGCGCCCGGAAGAGCGTCGCGCGATCGTCGGCGCGCGAGAGGTCGACGTCGAGGTAGCGAAGTTTCGCCTCGTGTGCCGCGGCCGCGACCGCGTCGGCGTGGCCGTGATATTCGAGCATGCCCGCGTCGGCGTAATCACGAAGCTCGGGAAGCTTCATTCGCGGATCCTCTTGAACGTCGCGTAGTGGTCGTCCGTGTAATAGCATACTTCCGGCGCCTTCGGCGATCCTCCACAGACGATGCGCCGCGCGCCGCGCGTGCGCAAGCCCGGCGTGCGCACCGTGTACTCGCGATAGAAGCCCCGCGGACGCGGAGGCAGCGTGCGCTCGCGGTTGCCGAACACGACGCCGTCGCGCTCGTAGCGAAAGGATCCGCCCGCATGGATCAGCGCGAGAACGTCGCGCGCCTCGCGCGGCAGCGCGTGCACGTCGATCTCGTCTGGCGCGACGGCGCGCTCGCGCGCCAATGCGCCGCTCGCCACGAACTGCAGCGAGGCCACGACGATCGCAACGAGCGCGAGCACGCCGGCGCGCGACAGGCGGGACATGCGCGCAGTGTAGCGCGGGGAGTCGGCCGGCGACGTCGAAAGCCACCTCCGACACGTGTCAGAGATGAGCGTCCGCGACACGTGTCAGAGATGAGCGTCCGACGAACGCACGCGAATGTGCAGGTCGCGCAACTGCTGCTCGGTCGCCGGCGCCGGCGCGTCGACGAGCAGATCCTGCCCGCGCTGCGTCTTGGGGAACGCGATGACGTCGCGGATCGAGTCGGCGCCGGCCATCAGCGCGACGATGCGGTCGAGGCCGAACGCGATGCCGCCATGCGGCGGGGCACCATACTGCAACGCATCGAGCAGGAAGCCGAACTTGCGTCGCTGGTCCTCCTCGCCGATGCCGAGCGCCTCGAACACGCGCGCCTGCACGTCCGGCCGGTGAATGCGCACCGAGCCGCCCCCGATCTCCCATCCGTTCATGACGACGTCGTACGCCTTCGCGAGCGCGTGCGCGGGATCGGTGACGAAGCTTTCCGCGTGCTCGTCCTTCGGCGCCGTGAACGGATGATGGCGCGCCATCCACGCGCCGGTGGCTTCGTCCTGCTCGAACATCGGAAAGTCGGCAATCCACAACGGTCGCCATCCCGGCTCGACCAGACCGCGATCGTGCCCGATGCGCGCGCGCAGCGCGCCCAGCGTGTCGTTGACGATGCTCGCGCGATCGGCGCAGAAGAAGACGACGTCGCCGTTCGCGGCGCCGGTTCGCTCGAGGATCGTGCGCAGCGTGTCGGGCGCGAGGAACTTGACGATCGGCGATTGCAATCCTTCCTCGCTCGCTTTCGTCGCGTCGTTCACCTTGATGTACGCGAGTCCCTTCGCGCCGTACGTCGGCGCGAGCGCGACGTAGTCGTCGAGCTCCTTGCGCGTCATCGAGCCGCCACCGGGAACGCACAGCGCGGCCACGCGTCCACTGGGCAGCTCGGCCGCCGCGCGAAACACCTTGAAGTCGACGCCGCGCATGACGTCGGTGAGCTCGGTCAGCTTGAGCGGCACGCGCAGGTCCGGCTTGTCGGACCCGTAGTCGCGCATCGCGTCGGCATAGCTCATCACCGGGAACGGCTTCTGCAGCTCGACGCCGATGGCGTCGCGGAACATCGCGCGCACGAGGCCTTCCATCAGCTCGCGGATCTCGAGCTCCCCGAGGAACGACGCCTCGATGTCGATCTGCGTGAACTCGGGCTGGCGATCGGCCCGCGTGTCCTCGTCGCGGAAGCACTTGACGATCTGGTAGTACCGGTCGAACCCCGCGATCATCAGCATTTGCTTGAAGAGCTGGGGCGACTGCGGCAACGCATAGAACTGCCCGTGATGCAGGCGCGACGGAACGAGGAATTCGCGCGCGCCTTCCGGCGTCGACTTGTAGAGCACCGGCGTTTCGATGTCGATGAAACCGTGGTCGTCGAGATAGCGGCGGGCGGCGGTTGCGGCGCGATAGCGCAGCATGAGGTTCTGCTGCATCAGCGGACGCCGCAGGTCGATCACGCGATGCGAAAGACGCACGGTCTCCGACAGGTTCTCGTCGTCGAGCTGGAACGGCGGCGTGGCCGATGCGTTCAGGATCTCGATCGACTTCGCGAGGATCTCGATCTCGCCCGAGCGCAAATTGGGATTGACCGTCCCTTCGGGTCGCGGGCGCACGCGCCCGGTCACCGCAATGCAGTATTCGTTGCGCAGGCGCTCGGCGACTTCGAAGGTCGCCGCGCGATCGGGATCGGAGACGATCTGCACGAGGCCTTCGCGGTCGCGCAGGTCGATGAAGATCACGCCTCCGTGGTCGCGGCGGCGATGCACCCAGCCCATGACCGTCACGTCCTGCCCGAGGTAGCGGCGGTCGATGCGTCCGCAATAGTCGGTGCGCTTCACGAGAACTCTCCTGTTTGCGGGCGGCCGCGCGGCCATTGCGCCGCGCCAGCGCGCGGCCCGGCGCTGCTCAATGCTCGACTTCCGTGGCCTGCGGCGCGGCGATCGGCGGAAGCGCGGCGACGTCTCCTGGCGCGGGGCGTCCATGCGCGCGCGGCGCGACAACCCCCATCGAGATGATGTACTTCAGCGCCTCGTCGACGGTCATGTCGAGTTCGCGCACTTGCGAGCGCGGCAGCATCAGGAAGTAGCCGCCGGTCGGATTGGGCGTCGTGGGCACGTACACGCTGACGTGCTCGCCCGTGAGCCAGGGCGCGATCGCCGGCGCGGGGACGCCTGTCTGGAAGGCGATCGTCCAACTGCCGGGACGCGGGAATTCGACGAGCAGCGCCTTGCGAAACGCCTGCCCCTTGTCGGAGAGCAGCGTGTCGCTCACCTGCTTCACCGACGAATAGATCGACTTTACGAACGGCACGCGGCCGAGCAGGCGCTCCCAGGCGCGGATCAGGCGCTGGCCGAAGAAATTCGCGGCGATGATGCCGGTCCCGAGGACGATGACGAACGCGACGACGACCCCGAGCCCGGGGATGTCGAAGCCGAACAGGGAGCGTGGCTGTGCAGCCGCCGGCAGAATGAGCAGGATCTGGTCGAGCGACGTCAGCAGGAAATGAAGCACCCACAACGTGATGCCGAGCGGTACCCACACGAGCAGGCCCGCGATCAGGTAGCGCCTCATGCGCATTGCGCCCGTGGAGCGGCGTTCATGCGCTGCCCTTGTCCGGACCGGTCGTGGTCGTCGATTTCGTTTCCGTCGTGGCGCCGCTCTTCGTGCTCGTCGCCTCCGTGGTCGTCTCCGGCTTGGCCGCGTCGCCCGACTTCGCCTCGCCGCTGCCGTTGTCCGCCGCGCCTTTCGCGTCGCCCTTCGATTCGCCCTTTGCTGCGCGCTTCGCGCCGCTGTTGCGGAAATCGGTGACGTACCAGCCCGAGCCCTTCAACTGGAAGCCCGCGGCCGAGACTTTCTTGCGCAACGTCTCGCCTTTGCACGCCGGGCACGCGGTGAGCGGCTCATCGCTCAACTTCTGCAGCGCCTCGAGCTCGTGCCCGCAAGACTCGCAGCGGTATTCGTAGATCGGCATCTCGTCGTTCGCGCCGGTCAGGCCGGCGGCCAAAAGCTGATGAAAAATAACCGGAAATTATAGCGCAGCCCGCCGGGTCCCGGCATTGCCCCGCGGAGCGTGCCGGCGCTGCGACCTGGATTTATGTCTTATGCTTGGGGCTTCCCGGCACGGAAACAATCGAGCGATGGAGCACGTCTGGCTTTGGTGGATCGTCGCGATCGTTCTCGCCGGCGCCGAGATCGTCACCGGCACGTTCTATCTGCTGGCACTCGGCGTCGCGTTCGCGATCGGCGGCGTCGTCGCGTTCCTCGGCGCACCGCCCGCGGTGCAGTGGCTCGCCACCGGCGTTCTCGCGTTCGTCGGCACGATCGCGGCTCATCGCTGGCGCGTACGCCGCGGCGAGCCGCCGGCGGCGCCGGACCTCGACGTCGGCGGCACGGTTCACGTCGAGTCGTGGCGCCCGGACGGGAGCGCACGCGTGCTCTACCGCGGCACGCATTGGGATGCCGTGCCCGCGAGCGACACGACGCCGCGCCAGCATACGATGTACATTGTCGCCACCCGCGGGTCGACGCTCGTCCTCGGCGCCGAGCGACCTGCATGAACAACCATAGACGGCATGAGCCGCCCCATCGGATTCGTCGCGCGAGCGCGTGACCGGATCCGGCGTCGGGACGGCGAGGGGAGGGGATGATGCAGGCTGGTTTTTCGGTCGTCGCGTTCGCGATCTTCGTCGTCGTCCTGATCACGATCGTCAAGGCGATACGGGTCGTGCCGCAGCAGCACGCGTGGGTCGTCGAGCGGCTCGGGCGCTTCTACGCGGTGCTGTCGCCCGGACTCAACTTCGTGATTCCGTTCATCGATCGCGTCGCGTACAAACACGACCTGCGCGAGACGCCGCTCGACGTGCCGCCTCAGGTTTGCATCACCAAGGACAACACGCAGCTGACGGTCGACGGAATCCTGTACTTCCAGGTGACCGATGCGAGGCTCGCATCGTACGGATCCACCAACTACGTGCTCGCCATCACGCAGCTCGCGCAGACGACGCTGCGCAGCGTGATCGGCCGCATGGAGCTCGACCGAACGTTCGAGGAGCGCGACCAGATCAACGCGTCCGTCGTGAGCGCGCTGGACGCCGCGGCGCCGAACTGGGGCGTCAAGGTGCTGCGCTACGAGATCAAGGACCTGACGCCACCCGCGGAGATCCTGCGCTCGATGCAGGCGCAGATCACCGCCGAGCGCGAGAAGCGCGCGGTGATCGCGACGTCGGAGGGCCGCCGCCAGGAGCAGATCAACATCGCGCAGGGCCAGCGCGAGGCGGCGATTGCGAAATCGGAAGGCGAGAAGCAGGCGGAGATCAACAACGCGCAGGGACAGGCCGCGGCGATCCTCGCGATCGCCGAGGCGAACGCCAAGGCGATCCGGCAGGTCGCCGACGCGATCGGTGCACCGGGGGGCATGGGCGCGGTGAATTTCCGAATTGCCGAGGAGTACGTCGCGCAATTCGGCAATCTGGCGAAGGCGACGAACACGCTGATTCTGCCCGCGAACATCGCCGACGTCGCGGGCCTCGTCGCAAGCGCGCTTTCGGTCGTGAAGACGACGTCGCCGGCGGGCGCCGGCGCCTGACGCGAAGCACGCATGGAGATCGAAGGCAAGACGTTCGTCGTCACCGGCGGCGCATCGGGCCTCGGCGCGGCAACGGCGCGAATGTTCGCGCAATCGAGCGGACGCGTGGTCATCGCCGACGTCAACGCGACCGACGGCGAGGCGCTCGCCAACGAGCTTGGCGATGCCGCGCGCTTCGTGCGAACCGACGTCCGCGAGGAAGCCGACGCGACGCGTTGCATCGACGTCGCGCAGAAGGCGTTCGGCGGCGTGCACGGTCTCGTCAACTGCGCCGGGATCGTGCACGGCGAGAAGGTCGTCGGCCGCGAAGGCGCGCACACGCTCGACGGCTTCGTGCGCACGATCGCCATCAACCTCGTCGGCACCTTCAACGTGCTGCGCGTCGCGGCAGCGGCGATGGCGAACAATGCGGCCGACGACGACGGCGAGCGCGGCGTGATCGTGAACACCGCGTCGGTCGCCGCGTTCGACGGCCAGATCGGGCAGGCCGCGTACAGCGCGTCGAAGGCGGGCGTCGCGGGCATGACGTTGCCGATCGCGCGCGAGCTCGCCCGCTTCGGCATTCGCGTGATGGCCATCGCGCCGGGCATCTTCGAGACGCCGATGGTCGCCGGTCTTACCCCGGAATTGCAGGCGTCGCTCGGCAAGATGGTGCCGTTTCCGCCGCGGCTCGGCCGCCCCGCCGAGTTCGCCTCGCTCGTGCGCGAGATCGTCGGCAACCCCATGCTGAACGGCGAAGTGATCCGCCTCGACGGCGCGATTCGCATGGCGCCCAAGTAGGAAGGTAGAACGCGCGCGATGCATGGCCCCGATCTTCTGACCAGCATCGGCCTGTGCATCGCCGTCGCCGCCGCGCTCGCATTCGTCGCGCATCGGTTGCGCCAGCCGCTGCTGCTCGCGTACCTGCTCGCCGGCGTCGTCATCGGCCCGCGCATCGGCTTCGGGCTGATCAGCGACGAAGGCGACATCCAGACGGTCGCGGAGATCGGCCTCATCCTGCTTCTCTTCATGATCGGGCTCGAGCTCGACCTGCGGAAGCTCGTGAGCGCCGGGCGCGCGGTGATCGTCACCGGCGCGCTGCAGGTGCCGCTTTGCGTCGTGCTCGGCCTCGCCTTCTTCGCGGCGATCGGCTTCCCGGTCGTCGCCGGCGACTTCCGCGCGCTCTACCTGGCGGTGTGCCTTTCGCTCAGCAGCACGATGATCGTCGTCAAGCTGCTCTACGACAAGTTCGAGCTCGACACGCTGCCGGGCCGCATCACGCTCGGCGTGCTGATCTTCCAGGACATCTTCGCGATCATCGCGCTCGGCATCCAGCCCAATCTCGCGAACCCCGAAATCGGGAAGGTGCTGGTGTCGCTCGCCGGCGGCGCGGCCCTCGTGGGCGCCGCCTTTCTCGTCAGCAAGTACCTGTTGCCTCCGCTTTTCCGATCGGTCGCGAAACTGCCGGAGCTCGTGCTGATCGGCTCGCTCGCGTGGTGCTTCGTGGTCTGCGCGGCGGCGGGCGGCGCCGGACTTTCGCGCGAGATGGGCGCGCTGATCGCGGGCATCAGCATCTCGACGTTCCCGTACAACCTCGACGTCGTCGCCAAGGTCGTCAGCATCCGCGACTTCTTCGTGACGCTGTTCTTCGTAGCGCTCGGCATGCAGATCCCGATGCCGACGGCGCACCTGTTCGGGATGGCGGCGCTCGCGTCGCTCTTCCTCGTCGCGAGCCGCTTCGCCGTGGTCTTTCCGATCCTGCGCGCGCTCGGCCTCGGCCATCGCGCGAGCCTGCTGCCGGCGATCAACCTCGCGCAGATGAGCGAGTTCGCGATGGTGATCGCCGCGATCGGTCTCGGCTTCCACCACATCGACCAGCAGACGATGAGCCTGCTGATCTTCGTGTTCGCGTTCACCGCCGTCGCCTCGACGTACTTCATCAACTTCAGCCATCCGTTGCAACGCGCGATCGCCCACGGACTGCGCCGCGCCGGCCTGCGCGACATCGAGGACCGGCCCGCGCAGGCGAGCGTGTCCGAGGTGCCGCGCGACGTGGTGCTGCTCGGGTTCTTCACCGAGGCGAGCGCGCTCGTGCACGAATTCGAGATGGCGTCGGCCGACGATCGGCATCCGATGCTCGATCGGCTGCTCGTCATCGACTTCAATCCCGACGTGCATGCGGAGCTCGTACGCCGCGGCATCGCGTGCCGCTATGGCGACGTCGCGAACATGGACACGCTGCACCACGCCGACGTGCACGACCCCAAGCTCGTCGTCTCGACGATTCCCGACGCGATCCTCAAGGGCACGACGAACCTGCGGCTGCTGAAGCTCGCGCGAAGGCTCTGGCCGCACGCGAAGGTCGTCGTCACGGCGAACCGCGCGGCGGGGGCGTTGCAGCTCTACGAAGCGGGCGCCGATTTCGTGTTCGTCGCACGCCTGCATTCGGCGCCCGAGATGGCGACCATACTCGAGCGCGGGCTCGCCGAGGGTTTCGAGCGGATGCGCGAGGCGCAGATCGAGCACATGCGAAGGCGCAACGAAGTGCTGCAGTAGCGTCGAACGGCGCGACTGCGAACGTCGCGCGCCCTACGCGCCCGCCCCCTCGACCGGATGCACTTCGGTGCGCCAACGCAGCATGCCGCCGGCGAGGTTGGCGACGTCCTTGAAGCCGAGCTTCTGCAACATCACCGATGCCTGCGCCGAACGCGCGCCCGAGCGGCAGACGGTGATGACGGGACGATCCTTCGCGAGCTCGCCGGCGCGCGCGTTGAGTTGACCGAGCGGGATCGACATCGCCCCGGGGATGCGTCCGAGCGGTCCTTCGAATTCGTCGGGCTCGCGCACGTCGACGATCTGCGGATTGCACGCGCATTCCTCGAGCGCGTGCGGCTGGATTTCGTGGATGCCGGCGAACGTGAACGTGAGCGGCGCCCACGTCGGCTGCGGCGCGAGCGCGGCATCGCTTTCGGGACGGCCCACGCGCAGATTCGCCGGCACCGCGACGTCCATCAGCTTCGGATGCGGCAGGCCGAGGTTGTTCATGTAGCCGACGAAGTCGCCTTCGGCGGCCTGGCCGCCGAGGCGCGGGTTGAAGCGCTGCTCCTCCGCGACGCTCGTGACGGTGAGCCCGCGATAGTCGTGCCCCGGGTAGAGCAGGCACGTCGGCGGCAGCGACAGAATCTGGCTCCTGACCGAGCGGTAGAGTGCGCGCGGATCGCCCTGCTGGAAGTCGGTGCGTCCGCTGCCGCGAATCAAGAGCGCGTCGCCGGTGAACGCCCGGCTTTCGTCGTCGAGAACGAGCGTGATGCATCCGGACGTATGCCCAGGTGTCGCGCGCACTTCGAGATAGCGCTTGCCGAATGCGATGCGATCGCCGTGCTTCACGTAGCGGTCGGCGCCCTCGGCGCCGCTGTCGGCGGAAAGCACGATCGCGCTGCCGAAGCGCTGCGCCTGCAACCACGCCCCGGTCACGTGATCGGCATGCACGTGCGTCTCGACGGTCGCGACGAGCTTCAAGCCGAGCTCGTCGATCAGCGCGGCGTCGCGGCGCGCCTGCTCGAACACCGGGTCGATCAGGAGCGCCTCACGCGAGTGCGGGTCGGCCAGCAGGTACGAGTACGTCGACGATTGCGGATCGAAGAGCTGGCGGAAAATCATGAGCGCATTCCCTCAGTGACGCCGGACGAGCGCGATCGCGGCGACGATCATGCTCGCGAAGAACACGAACGTCCAGCCGGCGATCGACAGGCCGAGGAACACCCAGCCTTTCTCGGCACATTCGCCGCTTCCCTCGAGCACTTTCTGCACGACGTCGAAGAACGGCAGCGTCTGCATCATGTACGACAGGCCCATCCCGCACGCCGGCACCTGGTCCTTCGGCAGCGCCTGCAGCCAGATCTGCCGCGATGCGAAGCCCGCGCCGGCGCCGGCGACGATCAGCGTCAGCACCGCGTAGAACGCGGCGCCGCGGCGACCGGGGTTCTGGATCGCCGCGATCAGGAACACGATGCCGACGAGCGTGACGCACACGCGCTGGAACATGCAGAGCGGGCAGGGCTCGAGCCCTTCGCCGTACTGCAGCCAGAATGCCCAGCCCATCAGCGCCGCGCACACGAGAAACCCCAGCGCGTACGCGGCGCGCCGCGGCGGCAGCAGGATGAGCGCGAGCGACGCGACGCCGAGCGTCATCACGAACACCCGATACACCGCTTCGGTCAGCGCCGGCTGCGCGCCGAACCATTGCAGCAGCAATTCCTGTCCGACGAGCGCGACGGCAAGGATCAGGATCGCCCAGGGCCATGCGATCGCGGCATAACGGTGGTTCGCGGCGGCAGCGTAACGGTTCATGTCGATTGTGATTGCGCGAGGGCCTGGTCGAGGTCCCACAGGATGTCGTCGAGCGATTCGAGCCCGACCGAGAGCCGGATCATTTCCGGCGACACGCCCGCGGCGCGCTGCTCGTCCTCGTCGAGCTGGCGATGCGTCGTCGATGCGGGATGGATGACGAGCGTCTTCGCGTCGCCGACGTTCGCGAGGTGCGACAGGAACTGCACGGCCTCGATGCACTTGACGCCTGCCGCGGCACCGCCCTTCACCCCGAACGTCAGGATGCCACCGCCGCCGCGCGGCAGATAGCGCTGCGCGAGCGCGTACGAGGCGCTCGCCGGCAGGAACGGGTAATCGACCCACGCAACGGCGCGATGGTCATCGAGGTGCCGGGCAATGGCGAGCGCCGATTCGCAATGCCGCGGCATGCGCAGATGCAACGTCTCGATGCCCTGCATGATGAGGAACGCCGACAGCGGAGACAGTGTCGGCCCGAGCGTGCGCATCGTCTCCATCCGCGCCTTCATCGTGAAGCCGAAGTCGCCGAACGTCTCGTGGAAGA
>Ga0207657_10008153_pt1 | contig 10676 bp, 6 predicted proteins | sample KBSC33metaG_FD_184316 | JGI IMG/M metagenome (GOLD analysis project Ga0207657, IMG submission 184316) | Corn rhizosphere microbial communities from Kellogg Biological Station, Michigan, USA - KBS C3-3 metaG (SPAdes) (version 2) | ecosystem: Host-associated > Plants > Roots > Rhizosphere > Soil ... | reverse complement strand
GCGCGTCGCTCTCCGGGTCGCCGACACTGGCGATGGGATCCCGCCGGAGCTGCTGCCGCACATCTTCGAGCCGCTGATGCGCACGCTTCACGGCGAATCGACGCACGACGGCGCTGGGCTCGGTCTCACGCTCGTCCGCCACATCATCGAGCTGCACGGCGGCACCGTCACCGCGGAAAGCGAGGGCCGCGGCCGGGGCGCCACCTTCACCCTCACGGTGCCTCGCGGGCGTCCACGGGAAGCCGACCCCGGGTCGCCGGCGTCTGACCATTCCGCGACGATGCCAGGTCTGCGAACGGCCTAGCGAGCGCGTGAACACAATCACCTGGATTTTCTCCGCGCGCCCGCGAGCTCCGCGTTTGAACGTGTCGTTGTGTTCTCACGAATTCATCGCCGACTCGATGCGGCGGTCGGGGATGAACCAGATCAGCGCTACGGTGACGTAGATCGCATCGGCGATCGCCTGGTGCGCGAAGGCGAGCGGGATGGCTAGCGCGTACAACCCCAGCGAAAGACGGCTCTTGAGATCGCTGCCGAGCGCGTGCGCCAGCCGTGAGTGCACGCCCTCGTGCGCGATGATGCGGCGCGCGAGAATCGTGAACGCGATCGCGCACATGAACAGCACCGCGCCGTAGACAGCGGTTGGAACCGACGCGAAGTGGTTCTCACCCATCCAGCCGGTCACGAACGGCACGAGCGACAGCCAGAACAGCAAGTGCAGGTTCGCCCACAGGATCGTGCCGTTGATGTGCGTCGTCGCCTGGAGCATGTGGTGATGGTTGTTCCAGTAGATGCCGACGAAGATGAAGCTGAGGATGTAGGTGAGGAACACCGGAAGGAGCGGACCGAGCGCGGCCCAGTCCGCTCCCCGCGGCACTTTCAGATCGAGCACCATGATCGTGATGATCACGGCGAACACGCCGTCGCTGAATGCTTCGAGACGGCCTTTGTTCATCGGTGACGCGTTACTTCTCGGGAATCGGCTGCATCCCCATCCGCTGCACCAGCCGGTTGAACGTCGGCAGATCCGTCGTCAGAGACTGCTGCAGCTTGTCGGTCTGCACCTTCAGCTCGGCGGAAATGTCGTTGAAGATCGGCTGCACGTTGCCCAGCGGCCGGCCGTCGCCCGACTCGACGACGCGGAGGAGCGACGCGATGCGGTTGTTGATCTTGATCGGGAAGTTCAACGGATCCTCGTTGCTCCGATTCTTCACCTGGTAGACATTCTCTTCGACGACGGTCAGGTTGCGCACGAGCCGGTTCGCGATGGCTTTCAGATCCGCGTCGTTCGACTTCGACATTCGATCCGCCACCTCTTTCTTGATCCGGCGGATCTGAATGACGGCCTCGTTCGCCTCGTTGACCTTGTCGCGGATCGCGCTCGCCATCTCGAACTGCGCTTTCAGATCTTCGTCGCTCGCCGTGTAGAACGGATGCTTCTTCACGGTGAGCGGCTGCGTCATCGTCTGACCGTCGACCGTGAGCCGCACCTGGTATTTGCCGGGCAGCGCCATCGGACCATTCGTGGTCGCGCCCCAGAGGACCATGCCCGGGAACGTAATGACCGGCTGGTACTGCAGATCCCAGGTGAAGGTGTCGAGACCTGGCTGGAGGGAAGGCGCCGGCGGTCCACCGCGCCGCCCCGTGTCTTCGTCGGGATCGGCCACTGCTTCGCCCGGCGCTCCGGCCACCGTCGTCGTGCCGGTGCTCCCTGCGCCGCCCCGGCCAGCCGCCGGCGGCGCACCCGTGAACGTGCGCACGACCTGTCCGTTGGCGTCGAGGATCTCCAGCGTCAACTTCTGCGCCGGCTTCGTGAGCAGATACGCGAGGTGCGCGCCCTGCGTCGACCGCACCGCGTCGTCAGGTTTGAAGAGATACGCGTCGGTCATCGTCGCCAGACCGTACTGACGCAGCGGAGCGACGTTGTCGAGGATGTAGAAGCCCCGGCCGTGCGTCGCGATCGTGAGGTCGTCGGCTTCCACCCAGATGTCCGACACCTGCGTATCGGGCAGGTTCAGCGAGAGCGACTGCCAGTGATCGCCATCGTCGTATGAGATGTAGATGCCGTGCTCGGTGCCGGCGTAGAGCAGGCCCTTGCGGGTCGGATCTTCGCGGACGGTGTGCGTGTAGTCGTTGGGCCGGATGCCGGCGACGATCTTGGTCCACGTCTTCCCGTAATCGTGCGTGCGGAAAATGTAGGGCGAGAAATCCTCGAGCAGCGGCTTCTTGACCGCGATGTACGCCGATCCGGCATCGAAGGCGGACGCGTCGATCTGGCTGACGCGCCCGAAGTCCGGCATGTCCTTCGGCGTGACGTTCGCCCACGTCTTGCCCCCGTCGCGTGTCACGTGGACCAATCCGTCATCCGACCCTGCCCAGATGATGTTGACGTCGGTTTTGCCCGGCCCGAGCGAGAACACCGTCCCGTAGATCTCCGGGCTGTTCATGTCGTGGGTGATCGGACCGCCCGACGGCCCCATCGTCTTCGGATCGTGGCGCGTCAGGTCGCCGCTGATCGCCGTCCAGTTCTGTCCCGCGCTCGTCGTCTTCCAGACGCGCTGCGACGAGGTGTAGAGCACGTTCGGATCAACGGGCGAGAAAATCACCGGGTAGGTCCACTGCCAGCGCTCTTTCACTTCGTTCGAGGCTTCGCCGGAGAAGAAGCGCGGGTACGCGCCCACTTCGCGCAGCTCGCCGGTGCGCCGGTTCAAGCGCGTGAGGAACGAGCCGTTGTTCGCGCCCGAGAAGTACACATCCGGATCCTTCGGATCGGTGGCGATGTAGCCGGGCTCGCCGCCGCCCGCCTGGTATGGCGGCACGACCTCGCGACGGCCGAAGCCTCGGCCGGACGGCAGATTCGTCGAGCTGTCGACGCACATCGTCGTGTTGTCCTGCTGCGCGCCGCACACGTGATACGGCACGTGCTTCGTCGTCATCACGTGATAGAACTGGCCGGTCGCGAAATCCTGATCGCTCCACACCGGCGTCTTCGCGTCGATGTCGTAGGTCACCGCCCCGCCGCCGTCGTTGCCAATCACCACGTGCTTGGAATCGTCCGGATCGATCCAGAGATCGTGGTGATCGCCGTGCGTGCCGGTGCCGATGTTGCGCATGGTCTTGCCACCATCGTCCGAGCGGAATGCGCTCGTGTTCAGCATGTACACGACGTCTTTGTTGTTCGGGTCCGCGAAGATGTGGTTGAAGTAGAACGGGCGCTGCCGGATGGCGTGCGAGACGTTCATCAGCTTCCAGTTCGCGCCGCCGTCGTCGGTGCTGTAGAGGCCGCCGTTCTCGTTCTCGAGAAGGATGTAGACGCGGTTCGAGTCGGCGCCGGAGATGCCGATCGTGATCTTGCCGTCGATGCCCTTGGGCAGGCCGGGATTGTGGGTGATCTCCTGCCAGGTGTCGCCGCCGTCGGTCGACTTGAAGAGGCCGCTGCCAGGGCCGCCGCTCGACATCTGATATTCGACGCGGTACGCCTCCCATAACGCCGCGAACATCACGTTCGGATTCTTGCGATCGATCGCGACGTCGACGGCGCCCGTCTTGCCGTTGCGGAACAGCACTTTCTTCCACGTCTTGCCGCCGTCGGTCGTCTTGAACACGCCGCGCTCGTCGCTGTCCTTGCCGTAGCGGCCGAAGTCGGCGACGAATGCGATGTCGGGATTGGTCGGGTGCACGCGGATCTTCGAGATCGCGTCCGAGTCGGTGAAGCCGATGTGGGACCAGGTTTTTCCGGCGTCGGACGATTTGTACACGCCGTCGCCCGGCTGGACGTTGCCGCGTATGCACGACTCGCCCATGCCGATATAGACGACGTCTGGATTGGATTCGGAGACGGCGACCGCCCCGACCGAGCTGCTCGTCAGTTTTCCATCGGTGACCGGCGCCCAGTTCTGGCCGCCGTCCGTCGTTTTCCACAGGCCGCCGCCGACCGCGCCAAAGTACGCCTCTTTCGCGCGGCCCTTCACGCCGGATACGGCGATCGACCGGCCGCCGCGTTCGGGGCCGATGCTGCGCCATTGAAAGGCTTTGAGGATGGCGGGATCGAGCGTGCCGTCGGATGCGGCGGGCTGCGCCGCTCCCGAAGCGCGCACGCCGAAATTCACACCCGCCGAGACGGCGAACACCGCCGCGCAGGTCCAGAACAGACGACGTCGTAAGATGGCGAACATGAACAAAACCTCCCTGGAGTGAGAGCAGTCTAGCATTCCCGGCCGGCCGCGCCGACGCGTGTCTTTAATCGAAGACAATCGCCCGCAAGGCGCGTATCCTCCTCGCATGACGAATTGTCTGCGATGCGGCGGCGAGATGTCTGCCGGCGCGCTGTTTGCCGCGGTGCGCACGTCGTTTCGTCCGCAGGATTCGAAGTTCCTGACGCTCGAGACCGGCGACGTGATGACGAAGGCGATGATGTGCCGCGCGTGCGGCGCGATCGAGATCATCGGCGACGTGAACAAGCTCCGTCGTCTGACCAGCGATCCCGATTCGCGGACCGAGGGATTCATCGAGACCTAATCTCTGCCTCCTGGAGGAAGATTGATGCGCATCCGACAATGGGTGGGTTTCGCCCTTGCCGCGCCACTGGTACTGGTGCTGGCGGCGCGGGTTCTGACCGCACTCGGCCAGCCGGCGAACGTGGGCGACCAGTTCACCGATCGCGACGTGATGATTCCCATGCGCGACGGCGTTCACCTGCACGCCAGGATTTTCACGCCGAAGAACGCGGACGAACGGCTGCCGATCATCATGACGCGTACGCCGTACGGCGTCAGCGGCGCCGCCAACAACTTCAAGACGTACCTGAAGGCGCTGGCCGCCGACGGCTACATCTTCGTGTTCGAGGACATCCGCGGCAAGTTCCAGTCCGAGGGAACCTTCGTGATGCAGCGTCCGGCGCGCGCGCCCGGCGACACGGCGTCGCTCGACGAGGGCACCGACACGTACGACACGATCGACTGGCTGCTCCGTAACGTATCCGGCACCAACGGCCGCGTGGGCATGCTCGGCATCTCGTATTCCGGGTGGACGACGATCATGGGGGCGATCGAGCCGCATCCCGCGCTCAAAGCGATCTCGCCCCAGGCGTCGCCGGCGGACATGTGGCTCGGCGACGACTTTCATCACAACGGCGCGTTTCGTTTGAGCTACGGCTTCGAGTACGCGGCGATGATGGAAACGGGGAAGGATGTCCAGCAGTTCTCCTTCGACACGTTCGATACCTACGATTGGTATCTCTCGCTGGGGCCGCTGGCCAACGTGAACCGGAAATATCTGCACGAGAAGATTCCGACGTGGAACGACTACGTGGCGCATCCCGATTACGACGGATTCTGGAAGCGCCAGACGATGATTCCGTATCTGCGCGAGGTGAAGGTGCCGACGCTGAACGTCGCCGGCTGGTGGGATCAGGAGGATTTCTACGGTCCGATCCAGATCTACGAAGCGCTCGAACGGCACGATGCGAAGCACCTGAATTATCTCGTCGTCGGTCCATGGAATCACGGCGGCTGGTCGGGCGGCGCGGGCGATCGCCTGGGACCAATCGAATTCGGTGCGGCCACCGCGGAGTATTTCCGCGACCGCGTTCAGGCGCCGTGGTTCGCCTATTTCCTCAAGGACAAAGGGACGCTCGATCTCCCGGAGGCGCTGACGTTCGAAGCGGGATCGAATCGGTGGCGACGGTGGGACGCATGGCCGCCCGCGCGCAACACGAGCGCGCGATCGCTGTACTTCGGACCGAATCGGACGCTCTCGTTCGAGAGACCCTCAACCGCGGCGTCGTCGTTCGATCGCTACGTCTCGGACCCGGCGCACCCCGTCCCGTACCGCCATCGACCGATTCAGCCGACGTACTTTGCGGGCGGATCGAAGTGGCCGACGTGGCTCGTGGAGGATCAGCGATTCGTCCGGGATCGCGCCGACGTCCTCAGCTGGCAAACCGCGCCGCTGACGTCGAACGTGTCGATTGCCGGCGAGGTCACGGCGGACCTCTTCGCCTCGACGACGGGCAGCGACGCGGACTGGGTCGTGAAGCTGATCGACGTGTATCCGGAGCAGTATCCGCAGAACTGGGACCTTGCCGGCTATGAGCTGATGGTGTCCAACGAAGTGTTCCGCGGACGCTACCGGCGGAGCACGGAGCGCCCCGAGGCGATCACCCCGAATGTGGTACTCGAGTACGCGTTCAGTCTGCACACGCAGAACTACACGTTTCTTCCGGGTCACCGCATCATGGTGCAGGTCCAGAGCAGCTGGTTCCCGATCATCGATCGGAATCCGCAGACGTTCGTCAAGAATATCTTCAGCGCGGTGCCGGCGGATTTTCGCGCCGCGACCGAACAGGTGTTTCGATCGGCCAGGTATCCGTCGCACGTGGTAATACCGGTCGTCTCGGAGCAGACGCGCCAGGACGCCAGGGACTAGGGCCGATGGCCATTGCCGCCACGATGTTCACGTTCGACATCGATCTGGCCGACGCCGATCGACAGGTGTACGAGACGCTGGCGCTCCGCGTCGCGCGTCATCCGTCCGAATCCGAAGAGTACTTGGTGGCGCGCGTGCTGGCGTACGCGATGGAGCACACGGAAGGGATTGCGTTCTCGCGCGGCGTGTCCGAGCCGGACGAGCCCGCCATCCTCGTCCGCGATCTCACCGGGGCGATCCAGTCCTGGATCGAGATCGGTTCGCCCGATGCCGCGCGTCTGCACCGCGCCGCGAAGGCGGCGCCGCGCGTGGCGGTCTACACGCACAAGGACGCCGCGCCGTTGCTGCGGAATCTGTCCGGCGAGCGCCTCCACCGCGCTTCGGACCTCGAGCTGTACGCGATCGATCGCGCGCTGATCCGCGACCTCGCCGCGCGGCTCGAGCGCCGCATGTCCTTCACACTCTCTATCGCCGAGCGCCAGCTGTACGTGTCCATTGGTTCCGACACGCTCACCGGCCCCGTCGTCCGCCACCCCATTGGGTAACCTTCCCAAATCGCCAAATCGCCAAATCGCCAAATCGCCAGATCGCCAGATCACCAAATGTATTGACCCTCCAATCGGGTTAAGCTAGCGCGGCCCAAGGAGGTCCCGCCGATGACGATGCGCCGCCGCGTCCTGATGATTCTGTGTTTCGTGCCGCTCGCGATGCCGCTGCTGGCGCCGCGCGGGCTCACTGCCAACGGCACGCAGACGCGGCTGCTGCGATCGCCCACGGTGAGCGCGACGCGCATCGCGTTTGCGTACGCCAACAACATCTGGACGGTCGAGCGCGCCGGGGGCATGGCGCGCCGGATCACCAGCTTCCAGGGCGAGACGTCGAACCCGCACTTCTCGCCCGACGGGGCGTCGATCGCGTTCAGCGGCGAGTACGCCGGCAACATCGACGTGTACGTCGTGCCGGCCGAAGGCGGCGAGCCGACGCGGCTCACGTGGCATCCCGGCGCCGATCTCGCGCAGGGCTGGACACCGGACGGCAAATCGATCGTGTTCTCGTCGACGCGCGCGACGTGGGCGCCGAGCGCCGCACCCCGCTTCTGGACGGTTCCGGCCGCCGGCGGCATCGAGGCGCCGATGGCGCTGCCGCGCGCCTATCAGGGGAAGATCTCCGCCGACGGCAGGCGCATCGCGTACCGCATGAACAACTCCTGGGACGAGGAGCGCCGCAACTATCGCGGCGGTCAGAATCGCCCGATCTGGATTGTCGATACGAAGACGTACGACATCCAGTCGCCGCCGTGGACCGATTCGAAGGACGTCGATCCGGTCTGGGTAGGAGACACGGTGTACTTCATTTCCGATCGCGACGGCGTGGCGAACGTCTGGTCGTACGAGACGCCTACGAAGAAGCTCGCGCAGGTTACGAGGTTTACCGATTTCGATGTGAAGACGTTGGATGCAGGCGCCGGCGCCGTCGTGTTCGAGCAGGCGGGCTACGTTCACGAGCTCGACGTGAAGAGCAGTCAGGAGCACATCGTCCCGATCACGGCGACGGGAGACTTTCCCTGGATGATGCCGCGATGGGAGGACGTCACGGCGAGGATGTCGAACATCGCGCTGTCGCCGACGGGCCAGCGCATCGCGGTCGAGGCGCGCGGCGAAGTGTTCACGGTTCCCGCGCGGAAGGGCGACGTCCGCAATCTCACGCACTCGAGCGCGTCGGCGGAGCGCGATCCGGCATGGTCGCCGGACGGCAAGTTCGTCTCGTACTTCAGCGACAAGTCCGGCGAGTACAAATTGATCGTCGAGGCGCAGGACGGCATCTCGCCGCCGCGCGAGATCGCGCTCGAGCACCCCACCCACTACTACACGCCGTCGTGGTCGCCCGATTCGAAGAAGCTGCTGTTCAGCGACACCAATCTCAAGGTCTGGGTCGTGGACATCGAGAGCGGGAAGGCGAAGATGGTCGGCAGCGATCCGTGGATGGTGCCGGCGCGCACGCTGAACCCGGTGTGGAGTCCGGATTCGAAGTGGATCGCGTACGCGAGTCATCTCAACTCCCTTTACCACGCGATCTTCATCACGAATGCCGAGACCGGTCAGGCGACGCAGGTCACCGATGGCCTGGCCGACGCGGTGTGGCCGGTATGGGACGCGGGCGGGAAGTATCTCTGGTTCCTGGCGTCCACCGATCTCGGCATGAAGTCGCAGTGGCTCGACATGACGTCGTACGACCACAACGAGACGTTCGGTCTGTATCTCGCCATTCTGAGAAAGGGCGAAGCGAGTCCGCTGCTGCCCGAGAGCGACGAGGACAAAGGCGTCGGCAACGCGCCGCCTCGTCAGCCGCCCGACGATGCGCCGCCAACTGCGGATCGGGCGCCGCGTCCGCCGGTGTCGGTGGCGATCGATTTCGACAACCTTCAGCAGCGCATCGTTGCCGTCACGAACGTGCCCGAGCGGCAGTACACGAAGCTGAGGCCCGGCCTCGCCGGCACGGTGTACTACCTCGAAGCGAACGCGGGCGCGAGCACCGATGCCGCGGAGCGCGGCAGCATGCTGCACCGCTATCGCTTGCGGGATCGACGCGCGTCGGTGTTCGTACGGAACGTCGCCGAGTACGACGTGAGCGCCGATGGGCACAAGCTGCTGTATCGCACGCCCGCGGTGCCCGCTGGCCGCGGGCGCGGCGACGAGGCCGAAGCGAAGCCGGCGATGTTCCTCGTGGACGCCGATCGCGCGGCGCCTGAGGCGGGACAGGGGCGGCTCAACGTGACGCTGCGCATGTTCCTCGAGCCCAAAGAGGAATTCCGCCAGATCTTCAACGAAGGCTGGCGCAATCAGCGCGACTATCTGTACGTGCCGAACATGCACGGCACCGACTGGGTGAAGGACAAGCAGATGTACGGCGCGATGCTGCCGTACGTGAATCACCGCGCGGATCTGAACTACCTGCTCGACACGATGGGCGCCGAGATCTCGATCGGCCATTCGTACGTGCGGGGCGGCGCGATGCCCGATCTCCCGCCGTCGCTTGGCGGTCTGCTCGGCGCCGACTTCACGATCGACAACGGCCGCTACCGGGTGGCGCGTATCTACGACAACGAGAGCTGGAATCCGGACCTGCGCGCGCCGCTCGCCGCGCCAGGCGTCGACGTATCGGTCGGCGATTACATCGTCGCCATCAACGGCGTCGAGCTGAACGCGCCGGACAACATCTACCGGCTGCTCGATGGCACCGCGAATCGGCAGACCGTCCTGGCGGTCAACAGCCGCCCGTCGCTGGCTGGCGCGCGGATGGTCACGGTCGTGCCGGTCGCGAACGAGCAGACGCTGCGCACGCGTGCGTGGGTGGAGCACAACCGGCGGCTCGTCGACACACTGTCGAACGGTCAGCTCGCGTACGTGTATCTGCCGAACACCGGTCAGCCGGGCTACACGAGCTTCAATCGGTACTACTTTTCGCAGCAGGAGAAGAAGGGCGCGGTGATCGACGAGCGTTTCAACGGCGGGGGATCCGCGGCCGACTACATCATCGACGCGCTGCAGCGCGATTTCGACGGCTACTTCAACAACGTGGCTGGCGATCGGATGCCGTTCACGAGCCCAGCCGCGGGCGTCTGGGGACCGAAGGTGATGATCATCAACGAGATGGCCGGGTCCGGCGGCGACCTCATGCCCTACATGTTCAAGCGGCGCAAACTCGGCACGCTGGTCGGCAAGCGCACGTGGGGCGGCCTCGTGCACACGGCCGACACGCCGACGTTCATCGACGGCGGATCGATGATCGCGCCGCGCGGCGGCTTTTTCGATCGCGACGGCAAATGGGCGGTGGAGAACGAAGGCATCACGCCAGATATCGACGTCGAGAACTGGCCGAAGGACGTGATCGCCGGCAAGGATCCGCAGCTCGAACGCGCCGTGCAGGAAGCCATGCGGCTCCTGAAGGAGCATCCCGTCGAGCGGCTCACGAAGGAGCCGCCGCCGCCAACCACTGGCAAACGCACGAGGCCGGGGGGGCACTGAAATCTCAGAGATTTCAGATTTCAGATTTCAGATTTCAGATTGCAGATTGCGAAAGTGTCGCGCGGGTCTTCAGGCCTGCCTTGACGCGGAGTACCCCATGAGGCTGTGTCGGGTCATCGTTTTTGGCGGCGCCTTCGCGCTGACGCTCGCCGCGTCTTCCCTCGTCGGGCGATCGCAGCAGGCGGCTGCTCTGGAAAGCGGCCGCGGGCCGTTCGACGGGCTGCA
>Ga0207657_10008151_pt1 | contig 10679 bp, 7 predicted proteins | sample KBSC33metaG_FD_184316 | JGI IMG/M metagenome (GOLD analysis project Ga0207657, IMG submission 184316) | Corn rhizosphere microbial communities from Kellogg Biological Station, Michigan, USA - KBS C3-3 metaG (SPAdes) (version 2) | ecosystem: Host-associated > Plants > Roots > Rhizosphere > Soil ... | reverse complement strand
GCCCGTGGTCGGTCTGGACGTCGACGCGGCCGCCGCGCTCTTCGACGCGGATCTGCACGCGATCGAGCTCGCTCTTGTCGCCGCGCGTGCGCTTGACCGCCTCGATCGAGACCTCGTCGCCAGATCCGGTGGTGACCGTGATGTCGCCCGAGATGTTCTGCACGCTCACGCGGCCGTCGCGTCCGAGCTTGATCTTCCTGGAGAATCGTTCCGTCTGATCCTGCCCGCGATCGCGCCCCTGATACGCGTGCGTGGCGACCCGGCTCACGGCCGGCGCCATCCGCTCGCGCGCGGCGGCGTGCGCCCCGGGCTCCTGCGCGGCGGCGGCCGCGGTTCCGAGCGCCAGACCGGCCAGAACGAACGAGAGTCTGAGTCGCATGATCATTCGCCTTTGTTCTTGAGTCCGGAGACGATACGCGCCGCTCCGGCGTCGTTGCCTTTTCGCATTTCGTTGATCAGCGACACCGTGTCCTGCAGCAGGCTGATCTTCATCTTGAAGTTGTCGAGGAGACTCGCCTGGGCCGGCTCGCTGTTCGGCTCCGATTGCACCGCCGCGCGGCTTTCACTGATCGCCTGATCAATCACCGACAGATTTTTCTGGAGCGTCGCGGCCGTCTTCGGATCGAGCGCGCCCTGTCCGGCGTTGGTGATCTGCTCGAGGCCTTTGATCGCCTTGTCGTAATGCGCCTCCGCCTGCCGAAGCTCGGATTCGACCGACTGCGCGTCAGCGCTCGGCGCCGATTCCACCGCCGGCGCACTCGCCGGCGCTGCGTGGCGCGTCGCCATCGGACCGAGGCGGAGCCCCACGACCGTGGCGATCGCGATCACGGCGGCCGCCGCGAGCCAGCCCCACCGCCGCAGGTGGCCGCCGATCGAGGACGGCGCCGTCTCTGGCGCGGACGGCTTGGCCGTCGGCTCGCGCCGAATCTGCGCGGCGAGGCGCAGCCAGGCCGCTGCCGGCGGGTCGATCGGCGTCAGCGTGCGCGTTGCGCGGGTGATCGCCCGCAGATCGTCCACGACGCCTCGGCACACCTCGCACGATTCCAGATGTCGCTCGACCTCCGCCCGCGTCGCGCCCGTGAGCGCATCGTCGGCATAGTCGTTGAGCGTCAGTTCGTTCGGATGCATGACTTCACGATCCAGATTGCGCCGACCCTACCTCGGTAACATCGCGCGCAGCTTCATGCGCGCCTTGAACACTTGCGATTTCGATGTGCCTTCCGCGATCCCGAGCATCTCGCCGACTTCCCGGTGATCGAACCCCTCGACGTCGTGCAGCACGAACGCTTCGCGGCAGCCGGCGGGCAGCCGCTCGATCGCCCGCTCCAGATCGATGCGCGCGATGGGCGTCTCCCGCTTCGCCGAAGGCTGGACCGATGTCTCCGCGTCGAGCGTATCGGTGATCTTGCCCATCTTCGCCTGCTTGCTGCGGACGAAGTCGAGGCAGTGGTTGAGCGCGAGGCGATACAGCCAGGTGCCGACCGACGAATTGCCGTTGAAGCTACCCAGCTTTCGATAGGCCTGCAGGAAAATCTCCTGCAGCAGGTCCTCTCCCTCGTCGGCCGACCCGGCCATGCGGCTCGCGAGCGCGTAAATCCGCGCCGCCTGGCTTCGATACAGCGTCTCGAACGCGTCCACATCCCCAGCCTGACATCGAGCCACCAGATCCTTTTCAGAGCGCTCTGGCCGGCCCGTCAATTCTTTAGACGGGAAGGGCATCGGCGGGCGTTGCTTTCTGACGGTCACGTAAGGAGATACGAGAGAGCGCGCACGGAATGTTCAGTGTTTTCGTCTCCGCGCCGGCTTCCACCGGACCCGCTCGAGGTCGCGGACGCGCGAGCCGGAGACGGGGACGCCCTCGGCGAGGAGCAGCGCGCGCTTCAGCGTTTCGCTGCCGCCATAGCCGCCGATGCGCCCGCCCGCGGCAATCACGCGATGGCACGGCACGTCTCGGCGGCCGCACGTGCGCATGACGTTGCCCACCGCGCGCGCCGCGCGCGGGTGTCCTGCCAGCTCCGCGATGTCACCGTATGTGGCCACGCGCCCGGGCGGAATCCGCCGGACCAGCGACATGACGCGCCAAGAAAAGGGGTCGGGAGTATTTACGGCCGTCTTCACGCCGAAATCAGGCCTGTTCCTGCGTTGTTTGCCTGCATGTCCCGTTTTCGGAAACGACTCCCGTCCCCTTTTTCTCACGGCGTCGACGGTCGACGCGGGGCAACCCGCAGCGCCGGCGTCAGCGCGCGCCCCTCCGTCTGCTGCAGCGTGACGCCGCAGATCGCCGCCAACGTCGGTGCGACATCCGCTGGGGTCACTGCCTGCTGATATTCGCCAGGCTTCACGCCATAACCCATCAAGAGAATCGGCACGCGTTGATCGTCGTCGGTGGCGGTGCCGTGCATCGCTCCGGTCGCCGAGAACTGCCAGCCAGGTTTCGGGATCAGAATCAGATCGCCGCTGCGTCCGGGAAAGTAACTGAGCGCCGCCGCCCGCACGAGGCGATCCGTAGCGTGCACGGCGCCCCGAACGTCTTCCGCGCGATACACCTTCGCGACGCCTGGCGTCGCTTGCAGCGCGTCGATGACGCTTTGCAGCGCACCCGGTTTGCCTTCCAGCTTCGCGTAGACACCCTGCGCGAAATAAATGTCGTTGCTGTTCTCGCGCGCCACGTACGTGCCGCTGCCGAGCGCCGCCTGCGCGGCGCGCTGGGCGACGTCCCGCAGGACCGTTGGATCCAGGCGTCCCGCGTCTTCGCCCGCCTTCTTCATCTGCTCGGCCAACGGCGTCACACCGTGATCCGCTGTCAGCGCGACGACGTACTGATCCTTCCCGACCAGCGCATCGAGCCGATCGAGCAGGATGCCGATGGTCTCGTCGAGACGCACGTACATGTCCTGCTCCTCCTGGCTGCGCGGACCGAACGCATGCCCGACGATATCGGGGGAGGAGAAGCTGACGCTCAGCATGTCGGTGGTGCCGTGCTTGCCGAGCGCCAGCGATTCAACCAGCGCCGCGGCGAAGCGGCCGAGATACGCGTCGGCGAACGGACTGCGCTCCCACTGCAAATGGAAGTCGGTGTCGGGCGTCCCCGTCGATCCCTTCAGCTCGTGCGGAAACGTGCGCGACCAGCCTTTCGGCGGCGCCTCGCCTTCGGCGTCGTCCGGCCCCTCGTAACGCGCGGGAGGGAGCGAGCGCGTCCACGTCTTGCCGAAGTCGGCATCAATCGGATTGGCGTCGATGAACGCTCTCACTGCCGGCACGGGCTGCTCCGCGAAGGCCGACGACGTCGTCCACCCGTCGCCGGCGTCGTCGAGCCACGTGACCGCATCGCCGCCATGGCCGGCCGGCATGATCGCGCTGCGCGCCTTGAGCGAGAGCGTCACGACGTGCGCGCGCCGCTGCGATCGCAGCACGTCGGCAAACGTCGGCATCGTGAGACGCGACGCCGAATCGCCGCCCGTCGCCGTGACGCCGTAGCCGATGTTGTGCGCGTTGGCGTCCTGGGTGCAGGTGACCATCTGCTGACGATCGCGATCCCACCACGCGTTCTGCACGATGCCGTGCGTGCGCGGAAACGCGCCGGTGCTGACGCTGGCGTGGCCGGCGCACGTGACCGTCGTCAGGTACGGATACGCCGCGCGGCGAAACCATGCGCCTTGCGTCACCAGGCGTTTGAGCCCATGCGTCCAGTCGCCTTTGAAGCGCTCGACGTAATCGGCGCGCATCTGATCGACCATGATCAGCACCGCCAGCTTCGGTCGGCCGGACGCGGCCGCTGGCGCGGGCGATTGCGTGTTCCCGCGCGGGGTGCGCGCGGTTCCCGCTGTTTGAGTGGCCAGCGGCGCGGCAGAAACGAGCGCCGCGAACGCCAAGGTCGCCCCGAAACGTGTTCGTGTCAACGTGCTCCTCGTGAATGGGGTCGTGCCCCTTGTTCGACTACGCGCCGTACACCCATCGCCCGCCGATCATCGTCTTGACGACCGTCGTCGTGAGGATGTCCTTCGCCGGCTCGGTCATCACGTCGCCGGATAACACGACGAGATCGGCGAGCTTCCCGGGCGCGAGCGTGCCCAACTCGTGCTCCATGTGCGCCGCGTAGGCGGCGTTGATCGTGAACGACTGGAGCGCTTCCATCCGCGTCATCCGCTGATCCGGCGCCCAGCCGCCGGGCGGATTGCCGTTCACGTCCTGTCTGGTAATCGCGGCGTACAGGCCGAGCATCGGATTGGGCTGCTCGACGGGAAAATCGGACCCGCTCGCAATCACGACGCCGGTCTTCATCAGCTTCTGCCAGACGTACGCGCCATCGCTGGTGCGCTTCTGACCGATCCGCGCAGGCACCCACGGCATGTCTGACGTGCAATGCGTCGGCTGCATCGACGCGATCACGCCGAGCTGCGCGAAGCGCGGAATGTCCTGCGGACTCAGAATCTGCGCGTGCTCGTCGCGCATGCGGAGCGCCTTCGCCCCCGGCACTTCTTTCTGCACGCGCGCGAAGACATCGAGGACCTCGCGGTTGGCGCGATCGCCGATCGCGTGAATGCACGTCTGGAAGCCCGCCTTGGACGCGGCGAGCGTCTCCGCGTACACCTCCTCCGGCGGCGTCGTCAGCAGGCCCTTGTTACCGGGCTCATCGCTGTAGTCGTCGAGCATCGCGGCGCCGCGTGATCCGAGCGCGCCGTCGGCGATGATTTTGATCGCACGAACGATCACGTGGTAGTCGTGGTAGTTCGCGATCGGTCCCGCCCGAAAGAACGGCGCGAGATCCGACAGTGATCCGCGCGCCATCGCGTAGATGCGTGTCTGCAGCGCGCCGCTGTCGGCGAGGCGCTTGTAGGCGTCGATCGCGCGCTTCGTGTTGCCGGCGTCGTGCACCATGGTCAGCCCGAGCCGGCGGCATTCCTTGTCGGCCAGCAGGATCTGCTCGTCGAGCTGCGCGTCCGATTCCGCCGGAATCTTCGCGGCGATCAGGCGCTGCGCGCCGTCGACGAACACCCCCGACGGCGTGCCGTCCTGCTCACGAATCAGCCGCCCGCCGGGCGGCGCCTCGGTCGCACGGGTCACGCCGGCCAGCTGCATCGCCTTCGCGTTGGCGAGGCCCGCGTGTCCATCGACGCGCGTCAGGTACACCGGATTATCCGGAGCGGCGGCATCGAGCTTCTCGTGCGTCGGAAATGCTTTGTCGTCCCAGAGATTTTGATCCCACGCGCGTCCGAGGATCCATTCGCCCGGCCGCGCCTTCATCGCGCGCGCTTTTACCATCGCGACGATCGCGTCGTAGCTCTTGACGCCGCGGAAGTCGAGGCGCTGCAGGCTGGATCCCAGGCTGGTGAAATGGCCGTGCGCGTCGGTCAGCCCGGGGACGATGGTGCGTCCGCCGAGATCCAGGATCTGCGTGGCGGCGCCCTTGAGCGCGAGGACGTCCGCCTCGTCGCCCACCGCCACTATGCGATCGCCCCGAATCGCGAGCGCCGACGCTTCCGGATGCGCGTCGATCGCGGTGTAGATGCGTGCGTGGCGAATGATGAGATCGGGCGGCGGCTGCTGGGCGCCGGCGCGTGCTGTGAGCGCGAGTGCCAGAGCCGCCGCCGCAATCAGCACCGAACGCCGCATGCGCGAATCTTACATCAGCATCAGCGGATCGACGTCGAACGGCGCCGGATCCAGCGGTGCCACAATCGAGGCGGGGCGCTGCGGGTCGTCGCTTGCATCCCAGAGATTCAGTTCGTAGGCGAGGTCGAGCCGCTTCGCGTGGCGATCGAACAGCACCCGGACGCGCGGCCGGTACGGGTCCGGCGCGTACGCTTTCACCACCACCGCCACGTCGCCGGTGTTCAGCCGCACGAGATTTCCCGCGGGATAGATGCCGACCAGCTGCACGAAGCGGCGCACGAGATGCTGATCGAACTGTTTGCCGTCGTTGCGCTTCAGGACTTCGAGAATGCGATCCGTCGGAAACGCCGCCTGATACAGGCGCTGCGATCGCATCGCGTCGTAGACGTCCGCGATGCTGCACAGCATCGTGCCGACGTTGAGCGAGACGCGCCGCACGCCGTGCGGGTATCCGGTGCCGTCGGTGCGCAGATGATGCTCGAACGCGACCACCGGGGCGAGCGCCGGAATGTCCGGCGTCTGACGCAGCATCTCCGCGCCGTCGAGCACATGCCGCTTCATGATCGCGAACTCGGCGTCGGTCAGTTTGTCGGGCTTGTTCAGAATCTCGATCGGCGTGCGGACCTTCCCGATGTCGTGCATGAGCGCGGCGAGCCCGAGCTCGCGCAGGAGCGGACCGTCGATGCCGAGTCCGCGCGCCTGGCCCATCGTCAGAATCGACACGTTGACCATGTGAGTGAACGTGTAGTTGTCGTAGTTCTTCAGCGTGGTCAGCGCGAGCAGCGCGGTGCGATTCTGCGCGACCGCCTGCGCGAGGCCGTCGATCATCGTGCGCGCCACCGTCGCGTCGGGCGTCGATTCGGTGGCGGCGCTCTCCCAGACGTCGGCGGCGGCCGACACGGCGTCGTTGTACAAGCCTTTGATCGTGGCCATGTCGGCCAGGCTGCCCTCGCTGCGCGGCGTGACGGAGACGCGTCCGACGCGGATGTGCGTCAGCGCCGGCAGCGGCGGCGGTTCGCCGTTAACGTCCGGCACGGCGTCGGCGAGCGCATACACGAACGTGCTCAGCTGATCCGGGGTGACGCCGCGTTCGATGGTGATCCGCTCGACGCCGCTCTGCTGCAGGCGCCGGATGAAGGACCCCATCGTGTCGGCGCGCGCGATCGGCACCTCGTCGACGATCACCTCGTCGCCGACGACGCCGACGACGATCGCCGGCTGGAGGCTGTGCATCAACTGCGCGGCCGCCGACAGGGCGTCGAGGTTGCGCGCGATGATCGGATGGCCCTTCGAGTAGAGCTGCGTCGAGCGCAGCGCCGCGGCGAAGCGGCGCAGGAGCTCGTCCGCGAGCTGCAGGCGCGGCGCCGTCATGACGCGCCCACTCCCGGGCGCCGTGGACGCGCGGACGCCAGCTGTGCGCGCACGATCGCGCGCACGTTGCGCGCCGCGCCGGCGGCGGCTTCTTCGAGCACGGCGCGCGCCGCTGGCGTGCCGATGCGCATCAACGCCGCCGCGGCGGCCGTGCGCAGCGTCCTCGTGCGGCGGGGCGCCCACCAGGTACCTTCGTAGAGCGCCTCGCGCAGCGGCTCGATCGCTTCGGGATCGCGCAGCGCGCCGAGCGACTCGATCGCGCGCAGATAAACCGGCGCCAGCGGCCCGCGGTAGCCGACGTGGCGAAGAATGTAGGCGAACAGCGGCGTGACGCGTTCGTCCCGGATCGCGCTGAGCGACTGCATGATCGTCTCGCGCGACTGCGGCGTGCCGCCGGCCAGCGCCTGCTCGAGCACGCGATACGCGCGTTCGGTGCCGATGTTGAGGATCGCGCGCACCGCCTCGCGCTGCACGAGCGGCTCCGCGTCGTCGAGCAGCTCGGTGAGATCGGGCAGGGCTTCGGTGCCGCCGAACTCACGCATCAAGTAGATGGCGGTGCGCCGCACCGCCGCGTTCGGCGACCCCTTCAGACGCTCGATCGTGCGGCGTCCGATGATGCCGAACGCCAGCAGAATCGACGTCAGCCGCTCGCGCGTGCGGGCGCGCTCCTCGATCGAGAGCGCTTCGGCCAGCGGACGCACCAGCACCTCGCCGAGCGACACGCACATCGTCTTCACGCGCTCGAACTGCGTGTCGTCGATCGTGCCGAGGTGGGTGACGATGTGGCGCATCATGACGCCGGCCACCAGCAGGTCGATGCCGATCATCGCGTGCTGGCGGCGTGCGGTTTGGCCCCCCGGCGCCGCTTCGCGAACCAGCACCTCGATCAGCTCGATGGCGGCGTCGAAATCGCCGACGAGCAGCAAATCCTCGAGCAGCGAGATGACGGGCCCGATGAGCTCGCCCCACCGCTCTTCGTTCTCCTCGATGCGCAGGAGGTCGAGCAGCAGTGTGAGGTCGAGCGCGCGCAGGGCGCCCGTCGCCACGCTGACGAGCCACGCGCTCACGCGCTCGGGTGGATCGTCGCTGACCTGCTCGACCTCGATCGCCTGACTGCGCGCGCTCGACAGCTCCCGTCCGTACTCCGACGACACGAACGACTCGTCCGAGTACGAGGTCAGCAGCTTTTCGGCGACGTGACTCCAGACCGTTTCGAATCCGTCGACGTTCCCGAGCGGCGACGCCGCCACATCGTCGTGCGCGAGCGCCAGCAGCCGCTGGCGTTCGTCTCCTTCCCGCACGAGCGTCTGAAACGCCTGGGCGAGGCGATCGGTCGCAGATGTTTCCGCGATGACATTTCGGGAGACGAAGCTGGCGATCGTGCCGTCCGTCATCCGGCTGATGACGGCGCTCATGAGGCGCGGCCCTTCCTCGGCGTCGCCCGCGGTCGTCAGCAGCCCCATCAACGTGTCGGGGGAGAGTTGCCCGACCGCGCTCGCCATGTTGTGCAGCACGGGATCGAGGCGCTCGGGCGCTTGCCGCGAGACCGCCTCGACGATCCCTTTCAACATGCGCAGCAGCGCGGCGGTTTTTGCATTGAGACCGCCGCCCGATCCGTCGGCGCGCTGCTCGAGTGCTTCGATGATTTCCGTCAGCCTGGCGGAGTCGCTGGCGAGCGCGAGGAACTCCCGAATCGTTTCCTCATTGAGATCGATCGCGTCGCCCTGCAGGCAGTTGACGATGATCTTTTCCCAGACGGCCGCCTGGCCTTCGCTGCGCTCGCGCAGCACCTCCGCGTAGTCGATCTCGCGCAGCGTCACGTGGCGCTGACCCATCTCGGTCCAGACGCGCGCGATGCCGCCTTCCGTCCGAATCGCGTCGGGAGAGCGGCCCAGCAGCAGCAGGAACTGGCGCCACGCTTCAGCGCCGCCGTCCGGCAGCACGGTCATCTCGCCGATTGAATGGCCGTGCAGCAGCGCGGCCAGCTCCCCGATCGCGCGATCCGGTCGCGACGCGCCGCGTCCGTCGATCTGCAGGTCGTTCGGCAGCACGGTGAAGGTCAGCGGCGTCCGCTGTCTTTCGGCGGATGTGACCAGGACGATGCGGCCGAGCGTCGTGGTGATGGCTGGATGTCCGTCGGGGTACAGGACGACGGCGCGCGCGGCGGCCTTGCACGCCCGCGCGAACTCCGTGACGCGCTCGCTCTCCTCCGGCGTCAACGGCGCGCTGGCCGGAGCGGGCGGAGAAGCGGGCGCGCCGGTCGGTTGATGATCGGGATCGCTCATCGGACGTCCAGTCGCGAGCTCACGGATGCACGAGCCGCGCCCCGCGTCCACGACCGGCTCGCCATTTCTCGCGGCTGCACGCGCGTTCGCGGACGCGCCGCTCCGAACAGCCCGATCGCCGATCGCCGCGCACCAGGCCGCGTCCTTCCAGATATCGGCAGATCCCGTGCCGAGCGTCGCCGCGGCGGACGTTCTGTGCACCGACGGGACGTCCTGTCGCGGTGCGACAGCGCCGCCGACAATCCGCCGATCGTGGACAAAACAGGCGCATGAATTCTCGCAGTATACTGCCCGCCGAATGCGCGCCGTCGACATCATCGTGAAGAAGCGGGACGGCGGCGCCTTGAGCCGCGAGGAGATCGATCGGTTCGTCTCCGGCGTCACGACCGGGACGCTGCCGGATTATCAGGCCTCGGCGCTCCTGATGGCGATCGTGTGCCGCGGCATGACACCGCAGGAGACGGCGTGGTTGACCGATGCGATGGTGCACTCGGGAAGCCGCGTGAACCTGGCCGCCATTCCAGGCGTGAAAGTCGACAAGCACAGTACCGGCGGCGTCGGCGACAAGACGTCGCTGATTCTGGCGCCCCTGGTGGCGGCGTGCGGCGCACCCGTGCCGATGATGTCGGGCCGCGGGCTGGGCCACACCGGGGGAACGCTCGACAAGCTCGAAGCGATTCCCGGATTCCGCGTCGATCTGTCGCTCGCCGAGATGACGGCGGCGCTGACGCGCGTGGGCTGCGCGATGATGGGGCAGACGCGGGAGATCGCGCCGGCCGACAAGGTGCTGTACGCGCTGCGCGACGTGACCGGCACCGTCGAGAGCATCCCGCTCATCAGCGCCTCGATCATGAGCAAGAAGATCGCCGAAGGGATCGACGCGCTCGTGCTCGACGTGAAGACGGGCAGCGGCGCGTTCATGAAGACCGAAGGCGACTCGCGGCGCCTGGCTGAATCGCTGGTGTCGATCGGCTGCGCGTCGGGCGTGAAGACCGAGGCCGTCATCACCGCGATGGAGACGCCGCTCGGTCGCGCGGTCGGAAACGCGCTCGAAGTGATCGAGTGCCTCGAAGTGCTGAACGGGCGCGGGCCGGCGGATCTGATCGAAGTGTCCGTGGCGCTCGCCGCGCGCATGCTCGTGCTCGCGGGTGTGGCCAGCGATCGGCCCGATGGTGAACGCCGCATCCGGGCGGCGATTGCGTCCGGCGCAGGTCTCGATCGCTTTCGCCGCATCGTCGAGGCGCAGGGCGGCGACCCGCGCGTCGTGGACGACTACACGCGCCTGCCGGCCGCGCCGGCCCGGTGTATCGTGCCGGCCGATCGCACGGGTATCGTGACGCGTGTCGACGCCGAGTTGATTGGACGCGCCTCGGCGGCGCTCGGCGCCGGGAGGAACCGCGTCGAGGATCG
>Ga0207657_10008149_pt1 | contig 10681 bp, 8 predicted proteins | sample KBSC33metaG_FD_184316 | JGI IMG/M metagenome (GOLD analysis project Ga0207657, IMG submission 184316) | Corn rhizosphere microbial communities from Kellogg Biological Station, Michigan, USA - KBS C3-3 metaG (SPAdes) (version 2) | ecosystem: Host-associated > Plants > Roots > Rhizosphere > Soil ... | reverse complement strand
GACGTCGGCGTCGAGGCCGTCGATGACGGCGCGCGCCTGTTTGCCCGATCCGCCGTGCGACTGCTTGACGCTGACGTCCTGCCCGGTCTTCGCCTTCCAATACTTCGCGAACGCTACGTTATAGTCCTGGTACAGTTCGCGGGTGGGGTCGTAGGAGACGTTCAGCAACTGGGTCGACGCGGCGTGGGCGACGGTCGATATCAGTGGTGATGTAAGGGTGGCGATGGCCAGGCCCGTGAGTACTTTACTCTTTGAAATCATACTCCTTCTCCGTTTAACTATATTTACTAGGAATTTACTATCAAATTAAGAATACCTCCGATCCGCTTCCAATGTCAACAGGCGCCGAGCCCTCACCCCCGGCCCCTCTCCCGAATCGCTCGTTCCTCGCTGGGAGAGGGGTGTCCAAAAGTAGGGGACTCACAGAAGTGACATCAGGTTTATGCCATTCATGACGTGTTAGATGAAGTCTAGGGCTTGGACTAATCTGTCACACGAGGGCATATAATGACAGGACTGGCACCGGTCGACGGTGATATGATGGTGGCGTGAAAGGATCGTAAATCGATTGCAGACTCTGGTGCTGATGATGGGCGCCCTCGACTATATCGAGCGCCATATGGATGGCGATATCGACATGGGCGAGGCCGCGAGTATCGCGTGCGCGTCGCCGTTTCACTTTCAGCGGATGTTTCACATGCTGACGGGAGTGACGGTGGTGGAGTATATCCGCAAGCGACGGCTGACGCTGGCGGCGCAGGAGTTGGCGTCGACGCGGGTGAAGGTCATCGACGTCGCGCTTAAGTATGGCTACGATACTCCGGAGGCGTTTTGCAAGGCGTTTCGGAGAGCGCATGGCATAACGCCGTCGGAAGCTCGCAAGGCGGAGTCGCGTCTGAAGGCTGTTCCACGCATTTCCTTTCATGTATCGCTTAAAGGAGACCAGGAGATGGACTATCGAATTGTGGAGAAGCCGGCGTTTAAGGTCGCGGGCAAGGGTGTGAGGGTGTCGACGAAGGATGGCGAGAACCTGAAGGCTATCCCGGCGTTCTGGCAGGAGTCGATATCGAACGGCACTGTCGACAAGCTGGCGAAGTCGGTGACGCACGGCGGTGTTGCGGACGGTGCGATGCTTGGCCTGTGCGCCGATTTCAAGCAGGACATCCAGGAGTTCACCTACGTCATTGGGATTGAGAACCTGGATGGTGTTACGCCGAGCGGTTTCGAGTTGCGCAGCGTTCCCGCTGCCAACTGGGCCGTGTTCGAAGCGGTGGGGCCGCTGCCGGATGCGCTTCAGAGCGTGTGGGCGCGCATCTTCTCGGAGTTCTTCCCGTCGACTGGTTATGAGCACGCCGAGGGCATTCCGGAAGTCGAGGTTTACCCAGGGAATGACGTGACCGCCGCCGACTACAAATGCGAAGTGTGGGTGCCGATCGTCAAAAAATAGGTCCCTCACCCCGGACCCTCACCCGGCTTCGCCACCCCTCTCCCATCGGAATGGGCGAGGGGCTTTTGACATTTAGTGGGTGCGTTGGGAGTGGGGGCTTTGCGTTGAGACAGCACGCCCATCCAGGGCTCTGGGCATGGCACGCCGACATTGAACATGGGCGTCACCAAACCGAGCGGCCGCAGTCTAAATATTGGCAACTGGCGACCACAATATGCTGCGCATAATGCGCGTATAATGAATGCGTCGGTTGGTTATAGCTGCCGCTAGAACTGTCCCATGCCCACTGAAACCATAACACGCAACATATTCGACGCCCACGGTATCCTCAGCCCGCTAGGCGGATTGGGGTACGCGGCGGTTCATAAGAACTCACGCTGGGACTTCGACGATCCCCGAATCACTTTCTACTATTCGCTGACGTACATCCTCGACGGCCGCTGTCACTATACGGAGCCGGGCGGCAAGTCCGTCATCTTCTCGCCGGGCGACCTCTTCTTCTGTTTCCCTGGCATCCCTCACCGAATTGACCCGCTGCCGGGTGAGCAGTTCAGCGAGTTCTGGATCACGTTCGAGGGGCCCGTTTTCGACCTCTGGCGGTCGACGAAGATCATCGATCCGAGCCATTTCGCGCTGCGACTGGAGCCGATCGACTACTGGCTTGGCCGATTCGAGGCTCTGTTCACCAATGTGCGCGGGGATCAGGTGGGGCAGCTGATGTTGATTGGGAGCCTGCAGAGTCTGCTTGCCGAGGCAATGTCGGTACAGTCAAGGCGGGAGACGGATCTGGATCAGGTCTGGCTCAGTCAGGCGAAGAAGCTGATTGAGGATGTGCTGCGCGCCGACAAGCTCGACCTGGAGGTGATCGCGTCGACCATGGGGATGTCGTACCCGAACTTCCGCCGCAAGTTCGCCGCGGTGGCCGGGGTGCCGCCGGGTCGCTATCATACGCAGATCTTGATGCAGCATATCTGTGAGTGGCTATCGACATCGCACGCGTCGAACAAGATGGCTGCCGAGTGGTTCGGCTTTTGCAACGTGCACCACTTTTCGAAGCGCTTCAAGGAAGTTGTGGGCGTCTCCCCCAGCGAGTTCCGCTCCCGTGTCGAGGTCGGGTCGATGACTCAGCCGCCGAGCCCCAGCCTTCAGCGCCGCTATCCGCCGCATCGACCGTCGGATTACCCGAACGGCACTATCGATAAGTAGGGACCTGGGCGATAGCGTCCGTTCCACGCGTATAAAACACGTGGCTAACAGGCGAAGCGCCAAGCGCCCTCCGGGCGCGAAGAACGCCGCTGCGCGGCTTGGCTTTTAGCAAGTATCGTATTCCATTCTATATCGAATCAATCTCAACTTTTGAAAGGCCGCCGTTGAAGAACTAACAGGAAACCGAATTTCGACAGTTCGCTTATCGTCGCTGTCGGAGCGTCTCCTGTTTCACGCGTGCCCTCTCAGTCTTCGTCCGATCTTTCACGCCACAGCGTTCGCTCCGACCTGTCCCTGACCGGAGGTCACATGAACGCATTTCTTTCCTTTAATAACGTTACGTTTGGTTATGACGGCGCGCGCGATCCGCTGTTTGACCGGCTGAATTTGACCTTTCCGACGGGATGGACGGGGATTGCCGGCGCGAATGGGAGCGGGAAGAGCACTGTATTGCATCTGGCCGCCGGGCTTCTGCGGCCCAGTTCCGGACGTGTTGCTGTGTCGGGACCGGTTGTCTATTGTGAGCAGCGGACGGACGAGCCGCCGGTGGGGTTCGATGACTTTCTGTCGTCGACAGATCGCGACGCGTTGAGGCTGCGTCGACGACTGGGCATCGACACAGGGTGGGGCGGTCGATGGTCGACGCTCAGTCACGGGGAGCGGAAGCGGTCGCAAATTGCGGTGGCGTTGTGGCGGGATCCTATGGTCCTGGCGATCGACGAGCCAACAAACCACCTCGACGCCGTCGCTCGCGAGATGCTGGCGAATGCCCTGCGGTCGTTCCAGGGCATCGGCCTGCTGGTCAGCCACGACCGGGAGTTGATGGACAGCCTTTGCCGTCAGACGTTGTTGCTTCGGGGCGAGCCCGTGATGCGGCCGGGCGGGTATACGGTTGCGATGAAGCAGGCGGTTGACGAGGACGATGCGTTGCGGGACGAGTATGCGCGCAAGAAGCGGAACGCCGAACGGTTGGCGGCCGAGGCCGCGAGGCGACGGGCGGAGGCCGAGCGCGCGGACCGTAAGCGCTCGAAGAAACATCTTGCGCTCCGTGATCACGATGGCCGCTCGCGGATCGACGCGGCTCGGGTGAGCGGGGCGGACGGTCGCGCTGGTCGACTGGCGAGTCAGCTCGACGGCCGGGTCGACAGTGCGCGGCAGGAGCTTGCGGATATACAGATAAGCCGTCGTCATGAGGTCAACTTTTGGCTCCCGGACTCGCGTGCCGATCGTCCGGTTCTGCATTCCCAGGCGGCCCGCGCAATTGCGGTGGCGGAACAACGGCGGCTTGAGATTCCCGACCTGGTCATTGAGCGGGGCGACCGTATTGCGCTGACGGGTGTCAATGGGGCGGGGAAGTCGACTCTGATTCGTTCCCTGCTGGATGAACTTAAGTTGCCAGCGGATCGGATCGTCTCCCTGCCTCAGGAGATTGACGCGTCGACGTCGATGAGGATTATGGCGGAAGTCAACGGTCTGTCGCGTGCGCGTTTGGGCGATGTGATGACAATCGTCAACTGCCTGGGATCGTCGCCGAAGCGTCTGGTCGGCAATGTCGACGTCAGTCCAGGCGAGCTGCGCAAGGTCATGCTGGCGCTGGGGATCGTCAAGAATCCGTGGCTGATCGTGATGGACGAGCCGACCAACCACCTCGACCTGCCGGCGGTCGAGGCTCTTGAAAACGCCCTGGCCGACTGTCCCTGCGCGATGCTGCTGGCCAGTCACGACGCCCGTTTTCTCTCGCGTTTGACGAGTATTGAGTGGCGGATCGAGATGTCGACGGATGGAATGTCGAGGCTGGCTGTGCGGTAGCAAATAAAATTAGACAATTCTAATAAATCTATTGACTCGATCTGTTCGGTCATGCTATTCTAATGCCGACTAAAGTAGTCTCCGATTATTTCGGTCGGTATTAAATCTACCTGTCCGTTGGCTGCGGCTGGCCCGCGCGGGGGAGATCATTCGTCTCGATTGGCTGTTAGGAGGTCAACATGCTTAAGAATATTCGCTCCCATGGTTTCACTCTGATTGAATTACTAGTTGTGATCGCTATTATAGCGATTCTCGCAGCGATACTTTTCCCAGTTTTTGCTCAGGCCCGCGAGAAAGCTCGCGCGATTTCGTGTATGTCGAATATGAAGCAGATCGGTGTCGCCGTCCAGATGTACGTTCAGGACAACGACGAGCATCTCTTCTTCCGCTCGGCTAAGGACAATACGGCCCTGAGCCTGGGTAAAATCCGCACCAGCGCCGTCATTCCCACGGCCAGCGCGACCTATTACCGGGAGCAGTGGTACAACGTGCTCATGCCCTACATCAAGGCGTCCAACATCTATGTCTGCCCGAGCGACCCCGGCCCGACGAAGAACGTAGCCGCCGACGGTGTCACACCTCTGCTCCGCTCCTATGCCGCCGCAGACTCGGCCGAGGGCCTGAGCCTCGCCCAGGTCGACGTTCTTGCGGATACGATCGTTGTCACCGAGAAGTGGGACAAGCTCCTGTCCGGCGCGGCGGACAATGAGACATGGTTTGAGGTCTGGGATGGCGATATGGCCCCGGAGCCGACGCAGCCCACCCGCATGATGAAGTATGCCAACCGTCACCAGGGGTCGATGAACTGCGCTTTCCTCGACGGCCACGCCAAGGCCCTCAAGCCGCAGACGATCTGGAAGAGCGCGGATCTCACGGGATGCAATCTGATCCACAAGTATCCCGGACAGGGCGCGACGCCGTCGAAGTGTGACGGTTTGACCGCGGGATGCTTGACCACGGACCCGGCTAAGAATCTCTGCATGGGGTTCACGTACACGAACTAGGAGAAGAATATTAACATCGATGTACAGGATGAACAGGATAGACAGGATTAAGATTCTAAAGATCCCCATCCTGTATATCTTCTTAATCGATGTTAATACCTCTTTCTGTTTGTGACCAGTGCTTCGGGTACCATAGGCACATGCCGGAATTACCCGATATTGTGGTTTATATTGAGGCCCTGGAAGCTCGGATACTCGGCCAAACGCTGGAGAAGGCGCGGGTCGCCAATCCGTTTCTGGTCCGCACGTTCGAGCCACCGCTTACCGCGGTCGAGGGTAGGGTCGTGCGTGAGCTACGACGTATCGGCAAGCGGATCGCGATTGGGCTCGAAGGGGATTTGTGGCTGGTCATCCATCTGATGATCGCGGGGCGGCTGCATTGGAAGGACCGGGGGGCGAAGACGGCGGGGAAGAATTCGTTGGCTGCTCTCGACTTCGCGAATGGAACGTTGACGTTGACGGAGGCGGGGTCGAAGAGGCGGGCGTCGTTTCATGTGGTCGAGGGGGAGGCGGGCCTCGAGGGCCTCAATCCGGGCGGCATCGAGGTCCTCGAGACCGACCTTGCGACGTTTTCGAATCTGCTGACCGCCTCTAATCATACGCTCAAAAGGGCACTGACTGACCCGCGGACGTTCAGCGGAATCGGCAATGCCTACTCGGACGAGATCCTCTGGGAAGCCCAGCTTTCACCCATTCTCCTGACGCAAAAGATGACCCCCGAGCAGATCAGCCGTCTCTTCGACGCGATCAAGTCGACGATGTCGCTGTGGGTCGATAGGTTGCGTGAGGAGGCTGGCGACGGGTTTCCGGAGAAGGTGACGGCGTTCCGGAAAGACATGGCCGTCCACGGTCGATATGAGCAGCCGTGTCTTCGATGCGGCGATCCCGTGCAGCGGATTCGCTATGCCGACAACGAAACGAACTACTGCGCCACCTGCCAAACCGGCGGCAAACTCCTCGCCGACCGTGCCCTCTCACGCCTCCTCGGCAGCGATTGGCCGAAGACCCTTGAAGCCATGGAACTCCTAACGAAATCGCGGGCTTTGTAGCGTGCTGTTCCTAAACACCGGGCAGCGGGCTTCCTCACAGGTCGCAACTGCTCCCTTTTGGAATCCCCTACAGGCGGCACCTACATCAAATCAAGCGACTAATTTCTCGAACCGGTCGATGTCGGCACGCACGATGTCGAGGCTGGCGCGCCAGAAATCGGTGGTGCGGATGTCGATGCCGAAGCGGGCGGCGAGGTCGGCGGCGTCGGCGACGCCGGTGGATTCGAGGAGGGCGTCGTAGCGGTCTCGGAACGATTCGGGGTCCTGCTGGTACCGGGCATAGAGTCCGAGGCCGAAGAGCAGGCCGAACATGTAGGGATAGTTGTAAAAGGTCGAGTGGTAGTAGTGCGGTTTGTACGCCCACATGTAGGGATGGCGCAACACGGGGTCGATAGCCTCGCCGTAGGTCTCCGCCTGGGCATCGAGCATGAGCGCGTTGATTTCGGGGACGCTGAGTTCGCGTTTGGCGCGGGCGTCGAGGAAGCGCTGTTCGAAGAGGAAGCGGCTGGTGATATCGACCACCACGGCGCAGGAGCCTTGTAGGGAGGCGTCGAGGATGGCGATCTGCTCGGGCTTGCTCGCTCCGGTGAGGCCGGCATGGCGGATAATGGTTTCGCAGAAGATGCTGGCGGTTTCCGCGAGGGTCATTGGGAACTCGGACTTGAGCGGCGGGGTGTCGGCCAGCACCAGGTTATGGTAGGCGTGACCGAGCTCATGGGCGACCGTGCTGACCGAGTTGAAGGACGGCTCGAAGTTGACGAGGATGCGGGACTGATCCCCGCGCACGCCCATGCAGAAGCCGCCGCCGACCTTGCCCGAGCGAGGCTCGGCGTCGATCCAGCGTTCGGCGAAGGCGCGGGCGGCGAAGTCACCGAGTTTCCGCGAGTAGCCGCCGAAGGTGTCGGTGATGAACCGCTCCGCTTCGCCCCACTCCCATACTTTCTCGGTTGAACCCAGAGGCGCACCGATGTCGTACCAGGCGAGGGTGTCGATGCCGAGCGTGCGAGCTTTTGCCTTCAGGTAGCGGCGGAAGTCCGGGAACGATTCGTGGGCGGCGGCCATCATGGCGTCGAGGGTGGGGCGGTCGATGCGGCTGTCGAAGATCTTTTCGTCGAGAACGCCGGCCCAGTGACGCTTGCGTGCGAGCACGACGGCCTGGCCCTTGACGCTGTTGATCGACGCAGCGATCGGCAGCGTCCCCTTTTCCCAGGCAGCAAGCTCCGCTTCATAGGCGATGCGCCGGACCTCGCGGTCGGGGCTGTGCGCGAGATTGTTGACGGCCGTCATTGGCAGTTCTTGCTTTACGCCGTCGAGTTCAATCGGCACCATGATCTGCGATGTCAGGTTGTCCCGCATCTTTGCCCACGCGCTCGCGCCGATTGGTTCGAGCTCGGACGCCAGGATCTCCTCCGCGGACGACATCTTATGCTGTGCCTCTACCTTCATCCGCCGGAGAAGATAGGCATACTCGGCGGCGAACGTCGACTGTGCGATGAGGGCGTCGACGTCGAGTGATCCCACCCAAAGAGTCAGTCGTGTATAGAGCGGGGTGATCCGCACCCACTGTTGCAGGGCTTCGCTGTTTCGCGCCTGCGCAATGGCGTCGCGTGTATTTGTGGCGACGAAGCCGTGGATGTAGGACGCGAGCAGGCGCTGCTGCTCGAACACGCTGTTGAAGCGGTCGATGAGTTGCTCAAGGACGACGGCGTCGGGGGGTGTCAACGCGGGGACGTCGCGGCGGTCGATGGCGTGGTCGTCGACGAAGGCGGCGAGGGAGTCGATGTCGTCGACTACCTTCTGGAACGCAGCGTTGAACTCGGGCGATTCGAGGCCGGGAAAGAAGGGAGTCATGTCCCATTGCGGGAGCGCGGTTTCGGGCATGTCAATCACCTGCGATATGTCGATGGCAATGAGTTGAACGCGCCTTCGCCGATTTCCTGCGAACGTTTTGCCCGGCGCTCGTTGGCGCGATTGATGGCGTCGAGCACATAGGCGATGGCGCCCCAAAAGAGGAGCGTGCCCGACGGTATGGCCTCGACGAGGCAGAGCAATGGGTTATGATCCGTGGCGAGCTGCACCAGCGGGAAGCAGATAGCGACGCAGGCCGCCCAGCAGCCGACCAGGGTCAGGTCAACGACTATCTGACGCCATCTCGGCGGCAGGGCCAGGAGCATTCGATCTTCGTTCATCGTCGTATCTCCTCCGTCTCAATTCACTAACGGGGTAATTGCCGGGTTTGTTTCGCTTCCGTGTTGATAGTACACTTTACTTGGCAACTTCGTGTTGATGCGGGAACATCGAGTGGCATGGCGCCGTCGAGAATGTATCTCGTCGTCCAGGAATGAAGGTCGGAACCGTGCCCGAGTCTAAACCCGTATACAATGCAGTGAAATCGCCGGGAACAGGTGGTTAAGCGGCCTTGCTTCGGGTTGACAAAGGTGAGTCGCTGTGCTATTCTAATCGTGTCGTAAAAGGTGTCAATGCAGATGGATTAGGCCTTCAATGAAGGTCCCACGATTTTTCCCGCAAGTCCACAGATGAGGTTCTAAACCGTGTTTTGCCGTGAATGCGGCGCCGGCATTTCTCCCGACAGTAAGTTCTGTAAGGAATGTGGCGCAAAATTAGGCGGTCTCGGAATCGTCAAGACGATGGCCTTGACCGTGCAAGATCTTGAGCCGGTGGCCGGCGACGTCAACCAGGAGCGTCTTGCGAAGCTTCTGGATATGGCGTTCTGGCACAACGATGCCGGGAATCTTGACGCCGCTATCAAGGCGTGCGAGGCTGCCCTGGTTATCAACCCCGCCAGCACCACAGCCCATTCGCTGCTGTCGACCCTGTACGAGAAGAAGGGCGACGATCAGCGAGCGATCGACCATTTGGAGGCGGTGCTGGAGATCAATCCCGACAGCATGGCCGATCAGGCGAAGCTCGACCAGTTGAAGCGCGGTATACACGTCAAGGCCATTCAGCCGCCCACTGGATATCGGTGGTTACCGCCGGCGCTGACGGGGATGACGTCGGCGGGTTTGCAGGTCCGTCTCGATAACCTGCTCGGCAATAGGGTGGGCAATGTCCGGTTGATGCCACTCGCGTATTCCGCGCTGGCGGTGGTTGTGGTGTTGTGTGTTGGCTTTGCGGCGGTGCATGCCCAGCAAGGCAAGCAGAAGACCGGCATCGTCAAGGAGACAAACTCCGACGTCCCTATCAATCCTCAGGTTGCGACCATCCAGCAGACGCCCGTTCAGCCCGCTCCGGCGCCATTTGTCGCGCAGTCGCCGGCCGTGACAATGCCGACCGCGCCGTCGAAGGCATCGACTAAGAAACCGACGGCGGCCGACCTTGCCAAGACTCCCAATGTCTTTGGGGCTGCCGACGATCCGACGGCGCAAAAGATTTTCAGCGACGCGGCGAACCGTGTCATGAACGGCACGTCGTCTCTTCCCCGGAAAAGCGATGACGGTGGCGCCAATCCACGTGCTCTTCCGCCACTGACCGCAGTACCGCTCGACAAGCCCGTGCCGCCGGCGACCGTCGATTTGCCAACGCCAATCGCGACGACCACTACTATGCCCCAGCATACGGTCGTTGTGTCGCAGTTGAACTCCGACCAGGGATCGTCGCCGCAATCGACGGCTCCCGCGCCTCCGGTCGCCACTGCGCCGCCCGGTGGTTCCGGCCTGGTTCCCGTGGTGCGAGTTACCGTCCATGACAGCAACTCCGGCAATACCGAAGTGAGCCGTGGGGACTCGCCGTCGAGCGTGCCCGCGGCGCATAACGATGGCGGCCAGGCCTATCAGCAATACGCGCTTTCTCTCCAGCAGCAGGGCGACTACAAGGGCGCGAAGGCTCAGTACGAGAAGGCGATTCGCATGTACAACGCTCGCATCCGCGAGGGGCACGACAGTGACGACGTGCAGCGCGGGCTAGCGGCCTGCAAGACGGGACTTGAGATTTGTCAGCAAAGCCTCTAAGAATTTCGACGACGGCGTTCCTCGCGCTCTGCGCGACAGTCGCGGCGCCGTCGACGCCTCGCGCGTCCGCCGCCACCACCGGCCATGCCCCTCCGCCCCCGCTCCTGGTTCTCTACCCCGCGAGCCCCGGCGATTCGGACGACCTTCACGCGCTTGCGTCTATCCGAACGTCGTTGCGCCAGCAGGGCTATTTCG
>Ga0207657_10008146_pt1 | contig 10685 bp, 8 predicted proteins | sample KBSC33metaG_FD_184316 | JGI IMG/M metagenome (GOLD analysis project Ga0207657, IMG submission 184316) | Corn rhizosphere microbial communities from Kellogg Biological Station, Michigan, USA - KBS C3-3 metaG (SPAdes) (version 2) | ecosystem: Host-associated > Plants > Roots > Rhizosphere > Soil ... | reverse complement strand
GGTGAGGAATGCTTCGCTCATGCGACGCCTCCGCCCAGCGCGCGGCGCTCGCGCACGATGAGATAAAGAAAGAACGGTACGCCGATCAACGAGGTCAGCACGCCGACCTTGATATCCGATGTCGATGGAATGATGCGCACCGCAACATCGGCTGCCAGCAACAGCGCCGCGCCGCTGAGCGCGCTCGGCACCAACAACTTGGCCGGGTCGTAACCGACCAGCGGCCGCATCAGATGCGGCGCGATCAAGCCGATGAAGCCGATGGTGCCGGTGACGGCAACTGCGCCGCCGACACCAAGCGCCACGCCGACAATGACGATCAACCGCAACGCGCTGACATCGACGCCGAGGCTTTGCGCGGATTCCTCGCCGAGACTGAGCGCACGTAGCGCGTTGCGCTGACTCAGCAGAATTCCCGCGCCCGCAAGGATGAAGGGCAACGCCAGCATGACATGACGAAAGCTGCGGTCCTCCAGCGAGCCGAGCAGCCAGAACGCGATTTCCAGCGCCACGAATGGATTGCTCGACAGATTCATCGCCAGCGCGGTCGCCGCGCCGGCGAGACTTGAAATGGCGAGACCGGCGAGAATCAGGATCAGCAGCCCGGCGTTGCGCCCGGCCACCACCAGCAACATGAACACCGAAAGAAACGCCATCACGATGGCCGCGACCGGCAGCGCGTAGGAACGCACGTCGGCGAGCCCCAGCGCGATCACCAGCACCGCGCCGAACGCCGCCGATTGCGGTGCGCCGAACAGCGACGGCGACGCCAGCGGATTACGCAGCAATCCTTGCAGCGCCGCGCCGGACAGACCGAGGATGGCGCCGATGGCGAGGCCGAGGATGGCGCGCGGCAGGCGAATCTCCTGCACGATGACGCGATGCACCTCGCTGCCGCCACCGAACAACGCCTCCACGACGGTGACCGGTGACATCCGCACCGGTCCGACGCCGAGCGACGCCAGGGTCAACAGCGCAACCAGCAGCACCAGTGCAAAGATGACACCGGTTCGCCGTCCCGCCGCGACCTTCGCCGTCACCATGATGCGTTGAAGCCTCCGTAGATCGCCGGTCCGGTGGTGCCATAATTCAGCACTTCCTGATAGCGTTCGTTGAAGATGTTTTCGCCGCGCGCGAACACCTTCCAGTTCTTGTCGATCTTGTATTCGGTATAGAGATCGACCCGGGTATAGGGCGCCAGCCGATTGAGTTCGTTGTTGCTGCTGAAGCGTTCCGACACCGTCACGACGCGCGGCTCGATCAGCCACTCGGGCGTCGGCGTGATGGCGACCGCGAAGCGCGCCAGATGTTCGGGGCGACGCGCCAGCACGAGCCCGGTGGCGAGATCGTAGGCCCGCAGATAGGTGTAGGCGGCCTTGAGCTTCACCAACCCCGGAACCACATCGACATCGCCGCCGAATTCAACACCATAGGTCTCGGCGCGCGAGACGTTGACGTAATGTCCGAACGGCTGGGTCGGCGTCGGATCGAACGTGAAGTCGATCAGATTGTTGAACTTGTTGTAGAAGCCGGTCAGAGAAAGCGTGACGCGACCGTTGAACAGGCTTTGATCGATTCCGGCATCGTAACCGATGCTTTCCTCGGGCTTGAGGCCTGTGTTTCCGTAGGGCGAGTAGAGCTGATACAGCGTCGGCGCCTTGGCGCCGGTCCCAGCACTGGCACGCAGCTTGGTGCCGGTCTCGCTGATATTGTAGGCAGCGGTGGTGCGCCAGGTCGCGAAGGTGGACACATCGACCACATCGTCGACGCGGCCGCCCATGGTGAGCGTCAGCCGGTCACCGACCGGCAGCTTCCACAACGCGAACAGCGAATTGGTGTCCTGCTGCGCGGTCAGCGTCTGGATACGCGGCGTCGGAGTCGGAAACAGCGTCGATGCGAAGCTGTCGGCAGTCTCGTGTTGTGTACGCGCGCCATAGATCAGCGTGCCGACAGCGCCCATGCGCAGCGTGCCTTGGTATTCCGCACCGAAACTGTTGCCGATGAAATCGGTGGCGGTCGCGGACTGACTCGACGGCGGCAAATTGAAGCCCGTCGAGAAGTCGTTGAAGGTGCGGTTGGTCTGGGCGGCAAAGGCGGTGATGCTTTGCGTCAGCATGCCGCCCCACGAATCCACCGCTGCCTTGGCCCACATCTGCTGCTGCAACTGGTTGGAATTGGACGGCGAGTCCGGAGTCTTGCCGAACGAAGCATCGTAAGCGGAGCGCGTGAAGGTCGACGTCAGTCCGGCATCGAAACGGAAGCCCTCGCCGGCGTCATAACCGATGCGGGCCGAGCCGCCGATGCGATCGAAACCATCTTTTTCAAGATTGGGATATTTCGCCTCGATCGACGGGATGCGATAGCCGTAGCTGGAAAAGCCGTTGCTGTGCTGGCCGCTGGCGGTCGTCGCATAGGACCATGGGCCGCTCGAACCGCTCATCGAACCGGTTGTCGAGACGGTGCCGTAGCTGCCGGCTTCGGTGCGCACGTTGAACTGCGCCGGACCGCCACCCTTCTTGGTGATGATGTTGATGACACCGCCCATCGCATCCGAACCGTAGAGCGCGCTTTGCGGCCCGCGCAGAACCTCGACACGCTCGACGGTGCCCGGCGCGATCAAGCCAAAATTGAAATCGCCGGCAGCGCCGCCTGGATCGTTGACGCGAATGCCGTCGATCAGCACCAGTGTCTGGCCGGTGTTGGCGCCGCGCAGCATCACGCCAGTGGTGCCGGCCGGACCGCCGGCCTGAGTGACCGTCAAGCCCGGCACCGAGCGTAACGCGTCGACCATCGATGCAGGATTGCTGGTCGTCAACGTCTCGCCGCTGATAACGCTGATGGCGCTACCAGTGCTTCCGATCGGCTCCGGCGTTCGATCCGCCGTGATTACAAGATCTGGGAGTTGTTGTGGACCTGATTGCGCGTGAGCCGCGCCATAGATTGGAGACAGCACAAGACAAGCTACCGTACCGGTAGCGTATTTCCGGATATTCATAATCGCCCCTTCCGTCGACCCACCGTCGAACGAGTTAATGCTCGTCAACGGCCGGTCTCCTGGCTCGCGGTCGTTATCCTGATCCGCCTTCCCGGACGCCTAGGGCGAAGTCCAGTGGCTTTGTGGATCGGATGACCGCTTACAGTTGCGGGGGCAGCCGCGGAATTGGGGATTAATCCCCGCACCGCATTCCCGTTTCACCTCTCACGCGAGAGGCACCGATGACGGGAGTTAGGAAGCACAGTGCAATCATTCGCGCAACGGCAAATTATGTCGGTGGCCCATCCGTCATGCGGCGCGGGCGAATCTGCGGCGCGGTGTTGCCGAATCGCCGCGGCCGGATAATTTTTGCCGACACCAGCGGAGACGCTATTCCGCCGGCCAGTGGATCATCGAACGGGTCTTGGTCGCGGCGTCGTAAACCTGGATCTGCAGCATCTGAAACCGATGCTTCAACGCCATGCCGGCCTCTTCGGCCGCTTCGACGGTATCGTGATGTGACTTGAAATGTCCGTCCACCACCAGCGAATAGCCTTCGGTCGGCGCCTTGTCGGCACGCACGATCTTGCGCGGTTGCGGTTCGTCCAATTCCAGCTTCGGCTTCTTCATTTCAACTCCATGTTGCCGCGACATCCGGGAACGGATGACTAGCGGCGGCGCGCGCACCAGGCTTTGACAAGACGGTGCCGCGATTCATCAATCGGTGCATTTGTGGAATGCAACGGATATCGCGACGCAAAAGGCAGCGTCAGCGAATGTCATCGCGTTGCGGATTTGACGTTCTTATACCGCATACCCACGCGAAACGAAAGCTTTCACCACCTGCACCGGCAGGGCTTCAGATTTGGCATTTACGTCGGAAACGCGCGGCCAGACGGCGAACTGTCAAGTGAGTAGCAAATGTCCGAGCCACCCTATTAGAATGATGTCCGGCTGGAACTTCCGCCGTTGCCACTCTGGTCATCAAGGAATGCAGAACGATGGGCCGCTCAGATACCAAACCCGGCAAGACCCGGCCGAAGACCCTTCCGCGCAAGCCGCAGCCGCCGCCGAAGCCGACCGATGACGAATACGGCGATGCCGGCGACATTGCCACGCCGGAGCCCGATCGCGACGACGAACAGCGCGGACTGTAAGCGGGGTCGACGCCCTGCAGACCTTGCAGGCGCCTGTCTCGCGACGCGCCAAGGAGCCAAGGGTCTGTCATGCAGCGCCGTTGATGGACAAGCAGCCCTTCCCGGCGATAGGTTCCCGGCTTTGCGGCACGGAGCTTCGGCACGGCATGGTCGACCTGTTGACCGGCGTCAAACAGTCCAAAACCGATTCATCGCTGCGCATTCTCGCGGCGATTTCCGCTGCGCATTGGGTCAGCCACTTCTACATGTTCGTGCTGCCCATGCTGTTTCCATTCTTCAAGGAGCAGCTTGGCGTCGGCTTTGTCGAACTCGGGCTGCCGCTGACGGTGTTCGCCGTGGTCTCGGCACTGACCCAGGCACCGATCGGCTATCTGGTGGACCGCGTCGGCGCTCGCCTCATCCTCGTGCTCGGGTTGTGCCTCGGCGGCTTCGCGTTCATTTTCCTCGGCCTCACACTGAGCTATCCGGCGCTGATGGTATCTGCGGTACTGCTTGGCCTCGCCAACGCCGTCTATCATCCTGCCAACTACGCGATCCTCGCCGCTCATATGGATGAAACGCGGATGGGCCGCGCCTTCTCCATCCACACCTTCGCCGGCTTCCTCGGCGGCGCTGTGGCGCCGGCGGTGGTCGCCGGGCTGGTGGCATTGTCCGGCGGCCACGGCGCGTTGATCGTCGCTGGCGTCATTGGCCCGCTGATCGCCGCGCTGTTGCTTGTCGTCCGGATTCCCGATGCCAGCGCCACGGCAAACGGCCCCGCCATGGCAGCGAATTCACGCACCAACGTACTGACGCCGGCAATCATGGTGCTGACTGCATTCTTCATGCTGTACAGTCTGTCGAACAACGGCATCGGCACCTTCGGCGTGGTGGCGCTGATGGCCGGCTACGGCAGTTCGTTTTCAGCCGCCAACATCGCGCTCACCGCATTCCTCGGCGCCAGCGCCGCCGGCGTGCTGGCCGGCGGCTTTCTGGCCGACCGCACCGCGCGGCACGGACAGGTGGCCGCCGCCTGCTTCGCGGTCAATGCCATCATCGTGCTGGTGATCGCCACCACGACGCTGGCTCCCGTGGCGTTGATCGTTGCGATGACGACGGCGGGATTCCTCAGCGGCGTCATTGCGCCGTCGCGCGACATGATGGTTCGCAACGCTGCGCCGCCCGGCGCGGCCGGCCGGGCATTCGGCATCGTCTCGACCGGATTCAATCTCGGCGGTATCGCCGGCCCGCTGATCTACGGCTGGGTCATGGACCAGCAGATGCCGCATTGGGTGTTCGGCGCATCGGCGGTCTTCATGATGCTCACCGTGCTGCTGGCACTGGTGCCCGAGCCCGCGTCGCGTCCCACGGGCGAGAAAGTTGCTCCGGGCATCCTGCCGTCCTGAATTCAGGCGAATTTCGGTTCCGCGCTGCGACGCAGCAGCCGCGCGCGCTCGGTGTTCGGCCACAACAGCAGCAGGCCCAGCCCGCCGGCCACGATCATCACGATGCCGTTGATGGTGAAGCCGTGCAGGTAGCCCGCCATCATGCCGGTCGAATGCTGGATGATGCTGCCCATCACCGCAGGCGCGATGATCCCGGCCAGGGTGTAGATCGCGCCGTAGATCGAAATGATCGCGCCGCGCTGCGACACCGGCGTGAATTCTCCCAGCATCGGCGGACAAACGACATAGATCGAACCGCATAGTCCCGAGCCGCACACCAGCAGCGCAATGCGCAGGCCGGCGCTGTCGACATAGGGCATCGTCAGCAGGATCATGCCGCCGAGCACGAGCGGCGTTGCGCCCAGCACGCCGCGCGCGCCACGCGTCGACATGCCACGCGCCACCAGACGCTGCGACAGCCATCCGGTCAGGATCACGACGCAGGCGCCGAACACCCATGGCAAAATCGAAATCAATCCGGCCTGGTGCTGCGAGAAGCCGAGCCCCTGCACGATGAAAGCGGTGAACCAGGTCAGCCCCAGCGACAGCGCCCAGTAGGCACCGAACGTCGCCGCGCAACAGCCGATGAAGGTCGGCGAGGTGAGCAGGCGGGCGTAGGGAATGCGGACTTCTTCCGCGGCTGCGGCAGCCGACGGCACCAGCGGCCCCTCCTTGCCGAGGATCAGCCACGCCAGCGCCCACAGCAGGCCGACGATGCCGAGTGCGCCGAACGCGTAATGCCAGGAGTAATTGACGATCAGCCAATTCAGCGACGGCACCGCGAGGATCACGCCGAAAGCCGAGCCTTGCGACAGCACGGCGGTCGGCAATGTGCGCTTCTCGTCGGGAAACCATTTGTAAGCCGAATGCACCGCGACCGAAAATGCCGGCCCCTCGCCGGCGCCGAGAATGACACGGCAGATCAAAAGCGTGGTGAAGCTGACCGTTCCTACCATCGGGAATTGCGCCAGCGCCCAGATCACCGCCAGCACCAGCAGGACCCAGCGCGTCGCGACACGATTGACAATGAAGCCGACGACGATCGCCGAGATCGAGAACAAGAAGAAGAACGACGACCCCAGCAGCCCGAACTGCTCGGCATCGAGCTTGAGATCGGTCATGATGGGGACACCGGCGAGGCCGACGACGATCTTGTCGGCGAAATTCACCACCATGAAAAGGAACAACAGAAAAGTGATCTTCCAGGCGCCTTTTGGTGTGGGCTGCGCCGCTGATGTTGGCTGTGCCGCCATGGATGCCCCCGAAATTGCCGCCCCAATATTTCACGTTCGACGTGATTTGTGACAATGCTAGCCGTTGTGTCCCTGCAAATGCAATCGAACATTTCCGGCGCATGTGAAAGCTGGAAGAGAATACGCTGGCAGCGCAGCCTGAAGACGTCGGGCAACGCGGTGACCGCGTGATTTGGCGCTGCAGTATTGCTATGCTTGCACTGCCACAAGGAATGCAAACCATGCGTCGCGCGGCCCGATGCTGAAAGTCGTCGATCTCACCAAGAGCTATCGTTCGGCACAGGATGTGCTCACCGTGCTGCGCGGCGTCGATCTTAATGTCGCGGCCGGCGAGAGCGTGGCGCTGACCGGTGAATCGGGCAGCGGCAAGAGCACGCTGCTGCACCTGATCGCCGGCCTCGACGATGCCGACAGTGGCGAGGTGTGGATCGCCGACGCACAGGTGTCGGGACTCTCCGACGTCGCGCGCGCGGCGCTGCGGCGGCAGCAACTCGGTCTGGTGTTCCAGCAGTTCAATCTGGTGCCCAGCCTCAACGTCGCCGACAATCTCGCTTTGCAGGCCCGTCTCGCCGGCCGTCATGACGCCGGCTGGCAGTCTGAGCTGATCGAGCGCCTTGGACTTGGCGTGACGCTGAAGCGCTATCCTGAACAACTCTCCGGCGGCCAGCAGCAACGCGTCGCGATCGGTCGCGCGCTGGCGGTGAAGCCGGCGCTGCTGCTGGCGGACGAGCCGACCGGCAATCTCGATGAAGCCACTGCCGACGAAGTGCTCCGCCTCACCCGCGAACTGGTGACACGCAGCGGCTGCGGCTTCCTGATGGTGACGCATTCGATGCGCCTGGCCGCGACGCTGGATCGTCAGGTGCATCTGCACGCCGGACGCATCGCGTGAGCCGCGCGCTGTGGATACTCGCGGTGTTGTTGAGCCACTGGCGGCGGCATCCGATGCAATTCGCCACGCTGCTGGTCGGCCTTGTCGCGGCCACCGCGCTATGGAGCGGCGTGCAGGCGCTCAACCAGCAGGCCCGCACCAGTTATGATCGCGCCGCCGCAATGTTCGGCGGCGCGCGCACGGCAGCACTGATCGACCCGGCGCACGCGACATTCCCGCAGCAGACGTTTGTCGATTTGCGCCGCGCCGGCTGGTCGGTATCGCCGATGCTGGAGGATCGCGTGCGAATCGGCGGCCGTACATTCCGCCTGCTTGGCATTGAACCAGTGACGCTGCCGCCGGAAACCGCGACTATCTCGGCGGTCGGCAAAGGCGAACTGCCTGCGTTCATCGCACCACCGGGACAGACGCTGGTGGCGCCAGAAACGCTGGCGGACCTTGGTCTGCGGGAAGGTGCTGCGCCGACGATCAACGATGGCATCGCGCTGCCGCCGCTCAAGCTGCAACCGCAACTCGCACCCGGCGTACTGGTGATGGACATCGGCATGGCGCAACGTGTGCTCGACAAACCGGAGCAGATCTCGCGATTGCTGATCGGTCGGCAGAGCCAAGGCCCGCGCGCGCCGCTTGCGTCGATCGTCGGCGACAGGCTGCAACTGGTCGCACCCGACGCCGAGAGCGATCTCGAACGCCTGACTGATAGTTTCCATCTCAACCTCACCGCGTTCGGATTGCTGTCGTTCCTCGTTGGCCTCTTCATCGTCAATTCCGCCATTGGCCTCGCCTTCGAACAACGGCTGCCGACGCTGCGCACGCTGCGCGCCTGCGGTGCGTCGTCACGGATGCTCAATACCGTGCTGGTGCTTGAACTGGTCACGATCGCGCTGCTGGCCGGACTGGTTGGATTGATCGGCGGCTATCTGATCGCTGCGGCATTGTTGCCCGATGTCGCCGCCAGCCTGCGCGGACTTTATGGCGCACGCATACCCGGCCAGTTGACGCTCAATCTCGAATGGTGGTTCGCCGGGCTTGCCATGAGCGTGATCGGTGCGCTTGCCGCGGCCACCGCGAATCTCGTCAAGGTCGCGCGCCTCCCGGTGCTAGCCGCCGCGAAGCCTTATGCGTGGCAGGAGACGCAACGGAGATGGCTGCGGCTGCAAGGCGCGCTGGCGCTGATGATGATCGTCGCCGCCGCGGCCTTCCTGTGGTTCGGCGATTCGCTGACAGCCGGATTTGCCGTGCTCGCCGCATTGCTGCTCGGCGCGGCGCTGGGGTTGCCGGTGGTGCTCGACGCCGTGCTGTCATTTGGCGCCCGGCACGCGCGTGGCCCGCTCGCCAACTGGTTCTGGGCCGACAGCCGCCAGCAATTGCCCGGGCTGTCGCTGGCGTTGATGGCGTTGCTGCTGGCGCTGGCGGTCAACGTCGGCGTCGGCACCATGGTGCAAAGCTTCAGCGCGACGTTCCTGCGCTGGCTCGACGGCCGGCTCGCGGCCGATGTCTATCTCAATGCGGCGAACGAAACGCAAGCCACTGACATCAAGACCTGGCTCAGCCGGCGCACCGACATCGACGCCGTGCTGCCAGGCGGACGCGCCGACGTGCAGATCGACGGGGCGCCGGTCGAGATCATGGGCCTCGCCGACCACGCCACCTATCGCGAACGCTGGCCGCTGCTGCGGGCCAGCGCAAATGTATGGGATCGCCTGCGCACCGGTGACGCCGCGCTGGTCAGCGAACAACTGGCGCGCCGTCTCAAGCTCGACATCGGCAGCCGTTTGCAGGTAACGACGCCGACCGGATCGTGGCCGCTCGAGGTGATCGGCATCTACGCCGACTACGGCAACCCGAAGGGACAATTCGCTGTTAATGTCGATGCACTGGTCCGCCATTTCCCCACGACGCCGCAGACGCGCTTTGGGTTGCGCGTCGCGCCGGAGCATATCGCCGCCGTGATCGGCGCGCTGCGGACCACATTCCATCTCGACAGCCGCCAGCTCGCCGATCAGGCGACAGTGAAGGCGGAATCCAGACGTATCTTCAATCGCACCTTCGCAGTCACCACGGCGCTCAATGCCTTCACGCTCGGCGTCGCCGGCATTGCGCTGCTGACCAGCCTGCTGACCTTGAGCAACGCGCGGCTGCCACAACTGGCGCCGCTGTGGGCGATCGGACTGACACGCCGTAAACTCGCCGTCATCGAACTGGTGAAGACCATGGCCGTGGCGCTGCTCACCGCGCTGCTTGCCCTGCCGCTTGGCCTCGTCGTGGCGTGGTGCCTGATCGCCGTCGTCAACGTCAAGGCGTTCGGCTGGCGCTTGCCGTTTCAGGTCTTCCCCATGCAGTTGGTCACGCTGCTCGGCGTCGCGATGCTGGCGGCACTCGTCGCAACGCTGCTGCCGGTGCTCAAGCTGGCATGGATGCAGCCGGCGAGACTCATCAGGATTTTTGCCGATGAGCGCTGATCGCCGCATCTCCCGCCGCACGTTCACCAACGGCCTCGCGCTGCTCGGCTTCGGACTGGATGGCGCATCGGCCTACGCACAAGGCTTCGCCGGGCTCGGCAGCGATGCGGCCGGCTTCGCACCGGTGGTGCCGGGCCGGCCTCTGACGTTTCCTGCAGACTTCGGCGCACACCCGGCGTTTCGCATCGAGTGGTGGTACGTCACCGCCAACCTCACCGCTCGCGATGGCGCGGCCTATGGTGCACAGTGGACGCTGTTCCGGCAGGCATTGGCGCCGCCGCCCCAGCACGACGGCTGGGCCAGTCAGCAGATCTGGATGGGCCACGCCGCGATCACCAGCGCCACGACACATCGCTTTGCCGAGACATTCGCACGCGGCGGCGTCGGACAGGCCGGGGTCGATGCCGCGCCATTTCATGCGTGGATCGACACATGGGACATGGCAGCGATTGAGCCCATGAATGACGCGACCATCGCGCCGCTGCAATTGAGCGCCCGCGGCGGCGACTTCAGTTACGCCCTG
>Ga0207657_10008145_pt1 | contig 10686 bp, 7 predicted proteins | sample KBSC33metaG_FD_184316 | JGI IMG/M metagenome (GOLD analysis project Ga0207657, IMG submission 184316) | Corn rhizosphere microbial communities from Kellogg Biological Station, Michigan, USA - KBS C3-3 metaG (SPAdes) (version 2) | ecosystem: Host-associated > Plants > Roots > Rhizosphere > Soil ... | reverse complement strand
GGTGCAGCACCGCCAGCGGCAGCGCGATGCCGCTGACGACCGTCGCGATGCCCAGCGCGATCTGCGTGCCGACGGCGGCATTGATCGCGATCGAGGGGCCGCGCTGTCCCGCCTGCTTCGCCATCCTGGCGAGCATGATCAGCATGAACGCCGCCACCCAGGCCCACCAGCGGTGGATGAAATGCACCAGATAGGGGTCGCTGGAGACGGTCGCCCAGAACGAGCCGAGCCATTCGATTCCCTGCGGCACGAGATGGTCGTTCATCAGCGGCCAGGTGTTGGAGACATAGCCTGCATCCAGCCCGGCCGTGAACGCGCCGAACAGCAATTGCACCATGAGCGCCAGCAGCGCGGCCACGGCGAAGGGGTGCAGCATGGCCGGCTTCGCGAAGGGCGTCCTGGCACGTGTCAGCAGGTCGAGGGCGGTCCAGATCAGGCCGCCCATGATGAACAGCGCCGTCAGCAGGTGCACCGCCAGCCGGTAATGGCTGACATCGGTACGGACCGACAGGCCCGATTCCACCATCCACCAGCCGATCGCGCCCTGAAGCCCGCCAAGCGCGAGCAACGCGACGAGGCGCGGGCCGTAGCCCTGGGGGATCGTCCGTTTCCACGCGAACCAGAGCAGCGGCAGCGCGAAGGCGACGCCGATCAGCCGCCCCAGCAGCCGATGCACCCATTCCCAGAAGAAGATGAACTGGAAATCGCCCAGCGTCATGTCCTGCCGCAATTGCCGATATTCGGGGATCTTCTGATAATCGCGGAAGGCGTCCATCCACTGGTCGTGGGTCAGCGGCGGAATGGCGCCGCTGATCGGTTTCCACTGGGTGATCGACAGGCCGGATTCGGTCAGGCGGGTGATCCCGCCGACCACGACCATGCAGAAGACGAGGGCGGCGACCGTCAGCAGCCAGCGCGCGATCGACGCGGGGCGTGGGACGGCGTTGGCGGGTCGGCTCAAGGTCATCGCAGTCATGGAGCCGATCCATGCGCGCTTGTCCCGCGGGTTGCAAGGATAACCCTGAACCATGAACAAAAGGTCATAACGCCTTGTGCATGAAGGGATACAAAGCGCGGGAGAGGCGTATCTCGTCCCATGAGCATATTGATCGAGGATAATCGATGAGCGGTGCGCGGGGCATAGGGGAGATGATCGCCGCCCAGGGCGCGCTGGGCGCTCTGACCGCGCGCATCGACGCCGGGTCGCCGCTGGGGCCGGTGGACGGATGGTCCCCCGTGCTGGTGTCGACGGTCCGGCTGATGCTGTCGTCGCAGGCGGAGATCGTGCTGTTCTGGGGTCCGGAGCTCTGCGCGCTCTATAATGAAGCCTATGCGCCCACGATCGGGGACAAGCATCCCCGCGTGCTCGGCCGCCCGGCGCGGGAGGGGTGGACGGAGCTTTGGGACGATCTGGAGCCGCTGCTGCGCTCCGTCGTCGAACAGGGGCAGCCGGTGCATGCCAAGGACCGGCCCTTCTATATCGAGCGGGCCGGCGGGCTGGGCGAACAGGTGTTCTTCGACATCAACTATTCGCCGGTCTACGAGGCGGACGGCTCCATCGGCGGCGCGCTCTGCATCGTCAGCGAGACCACCAAGAGGGTGATAGCGGAAAAGGAGATGCGCGCCGATCGCGCCCGTCTCTGGGCATTGGCGCGCGACCCCTTCCTGGTTGCTGACCGGGACGGCACATGGCTGGCCGCCAGTCCGGCCTGGACCGACATATTGGGATGGAGCGAGGCCGAACTGATCGGCCGCACGTCCGAATGGATGGAGCATCCCGACGATCTGGCGAAGACCAGGGGCGAAATCGCCGCCCTGGCGCAAGGCATGCCGACGGCGCGGTTCGAGAACCGTTTCCGGGCAAAGGACGGCAGCTACCGCAATTTCAGCTGGACGGCGGTGCCCGAAAACAACCTCATCTATTGCGTCGCCCGCGACGTGACCGAGCAGCGCGCCCATGCGCGGGCCCTTGCGGACGCCGAGGATGCGCTGCGACAGGCGCAGAAGATGGAGACGCTGGGCCAGTTGACCGGCGGCGTGGCGCATGATTTCAACAATCTGCTGCAGATCGTCACCGGCAATCTGGAGCTGCTGCAACGCGGCCTGCCCGAAGATCAGGCGCGGCTGCGGCGCGCGGCGGACAATGCGATGGCGGGCGCGGAACGCGCGGCGCTGCTGACGCAAAGGCTGCTCGCCTTTTCCCGCCGCCAGCCGCTGGCACCCGAACGGATCGATCCCAACCGGCTGGTGAGCGGCATGTCCGACCTGCTCAACCGCACCTTGGGCGAGACGATCGAGGTGGAGACGATCCAGAGCGCGCGGATCTGGCCGGTCGAGATCGACGTCAACCAGATGGAGAATGCGCTGCTGAACCTGGCGGTGAACGCGCGCGACGCCATGCCGGACGGCGGCAAGCTGACCATAGAGGTCGCCAACACCCATATCGACGAGGCTTACGCCGCGCAGGAGGCGGAAGTGTCGCCCGGCCAATATGTGCTGATCAGCGTATCCGACACGGGCCAGGGCATGGACGAGGACGTGCTGAGCCACGCGATAGAACCCTTCTTCACCACCAAGGAGGTCGGGCGCGGCACCGGGCTGGGCCTGTCGATGGTCTATGGTTTCATCAAGCAGTCGGGCGGCCATATCCGCGTCTATTCCGAGCGCGGCCATGGCACGACGGTCAAGATATACCTGCCGCGCTTCTACGGCCCCCTGCCCGACAATGACACGGGCACGGTCAGCCGGGCCACGCCGGTATGCGGCGGCGACGAGACGGTGCTGGTCTGCGAGGATGACGACAAGGTGCGCGCCTATACCGTCGATGTGCTGAAGGAACTGGGCTATCGGGTGATGGAGGCGGACAACGGCGCGGCGGCGCTGCAGGCGCTGGAAACGGCGTCGGAGCCCATCGACCTGCTGTTCACCGACGTCATCCTGCCCGGCGGCATGACCGGCGCCGACATCGCGCAGCAGGCGCGGGCGCAGCAGCCGGGGCTGAGGATATTGTTCGCCACCGGCTATGCGCGCAACGCCATCATTCATCACGGCCGGCTCGATCCCGGCGTGGAACTGCTGACCAAGCCCTTCACCTATGCCGAGCTGGCGACCAAGGTCCGCGAGATGCTGGACCGCGACGACGCGCGGCAGGCGGGATGAAGCCTCCCGGCGGTCAGAGCGACCGCCGCCAGGCGGCGACCAGTTCGACCGCCCGGTCCCGCACCGAGGCGGCGCCGTCGCCCGGCCGGTAGAGCGCGCCGCCGACGCCGATGCCTTCGCAGCCGGCGGCCAGCCATTCCCCGATCGAATCCGCGCCGGTGCCGCCGACCGCCCAGATGCCGACGTGACCGGGCAGCACGTCCTTCAGCGCCCTTACATAAGCGGGGCCGAGACGGGCGGCGGGAAACAGCTTGATCCGGCGCGCGCCGGCCTGCACCGCGGCGAAGGCCTCGCTGGGCGTCATGAAGCCGGGGAGAAGCTCCAGTCCCAGTTCCGCCCCGCGCGCGATCACCTGCATGTCGCTATTGGGCGTCACCATGATCCGTCCGCCAGCGCCATGCAGTTCCTCCACCGCCGTCACGGACAGTACCGTGCCGCCGCCGATCAGCGCGCGATCGCCATATTCGGCCTGCATTGCAGCGATGCTGCGAAGCGGATCGGGGGAGTTGAAGGGCACTTCGAGAATGCGGATGCCGGATTCGATCAGGACGGCGCCGATCTCCAGCGCTTCTTCCGGCCGGAGACCGCGCAGGATCGCGCAAATGGGCGGCGCGCCGTCGGCCAGCAGATCATCGAGGGTCATGGTGGGACTCCGTTGGAATAAGGCAGATGCGCCGGGGACGCCGAATGCTCCCGCCAGCAGGATGTGGAGGAATGAAATGGTCCCCATCCCTCATCAGGAAAGGCCGAGGCCGGCGAGCGCGCAGGCATCGCCCTCCAGCACCTGCGTCGCCAGCCCCCGCCTGCCCAGCGCCTGGGCGTAGAGCATCGAGAGGCGGCCGTCGCCGATCAGCAGGATATCGTCATCCTGTTCCAGCATGTCCGCGACTTCCGCGATCTCCGCCCCGATCAGCAGGCCCGACAGATAGCCCGCCGCCCACTGGGCCGATCGCCCCGCCCGCAGCCGCATGCTGCGCGCGGCGAACAGGGAGGAGAGCAGCCGCCCTCCCTCCGCACGCGCCAGGCCTTCGGCAAAGCCCTGCGCCTCCTGCGCGGGATCGGACTGGTCGGTCTGCGCGCCGAGGGTGGAATGGTCCCGCAGCAGCGCGAAAAGCTCTCCCGTCGGCATGGTGCGGAAGGTGGTGACATGGCCGTCCTCCACCACCGCCCATTTATTGTGCGTGCCCGGCAGGACGACCAGCCGGCGGCCCTGACCCAGCGCGGGATCGCGCGCGACGGCGCCGAAGATCTGCGTTTCCTCCCCGCGCATCACGTCGGGCGCGCCGTTCGGGTTCGTGCAGGCAAGGCCGGCCATGATCGCGACGGGCACGCCACGCCATTCGAACCGGGCCGACGCCATGCGCCAGGCGACGGCGTCGGCCGGACAGTCCGCATAGGGCGCCTCCACCCAGCCGTCGCGGGCGCCGGCCATGCCGCACAGGCGGATCTGCGCGGGTGCGGCCTGGTCCAGCCAGGGGCCGATGGTGGCAGCGAAGGCCGCCTCCGCCTGTCCCCGCGCCGCGGCGATGCCGGGGCCGTCATGACGCGCCGTCACGCGGCCCTGCTCCACCCGGAACAGCCTCAGGCGGCTGGTGCCCCAGTCCCCGACAACCTCATAGCGGCCCATCAAATCCATCACTTTGTCCGAAGCATCCTTGATATTCTATTTGTATGAGTATATCGGAGAGGCAAGCGGGTCAACTTGCCCGGAATAAAATGGTCATTTTCTTCGACAGGTGCCTTTTCCATGAATGATTCGTCCAAGCCCGTTAACAAGCTTCGCAGCCGCGCCTGGTTCGACAATCCAGACAATATCGACATGACCGCGCTCTATCTGGAGCGTTACCTGAATTTCGGCCTCAGCCTGGAAGAACTGCGCAGCGGCAAGCCGATCATCGGCATCGCCCAGACCGGCAGCGACCTCAGCCCGTGCAATCGCCATCATATGGTGCTGGCCGAGCGCGTGCGCGAGGGCATTCGCGAAATGGGCGGCATTGCGCTGGAATTTCCCGTCCACCCGATCCAGGAAACCGGCAAGCGGCCGACGGCGGGACTGGACCGCAACCTCGCCTATCTGGGACTGGTCGAGGCGATGTACGGCTATCCGCTGGACGGGGTGGTGCTGACCACGGGCTGCGACAAGACGACGCCCGCGCTGCTGATGGCGGCGGCGACGGTCAACATCCCCGCCATCGCGCTGTCGGTCGGGCCGATGCTGAACGGCTGGTTCAAGGGCGAGCGGACGGGTTCGGGCACGATCGTGTGGCATGCGCGGCAATTGCTGGCGGCGGGCAAGATCGACGATGAGGGCTTCATCAAGCTGGTGGCGTCGTCGGCACCCTCCACCGGCTATTGCAATACCATGGGCACGGCGACGACGATGAACTCGCTGGCCGAGGCGCTGGGCATGATGCTGCCGGGTTCGGCGGCGATCCCCGCGCCCTATCGCGACCGGCAGGAGGTCGCCTATCGGACCGGCAAGCGCATCGTCGAGATGGTGGCGGAGGACCTGAAGCCCTCCGACATCCTGACGCTGGATGCCTTCCACAACGCCATAGTGGTGAACTCGGCCATTGGCGGGTCGACCAACGCGCCGATCCACCTGACCGCGATCGCGCGCCATGTCGGCGTCGACCTGCCGCTCAAGGATTGGGAGACAGTGGGGCACAAGGTGCCGCTGCTGGTGAACCTCCAGCCCGCGGGCGAATATCTGGGCGAGGATTATTATCGCGCCGGCGGCGTTCCGGCCGTGGTCGGCCAGTTGATCGGGCAGGGACTGATCCGCGAGGGCGCCATGACCGTCAACGGCAAGACGATGGGCGAGAATTGCAGGGGCGCGGAGATCGAGGATGAGAAGGTCATCCGTCCCTTCGCCCAGCCATTGAAGGAAGAAGCCGGCTTCCTCGTCCTGTCGGGCAATCTGTTCGACGCGGCGGTGATGAAGACCAGCGTGATTTCGGACGAGTTCCGCCAGCGCTATCTGTCCAATCCCGAAGATCCCAATGCCTTTGAAGGACCGGCGGTCGTGTTCGACGGACCGGAGGACTATCATGCGCGGATCGACGATCCCGCCGTCGGCATCACGCCCGACACGCTGCTGTTCATGCGCGGCGCGGGTCCGGTCGGCTATCCGGGCGCGGCGGAGGTGGTGAACATGCGGCCGCCCGCCTATCTCATCACCGAGGGCGTGTCCGCCCTGCCCTGCATCGGGGACGGGCGCCAGTCGGGCACGAGCGGGAGTCCCTCCATCCTCAACGCCTCGCCCGAAGCGGCGGCGATGGGCGGCCTTGCGCTGCTCCAGACCGGCGACCGGGTGCGGATGGACCTGAACAAGGGTGTGGTGAACGTCCTCATTTCCGACGAGGAACTGGCGAGCCGCCGGGCGAAGCTGGTGACCGAGGGCGGCTATCCCTATCCCGCCTCGCAGACGCCCTGGCAGGAAATCCAGCGCTCCGTGGTCGGCCAGCTCAATACCGGCGCGATCCTGGAGGGCGCGGAAAAATATCAGCGCATCGCCCAGACCATGGGTCTGCCGCGCGATAATCACTGATCCCCTTTTCGGCATTGATCCCCTTTCGGCACTGATCCCCTTTCGGCACTGATCCCCTTTTCGGAGTTTTCCCCATGTTCAACGGAGCCATCCTTGTCGGCGCGAGCGAGCGCCAGGGCGGCGCACCCTTCTTCGCCATCGACCCGTCGACCGGCGCGAAGGGCGAGGTCGCCTTCCACAACGCCTCGGCCGCCGATGTCGCGGACGCCTGCGCGCTGGCCGATGCCGCGTTCGAGAGCTTCTCGACCCTGACGCCAGACGCCCGCGCCGCCTTTCTGGAGGCGGTGGCGGACGGCATCATGGCGATTGGCGACCTGCTCATCACCACCGCCATGAGCGAAACCGGCCTGCCGCGCGGCCGGCTGGAGGGCGAACGGGGCCGCACCGTCGGCCAGCTTCGCCTGTTCGCCGGCTATGTGCGCCAGGGCGACTGGCTGGACGCGACCATCGACAAGGCCCTGCCGGAGCGCCAGCCGCTGCCGCGCAGCGACCTGCGCCGCGTCAACCAGTCGGTCGGCCCCGTCGCCGTGTTCGGCGCGTCCAACTTCCCGCTCGCCTTCTCCGTTGCGGGCGGCGACACGGCATCGGCGTTCGCGGCGGGTTGCCCAGTCGTGGTGAAGGGCCACCCGGCCCATCCCGGCACCGGCGAACTGGTCGCCCGCGCCATCGCGACGGCGGTCAGGGAAAGCGGCCTGCATGAAGGCGTATTTTCCTACCTGCCCGGCACGACCAACGACCTTGGCGGCGCGCTGGTGGCCGATCCGCGCATCAAGGCGGTGGGCTTTACCGGGTCGCGCGGCGGCGGCCTGGCCCTCATGAAGATCGCCGCCGAGCGCGCCGAACCGATCCCGGTCTATGCCGAAATGTCGAGCATCAACCCGGTCGTGCTGCTGCCCGGCGCGCTGGCCGCCCGCGCCGAGGCGCTGGGGACTGCCTTCGTCGGATCGCTGACCCTGTTTTCGGGCCAGTTCTGCACCAATCCGGGCCTGGTGATCGCGCTCGACAGTCCCGACCTCGACCGCTTCGTGGCTTCGGCCGCCGAAGCGCTGTCGGGCAATGCGGCGCAGGTCATGCTGACGCCCGGCATCCATGCCGCCTATGAAAAGGGCGTCGCCGCCCTGTCCGGCGCGGAGGGCGTCACCACGGTCGCGCGCGGCGTCGCGGGCGACGGCGTCAATCGCGGGCAGCATGCGCTGTTCGCCACCAGCGGCGATCGCTTCCGCGCCAATCCCGCGCTGGCGCATGAGGTATTCGGCTCCTCCTCCATCCTGGTCAAATGCGCGACCGTCGAGGAGATGATCGCCACCATCGCCGATCTGGAGGGCCAGTTGACCGCGACGCTGCAGATGGAGGAGAGCGATCAGGCCGATGCCGCCCGGCTGCTGCCCACGCTGTCGCGCAAGGTCGGCCGCGTGCTCGCCAATGGCTGGCCGACCGGCGTCGAGGTGACCCACGCCATGGTCCATGGCGGTCCCTTCCCCTCGACCTCCGACGGGCGCTCCACATCCGTGGGCACGCTCGCCATGATGCGCTTCCTGCGCCCGGTCTGCTATCAGGATGTGGCCGACGCCGTGCTGCCGCCCGCCCTGCAGGCCGCCAATCCCTGGAAGCTCAACCGCCGTGTCGAGGGCAGGCTGGAGATCGCCCGGTGACCCTGTCCCCAGATCAGTCTGCGGTCCGTTCACTGGTGCAGTTCGAGGAAGGCGGCCGTCGCGGCGTCGCCGCCCTCGACGCCAGCGGCGCGGCCCGGCGCGTGGAGGGCGCAAGCTCCACCCGCGCGCTGGCGCTGGAGGCGATTGCGGCCGGACAGGCCCTCGCCGCCATGGCGCAAGCGCGCCTGGGCGGAGCGGTGGACCTTTCCGCCGTCCGGCTGCTCTGCCCCATCGATCATGAGGATGCCGCGCATCTGCTGGTCGCGGGCACCGGCCTTACCCATCTTGGCTCGGCCGAAGGGCGCGACAAGATGCACAAGGCGGCCGCAGCGGGTGAACTGACCGACAGCATGCGCATGTTCCTGATGGGCGTGGAGGGCGGCAAGCCCGCCGACGGCGGCATCGGCGCGCAACCCGAATGGTTCTACAAGGGCGACGGCCAGAGCCTGATCCATCCCGGCGAGGATTTCGCCATGCCCGCCTTCGCGGAGGATGGCGGGGAGGAGCCGGAGGTCGCCGGCATCTACCTGATCGACGCGGACGGCACGCCGGTCCGGCTGGGCTTTGCCCTGGGCAATGAATTTTCCGATCACGTCACTGAACGGGGCAATTATCTGTGGCTGGCGCACAGCAAGCTGCGTCAGGCGTCCCTGGGGCCGGAACTGCTGCTGGGCGACCTGCCCGACGATCTGCGCGGCACCAGCCGCATCGTCCGCAACGGCGAGACAGTCTGGGAAAGGCCGTTCCTGTCGGGCGAAACCAACATGTCCCACCGGATCGACAATCTGGAACATCATCATTTCAAATATGGTCTGTTCCGTCGTCCGGGCGACATCCACGTCCACTTCTTCGGCACGGCCACCCTCTCCTTTTCGGACGGCTTCGCGACGCAGGAAGGCGACGTGTTCGAGGTGGAGGCCGCGCCCTTCATCCTGCCCGTGCGCAACGGCCTGCGCCGGGCGGCCGATGAAGGCCAGACAAGGGTGAAAGTGCTATGACCATCCGGGCAGGCCTTGTCGGCCTGGGCAAGATCGCCCGCGACCAGCATCTTCCCGCCATCGCGATGACCGAGGGCATAGAGCTGGTCGCGGTCGCCAGCCGCAATGCGCAGGCGGAGGGCGTGAACAACTATCCCGATCTGGACGCGATGCTGGCCGGGGAGCGGGACATGGACGCCGTCATCCTCTGCCAGCCGCCGCAGGTCCGATACCAGGCGGCGCGGCAGGCGCTGCTGGCGGGCAAGCATGTCTTCCTGGAAAAGCCGCCCGGCGCCACGGTGTCGGAAGTGGAGGCGCTGACCGCCCTTGCCCGCGCGCAGGGCGTCACCCTCTATGCAAGCTGGCACAGCCGCTATGCCGCGGCGGTCGCCCAGGCGAAGGCGTGGATGGCGTCGCGCACCATCAGGCGCATCGACATCCAGTGGCGCGAGGATGTGCGCCATTGGCATCCGGGCCAGCCCTGGATCTGGGAAGCGGGCGGCTTCGGCGTGTTCGATCCGGGCATCAACGCCCTGTCGATCCTGACGGAAATCGTGCCGGAGCCGGTGACGATGCTGTCCGCCAGCCTGGAGGTGCCGGAAAACAAGGACGCGCCGATCGGCGCCGCGCTGCGCATGGCGACGGCTTCCGGTGCGGCGGTGGAGGCGGTGTTCGACTGGCGCCAGACGGGGCCGCAGACATGGGACATCGCGGTCGAGACCGCGAACGGCAGCCTGCTGCTGTCGGAAGGCGGCAACATGCTGCGCCTGGACGGGGAGATCCAGCTCAAGGAGCCGGACCAGGAATATCCCGCCATGTATCGCCGCTTCGTCGATCTGGTGGCACAGCGGGCGATCGACGCCGACATCGCGCCGCTGCGGTTGGTGGCGGACGCCTTTCTTTGTGGCCGGCATTGTCCTACGACGGCATTTGAGGACTGAACAGGGGGAACAGGGCAGTGGGAAGCGAGCGCAAGGACGGACCGGAACGCAAATTTCCGACGGACGAGGGCTCGCTGCGCATCCACCAGGCGATCGCCCGGCAATTGGGCACCGCGATCCTGACGGGAGTCCACAAGCCCGGCGACCTGTTCGAGGGGGAGATCGAAGCGTCGGTGCGGCTGCACGTGTCCCGCACCGCCTATCGCGAGGCGGTGCGCATCCTGATCGCCAAGGGCATGCTGGAAAGCCGGCCCAAGGCAGGCACCCGCGTGCTGCCGCGCAGCCGCTGGAACGTGCTGGACCCGGAAATGCTGGCGTGGATGTTCGCCGGCGAGCCGGACCGCGATTTCGTGCGCGACCTGTTCGAACTGCGCGGCGTGATCGAGCCGGCGGCGGCCGAATTCGCG
>Ga0207657_10008144_pt1 | contig 10686 bp, 8 predicted proteins | sample KBSC33metaG_FD_184316 | JGI IMG/M metagenome (GOLD analysis project Ga0207657, IMG submission 184316) | Corn rhizosphere microbial communities from Kellogg Biological Station, Michigan, USA - KBS C3-3 metaG (SPAdes) (version 2) | ecosystem: Host-associated > Plants > Roots > Rhizosphere > Soil ... | reverse complement strand
GGGCTGCTGTTCGAGCGCTTCCTCAACCCCGAACGGGTGTCGATGCCCGACATCGACATCGACTTCGACGAGCGCGGGCGCGGCGAGGTCATTCGCTACGTGACCGAGAAGTACGGCGACGACCGGGTCGCGCAGATCGTCACCTACGGAACGATCAAGGCGAAGCAGGCAGTCAAAGACTCGGCGAGAGTGCTCGGCTACCCGTTCGCCATGGGAGAGCGGATCACCAAGGTGATGCCGCCGCCGGTCATGGGCAAGGACATCCCGCTGGCGGGCATTTTCGATCCTGCGCACAAGCGGTACGGCGAGGCCGGCGAATTCCGCGCGCTGTACGAATCCGATGCCGAGGTCAAGCGCGTCGTCGACACCGCTAAGGGGCTGGAGGGCCTCAAGCGTCAATGGGGCGTGCACGCCGCGGGCGTGATCATGTCGTCCGAGCCGCTGCTGGACCTGATCCCGATCATGAAACGGGAGCAGGACGGGGCCATCATCACCCAGTTCGACTATTCGGCCTGCGAGACGCTCGGCCTGCTGAAGATGGATTTCCTCGGGCTGCGCAACCTCACCGTTCTCGACGACGCCCTTCGCAACGTCGAGCGCAACCGCGGGCACCGCATCGTCCTGGAGGATCTCGGTCTCGACGACGCGAAAACCTACGAGTTGCTGGCCAGCGGCGACACGCTCGGGGTCTTCCAACTCGACGGCGGACCGATGCGCAGCCTGCTCCGCCAGATGAGGCCGGATTGCTTCGAAGACATCGCCGCTGTTCTCGCCCTCTACCGCCCCGGACCCATGGGTGCGAACTCGCACATCAATTACGCGCTGCGCAAGAACGCGCAACAGGAGATCACGCCGATCCATGCCGAGCTCGAGGAACCACTGCGGGACATCCTGGCGCCGACCTACGGGCTGATCGTCTACCAAGAGCAGGTCATGGAGATCCCGCAGAAGCTCGCGGGATACTCCCTCGGGCGAGCTGATCTGCTCCGGCGGGCCATGGGGAAGAAGAAGCGGGAGGTGTTGGAAGCCGAGTACGAGGGTTTCGAAGCGGGGATGCGGGCCAACGGCTACTCCGCCGACGCCGTCAAGACGTTGTGGGACATCCTCGTACCCTTCAGCGACTACGCGTTCAACAAGTCGCATACCGCAGGCTATGGGCTGGTCTCTTACTGGACGGCTTACCTCAAGGCGAATTACCCGGCCGAGTACATGGCCGCGCTCCTCACGTCGGTCAAAGACGACAAGGACCGGTCCGCGGTGTACCTGGCCGAGTGCCGACACATGGGCATCACGGTCCTGCCCCCGGACGTCAACGCTTCGGACGCCGGCTTCACGCCGACCGGCAACGACATTCGCTTCGGCCTCTCGGCCGTCCGCAACGTCGGAGAAAACGTCGTCGCCTCGATCGTGGCGACCCGTGACGCCAAGGGCGCCTTCACGGACTTCGCCGACTTCCTCCGCAAGGTCGACGCCGTGGTGTGCAACAAGCGAACCCTGGAGGCGCTGATCAAGGCCGGGGCGTTCGATTCCCTCGGACACACCCGGCGCGGGCTGGTTCACGTGTACGAGCCGGCAGTGGACGCGGTGCTCGACACCAAGCGCAATGAAGCCAATGGCCAGTTCGACCTGTTCGGGTTCGGCGGACTCACCGACGTGGCGCCCGATCCGGCCGGCGATGTCTTCGCGGTCACCGTGCCGCCGGGGGAGTGGGACAAGTCGGTCCTGCTCGGATTCGAACGCGAGATGTTGGGTCTCTACGTCTCGGACCATCCGCTGTTCGGAGTCGAGCACGTGCTGGTCGGGGCGGCGGATATGTCGATTGCCGCCTTGCATGCCGACGCTGCCGCGGACGGCCAGACGGTGACGGTCGCGGGCATTCTGTCGGGAGTGAATCGTCGGGTGACCAAAGCGGGTGCGCCATGGGCGCAAGCGGTCCTGGAGGACCTCGAAGGTGCAGTCGAGGTGCTGTTCTTCCCCGCTACCTACGCTCAGGTCGGCATCAACATCGCCGAAGACGCGATCGTGGTCGTCAAAGGTCGAGCAGATCTCCGCGATGACACGGTGAAATTGATCGCGAGCGATCTCACTCTGCCCGACCTGTCGCAGGCTCCACGCGGGCCGATCATTGTGTCGATGGCGCCGGCTCGGTGCACGCCGCCGATGGTGGACCGGCTCCGCGAGGTATTGGCCGCCCATCCCGGCACCACCGAGGTCCATCTCCTCTTGGCAAATGGCACTCGGTCGCATCGGCTCAAACTCGACGACGGGTATCGGGTTACCCCGTCGCTGGCGCTGATGGGCGATCTGAAGGCCCTGCTCGGCCCGACCGCCGTCACTCACTAGCGCGCCGCCCGATCGCGGCGCAGTAGGAGCACCACGCCGATCGCGGCGGCGACGATCACCGCGGCACCGCAGAGCAGGGCGACGTGCATGCCATCGACGAATGCCGACTGGGCGTGGGCGCCGATACTTCCGCCGACCCGGTCAGCGAGGGCGAGCGAGTCACGGGCTCGGTCGGCCACGGACGTGGGAACGCCGCTCAGATACGGCGCGAGGTGCTCGCGATACGTGGCGTTGAGGAGGCTGCCGAGCACCGCGATGCCTATCGCACCACCGAGTTCGCGAGCCAGATCGTTCATAGCCGAGGCGACGCCTTGCTCGGAAGCAGGTAGGGCCTCGGTGACCGAGGTCGTCGCTGGCGTCATGGCCATGCCCGCGCCGGCGCCGAGCGGGATGAGGCCGGCGGCGATCAACCAGTACGAGCTATCGGCGTCGAGCTGGGCCAGGACCGTGAATCCGGCAGCGGCGATGACCAGACCGGTGACGCAGACGCGCATCACTCCGAACCGGCTGACGAGCTTGGCGGCCAGCCGGGCCGAAGGCATCATGCACACCACCATCGGGAGCAGGCAGAGCGCTGCGACGAGCGAACTGTCGCCGCGCACGAGCTGCAGGAACTGCAAGATCACGAAGATGAAGCCGAAGAACGCGAAGAACTGCGACGTGAGCGAGAGCATTCCGGCGGTGAACCGCCGATTGCGGAACAGCCGCGGGTCGAGCAGCGGCTGGCGGCGGTGCAGCTCCCAGACCGCGAATACGGCGATGATCACCAGCCCCGCGACGATCCCGCCGAGCGTGCGCGCGGCCAGCCAGCCCGCTTCGGGCGCCTCGATCAACGAGTAGACCAAGACGGCGAGCCCGGCTGCGGCGATGATCGCGCCGACCGCGTCGAGCCGGGCGGCGTTCTTGTCGGCGGACTCGGGGACCACCCGCACGGTGCCGATCACCGCGACGATCACCAGCACCACGTTGAGCGCGAACACCGACTGCCACGACCAGAATTCGAGCACCGTGCCCGACGTCAGCAGGCCGAGAATCGCACTGGCTCCGGCTACGCCAGCCCAGACGCTGATCGCTTGGGGCCGGCGCTCCGGCGGGAACGTCGCGGTGATGGTGGACAGCGTGGCCGGCATCACGAGCGCCGCGCCGACTCCGAGCAGGGCTCGCAACGCAATGAGCGCGTTGGCGTCCGAGACCAGCATGGCGGCCAGAGAGGCAGCGCCGAATATGCCCAGGCCGGCAATCAGGGCCCGCCGCCGGCCGTAGCGATCGCCGAGCGCACCGGCTGGCAGCAACAGCGCCGCGAAGACGAGCGCGTAGGCGTCGACGATCCATGACAGCTGGGTCTGGGTGGCGTGGGTGTCGCGTGCGATCTCCGGCAGGGCCACATTCAACGAGGCGACCGCGGACACGACCGTCGCCAGGGACAGGCAGACGACCAGCAGCACACGGCGGTGGCGGCGTGGACTTTCGGTGGCAGTCGTCGCGGGAGCAGGCCTCAGCGAGGTATCGCGGGACCCGCCTGCCGTGCGGATGGTGTTGGTGGGCATCTCCGGCCTCCGGCCTTCCGGTATTTCATTGCTGATGAATTCACATGATGGCACGAAGCGAGGTATATTTCAACAGTGATGAATAAGTCGTCGACCGAGGCCGGACGTGGACGCCGGCCCGGCCAGCCGAATACCCGCGACCAGATCCTCGCCGCCGCGCGGCACCGGTTTCTCATCGACGGCTACCAGGCGACGTCGATGCGGTCGATCGCTGCCGATGCCGAGGTGGACACCGCCCTGGTGAGCTACTACTTCGGTTCCAAACAGGGTGTTTTCGGTGCCGCCATGGCCTTGACCGCTAATCCGGCCCAGGTGCTCGCGGCGGCGTTGCCGGGCGACCTTGCCGGTCTTCCCGAGCGAGTCCTGCGAGCGCTCCTGCGCACCTGGGACGACGAAGAGACCGGCGCGCCGTTGCGGGCGATGGTCGCAGGTATCGGCGAGAACCCCGCCATTGCCCGCGTGCTGCGCGAGGTCGTCGAGCGGGAGATCATCGGCGCCGTGGCAAGCCGGCTGAGCGGGCGTGATCGCGAGGAGCGGGCAGCCGCGTTTGGCGCCGCGCTCGCCGGCCTCATCTTCGGCCGCTACCTGCTTCGGATCGGGCCGCTGGTGAGCATGTCGGTCGACGACGTGGTCGCCAGGATGTCCCCGATGTTGGCTGCGGCACTGCAGCCTGAGGCTGACCCCGAGAGCCTCCGCGCCCGACCCGGCAACCGCCCGGCGCGGTCTCAGCAAGCTCTCGACTAGTCCACGTACGTTCGAGATATGTTCCCCGAGCTCGAGCCGGATGATCCGGCCTCGCCGGCGCCTGAGGTCGGCGAGTTCCGGCAGGGAACCGCTGACAGCCGTCGCGCCTTGTCCGGGTACCTCGTCGGGCGTGCGATCGGCGAGCAGACCGCTGCCGGGCTGATGATCCTCGGGTTCGCCTTTCTGGCCCTGGCTGTCGGGGGCTACTTCATCGCACCGACCTGGCTCGCCGTCCTGGTCGGACTGATCGGTTTCGGGCTGTTGCTCGTCCGGGCAGTCGTCGCCGCGCTGATGCGCCGGCTCGCGGGAGTGGGCCGGTTCGGCCCGCACGAAGATCGGATGCGATCTCTCGTAGCGGAGACTCGAGGCGATGTTCGCCGCGAGCTACGGCGGCTCGGCTTGCCTAGCCATACCGCGACGATGCCGATTCTCGCCGCCCGCCTGCTCGGGCGTCGCCGCGGTGAGGTCATCGCTCGGCTGCGTGGATTCGACATCGATCGCGTCGTGCCTCCCGCGCGAGTCGATGACATGCATCTGGTCATCCAGGCGTTGTCGCAGCGTTAGTGATCGGCGCTGCGCCGGCACGCCCCGGGCCCACAGGACAAAGATGGCGACGTGAGCAGCGTGCGGGCCGTCCGAGGCCGGCTCCACGAGCTGGGTCGCGGCGTCGGTCGCAGCGTGGTCGGGCGGGTTCTCACGAGCAGTGACGCGCTTCGGGCGCGGCGTAACGGGAACGGCCTCGAGGAGGGCGGACTGGCCCGAGGCGCGGTTTTGCTCGGCACGGTCTGGCCGGGCGGAACCGTCGAACCGTTCGCAGGCGCCGTGGTCGTCGACAGCAAGGGAATCGTGGACTACATCGGTCCGGCCGTACCTGGACGCTTACCCGCGGACCTGCAGGTGATCGGTGGCGACGGCTTCTGGATCGGCCCGGGTGTGGTCGACGCGCACGTCCATCTCGCGTTCGGCTCCGTCGATGACTGCCTGTGGCGCGGGCTGGTTGGCATCCGCGACCTCGGCGCACCGACGGAGTCCGCCCGCAGCTGGCGCACCGGGCACCGCCGGCCACCGCGTGGGCGTCCGTTCGTCGCCGTCGCGGGTCCTATCCTGACCGCGCCACGCGGTTACCCCTCGCGCACCGGGCAGTGGGGAAGCGGCGGGTTTGCAACTTTCGTCGAGGCACCCGCGCAGGCGAAGCAGGTCGTACACCGGGTGGTCGCTCATGGCGCCGATGTTGTCAAGATCGCACTCGAGCCGGGTGGCGTCGGCTGGCCGGTGCCCGAGCCCGCCGTCGTCCGCGCTGTCGTCGAGGCCGCGCATGCCACTGGCCTTTCCGTAGTTGCCCACGCCCTTCGCGTCGACATGGTGCGCCGCGCGATCGACGGTGGTGTCGACGAGCTCGCCCACACTCCGACCGAGCGTCTCCCCGATGACCTCGTCGAGCACATTGCCGAGGCCCGCGTCGCGGTCGTCTCGACCCTGCAGACGTTCTTCTCGGCCGGGAGCGGTCGCGCGGCGGCCGCGAACGCCGCTGCGTTGCACCGGGCCGGTGTCGTGCTCCGCTACGGGACCGATCTTGGTAGCGACGGCACCGTGATGGGCGTGGACCCGCGCGAGCTGGATCGTCTCGCCGACGCGGGACTAGGACGGCTTGGCGCCCTGCGTGCCGCCACCGAGTTAGCGGCTCAGAGTCCGGGCCTGCGCGGACGTAGCGGGCACTTGCGAGTAGGCGAGCCGGCGGCTCTGGTCGTCCTTCCCGGTAATCCGGTCGCCGAACCCGGATTCTGGCGGTCACCCGTCGCCGTCCTGGCCGACGGCCGACTCACCCTGAACTGACACACTGGTATTCAGGCGTTCGGTGTTGAGGGAGCGATCGTGACGCAGGAAGTCGGACCGGTCGGGTTGGACATGGCGCCGACGACGCAACGCTCTCGGCGGGAACCCTGGGTGGTCCGGAGAGATGTGTACATCGGTGGCTGGGTCGTTGCCGCCCTGGCCCTGGTCGGTGTCCCGCTTGGGCTCATCTGGCAAGCCGTCAGCCCGCGCAGTGCCGGACTGGTCCTCCAATCCGGCGCGATCATCCCCGACGAGACAGAGGCGCTCATCGGCGCGGACGGCTGGTTCGCGTTGCTCACCGGGGTCGTGGGGCTTATCGCGGCGCTCGTCGTTTGGACCCGAAGGTCGTGGCGGGGACCGGCCACGGTGGTAGCCCTGGCGCTGGGCGGGGTGGTCGGTGCCTTGGTCACGGCCCTGGTGGGACATCTCACCGGCGGTGGGCAGCCGACCGGCAAGGCCGGCGCCTTGATCACACTGCCGGTGTCGTTGCATGCGACGGGTCTGCTGTTCTTCGAGGCTGCCGTTGCCGTACTGGTTTATGGCCTCCTGGTTGCCTTCACCACGCGGGACGACCTGGGTCGGACGGACGCCGCGGCGCATCCAGAACCAACCGACCAACCCGGCGCCGGCGTCGCCGGCTGGGCGGCCACTTCGCATCCGGTCAATTCGCCGCCGGACTGATCCAGAGCGCGCGGGGGTCGATCGGCGCAGTTCGGGTCAGCTGAAGCAGAGTGATCTCGCGTCGCATCAGCACCAGCTCGGCGTGCAAGCGGTGAGCGGCGGTCGGCGCGGCCAGCAGATTCTGACGGTCCTGGCGGGTGAGCTGAATCAGCCCGGCCAGCTGATAGCTGACCGGCACGGGATCAGTTGTAAGGGTGATGTCGATCGATTCCCCTGCCAGCGTGTGGAGGACCTCGACATATCGTTCGAACATCGCGCGAGCGGCGGCGACCAGCTCCGGCGTCACGGCGCCGACAGTCTCCGGGAGCCACTCCACTTCGGCGCGCAGGTACGGCCGGCCCGACCGGAGGACCTCCCGCACGCGGAAGCGGCGGGAACCGATCGTGAGCAGATCCGAGGTCCCGTCCGGGTAGGGCCGCCGGTTGACGATCTCAGCCATCGTCCCCACCGCGGCGAACGCGACGTTCTCGGAGGTCTCGATGCCCCGATGAATCGACAGCACGCCGAACGCCGGCGGGGTGCTCGGCAGCAAGTCGGCGATCATGGCTTGATAACGGGGCTCGAAGATATGCAACGGCAGGGCCGCGCCTGGCATCAGCACGTGGCCGAGCGGAAACAAGGCTATGCGCTCGGTCACAGATCGACCGTAGTCACCGGTCTCCCGCGCCGGCAGTGGCAAGCCGGCCGGCCCGTAAGCTGGGAGCGTGCTGCGCCGCATCGACCTGACCGTCGAGGGCGCCGATCCTCGCCAGGTGCTGCCCCGGGCAAGGATGGACATCGGCGCCGCAGTTGCCGCTGTCGCACCGATCGTCAACGATGTTCAGGTACGGGGTTACCCAGCGGTACGGGAAGCGACGCTGCGCTTCGACGGCGTCGACTTGGCCGCCCCGCGCGTGCCGGCTGCCGCCCTCGCTGACGCGCTGGCCGCGTTGGATCCCAGCGTTCGGGCGGCCCTCACCGAGTCGATCCGCCGCGTTCGGCTGGTCCACGAAGCGCAGCGGCGCCAGCCGGTCGACGTCACGGTGGTACCTGGTGGCACGGTCACCGAGCGCTGGGTCCCGGTGCGGCGGGTCGGCCTGTACGTACCCGGTGGGCTCGCCCCGCTGGCGTCCAGTGTCGTCATGAACGTGATTCCCGCACAGGTCGCGGGCGTCGAGTCCCTCGTCGTCTGCTCTCCGCCCCAGCGAGACCGGGACGGGCAACCCGACGCGACGATCCTGGCGGCCTGTGCGCTGCTCGGCGTGGCCGAGGTGTATGCGGTCGGCGGCGCCCAGGCGGTTGCCCTGCTCGCTTATGGCGACTCGGCCGCCGGCATCGCGCCGGTTGAGCTCATCACCGGCCCGGGCAACGTATATGTCGCTGCCGCGAAACGGCTCGTCCGCGGCGTGGTGGCTATAGACACCGAGGCCGGGCCGACCGAGATCGCCGTGCTGGCCGACCGGACCGCGGATCCGGTGCACGTCGCTGCCGACCTCATCAGCCAGGCTGAGCACGATGTGTTGGCCGCATCGGTGCTCGTCACCGACTCAATCGCGCTGGCCGACGCGGTCGAGGTCGAGCTCGCCCGTCAGATCGAGCTCACGAAGCACGTCGAGCGGATTCGGGCCGCTTTGAGCGGGGAGCAGTCGGCGGCGGTTCTCGTCCGCGACATCGAGCAGGGCCTGCAGGTCGTCAATGGTTATGCGGCGGAGCACCTCGAAGTCATTACGGCCGACGCCCGGCGAGTGGCCGAGCGGGTTCACAATGCCGGCTGCGTGTTCGTCGGGCCGCACGCGCCGGTGTCCCTTGGTGACTATTGCGCCGGATCGAACCACGTCCTCCCGACGGGTGGTGCGGCCACGTACGCGTCCGGCCTGTCGGTGCAGACGTTCCTCAAGGGGGTGCACCTCGTCGAGTACGACTCCGAGGCGCTCACCGAGGTTGCGCCGCACGTACTGGCGCTCGCGGATGCCGAAGATCTCCCCGCCCATGGCGCCGCCATCTCCGTCCGGCTGCCACGGTGAGCGCGGCGCCGGACGTCGGCACCACCCGCGCGACCGCCGACGTTTCCCTCTCCGAGCTCCCGCTGCGCGCCGAGCTGCGGGGGGCGCAGCCCTACGGCGCGCCACAACACGACGTGTCCGTACGGCTGAACACCAACGAGAATCCATATCCGCCGTCAGCGACCATCGCCCGCGAGATCGGGGAGGCCGCCGCGCGGGCCGCCCACTCGCTGAATCGCTACCCGGACCGCGAGGCCTACGGGCTGCGTGCGGACCTCGCCCGCTATCTCGGCTACGGACTGCACGCCTCGGAGATCTGGGCGGCCAACGGTTCGAACGAGGTCATGCTGCACGTGCTGCAGGCTTTCGCTGGACCCGGCCGGACCGTCCTCTCGTTCGCCCCGACGTACTCGATGTATCCGGAGTACGCGCGGGACACGCACTCCGTCTGGGCGGTCGGCCGTCGGCGGGACGACTTCAGTATCGACTCCGAGCATGCGATCGGGTTGATCGACGAGCTGCAGCCGGCCGTCGTGCTGTTGGCGTCACCGAACAACCCGACCGGCACCGCGCTGCCGATCGATCTGGTCGAGCGCATCTGCGCGGCCGCGCCCGGCATGGTGGTGGTGGACGAGGCGTATGGCGAGTTCCGCCGATCCGATGCGCCGAGCGCACTAAGCCTCCTGGCCACGCAGCCGCGGCTCGGGGTGACCCGGACGATGAGCAAAGCATTCGCATTCGCCGGCGGCCGCGTCGGCTACCTGGCCGCGGCACCAGCCGTCGTGGACGCTCTGCGTATCGTCCGATTGCCGTATCACCTGTCCGCGGTGACGCAGGCGACCGCCCGGGTGGCGTTGGCGCACGCCGACGAGCTGCTGGCCCGAGTGGCCGAGCTGCGCGAGCGGCGGGATGCGACCGTTGCGTGGCTACGTGGCCAGGGACTGACCGCGGCGGACTCCGACGCGAACTTCGTGCTGTTCGGCGTGTTCGCTGATCGGCACGCGGTCTGGCAGGCTCTGCTCGTTCGCGGCGTGCTGATCCGTGAAGTAGGTCCGGCCGGCTGGCTTCGCGTCACGATCGGCACCGAAGACGACATGGCCGCATTCCGCGCCGCCTTAGTGGAGGTTCTTTCATGACCCGCATTGGCCGGGTCGACCGGCAGACGAGCGAGACCAAGGTACTGGTCGAGATCGACCTGGACGGCGTCGGCCGTACTGACGTGTCGACCGGCGTGGGTTTTTACGACCACATGCTCACGTCGTTCGGCAGGCACGGGTTGTTCGACCTGCGGATCCAGGTCGACGGAGACCTGCATATCGATGCGCATCACACTGTCGAGGACACGGCCATCGCTCTCGGGCAGGCATTCGCTCTCGCCGCCGGCGACAAGGCCGGGACCCGACGGTTCGGCGACGCGTTCGTGCCCATGGACGAGGCACTCGCCCAAGCCGCCGTCGACCTGTCCGGCCGGCCCTATCTCGTCCACCACGAGCCGGACGGGGCGCCACCCACCATCGGACCGCACTATGCCACGACCCTGACGCGGCACGTGTTCG
>Ga0207657_10008142_pt1 | contig 10687 bp, 11 predicted proteins | sample KBSC33metaG_FD_184316 | JGI IMG/M metagenome (GOLD analysis project Ga0207657, IMG submission 184316) | Corn rhizosphere microbial communities from Kellogg Biological Station, Michigan, USA - KBS C3-3 metaG (SPAdes) (version 2) | ecosystem: Host-associated > Plants > Roots > Rhizosphere > Soil ... | reverse complement strand
TTGCGGCCCGCCGTCACCGATCCCAAGCGGGTGAAGCGGACCGATCCCGGCACGCCGGAGGTCTGCAACATCTACCACCTGCATCGGGCGTTCAGCCCGCCGGCGGTGGTGGACCACGTCGCGGACATGTGCCGGACCGCGGGGTGGGGGTGCATCGAGTGCAAGAAGGTGCTGGCCGAGAACATGGAGACGGAGCTGGTGCCGATTCGCCGCCGCGCAGAGGCCCTGCGTGCCGAGCCTGCTCGGGTGGACGACGCGCTGGCCACGGGCGCGACGCGGTGCATGGCGCTGGCGGAGGAAACCATGCGCGGCGTGCGCGACCGCATGGGCTTCGGGTGACGTCGCGCACCATTTCCCGCGCGCCGGCACGCGTGCATAGCTCTTGCTCCTCTTCGTGGCGTGGGCGTCCACGCCGCTGCGGACGTCCACCTGGTGGAACCGTTCCGAGTGAGCGAACGATGCGAGCCCTTCACGAGATGATCAATCGGATCCGCGCCTGGCGCCCGTGGAAGGCGCTCCGTCCCCCACCGGTCGCGCCGGCGATGACGCGTCCCTTCCTCTTCGCCGACGAGCGACCGATCCTGCGCGAGGTGACGCCGCACGGAGTACGCGTCTACTCGCTCTGCGGCCAGTGCGGGGCGCAGCTCAACGCGAGCGCGACACTCTGCGAGGCGTGCGCGCGCAGCCGCTCCCTGCCGAATTCCTGAGTGGACCTCGCCGAAAGCGTTCTCCGGTTGTTCGGGCTCGTCAGCCAGTTGAACACGCGGGCGCGTGGCTTCGGCCTGCTCCTGCTCCTTCCGATCGTGATCCTCTCCATCGCGGACTGGCGAGTCCGTCGGCAACGCTAGAGTGTACGCCGGGCACGCGGCGGTCGCGCTCGCGATAAAGACACGCGCGCCGCGCGTACCGATCTGGGTGCTGGTGGCGGCTGCATTCGGTCCCGATTGGGTCGAGCTGTTCCTGGGGCTGCTCAAGGGCCGGTCGACAGGAGAGGTCTGGAGCCACTTCATTCCCGGCGTGCTGCTCGGCGCCTGCCTTGCGGCGCTGTGCTTCGAGGTCGCGTTCCGTCGTCGCGGGGGTCGCTGGGTGGCGATCGCGTGGCTCCTGCACTGGCCAGCCGACTTCCTGACGGCGCACAAGCCCCTCATCGATCCCGGACACCTGGTGGGGCTCGATTTCTACGACCTGCCGCCCGTGGATCTCGCCATCGAGGCGACTCTCGTCGTGGCGTGCGCGTGGCTCTATGCGCGCACCTACGCGCCGGACCGGTGGCAGCGGCGTTGGGTGGCGGCGGCCGCGGTGGCGCTTTTGCTGATCCAGAGCGTGCTCGACTTCGGATTGTGGCATCAGCCATGGCGACAGTGGAATCCATCGCTGGCGCAGGCGCGGTGGCAGCCTCATCTTACCGTGGCCGCCTCGGGAAATGCGGATCAGCCACTCCGCATGGCTCTTGCACTCTCCCCCTCAACTCATTCGACGAGGGCGCGATGGCGAAGGACGGTCCCCGAGGCCTGGTGACACTTGTTTGCCTCACGTGCGGTAAGGAGCGGTTTTTCACCCACGATATTCCGGCCGCGGTAACCTGCGAGCAGTGCGGGAGCACCGTGTTCCGGACGTTCGCGACCCCCACCGAGCCCGACGAAGCGGCGATCGATGCCCTCGAGGCGCAGGCGCGCAGCATGGCGTACGGCGACAGCTCGCCGGACACCACGATCGGCGACGTGAGCGACCTCGGACAGCGATAACCGAGCGGCGGGCGGGAGCCCGCCATTTTCATTCAGTCGAACGCCGACGGACTGCCACAAATCCTGGAGATCGCGCGCATCCTGCGCATCGATCTCCTCATCAAGCTGGCGCTGGCCGTACTGCTCGGCGGCATCATCGGGTTCGAGCGCGAGCTGGCGGGGAAACCCGCCGGCCTGCGCACCAACATCCTGATCTGCATCGGCGCCGCACTCCTGATGGACGTCTCGCTCCGCGTCAGCGTGATCGACGGGAAGGGCATCGGCGACCCCGGCCGCATCGCGGCGCAGATCGTCTCCGGCATCGGCTTCCTTGGCGCGGGAACCATCCTGCAGGGGCAGGGCGTCGTCACCGGCCTGACGTCAGCCGCAACGATCTGGGTGGTAGCCGCCATCGGCATGACGGTGGGTGCAGGCTTCTACATTGAGGGTATCGGCGCGGGCCTGCTGGTGACATTCGTGCTGGCAGGCCTGGGTGGGCTCGAGCGCTGGGTACAGCGCGCACGGCGCGTGGTGAGTGCAACGGTACGAGCGCGCATCAACACGCCGGAGGACGCCGTCGCTGCCACGCTGCGCGCGCATGGAATCAAGATCGAGGAACGGCACGTGTTCGATCACGAGCAGGATCGCACCTTCGAGCTGAAGTTGTCCGGGCCATCGCGGCAATTCCCCGTCGCCACGTCGGCCCTGCTGGCGCAGGACTACATCTATTCGGTGCACGTTGACTGAGCGACGACGGCTGGTGGTGGATCTCGCCGCCACCTCACGCAACTGGGCGCTCACACCGGAAGGGGAAGCACGGCTGCGCGCCGAGGCACCGGCGGGATGGGAAGTAGCCGTCGTGCGCGCTGCGACGAGCTCCGACGGCGACGGCCCGAAGGGCGCCAGTGACGAAGCGAGACGACTGATCGGCGAGGCCGAGGCGTACTTCGGCTTCGGCATCACAGCCGACCTGTTCCGCGCCGCGCACAAGCTGCGCTGGGTGCATTCGGCGGCGGCGGGGGTGGGCAACGTGCTCGGCTCCGGCATCGCCGACACCGACGTGCTGCTCACCAATTCGGCGGGGATTCACGGACCGCCGATCGCGGAGTTCGTCGTCGCCGGGGTGCTCCATTTCCTGCGCGGGCTGGACGTGGCGATCGCGCAACAGCGGCGCAGCGAGTGGAGCAAGGCATTCTTCGTCGCCGAGGATTCGCCGCTGCGCGAGGTCTCGGAGTGCCGCGTGCTGATCGTCGGCACCGGCGGGCTGGGTGGTGAATCCGCGAAGCGCCTGGCGAGCCTGGGCGCGGTCTGTGTGGGAGTTCGGCGGCGCCCGGAACTCGGTCCACCGGAAGGTTTTGCCGCCGTGGTGGGTCAGGACGAGCTGGATGCAGAGCTTGCGACGGCCGACGTGCTGGTGTTGGCCGCGCCGTTCACGGCCGATACTTCAGAAATGATGACCCGTGAACGGCTGATGCGTCTTCCACAGGGAGCGATCGTCGTCAACGTGGCGCGTGGTGCGCTGCTGGATGATGAGGCGCTTGCCGACCTGCTGGAGCACGGCCGCCTGCGCGGCGCCGTGCTCGACGTGTTCCGCGAGGAGCCGCTGCCGGCCACGAGCCGGCTCTGGTCACTGCCGAACGCGCTCATCACGCCGCACGTATCACCTGTGTCGCCACGGCGCTTCTGGCCGCGGCAGCTCGAGCTTTTCCTCACCAACTGGCACCGCTACGATCGCGGCGAACCGTTGCTCAATCTCGTCGACAAGCACGCAGGATATTGAACTGATGGAGAAGATCATCAAGGCGGCCGTGGACCGCGGCGCCTCGGACCTGCATATCAAGGCTGGCGATGTTTTCCGGGCGCGCATCAACGGCAAGCTGGTGCCGCTGACGAAGCAGACGCTCACGCCGGAGCAGACGCGCACCATCGCCCTGCACCTCATGCCGAACGACGATGACCGGGCGCGCATCGACAAGCTGACCGACTACGACTGCTCGTGGTCGGCCAACGGGATCGGGCGCTTCCGCGTCAACATCCTGAAGCAGCGCAACAGCTTCATGATCGTGATGCGGGTCATCCCGTTCCAGGTGCCGACGTTCGAGTCGCTGCATCTTCCTCGTGCGCTGGCGAACGTGGCACAGGCGGAACGCGGCATGGTGCTCGTCACGGGGGTGACCGGCTCGGGCAAGTCGAGTACGATGGCGGCGATGGTGAACTACATCAACACGCACGAAAACCGCCACATCCTCACGCTGGAGAACCCGATCGAGTTCCTGCATCAGGACAGCCGGAGCTCCATCACCCAGCGCGAGATCGGATCCGATACCGCCGATTTCAAGATGGGCCTGCGTGCCGCGCTGCGTCAGGATCCGGACGTCGTGATGATCGGCGAGATGCGCGACGCCGAGACGATCGATACGGCGATCAAGGCGGCGGAGACGGGACATCTGCTGATCTCCACCCTGCACACGCCGGATGCGCAGAGCACGATCCTTCGCATCATGGCGATGTTCCCGCCCGAGGAGCAGGAGGTGGTGCGCATCCGCCTCAGTGAAACCCTGCACGCCGTGATCTCGCAGCGGCTCCTCCCGCGCGCCGACGGCAAGGGCCGCGCGGTAGCGGCGGAGATCCTCATCGTCACGCCGGCGGTACGGGACATGATCGCCGACGGGAAGCGCATCGGCGAGATTCGGGACTACATCGCCGATGGCCGTGATCAGTACGGCATGCAGACGTTCGACCAGCATCTGGCCGACCTGCTCACGGCGGGTGAGGTGACGTTCGAGACGGCGATGGCGGCAGCGACGAATCCGTCGGACTTCGAGCTCAAGATGCGCATGTTCCGGAAGGTGGCATCGCCGCCGAGTCCTGCCGCCGCCCCGGCGGAGGCGGAGGCAGCACCGGCGGCCGCCGGTGCCGGAGCGGGGAATGGCATGAACGACCTCACGCAGGGCGGCGGGCCATTCGACTTCCTCGGCCAATGATCGAGCTGCGCGGCATCTTCGGTCCTGTCGTCACGCCGTTCGATGCGAACGGCGAGGTGGATGCGGCCGGTTTCGCCGCCAACATCCGGGCTCACCTCGCAGCGGGGCTGCACGGGATCGTGGTGGCCGGTTCCACCGGTGAAGCAGCGCTGCTCGATGAGGCCGAGCGGATGCGCCTCGTCGAGACGGCTCGGCGGGAGATGGCCGCGGGACGGCCGCTCATCGTGGGAACGGGGGGCGAGTCGACGCGTGGCGTGATCGCACGGAACCGCGCGGTGGCCGAGCGTGGTGCGGACGCGGTGCTGGTGGTGGCGCCGCATTACTACACCGGGGCGATGACCAATGACGCGCTGCGCGAGCACTACACGCGTGTCGCTGATGCGAGCCCGGTGCCGGTGATGATCTACACGATCCCCAAGTACATGCACTTCGCCGTACCGCCGGAGCTGGTGCGTGAGCTGGCGAAGCACGAGAACATCGTGGGGATGAAGGACAGCGCTGGTGACGCCGACCTGTTTGCGCGGTACCTGGAATCGCGGAGCGAGAGCTTCCAGGTGCTCACGGGCAGCGCGGGTCTCCTGAAGGAAGCGCTGCGCATGGGCGCCGATGGCGGCGTCCTGGCGGCGGCATTGTTCGCGCCGGATGTCGCACTCGAGGTCCTGGCCGCCGTGCGCGAGGGCAACGTCGGTCGCTCCGACGAGGCGCAGGGGCGCCTCGCGCCGCTCGGCGCACGCATCGTCGGCGCGATGGGGGTGCCGGGCGTAAAGGCCGCGCTGGAGGCGATCGGGTTGCGCGGCGGCGAGCCTCGGCTGCCGCTCCAGCCGCTGGACGTCGCGCTGCGCGGCGAGTTGCGGGAGCTGCTGGTGAGCGCCGGGCTCTCGGCCGGGGGATGAGCATCGGTGGCGGCGCCGCAGGTGGTGCGCGCCACCTCACAGCGTTGGCCCGCGAGTCGCGACCGGCCGGCAGCGAAACGGAGGAGCGCGCGCGCCGTTACGCCGAGCAGGTGCTCGAGGGCGCCGGGTTCACGATCACTCGTGAGCCATTCACGTACTCCGAGTTTCCTGGTCGGTACGCCACTCCCATCGGCGGGGCGATCGGGGCGCTCACGGTCCTGGCGGCAGCGTCGTTCGGGCTCACGCATCCGGCGGCCTTCGGTCCGCTTGCCGCGCTGGCCGTAGGCCTGCTCGTCCTCGGCGCGTTCGTGTGGAGCATGCTCGGTGATGCCGTGCTCAACCTGCCGCTCCGGCGCGCGAATGGCGTGAACGTCATCGCCACGCGAGGGAGCGGCGCGCCGCGCGCCTGGCTGGTGGCGCACCTCGACAGCAAGTCGCAGCCCGTCCCCTCACTGCTGCGCGTCGCCGGCATCGTGATGCTCGCGTCGGCGCTGGTGCTGGCGACCATCGCCGCGGTGCTGCAACTCGCATCGCTCCCGAACCGTATGCTCTGGTGGCTGGCGGCCGTGGACGCGCTCGTCGGTGCGGTGCCGGTGCTCGCGAGCGTGGTGGGCGCGCGATCACCTGGTGCGCTGGACAATGCGTCGGGCGTAGCTGCGGTGCTTGCCGCCGCGGAGATGCTCGACCCGAAGTCAGCGGTGGGCATCCTCCTGCCGAGTGCGGAAGAGCTGGGCCTCGCGGGCGCGCGGGCGTGGGCGAGGGCGCACGTACCTGGCGTGGCGCTCAACTGTGATGGCGTGGATGATGAAGGAGAGCTGACGATCATGCATGGAACCAATCCTCCGATGGAAGTCATCGACGCCATGCGTCGCGTTGCGCCACAGGAACCTCGGGTTCGGCGCATGCCGCTCGGGCTGCTCACCGATTCGGTGGCGCTCGCGGATCGCGGCTGGCGTACGGTGACGATCAGCCGCGGCTCGCTCGCGTCGCTGCGGCGCGTGCACACGCCGGACGACTCCCTCGCCACGCTGCGCGGCACTGGGGTGGACGAGATGGCGGCCGTGCTCGCACGTGCGGCGGAGGCGCTGAGCTGATGGAGATCCTGATCCTGCTGCTGGTGATCGTGCTTGGCCTGATCATGATCCCGTTCGGCTTGCCTGGCACGTGGATCATCGCCGCCGGCGCGCTCGGCTACTCGCTTCTCGTGCCGGGCTCGATCAGCATCTGGACCGTCGTGATCATCGCGGTGCTGGCGCTGATCGGCGAGTTGCTCGAGTTCTCGCTCACGGCGAAGTACACGAAGAAGTACGGGGGCTCACGACGCGCGAGCTGGGGGGCGATCATCGGTGGCATGATCGGCGCGTTCGTCGGAGTACCGGTGCCGCTGGTCGGTCCGGTGATCGGCGCGTTCGCCGGTGCTTTCGTCGGTGCGTTCGTGGCCGAGCTGACGAAGAGCAGCGCGGGGAGCGCGACGCGCGTGGCGACGGGTGCGCTGATCGGCCGTGCGGTGGCGGCGGCGATGAAGGTTGGCCTCGGGCTCGCCATGGCGGCGTGGGTGCTGGTGGCGGCGATGGTCTGAATAATTGACTTCACCCTGTCGAGGCGTAGATTGAACCAACGCCCCGCGCCCGCGGGGCGTTTTTCATTTCCGCCAGAGCCCGTACGGGAGCAACATGTTCGATCCGGAGTCGCGCGTCGTCGTGGTGGTGGGTGCCCAGTGGGGTGACGAGGGGAAGGGAAAGCTCGTGGACGTGCTCGCCGAGCGCGCCGACTGGGTGGTACGCTACCAGGGCGGTGCGAACGCGGGCCACACCGTGGACCTCGGTGATCGCAGCTTCGTGCTGCACCAGATCCCGAGCGGCATCCTGCACCCCGGGGTGCGCTGCGCGATCGGGAACGGCGTGGTGCTCGACGCCGACACGCTGTTCGAGGAGATCGACGGACTCGTCAGGGCCGGCATCGACGTCGAAGGACGGCTATACGTCAGTGAGCGCGCGCACCTCGTGCTTCCGTACCACAAGATGGTGGATGCGGCGAGCGCGTCGAGCCGGGCGATCGGCACCACGGGCCGGGGCATCGGGCCCGCGTACGAGGACAAGGTGGCGCGCCGCGGCGTGCGGGTGCTGGAGCTCCGTCATCCGGAGCGGCTGCGCGAGGTCGTGGAGAAGGGTGCCGAGAATGCGCGGTCGCGCCTGGCCCGGAGTGGTTCCGACAAGACCGTGGATGTGGACGCGGTGATCGCGCAGCTCGAGCGCCTCGCGAAGCGCCTGCTTCCGCTGGCGGAAGATGTCAGCCTGATGGTGCACCGGGCGCTCAAGTCGCGTGCGGCGATCCTGCTGGAAGGCGCGCAGGGCTCACTGCTGGACATCGACCACGGCACCTACCCGTACGTGACGTCGAGCAGCACGACGGCGGGCGGCGCGGCGATCGGCGTCGGCATCGGGCCGAACGAGATCGACGCCGTGGTCGGCGTGGTGAAGGCGTACACGACGCGCGTCGGCAACGGTCCACTGCCGACCGAGCTGGCGGAGCCACTGCAGAGCGAGGTACGGCGGCTGGGCAACGAATTCGGGGCGACGACGGGCCGCGCGCGCCGCTGCGGCTGGTTCGACGCGCTGGTGGTGAAGTATGCCACCCGCGTGAACGGCCTGAGTGATCTCGCCGTCACGAAGCTCGACGTACTGGACACGCTGGAGCAGGTGGCGATCTGCACCGGCTACGAGATCGACGGGGAGCTGCACGAGGATTTCCCCGGCGACCTGCTGGCACTGGAGAAGGTGGTGCCGCGCTACGAGTGGATGGAGGGATGGCGGACGAGCACCGCCGACGCGCGGACGCTCGACGAACTGCCCACGCAGGCTCGCGCGTACCTGGACCGGATGGAATCGCTCGTCGAGGCGCCGATCACGTACGTGTCGGTGGGCACGCGGCGGGAGCAGATCATTGGGATTTAAACGGCTTGGTCGCTTGGCCAACTGCCACTACGGTAAAGGGTACATGGTATTCGGTACCAGGTACGGGGTACCGTACCCGGTACCCGGTACCAGAGACCGCGTACCCTTTACCGTTTGGCCGTGAGCCCTGCAGCGAACCCTTTCGACCTAGTCATAGTCGGCGCGGGCCCATGCGGCCTGGCGGCGGCGATCTCGGCGCAGCGCGCCGGTCTGTCGGCGCGCGTGCTCGACGCCGGTGCCGTCGTCAGCACGATCACCCAGTATCCCTACTACGTCAGCTTCTTCTCCACGGCGGAGAAGCTCTCGCTCGGCGACGTGCCGTTCGTCGTCGCCGTCGGGAAGCCGACGCGGCGTGACGCGCTGGCGTACTACCGGGCGATCGTTCGGCACTTCAGGCTCGACGTGCATCAGTACGAGCGCGTGGTGCGCCTGGAGCGCGCGGACGATGGCTTCATCGTGCACAGCGTGACGCTGGAGGGCGCGGCGCGCGAGACCCGTGCGCGCAACGTGTGCGTCGCCACGGGCTATTTCGGGTCGCCCAACTATCTCGGCGTGGAAGGCGAGACGCTGCCGCAGGTGAGTCACGTCTACCACGAGGGACATGGCGCGTTCGACCAGGACGTCGTCGTGGTCGGCGGCGGCAACTCGGCGGCGGAGGCGGCGCTGGATCTCTGGCGCGCCGGCGCGCGCGTCACGCTCGTGCACTTCGGGCCGACGTTCGACAAGAAGATCAAGCCGTGGGTGCTACCCGACCTGCAGAACCGGATGAAGGAAGGGGCGATCGCGGCGCGGTGGGAGAGCCGGGTGCAGCGAATCGAGCCGGGCGCGGTGGTGATTCGCAGTCCGCGGGGTGACGAGCGGCTGCCCGCGCGGTTCGTGTACGTGATGACCGGCTTCGCGCCGAACATGGAGCTGCTGCGCGACATCGGCGTGCCGATCGACCCGACGACCGGAATTCCGGCGCACGATCCCGATACTCTCGAGACCCCGATTTCCGGCCTGTTCATCGCCGGTGTCGTGGTGGCGGGCTACGACGCCAACAAGGTGTTCATCGAGAACGGTCGCTTTCACGGGGACAGGATCGTCGCCCGGCTGCTCGGCCGCCCGGTTCCGCCGCCGCCACGCCTCAGCGCGGAGCTCGACACCTGAGTAATCTTACGGGTTCGGGGCGCAGCGTCGCGCGATGCGCGCTCCGGGGCCGGCACCGCATCCAGCGGTGCCGCTTCTCATCCGACAAATCGACTTTCCGATGGCTGCCAGTACCCAACCCGACGTGATGGACAAGCTCGTGTCGCTGTGCAAGCGGCGCGGCTTCATCTTCCAGAGCTCCGAGATTTACGGCGGCACCGGTTCGGTGTGGGACTACGGCCCCCTCGGCGTCGAGCTCAAGAAGAACCTCAAGGATGCGTGGTGGCGCTCGATGGTGCGGATGCGCGACGACGTCGTGGGACTCGACGCGGCGATCCTCATGCACCCACGCGTCTGGGAGGCGAGCGGCCACGTGGCCGGTTTCACCGATCCGCTCGTGGATTGCAAGACGTGCAAGGGCCGATTCCGCGCCGACAAGCTCGAGGACGCGCGCTGCCTGCAGAAGCCGAGCAAGCGGCCGGGCGAGGCCGAGCAGTGTCAGCTCACCGAGCCGCGCTCGTTCAACCTCATGTTCAAGACGTTCATGGGACCGGTGGAGGAGACCGCGTCCGTCGTCTACCTGCGTCCGGAGACGGCGCAGGGGATCTTCGTGAACTTCCTGAACGTGCAGCAGAGCACGCGGCAGAAGGTGCCGTTCGGCATCGCGCAGATCGGCAAGGCGTTCCGCAACGAGATCACGCCGGGAAACTTCATCTTCCGCACGCGCGAGTTCGAGCAGATGGAGATGCAGTTCTTCGTCGAGCCGGGCAACGACATGGAGTGGTTCGAGTACTGGAAGAGCGAGCGGATGAAGTGGCACGAGTCGCTCGGCCTCGCGGCGGACCGATTGCACTATCACCAGCACGAAGGCAGCGAGCTGGCGCACTACGCGCGCGCCGCGTTCGACATCGAGTTCGACTTCGGCGGCTCGCTCGGCTTCCAGGAGATCGAGGGCATCCACAATCGCGGCGACTTCGACCTTGGACGGCACCAGGAGTACTCGA
>Ga0207657_10008139_pt1 | contig 10688 bp, 11 predicted proteins | sample KBSC33metaG_FD_184316 | JGI IMG/M metagenome (GOLD analysis project Ga0207657, IMG submission 184316) | Corn rhizosphere microbial communities from Kellogg Biological Station, Michigan, USA - KBS C3-3 metaG (SPAdes) (version 2) | ecosystem: Host-associated > Plants > Roots > Rhizosphere > Soil ... | reverse complement strand
CGTCGCCGCGACGGGCGACGACGAGGACAACATCGTCATCTGCCAGCTCGCCCGCGAGAAGTACGGGGTCGGCAACGTGATCGCGCGCATCAACGACCCGCGCAACCAGTCGTACTTCGACCTGCTCGGCATCTCGCCGACGGTCAGCGCCACCGGCGCGATCATGGGCCTGATCGAGCACGAGGTGCCCGAGCACGGCCTGATCCACCTGCTCGAGCTGCGCAAGGAGAACCTGGAGATCGTCGAGGTGACGGTCGACAAGGGCGCCAACTGCCAGGGCAAGCGGGTGCGCGCGCTGCGGCTTCCCGACGGCGCCCGGCTGATCTCCGTCGTCCGCGACGGCAAGGCGGAGATCCCCGACGAGGAGACCCAGCTCGAGGCGGGCGACCAGGTGCTCGCGATCCTCGCGCCGGGCAAGGAGGACGAGCTCCGGCGCGCCCTCCTCCGCGACTGAATCCGCGACTGAAATCCGCCCGCCCGGATACCCTGCGGGTGTGCGTCGCCCGGCCACTCCGGTGCTGCTCGCGTGGTTCGCCACCATCGCCGGCCTCATCTCGATCGTCTCCGCGCTGACCCCGGAGGCGGCGGACCGCGTCCGCCTGATCGCCGGCATCCTCCCGCCCGGCGTGCCCGAGGCCGCACGGACGATCGCGCTCTCCCTCGGGCTCGGAATGGTCTGGCTCTCACGCGGGCTCGCGCGCCGCAAACGCCGGGCCTGGTCGCTCGCGATCGCGGTCGTGGCCGCCTCGGCGCTCGCGCATCTCGCGAAGGGCCTCGACGTCGAGGAGGCGTCGGTGCACGTGCTCTTCCTCGTCGCGCTCGTGCGCGCTCGGCGGCACTTCGTCGCGCCGGGCGACCCCGCAACCGTGCGGCCGCTGATCCAGGTGGGGCTCGCGCTGGCCGTCGCCGTCGGGATCGAGGTGGTCGACCTGTACGACGGCGACGCGTACTCGCAGCGCATCGAGCGCGCGATGGGCCTGCTGATCGGCGCGCTCGCCGCCCGCGCGCTCTGGCTGTGGCTACGTCCGCACCACGTCGCACCGCCGCAGACGGACGACCGCCTGCGCGCGGCCGAGCTCGTGCACGAGCAGGGCTCCGACAGCCTCGCCTACTTCGCGCTCCGCCGCGACAAGAGCTACTTCTTCTCGCCGAGCGGCAGCTCGTTCCTCGCCTACCGCGTCATCGGCGGCACCGCGCTCGTCGCGGGCGACCCGATCGGCGAGCCGCGTGAGCGGCGAGAGCTCGTTCGCGAGTTTCGCCGCGTCGCGCACACGAAGGGGTGGCGCGTCGCCGTCGCCGGCGCGTCGAACGAGGCGCTCGAGGACTATGCCGAGGTCGGCTTCCGGTCGATGTACCTCGGCGACGAGGCGGTGATCAAGCCGGCCGAGTTCTCGCTCGAGGGCCGCGCGATCCGGAAGGTGCGCCAGTCCGTCTCGCGGCTCCAGAAGGTCGGCTACGAGGTTCGCGTGCTCTCCACGGCCGACGCGGACGACCCGCTGCGGGCCGAGCTGCACGCGGTCTCCGAGGAATGGCGCGGCGGCTGGCCCGAGCGCGGCTTCACGATGGCGATGGACGCGCTCTTTCTCTACCCGGACACCGTGCTCGCCGTCGCCGTCGGGCCGGACGGCGCGGTCGGCGGCTTCCTGCAGCTCGTGCCGTCGCTCGCCGGCGAGGGGTACTCGCTCTCGGCGATGCGCCGGCGCAAGCACACGCCGAACGGGTTGATGGAGTTCCTGATCACGGAGACCGTCGGCTGGGCGCAGGCACACCACGTGACCGAGGTCTCGCTGAACTTCGCGGTGTTCGCCGACTTCCTGCGTGCCGACGAGGACGCGAGCCGGTGGACGCGCGGCGTGCGCTTCGTGCTCCTGAAGGCCGACCGGCTCTTCCAGGTCGAGCGGCTGCACAGCTTCAACCGCAAGTTCTTCCCGCACTGGCGCCGCCGCTACTTCTGCTTCGAGCGCTGGAGCGACTTCCCACTCGCCGGGATCGCCTACCTGCACGCGGAGTCGCTGCTGACGCCGCCCGGCCCGTGGAACAGAAACCAGGACCTCGCGGCACGGTGAGGCGCGCGCTTGCCGTGGCCGGCGCGGTCGCCGTCGCGCTCACGGCCGCGCTCGCCGGCTCGAGCGCGACCCAGACGACCGACTGGGCCCGGTTCGGCTACGACCCGGCGCGGCACTCGAGCTCGCCCGACGCGACGATCACGGCGCAGAACGTCGGGAAGCTGCACCGGCGGCAGGTTCGCCTCGACGGCACGGTCGACTCGTCGCCGATCTACGTGGCCGGGAAGCTCGTCGTGACGACGACCTACGGGAAGACGGAGGCGCTCGACCCGGATTCGGGCAGGGTGCTGTGGCGCTTCACGCCGCCGGCATACGGACGTCTGGCGGGCTCTGCCCAGATCACGAACGCGACGCCGGCCGCGTCGACCGACCGAACGGCGGTCTATGCCGCGGCCTCGGACGGTCGCATCCGCAAGCTGCGTCTCTCGGACGGCAAGGTGCTGTGGACGACCGCGATCACGCGCGACCCGACGCACGAGAAGATCACCTCGTCGCTGAACGTCTCGCGCGGCCTCGTGATCGCGACCACAGGCGGCTATATCGGCGACGCGCCGCCCTACCAGGGGCACGTCGTGACGATGTCCGAGCGCAGCGGCCGGATCGCGCACGTGTGGAACTCGCTCTGCTCGGACCGGCACGCGTTGATCGTGCCGCGGACGTGCGCGTCGAGCGACTCCGCGATCTGGTCGCGGAGCGGCGCCGCGGTCGACCCGGCGAACGGCACGCTCGTCGTCGCGACCGGGAACGCGCCGTTCAACGGACGCACGGACTGGGGCGACAGCGTGCTCGTCCTCTCGCCCGACGCCTCGCGGCTTCTGCGCCACTGGACACCGGTCGATCAGGCGCGGCTGAACGTCACCGACGCCGACCTGGGCTCGACGAGCCCCGCGCTGCTCGACAACGGGTACGCGGTCCAGGGAGGGAAGGACGGGAAGCTTCGCCTGCTGCAGCTGCACCGCCTGCCGGGCGTGAACGCGAAGACGGGCGGCGAGCTGCAGACGGTGCCGACGCCGGGCGGGGTCGGTCTCTTCAGCGCACCGGCGATCTGGAAGGGCAGCTGGGCGTTCGTCGCCACCGACGGCGGCACCGAGGCCTGGCGGCTGCGCGGCGGGCGGTTGCACACGGTCTGGTCGAACCGGAACGGCGGCACCTCCCCGGTCGTTGCCGGCAACCTCCTCTACGTCGCCGGCAGCGGCTCCGTGCGCGTCTACGTGCCGACGAGTGGGCGCCAGGTGGCGACGCTCCCCTCGGGCGCCGTGCACTGGCAGAGCCCGATCGTCGCCGACGGGCACGTCTTCCTGCCCGAGGGGAACGCGAACGACCACGCGACGAGCGGCGTGCTCGACATCTACCGTCTCTGAGTCAGGACCGCCGGCGCCGGACCTGCGGGCCCTGCGTGCCGAGCGCGGCGTAGGTGATCGCCTGCAGCGACTCGTTCAGGTTCCGCAGCTCGTGCGCGATCACGGTCAGCTCCTCCCGCCGGTCCTCGCGGGCATTCAGGCGCGCGAGCTCCTCGACCAGTCGGTCGAGCCGTCCGAGCAGCGCCTCGAGCTGGCGGTCGGTTACCTCTCCGTGCTCCATACCCGGAGCTTAGAGAGAACGCCCAGGCCGACCAGCGCCCCGATTGCGTCGATGCCGACGTCGATCGGCGAGCCGTGGCGGCCGCGCACGAAGGTCTGGTGGAACTCGTCGGTGCACGCGTAGCCGACCGCGAGCACGAACGCCCAGGCGTACGAGCCCGTCGCGCGGACGAGGAGGACGGCGAGGATCGCGTACTCGGTCATGTGCGCGCACTTGCGCAGGACGTAGTCCCACGTCCCGAGCCCCGAGCTGAGCGACGGGACGGCCGAGAACGCGAAGATCACGGCCGCCCAGACGAGCACGGCAAGCCAGCGGGAGCGCACGGCCGCCCATGGTAGATTCACGGGTCCACGGGCGAGCGGTGAGGGAACCCGGTGCGAATCCGGGACGGTCCCGCCGCTGTAAGAGGAGTGCCTTTCGTCACGACGCCACTGAGCGAGAGCTTGGGAAGGCGACGAAAGGGGAGCCTCGAGTCAGAAGACCTGCCGGTCGCCCTCCATACCGATTCCCTCGCGGAAGGAGGAATCGTGGCCAAACGGCTACTCGCGATTCTCGTTCTCTCGTTGGTGCTCCCGACCACCGCCCTCGCGGCGACCGTCCACGTGCGCGTGGAAGGCAAGACTCGGACGCTGTTCGCCCCGGCGGAGCTCACCGTCACCGCCTCGACGCCGATGGAGGCGATCGAGCAGGCCTCGCTGATCGGCGAGTTCTACTACCACGTCACCGTCTCGAGCTTCGGCTCGTACGTCGACCAGATCGGCCGCTACGGCGGCTCCGCGTCGAGCGGCTGGGTGTTCAAGGTGGACGATGCGTCGCCGCCTGTCGGCGCCGACGCGGTCCAGCTGAAGGACGGCGACCACGTGCTCTGGTACTACGCCGACTTCGGCCCCACCGGCGGCCCGCCGACGCTCGCCGTCAAGGCGGCGGCGAAGAAGGGCTGCTACACCGCGTCCGCGTTCGACGATGCCGGCAAGCCCGCGAGCGTGAGCGGCCTGACGTGGCACGTCGGCTCGAAGAAGGCCGTCCCAGGCTCGCTGGGCACGGCGTACTGCCCCGGCGCCCATCGCGGCACGCTCGTGCGCGCGACCGCAACCGGCGCGGTCCGGTCGAACGCCGTGCTGTGACACGTGGAGCACTCCTCCTCGCGCTCGTGCTCGTCCTCGCCGCGTGCGGCGGGGACGGGCACGCGCACGGAACGGCGACGCTCTGGGTGACCCGCGACCGCGGCGCCCACGTGCTCTACGCAGGCCCGGTTCCCGCCGGGCTGACCGCGATGCAGGCGCTCGAGCGGAAACAGCAGGTGACGACGCGCTACGGCGGCCGGTTCGTGCAGTCGATCGGCGGGATCGAGGGCAGCCTCGGCGCGCAGCGCGACTGGTTCTTCTTCGTGGACGGCCTCGAGGGCGACCGGAGCGCCGCCGAGGTGAAGCTGCACGACGGCGACGTCGAGTGGTGGGACTACCGGTCGTGGAAGGGCGGCGCGATGAGCGTGCCGGTCGTCGTCGGCTCCTACCCCGAGCCGTTCCTGCACGGCCTGCCCGGGACGACGCGCGTCGTCGGCGGTGACGAGAGGATCGCGAGCGCGATCGCGAAGCAGGTGCACGGCGTCGTGCACGCGACCGCCAGGCCGCGGAACACCGTCAGGATCGGCGGCGCGCTGCCCGCGGACGCGGCGCGCATCAGGCGCTCGGGGAGCGGGGTGCTGCTCGAGCTCGGCACCGCGACCGCCCGGCGGCTCGCGCGGGACCCGCACGCCCTCAGGTACCGGTATTGAGCGCGACGCCCGCAGCCGCGCTGCTTGCCGCGCTCGCGATCGCCGCCCTCCTCGCGGCACACACGCTCTCGGTGGCGGCGATCGCCGCACTCCTGCTCGTGGCCGCCTTCCGCGCGCCCGCGCGACGACGGTGGCCCTACCTCCTCGGGACGCTCACCACCGGCCTCACCGTCTTCCTGCTGACCCCGTTCGTCGAGGTGATCGGCTCGCATCCGCTCTGGACGGGGCCGTCGGTGCCCGTGCTCGGCACGCTCGACGTGACGACGGAGGAGCTCCGAAACGGGCTCTTCCAGGGCCTGCGTCTCGTTGCGGTGGGGCTCGCGTTCGCCGTCTACGCCCTGCTCCTCGACCACGACCGGCTGCTTGCCGCGGCCGGCTGGGCACGGCGCTCGACGCTCGCGGTCGCGCTCGCGACGCGCGTCGTGCCGCTCCTCGAGCGAGACGCGCGCGACCTCGCGCTCGCGCTGCGCGGCCGCGGCGTCGAGCTCTCGCCGGTGCGCCGGCTCTCGCCGCTTCTCGCCGGCTCGCTCGAGCGCGGGCTGAACCTCGCCGAGGCGATGGAGGCGCGCGGCTACGGGCGGCCGGGACGGACGCGCGCGCCGAGCCCGCCGTGGTCCGCGCTCGACCGCGCGGCGCTCGCCGCCGCCGTCGCGGTCGTCGCCGTGGGGGCGCTGTGGCTGTAGCCGTCGTCTCCGGGCTCTCCTTCTCCTACGCGGGCGGCGTGCCGGTGCTCGACGACGTCTCGCTCGAGCTCGCAGACGGCGAGCACGTCGCGCTCCTCGGGCCGTCCGGCTCCGGCAAGTCGACGCTCCTGCGCGCGCTCGCCGGGCTCGTGCCGCACTTCCACGGCGGCGTCTTCTCCGGCCGCGTCGTCGTCGGCGGCCTCGACACGCGCGAGACGCGGCCCACGCATCTGGCGGGCACGGTCGCGTCGGTCTTCCAGGACCCGGAGGACCAGGTCGTGATGGCGAAGGTGGCGAACGAGGTCGCGTTCGGGCTCGAGAACCTCGGCGTCGAACCCGGTGAGATCTGGGCGAGGGTGGAGGAGGCGCTCGCGCTCGTCGGCGCCGAGGCACTGGCCGACCGCGCGACCGCCGAGCTCTCGGGCGGCGAGCTGCAGCGGGTCGCGCTCGCCTCGGCGCTCGCGCTCCGCCCGCAGCTGCTCCTCCTCGACGAGCCCACCTCGCAGCTCGATCCCGAGGCCGCGGAGGCGTTCTTCGACCTCGTCGAGGCACTCGACTGCGCCGTGCTCGTCTCCGAGCAGCGCCCGGCGCGCCCGCTCGCACATTGCGACCGCGTGCTCTTCATGGACGGCGGCCGGATCCTCCTCGACGCGCCGCGCCAGCAGGCGCTCGACTGGCTTGCCGCGAACCGGCCGCTCTACCTGCCGCACGAGGCAGAGCTGCTCTGCGACGTCCGCGGCGTGCGCTTCGCCTACGGCGACCGGCTCGTGCTGGACGGCGCCTCGCTCCAGGTGCGCCGCGGCGAGGTCGTGGCGCTCGTCGGCCCGAACGGCGCGGGGAAGACGACGCTCGCGCAGATCGCCGTCGGCCTGCTCGAGCCCGACGCGGGGACCGTCGCGCACGGGCGCGCCGCCTACCTCGCGCAGGATCCCGCCCGGCACGTCGTGACGGAGTCGGTGCTCGACGAGGTCGAGCTCGGCGCGGACGAGGCGCAGGCCCGTGCCGCGCTCGCGCAACTCGGCCTCGGCGACCGGCTCGACCGTCACCCGCGCGACCTCTCCTCGGGCGAGCGGGAGCGGCTCGCGCTCGCGGCGGTGCTCGCGACCGGGCCGGAGCTCCTCGTGCTGGACGAGCCGACCCGCGGCGTCGACCCGGAGCGGAAGGCGGAGCTCGCGCGGCTCCTCCGCTCGGAGGCGCCGGGCCGCGCGACGCTCGTCGTCACGCACGACCTGCCGTGGGCCGCCGAGGTCGCCGACCGGGTGGTCGAGCTCGACGTGCGGGAGGGCGTCCGTGCGTAGGCTCGTGCTCGTCGCCGCCGGCCTGCTCGTCGCCGCGCTCGTCGTCCACGACGGCGCGCTCGCGACGGCGCTCGGCGCGCTCGCGCTCGTCGTCGCCGGCGTCGCGTGGTTCGAGGCGGGCACCAGCTCGACCCGTGAGCTCGCGGTCGTGGCGACGCTCGCCGCGGCGGCGGCCGCAGGCCGGGTGCTCTTCGCGGCGATCCCCGGGGTGCAGCCGGTGACGGTGATCGCGATCGTCGCCGGCTCCGCGCTCGGGATGCGCGCCGGGGTCGCGACCGGCGCGCTGGCGGCGTTCGTGTCGAACCTCTTCCTGGGCCAGGGGATCTGGACGCCGCAGCAGATGCTCGGCTGGGGCGCGTGCGGCGCGGCCGGCGCCCTGCTCGGCGGCGTCGTTCGCAACCGCTTCGCGCTCGCCGCCGTCGCCTTCGTGCTCGGCCTCGCCTTCAGCGCCAGCATGGACGTGTGGCTCTGGTACGGGTTCGCGCCGCACACCTGGGCGGCGCTCGTCGCGATCGTCGGGCGCGGCGCGTGGTTCGACCTCTCGCACGCAATCGGCAACGTCGTGCTCGCGCTCGCGGCCGGGCCCGAGCTGCGCCGGATGCTCGACCGCTACGGCGCGCGCCTCCGGACGGTGGTCGTATGGGCCTAGAGGTTTGATGACTCTAGCGCCGCTGCTCGCCGCATTCGTCCTCGCCGCGACCCCGGCGTCGTTCGTGCAGGCGCACGCGCAGGACGGCGCGTTCTCGGAGCCGGGCGGCGTCGCGGGCGCGTCGCTCACCTCGTGGGCGGTGCTCGGCCTGCGTGCCGTCGGGCAGCCGGCGCCCGGCTCGCTCGCCTACCTCCAGTCGCAGGAGCCGTCGCTCGAGACCTCGAACGACGTCGCGCTCGCCGCGCTCGCGGAGGAGGCGCTCGGCGCCCGTCCGACAGCGCTTCTGCAGCGCCTCGTCGTGCATCCGAACGGGCAGATCGGCGAGTCGCTCAACTCGACGTTCTGGGGCGTGCTCGCGCTCGGCCGCGCGTCGCCCGCGACGACGAGGTTCATCCTCGCGCAGCAGTCGAAGGCGGGCGGCTTCGCCTGGTACCTGCACGGGCAGCCCGACTCGAACGACACGGCGGCCGCGCTCGAGGCGCTGCGCGTCGCGCACGTGACCGGCGCGCCGGTGACGCGCGCCGTGCGCTTCCTGCGCACGTTCCAGAACCGCGACGGCGGCTTCGAGCTGACGCACGGGCGCGGCTCCGACGCGCAGTCGACCGCGTGGGCGATCCAGGGGTTCGCGGCCGCGAAGGTGAGGCCGCCGCGGAGCGCGTTCGCCTACCTGGCGAGGCTCAAGCGGCCCGACGGCAGCTATCGCTACTCGGCGCGCTACGTGACGACGCCCGTGTGGGTCACCTCGCAGGTGCTGGCCGCGCTCGCGAAGAAGCCGTTCCCGCTCGCCCCCTGACCGGGATACTCCCGGCATGGACGCGGCCATCCTGACGATCGGGAACGAGATCGTCTCCGGCGACACCGAGAACACGAACGCCTCGTGGCTCTCGCGCCGGCTCGAGCAGCTCGGCGTCAAGGTCGTCCTCAGCGTCGCGGTCCCGGACGAGCTCGAGCGGATCGTCGAGGTCGTGCGGCGCGAGCATCCGCGCGTCGACCACCTGCTCGTCACGGGCGGGCTCGGCGGCACGCCCGACGACATCACGCGCGAGGCGCTCGCGGCCGCGTTCGCCGTGCCGCAGGAGCTCGTCGAGGCGCTCGCCGACGAGCTGCGCGCCCGCTTCACGGGCAACCCGGAGTACGTCGCGCGCTGGGCCGCGCTCCCCGCCGGGTCGCAGCCGCTCGTGAACCCGCGGGGCGGCGCGCCGGGCTTCCGGATCGAGAACACGTGGGTGCTGCCGGGCCTGCCGGCCGAGATGCGCGAGATGTTCGACCGCTACGCGGACGAGCTCCGCGGCGAGCGCCCGATCGTCGCGTGGCGCCGCCGCTACGCGACGCGGGAGTCGACGATCACCCCGGCGCTCGAGCAGACGACGGCCCGCTGGCCGGAGGTGCTCGTCGGCTCCTACCCGAGCTTCCAGCCCTCCGGGCCGGAGGTCGAGGTCGTGCTCAAGTCGTCCGATCCGGACGTGCTCGAGGCGGCCAGGGCCTTCCTGGAGGGCGAGCTCGACCGGCTCACCTGACCGCTAACCTCGACGGGTGGCCATCGGAGCCGACGCCTACCTCGCCGACCTGAACCCCGCCCAGCGCGAGGCGGTGCTGACGACGGAAGGGCCGCTCCTCGTGATCGCGGGCGCGGGCTCCGGGAAGACGCGCGTGCTCACCTACCGCGTCGCGCATCTCCTCGCCGCGTGCGGCGTCAAGCCGAACGAGATCCTCGCGATCACCTTCACGAACAAGGCGGCGGGGGAGATGAAGGAGCGCGTCGAGCGCGCGCTCGGTCCGGTCGCGCGCGCGATCTGGATCATGACGTTCCACTCCGCGTGCGGGCGCATCCTGCGCCGGGAGGCCGAGCGGCTCGGCTACCGGTCGAACTTCACGATCTACGACCAGGCCGACCAGGTGCGCCTGGTGAAGGCGTGCCTCGAGGAGCTCGAGCGCGACCCGAAGCGGTTCGTGCCGCGCGGGATCCACTCGCAGATCTCGAACGCGAAGAACCAGCTCGTCGGCCCCGACGAGTACGCGGCGCGGGTCGCGAGCTTCTACGACCAGACCGTGGCGGACGTCTACGCGCTCTACCAGCGCCGCCTCTTCACCTCGAACGCCGTCGACTTCGACGACATGCTGATGCTGACGGTCGAGGTGCTGCAGCGCTTCCCGGAGGCGCGCGAGAAGTGGGCGACGGCGTTCCGCTACGTGCTCGTCGACGAGTACCAGGACACGAACCACGCGCAGTACGTGCTGCTGCGCCTGCTCGCCGACCGGCATCAGAACCTGATGGCGGTCGGCGACCCCGACCAGTCGGTCTACGCGTTCCGCGGCGCCGACATCCGCAACATCCTGGATTTCGAGAAGGACTTCCCGAACACGAAGGTGATCCCGCTCGAGCAGAACTACCGCTCGACGAACACGATCCTGAACGCGGCCAACAACGTCATCTCGCACAACCGCGAGCGCAAGGAGAAGAACCTCTGGTCGGATCTCGGCGAGGGCGAGCCGGTGCACGTCGTCGAGACGGAGGACGAGCACTCGGAGGCGCGGTTCGTGGCGTCCGAGATCGCCGCGCTGATCGAGGGCGGCTACAGCGCGCGCGAGATCGCCGTCGTCTACCGCACGAACGCGCAGAGCCGCGTGCTCGAGGAC
>Ga0207657_10008138_pt1 | contig 10688 bp, 8 predicted proteins | sample KBSC33metaG_FD_184316 | JGI IMG/M metagenome (GOLD analysis project Ga0207657, IMG submission 184316) | Corn rhizosphere microbial communities from Kellogg Biological Station, Michigan, USA - KBS C3-3 metaG (SPAdes) (version 2) | ecosystem: Host-associated > Plants > Roots > Rhizosphere > Soil ... | reverse complement strand
GAGTAGCTGAATTTGAATATGACCCTAACAATGGACAACTAATTAAGGAAGTGGCCAATAAACAGGATAGGGATCATAGTCTTACTAAAGAATATAAATTTAATATTTATGGGAATATCGATAACAGTTTGATATATCCAACAAATAGTAGAACTCCAAAAAATACTAGAATAACAATTACAAGTTATACATCTGATCATAGATTTGTTACGACCACTACAGACGCTGAAAATTATGTTTCTACAAAAAAATATGATCCAGTACAAGGATTACTTCAAACCACAACCTTTGCTGAAAAATCAAATGTTTCAACTGTTACAGCAGATGTAATAGGTAGATGGCAGAAAACTCTTTCTCCTGAAAATGTTGAAACAAGTACAGAATTGCGAATTTGCAACGATTGCGAATTGAAGGATAAAGCTGGATTTTTTTCTATACAACAAGATAATGTAAGTACTTTACCTTACATCATATATTACAATAATGTAGGTAAAGTTATAAGAAAAGTAAGTTTTGATTTTAAGGATAGACAAATTAATACTGATTTTGTTTACGATAACAAAGGCAATTTAAGGAAAACGTCGCTTCCTTACTTTTCGAATGAGGCACCTGTTTGGACAGAAAATAATTATGATAACCTTAATCGTCTAATATCAACAACACTTCCTAACGATTCCAGGATAGTACATCAATATTCTGGATTCACCGATACTATAATAAATGATAAAAATCAAAAAAGTATTTCTCAAAAAAATATATTAGGAGAATTGGAGAAATCAACAGATGATAATGGGTTTTCAATCATTTATAAATATGATGCTTATGGCAGGGTTACTACAATGACAGATAAAAACGGATCTCAATACAAATTTGAGTACGATATTTATGGCAATAGAACAGGCTACACAAATCCTAACTTCTTAAAAAAAGAAGAACTTAAATACGACGCTTTTAACAGGAAGATTTATTCCAAAGATCCGAATGGTAATGAAAAAAAATATTCTTATGATAATTTAGATAGGCTTACTAAGTTAGAAGCAAACGATGGTATTGGAACAGATATAATTCAATATGATTACATTAAACAGTCTGATAATATTCCCGGTAAAGGAAAAATAAGTAAAATAACTTCATTTTCAGATGACCATCCGGTCGATGAAGAGTTCGTGTACTATGATAATGGACAAATAAAAAATCATGTTTATAAGTATATTAGCTTTAATGAAAGACTTGGAGAAAGGAAGGCTAACACTTTCTTATATAAACCTGGAAACAACCAAGCAAACACACTTCAATATACTTACGCATATGATAAAAACTTAGTAAAAAGTATTATTTATCCTTATACTGGTCTTCAAAAAGATAAGAAGTTTTCGCTGAAGTACGAATATACTTTTGGGACTTTAGTGAGAGCAACCGCCCAAACTTCGGCATTTCCACAAGGTAAAGTTTTATGGGAATTAATTAATACAAATGCAATTGGATATTCAACGGATTATAAGCTTGGAGAAAAAATTGTTGCATTTGAATCTTCCGATCCCAAAGCTCTAACGCTTACGCAAATATCATATCAAAACAGTGGCGGCCAATTTTTAGGTATGAATTATAGTTATGATAAGTTAGGAAACATGATTTTTAGGCAAGATCTTAAAAATCAAAATCTCTTTGATTCTATATATTACGATAATTTAAACCGAATTATTCAAGTAAAAACAAATTCTTATGCTGTCTCAACTCAATATGGCGACGATGGAGACATTAAACAAAAGATTTATGGAAATGAAAAACAAATTGATTTTGATTTTACTAATTACACTAACAAGATAGATAAAGTAAAAGTTACGAATTTACAAACGCACAATGTTCGACAATCTTCTAAATGGGAATATGATAATTACGGTAATCAGCTTGAAACTTTCCCTTATTTAATTTCTAACAAAAGCGAACAGATTATCTATAATCAATTTAATTTGCCTGCTGTTATTGGAGATAGAGAAGCTTTACATTTTTATTACGGTTTTGATGGCTCTAAAGATGCAGTCTATGATTATCGAAATCACTTAGGTGTTTCTTACATTGATAAGTTATCAGAATTTACATATCAATTCAATTCAAATGATAATAACGGGATTTTACTCTACCAAAAAATAAATATTATAGTTAATGGGAAAGCAATTGCAACTTTTAGAACTGATAATAATGAAATAAATTTTCTTCTAAAAGATGCGTTAAATACGGTGATTGGGGTGGCTAATATAAATGGGAGTTTAATCGGCAAGATGTCTTATGATATATGGGGGTTGAAAAGAGATATTTCTACCTGGACTTATAATTGGAACAAGCTTGAATCTAATAATACAGACATAAAGAATAAAGGATTTTTGAATAACACTTCTTTGGATAGCTATGGCTTAGTCGATTTTGACGCGAGGCTATACGATCCTATTACGGGAAGATTTATAAGCGTTGATCCAATAATTAGTAACAAATACTCTAAAACTCAATTTACAAATCCTTACCTCTATGGTTATAATAATACTACAGTTCTTGTAGATGCAGATGGCAGGTGCCCATTTTGTATAGTTATTATCGTAGGTGCATTTATAGGCGCTGCTGAAGCTGGTGGCTCTGTTTTTCCCTGGGAGTGGAATAGTAATTGGTGGAAGGGAGCTTTAGTTGGTGCGGTTGCAGCCTATGCCGGATATGCTGTTGCAGGACCGGCAATGTTTACTGGTGAAATGTCTCTAGGTACCGCAATAGAGAGTGGAGCGGCGGCTGGTTTTGCGGGGGCATTTACTGCAACGATTGTTAACGGAGGAAACTTTACGCAAGCTTTAGAAAATGGATTAAAGGGAGGCGTAATCGGCGGTGCAACTGCAGGGTTTACATATGGAATTGGTTCTGCATTTCGGGGAACTTCTGGAATTGACAATTATGTGGCAAAAGCCTCCTTACATGGTATAAATCAAGGTTTAGCAAGTAAAGCTATGGGCGGCAGTTTTGAGCATGGCTTTTTGGCAGGCTCGTTTGTAAGTTTAGCACAACCTTTAACTCAAATAGCTGAAACACCCGAAGAAAGAGTCGTTATTTCTGCAATGGTGGGTGGCACTTCATCAATGTTGGGTGGAGGGAAGTTTACTAATGGAGCAATTTCAGGAGCGATGGTTCAAATCTATAATGAAGACCAACATAGCCGCGAGCAAACAGAAAGGGCAAATAAAATATTAGAATATCATGGAAAAGTGAGTGAATTTGCAGAAGCTCTTGGTAAAGATTTTGATAAATATAATTGGTTTGAAGGTTATGGAGAAGGTGTTGAAAAAGGAAGTAAAGCATTTGGTTATGCAATGTCAGCAGGTAGTTTTGCAATCAACGCATCTTCAGGAGAATATTATGAAGCTGCATGGAATTTATGGGATATAGGGACACGAGCTTTAGATTTAAATCCATGGACGTCGGGTCTCATACAACTTTTTAAGGCTACATCTACTGCTCCACCAGAATTAGATGAAATGGTTCCAAGAAGTACAAATAGATTAAGAATTCCGTAGAGCATTTGTTAATTCACAATGGAAAGCCCATCTATCTTTTACGAAACGAGATTAATTCATATTTCTTTTTTTCATAAAGAATTGCGGCAAATTTATGGCTACCCATACCATTCCAAGGTTGAAGGCTCCCCTTGTGAAGTTTCAGAATTATTTTGGAAATGTATTGGACAAGTACAAAAATCGGTTCCATAAATTTCACTTTTAGATTAATCTTAGGCATTGGTTGGCATCTTCATTCGATAAACATAAGTTGCATCAGCCACAGTAGGTCTATACGGGGGAATATATAGAGTGGAGGCAGAATTTAATGGTGTGTACGGCAACATGTAAATAGGCACTTTATTTATAACAGCTTCACACCCTATATATATGGAAGCTTCATATACGATCACTTCATGTTCAGCGGGATAATACTTAGTAAGTTTTTCCACCATTAATGGCATTGATGATATGTCATATCCATTTTTCTTAAATGTCCAATCACCAAGTACTCCAATCTGCCACAAAATTACCTGACTTGAATTGTCAATTATCCTTCCATTGGCTAAAAAGTCTGTTGCTTCATAGGATTGGCACCCGTTCATAGCTGGGTCCACACCAAGATCCGCAAAAAGACAATCTTCTGAAGATATTCCCGGAAGCATTTTAGCTTTAAACCCTTCTCTCAATGCTACTCTGATGGATTCATGAGAAGGATATGCAAATACTCCAGGGTGGCCGTAAAAAGCTGCAACGGTAACAAACCCCTCCCGCACACTTTTCATAATTGTTTCAACCATTTCATTATAGGTTTCGATTCTTGGTTTCCCTTCAGCATATAAATGTGTTAGAGTCTGTGCTCCATCCGGATTTAAGTCTTTTATGACATCTTCTCCAATCGGATCGCCCACTACATAAAATAATTTGTCAGCTTTTTTCATCCAAGCCAAACTCTCCATTGTTAGCTGGCCAACTGTTCTGATTCCCGTCCCTACAACTATAAGGTTATATTCAAACATATTAATTTTTTAAAATTATTAAATAATATTTACGAAAATCTTTTAATAATAATGATATGTACCTGTGTAAGGATTATAATAAATTCCCTGATAGCTTTGAGCACTTTGCAAGTTTCCTGGATTTTGTTGAAATAAAGGCTGCACCACTAAAGTTGGATGAATCGTTGGTTGCACAACAAGATTCGGATGAATCGTTGGTTGCACAACAAGATTCGGATGAATCGTTGGTTGCACAACAAGATTCGGATGAATCGTTGGTAGTACAACAAGATTCGGATGAATCGTTGGTAGTACAACAAGATTCGGATGAATCGTTGGTTGCACAACAAGATTCGGATGAATCGTTGGTTGCACAACCAAGTTAGGTTGGATCGTTACAGTAGGAATTAAATTAAGAGCAGCTTGAGCAGCAAAAGACTTTTGGATGGACTCAATATCTGAAACGACCACTACCGTAGGGGCATCCGGGATTCCCATTACACGGCTGGAAATTTTGTTAATATTTCCGGATTTTATTACTTCTTTGTCTTCTTCAGTTAAATCCGTTTCATCATTGAGGACTTCATCCGCGTTGATAATGAACTTCGAAAGGAAATCTTTATCGCGCGCAAGCCTTGATAGAAATTTCCGTAGATTTTTTGATTCCTGATCGCTAGCCATTGGTTAATTTTTAAAAGTTAATTTAATAAGATGATAATTTACACATTAGATCAATGCTCCACTTTCAAATAACTAATAACTTTCTTGTAGTAACTAATTTCACCGTGCTCAATTTTGTTTATTTATCGAGATAAGCTAATGCGGCCTGTAAGTTTTCGAGAAGAAGCAAACGCAGTGGTTCAAGGGTTACGAACACAACATCAAAGATAAAACCTTTTTTCGAAATTTTAAAATATTTTAGAACTTATTTTCTCTCATAAATTGACAAGGTTGGCGATCGATGTATTTTTCAAACGCGTAGATTTCTATCACAATGGACAAATCAAGAACCGCCCCGTAGAACACCCACCACTGATATTTCTTCTGCAAATTTTTTTAATAACCACTGCAACACTAATTATCATCCATTACCCAAATCCATGCCATCACAATGAATGCGCTTGCCAAATGACATCGAAACTGTCGGGCGCCTAGACCTTGCCGCTATCCCACTATCATTTTCCAAAAATATTTCTTATTTACGTTCCCTTAATTACCATTGCTAACTAACGATTTTAACACCAACAAACCAGTTACTAAAGTTGCTAATGCGGCCGAAATTCTGCAGGTCACCTCCTCCCACACAATACCACCCCACCTCCCCCGTTATCCCCTCTCCAAACTCCCTTATTTATGCCCACAAATCCTATAAGCATTATCATTGCCGATGCACACATCATTCCGCGGAATGGCCTTGCAAAAACATTAGAAGCCAGGAAAGAAATACACATAGCGGCAACCACCGGCGACTGCGAAGAGGTCATTAGTCTATGCAGCCACCACCAGCCCGATATAATCATGGTAAGCGCTGCCATGCCCGGCATCAATAATACAAAAATGTACCGGCATATAGCCGCTGAGTTTCCCGGAACGGGCATCATCATTATGGCCGATGATAGCGATGCGGAAACCATCATTGCTTTAAAGACTGCCGGGGAGTTTGCCTGGTTGTGCAGGAGCGCTACAGAAGAAAAGATAGTAGCCACCATAGTGGCTGTGTACGAAGGCACGTATGAGAAAGAGTTGTATAACGGTAACAGCACAAATGCAGTTAACCGGGCGCTGCTGCAAACCCTTAGCCCCAGGGAAAAAGAGCTGCTCGCTTTTTTTGTAAACGACCTTACGGCAAAAGAAATTGCTGCGAAAGTAAATGTAACCCGGCGAACGATAGAAGGCCACAAAGAGAAATTAAAAGAAAAGCTGCAGGTAAAAGGCAATGCCGGCCTTGCCATATATGCGCTCATATACAATACCTATTTGCCCAACCTGATGTATTGGGTAATGCCGCTGTTTACCGGCGAAATGCCCGCGCTACTGCTTACGGAGTTACCCGCATAAAAAAAGCCACCGTTGCGGATGGCTTATTTTGATTGACAATGAAGCAAAGTTCATGAAGACAAGTACATAGCGGTTACGGCCACCGTTTATTGTACCACTTTGCTTACGGGGTCGCTGAAAATCAACTGGCCCTTTGCGCCCATTATCCCCACGCGGCACCAATACACTTTGGCTTTTTCCAGCCCGGTAAAAGTGAACTTTTTGGAGGTAGCAGGAAAACTTTCCCAAACGCTGGTTTCCGTTAAAGGGTCTTTGGTGTACTGGTGTACAAAGCCCCTCGCCTTTCCCGGGCGCATGGCGCTGGTAATCAATTCGCCGCTGTTAACGCCGTTCGCCACCGTAGCGGTAGGCTTGGTAACAATAACAGGTTGTGGAACCTTGCGGGTGTCGAACGCTGTACTTCCTATCATGGCAGAATTGCCATCGGCGGTAAACGTTACGTAATTACCCAATGCCTTTAAATTGGCAACCAGGTCAACGCGGGCCCTGTTTTTCAGGATCACCTGCGTGCGGTCGCGGCTGGCGGCGGCAACAAGTGCGCTTTGGAAACGATCTATGGATCCATTGATCGTTTCCAGCGTAGGCGTTGGGTTTGGGAAAAAGACATTCCCCACCATAGAGGCTGAAATATCCAACGACTTGGTTAACAATTTGGGGCCCGAAATCCGCCCGAACGGCATAACGATCGCTGCATTCATAACTTTTTGATCGCTGTTCATAGAATTTGGTTTAAGGTGAGAACCCGGTAACCGGATCCCTGTTCAAGCGAACAGGATGCTAAATTGCATCACAGCGCCTTTGCGCACAAGGGTAATTTTACGGGTTGCAGCATTGAAAATCGTTTTTTACATTCCCGCCGTTTTCAGCTTAAAAACAACGGCGCAGACGCGGATAGAAAAATAAAAAAAGGGGGAATTTTTTTAAAAAAACAAAAAAAATTATAGAATAAAGTATTTAAGTCGTAAGCACTTACAAACTCTCAAATTGAATTCATTCGATATTCTGATCCTTTTTCTTTTTTGCTTGAACAAAAAAGAAACAAAAAATTCAAGGACAACCCGATCGCTCCGCGCGTTTGTCCGGCCATCCCACCGCCGCGCCGCAGTGTCTCCAACGAATCTTCAGATTTCTTAAATATTCAGAGCCTTGATTCCGTCTATATAAGAATGCTTGCTGTCTTAAAATTTGCCAGAGGCCAGAAATGAAAAACAGATTTTCATTGCTTTTCAACTGAAAAAATTTGGGCAAGTTCTCACTGTAATTCAGATCGTCATGATCAATACGCTTAATCCCATAGTTATTCATTTTTTGCTGCCACATTTACTTTTTTATCGCCGTAAAAAGGGGGCAGATTCTCGATACAAAGAGCTGCTCCTGCTTTTGCAAACCACCTTTCCCGGAGATTTTTATGAAATTGTAATATTACATAACCTCATTTCAATATTGCATAGCCTTTTTGTAACAATGCATAGGCGCGTTGCAACATTACATAGCGTCATTGTTATATTGCATAGCCTCGTTGTAATATTACAATTGCAATTTGCAACATGTTTTTTCCTCATGTAATGCTGCAAAGTGCCTTTGCATTATAGACAAAATACTTTTGTTATTTTACAAATGCTCTTTGCACGACAAACAAAATACTTTTGTTAGTTTACAAAAATTTTTTGCGCTACATACAAGCTGCTTTGCAGCAAATGTGTTTTTATTCATCAGGAATGTATTTATCGTCTGCAAGATTAATCACTAATTTTTTCTACAAAGAATTTGATTCGTGCGGACACTCAGGCGGCAGGTAGAATCGTTAAAAAGAAAAAAAAGTCAAGGAATATCAATAAGCATTCTTATTTTTAATTCTCATTTAGCTCTTACAATTAGTTACCCATAAATGGGTGGTTCAACATCCCAGAACATGGATACACATTAATAGAATTTATTGGTGGGAATTTAATTTGTAAGAGGATAAAAAAGCTAAACAAATAAGATAAATAGCATGGATCTTGCTGCCTACATCATTGTTTCTTGTTCGCAAATAGTCTTAATTCTAGTTGGCGTATATTGTGTTTCTTTCTTACGAGAAGATGCAAAAAATACCTCCCTTTTAAATCATATTTCAGAGTTTACAAGGAAAACCGAACTGGTAAGAGCCCAGTTTAATAACGAATTGGAGCAATTTAGATCGAAATTAGATTTTCTTACAAATAAGCAAAATATACTTTTTTCAGAAAGCAAGGACGCCGTTATTGAGCATTTGACAAATATCACAAATTGGCAAAATGATTTATCACCCGCATTGCATGAATATAATTTAATCAATTACGGAAGCATAGGTGACCTTGTTGCAAGAATTGAATCTAGCCGTCATGCCACGGCTTCATCTAGCAGCAAAATTCAGCTTTTAATCGAAGACAATGACGTAAATAAGGCTTCGGGTGATGCCGTTGTTGAGATTTTGAGAACGCATTTGTATGTAGAAAGCTGTTTAAAAAAAATGCATAGGATTTTAAACTCATCAAAGCATAACCTGGATCAAGTTTCATCAATGGACGTAAAACTTTGGAGTCTTCCAGACGATCAAAAAAATTTTATAATTGATAGAATGAGAAAAGATGAAAAGGAAAGAGAAGAACTAGAAGCTGAGTTTCAAATTAAAAGTCACGAGCTTTCCATGAATGCAATAGCAAAACGAAATGTTTTTCTTGTTCTCGCAAAGCAATACATAAAGCAGGGAATGTCATAGTGCAGATTTCAGAAATGTTTGAAACTATTTTGAGACATGTGGTTTAACTACCTCAGCATCCAATTGCTCAGGTGTTAATCGCTCTATCTTTTTCTTATTATCTTTCATTATACAGAATTAATAATATGAGAATATTATTTACGCTTTTATTTTTACTTCTTTCGGTACTTCCTTACGCGCAAACCTCTTTGCAATTATTTGGTGGTGAAGATCATAAAATATATTTAGGCTGTCTTAATTGTGATGATGTAGAATCAAATTCTATTTGGAACGACGTTGGTACATATGGGAGTGATGTTAGCAACGCTAGTCCGTGGAATGATGTAGCAAGTTATCTACCAGTAACGTAGATAAAGAGGGTAATTTTTTTGGATATTTAACGGTTAATGAAGCTCACGAAAAAAGAGCAGAGTTTTCTCTTGCATTAACCCTTTACAGGTATCACGACTTAATTAAGAATAAAGTTAGCGAATGGTATAGTAAAATTTTTAAATAGTACTCATAATTAAATAAACAAAATGAAAGTAACAGTCCAAATTTTTAATCCGAATGACATGAATTATCCTCATCCAGATAAAATGCTGCTAAATGATATACCAACCTCAGAAAATTGCATTTCTCTAAATGGGGAAAGTTTTATAGTTATCCATACATTATTTTATAATTGGCAGGAAGGTTCATCTTATTATAAATTTGAACAAAAAATAAAAAGAAATGGCGTCTTAAATGGTTCAAACACTATTATACCTCCTATGAGCCTTCCCTTTCTTTTATTAATTGGTGAAGTTGAATTTGAAGAATACGAACCCCAAGTTTTATTTAAAGAAATAAAATTGAAACCAGAAAAAGACGAATTATTTAATCAGTATAGAGATATAACAAAAGTACCTTACCCTTATTTGAGAGCATATGACTTGGTTGAAATAAAAGAAGAAATATTTGTCTGCTCCCAAATAACGGTTATGGAAAATATAGAAGTAAAGGTTGATTTATCTATAAGTCCAATGACTGTTACACAGTTCCGGGAAGATAAAACCCATTTTGTGAGAAATTTACGAAGATAGCTATCTCCTACTATACTATATGTAGAATGTTTGAATTAAGGCTGTTTCTAGGGAAGCTAGTAACCCGGTATTAGCTTCATAATCTCCTTCACCTCCAACCTGGATTAATAATAGGTGCTCTTCATAGGGGAAACTGTTTTTCTCTACGTGTTTGTTTCTTGAATGTTTGGGTTTTTGCAATTATCGGTAAAGGCTATGCACCACAAGTGTTCGAAACCTGAAAAAAGTATTTTTTGATTGCATTTTAGCCGCTTTTCTAAGTCAAAAACTGCACCTTTTTATAAATTTTTGCAGAGTT